>ENA-OREB01000002-OREB01000002.1-marine-metagenome-genome-assembly--contig:-NODE-2-length-178889-cov-7.421616_pt1 | contig 178889 bp, 140 predicted proteins | sample MGYA00248625_ERZ508552 | MGnify/ENA primary metagenome ERZ508552 (study PRJEB26219, sample SAMN06267888) | marine metagenome | isolation source: Monterey Bay, California, USA | place: USA:Monterey Bay...
GGACGGCGATGGAATATACACGGGCAGTGTGAAGGTGGGAAAGGGAGAACTTGAATACAAGTTTGCATTGGACAACGATGTCGAACGCCAAGAGGCCTTGACCGATGGCATGCCATGCACGAAAACAACGGGTCAGTACATCAATCGTGTGCTTCAAGTTCAAGGAAATTTGAATGCTGGTGTCGTATGCTTTGAGTCCTGCGACTGCCCATGAGTTGGAATGCTTCTTGAACGTCACGTTCCCATCATTGAACCGCCTCTTTCTGTTGACACTGAAAGGGGCGGTTTTTGTTTCGCGCATTGAACCGATGCGGTTTGCATCGAACCTTATGCGGATTTGAATTGTTGCACAGACATGCCTACGGTTCCTCATTCGACAACCAATCTTCATGTTGTTTGGTTTAAGCGTGACCTCCGAATACGGGATCATGAACCGCTTTCGAACGCTTTAAGGGCTGCGGCCCTTGCCGGTGATTCGGTGCTTCTTTTGCATGCTTTTGACCCGCTTGATCTTGATCACCCTTCGACCTCCAATCGGCATCTCCAATTTCGATGGCAATCATGGTGCTCGATTGAACAAGAGGTGGAGGAGTTGGCTTGGCCGGTAAAAGTGTCTGCCATTCAAAAAGATATCTTGGAGTGCTGCAATTGGCTTTCCAAAAACTTCAATATCAAGGGCATCTACAGCCATGAGGAAACGGGTCTCCGTCATACTTATAACCAAGACAAGTCGCTGAACGCCTGGTGCGTCGCGCATCATGTGGATTGGATTGAAACGCCACAGCAGGCAGTGAAGCGTGGTCGGCGATCTCGCGATGGTTGGGCAACAGATTGGCACGGAACGATGCATTCGCAATTCGCACATTCCATCCCCTTGTCTGATATGGATCCCATCAGCCCCATTGAATTTCAGTGGCCAGAAGGTTTCGTTTTGAATGAATGCCCGCATGTCACCCATGATTCTGATCCTGGAGGATCTGGACCGTTTCAGATGGGAGGAGAACGTGACGGTCATCGTTACATGCGTTCGTTTTTTGAAGGTCGAGTCAAAGGGTATCGCCGACAAATTGGCCAGCCATTGGCCAGCCGTCATTCGTGCAGTCGGTTGTCGCCATACTTGGCCTGGGGATGTTTGAGCATGCGGCAGGTATATCAAGCATATAGGCAAGCCGAGGTTCCAAGGGCAAAAACAGATTTGAAAGCATTTGGCAGTCGACTTCGCTGGCAGGGACATTTCATCCAGAAATTCGAGTCAGAAGATCGCATGGAGTTTGAATCCGTGAATCGAGGTTACCTCGATGTGGTCCACCATGGGGATCCAGATACATTGCAGGCATGGAAGGCAGGAGAAACAGGCGTGCCACTTGTGGACGCTTGCATGCGTTGCGTAATCGCTACGGGATACTTGAATTTTCGAATGCGCGCGATGTTGGTCAGTTTTTTAACCCATCATTTGGACCATCCTTGGCAAGCTGGAGTGGAGCATTTGGCGAGGTGTTTCTTAGATTTTGAACCGGGCATTCACTACAGTCAATTTCAGATGCAAGCTGGGGTGACAGGGATCAATACCATTCGCATTTACAATCCTGTGAAACAAGGCATTGAACGCGATCCAGACGGTGAATTTATAGCGAAGTGGGTTCCTGAATTGAAGGGTGTTCCGCCACATTCCCGTCATGCGCCTTGGACAATCCCCCCGTTGGAAAGGCAGTGGCAAGAGTGGGATTCAGCTTATGTTGATCCCGTGGTGAATTTGGAGGCAGCTGGTCGAGCTGCTCGAGAGCGACTGTGGGCGTTAAAGAAGTCACTCAAAGTCCGTCAGGAGGCGCATCGCATCTTAGCGACTCATGTTGCTCCAGGGGGTTCCTCGGGCTCTGAAAAAAGCCATGACGGCCATCATGAGACAAATCAGGGCAACGGGCTGTCCACACCGCCTACGTAAGCGTCTACAATTCCAATGGAATCAGCCCAATTTGACCCATCAAAATTTTCAAATGCATCAACAGGCGGATGGGACAAATAGCAGGCAAGCAGTGGTTCAGCCAAGGGAAGGTAGGACCAGTGCCATTTTTCTTCACGGTAACCGGTTCGGCCGTTGGTTTGATCTCCATACACCTGATAAAAACCAAACTCCGCAGCATGTTGAGTGAGCCAGAGGTATGTGGCGATTCCGATGGGGTCAGATTCAAACCATTCGTTCTCAAAATTATTTAGATCGACGTCCGTGCCCCAATGGTGACGCGAAGATCCGGGCATAGAGCTGTATTTTAGAATTTCGACCGCACGTTCTTGACCATCAAATTCCGCGTATCGGCTTCCGTTCCATTTTCGATTCCAAATCCCTCTTTGATAGGTCCAATTGCGAGCAGCACTCAAAATGGTCAGTTTTACGCCCTCTGCTTGGGCAGCTCTCCACATGAATTCAAAGGACTCCAATGCTTCGTCACGCAGAAAGATTCTTTTCTTGGGTGTAAACCGAGCCGGAATAACAGCAAACGAGGAATCTTCAGCAGGGTTGAATTTTCCAGCCAAGTGCACCGGATTGATCCCAGAACAAGCACGATCAACAGGCATTTTTTCGGTAACAGGAAGCATCATGTCGTTCTGCGGTGGATTGGCATGTGATTCATATTTGCAGTTCACCAAAGCGATGTGGAAGAGCAGGAGGGTGAACAGCCATTGAAACTTCTTCATGGGCTAAATTTCGTGAAACGAATTGCACGCAACAAAGGATTTTCCATGCAAAAGAATTCCATTCGAATTGGTGTGTGTGTTGCTGGCCAAAATGACCGTGAATGATCGAATTTCATGCCGCGAGAAAACCTTGAGCCCTAGTTTTCCGTAAGCCTTGATACAAGGCAATTCTTATGCGACAAAGCAACATCCATTCAAGCGTTCAATTTCCGTATTGGACCTATATGGTTATCCTCATGACGGTTATCCTCTGTGGATGCTTGGAACAACGTTTCGAACTTGCTGAAGAAATGCCCGTGTCAGGAGAAGCTAATCCGGCGTTTGCGCTCGCGCTGGCATCTGGTTCTTGGACAGTCCAAGATGCACTCGATCAACTGGAAAGCCTCGATTGGGAAAGTGACCCTGTTTCAGGATCTGCAATGTTTGTGCAGCCCTTTGAGGTATTGGCTGCCGCTCCCTTTGAGCTCCCATTGATCAATGAATCATTGTCAGAGGTGTTTCAATTGGACGCCACAATGGCGCAAGCATTGAGCAATCTGCCAGAGGGGGAGCAGTTTGATATAGGATTTGAGACGACTTGGGAGTGGGAACTGCCATCAATGGACAGTGTGGATTCACTTTGGGTTGAGCAAGGAATGCTTTCAGTATTTGTTTCCTCGGATATCCCAATGGATCAAACCATTCAGCTGATGTGCACAAACCTATATGCAGAGGGGAGCCCCATTGTTTTGGAGTTGGACTTGGATTACACCGGGCAATTGCCTTTGCAGCAAACAGCGATTGTTAGCACAACTGATGCACGCGGTTTATTTGGAAATTCCGCAGGAGTTGAGGTCCTGTTTGATTGGGATATTGTTTTCGAATCGTCAGGAGCTTTTGTAGAGAAGGACGCGAACATCTCCTTTGAAGTCAATTGGGAAGAAGTCATGGTTTCGGGGGCCTTCGGGAAATTTGGTTCACAGACTACCGTAGATTTCGACGTCGCTCAACCGCTTCCTCTGCTTGCAGAATGGAATCCTGATCAACTGCACTTTGCCGATCCACGCATTCGCTTGAGTGCGCTTAATTCTAGCGGCATACCAATTGGCATCCAGTGGGAGCAATTTGCCTTCATTTCAGATGAAGAAACCTGGGACATAGGTGGCCCAGACATCGAAAGTTTTCCGACGATATCCCCTGCGACTTCGGTTGGTGCTTGGGAGGAGACAGTGCATGTGATTGATAACTCAGGAACGACACCGACCTTGACGGAAGCTATGGAATTACAGCCAGATAGTGCCATCATAAGCGGTCAATTGGTGCTCAATCCAGCCAATGAAAATTCAAATTTCCTGACCAATGAAAGCACCCTGCAGATTCAAGCTGCTCTGGAGGTTCCGCTTGTTGGATGGGGCAGAGGTTTGACTTGGAAGGACACAATTGCAGGAGCAATTTCACAAGATCTCAATGCCGGTATCAATCCACCTTTGGATTGGCAGGACGTGGCGTCTGTAACGCTGCGATTTATCGCAAACAATGGTTGGCCGATCGGTCTCGATATGCAGGCTAGATTCCTCGATTCAAACGACGCAGTCGTTGATAGTTTGTACAGCGTTAGTGACCCTGGCGCATTTCACATTGCAGCGGGTCAAATTGATGAGTCGACTCCAAGCAATGATTCGTCCTACGGTCGGGTGGTTCAGTCAACGCAGACCATCATGGATTTGATTTTAACCCGCGAGCAGGCTCTCGAACTATTGTCGATGGATTGCCAGGGTGTTGAAATCGCACTCACTTTGGCCACGCAGGGTGCGCAAGACGATGCGCAGGTTCGGTTTTTCTTTGAAGATGAATTCGATTTGAAATTATCTGCGCGTGTGGAATGTGCAATAACCTTGGAGCCATGAAGCGTCGACAACTCCATTCAATTGCGCTGATGTTATGTGCCATTTGGCATGGGCTGCAGGCCCAAGCGCAACAAGCTCACAGCTTGACGTTCAATGATTATGCACCTCAGCATTTGGATTTGCAACTCGCAAGTCAACCTCAATCTGGTTTTTTCGCTTTTCCCGGGATTGGAAATGCATCGGTCGCGTTTTCGAACTCCATGCTCCATCCTGCGACGTGGTTGACGCAATCCTCCAATGAGGATTTGGCGACTTTGAATTTGGATGAGGTTTACTCAGCGTGGGATGGCTCGAATCGGTTGGCAGCCGATGTGCAAGTTGATTGGTTCCAATTTGGAAAATTCTTCAAAGGGAAGCGATCGTTTGTGCACGGAGGTATTCGAGAGTTTGCCCACATTTCGATTGCATTGCCGTCAGACTTGCTGAGGCTTCCGTTCACTGGCAATGCCAATTCTGAATTGCTTGAAGGCGGATCATTGGACTTTTCAGATTTGGGCTTTAAAACAGAACAACGTCGATCATTTTACCTCGGCTGGCAGCGAAATTGGAGCGAGAAATGGTCGACTGGTATCCGCTTGAATTACCTGCGTGGAATCCGTCATGCGCAATTCTCGGTGCAGAATGTTGGTTGGCAAACCGATGCTTCTAATTGGGATTGGTCATTTTCAGGCGAAGGCATGATCCAATCAAGTGGAATGTGGCCATTGATGCAATTGATTGATTCGGGAAATGTCACTGACGCACAAGTGCAGCAAATCAAGGATGAATTGCTTACTGGTGTTGGAAACGGTTTTGCAATTGATTTAGGAGTTGAATACCGCATTCATCCCAGTTGGATGGCATTTGCACAAATCAATGATGTTGGAGGCATTCAATGGAAAGAGGATGTGAAGAATTATACCACTCAACCAACGTCTGTTGCGTTTGCCGGTTTGGAATTGAGCGTAGCGGAGGATTGGGCAATGGGGGAGGCAGAAGATTCACTTGCAACATGGGGTTCAGCAATTGCAGAAGATTTGGAGGAGGATTTGGCATTGAGTGAAAATTCTATCTCCTACCGAACAGGAACTGGCGCCGTTTGGAGCGTTGGGACTGAATTTATCCCTTGGCCAGATGTTCGTTGGAAACCATCTTTGGGCATGATGCTCCGGAAGCGTCAAGGCCTGCCATTGAGCTGGAGAACCAGTTGGAATCAGCAATGGGGGAAGTGGATGAAAACTTCGCTCACCTTCGGTGTTCGCGATGGCCTTGGTTCTTCAGCAGGTATGAGCGTAGCGCTCAATGCGGGTCCACTGTTGATCACTGTGGCAGCAGATTCACATCGGATGCTGAATTGGACAGCGTTTTCATGGCAAGACAGTGCAACTGCGGAGCGAATGCCTGTTTATTTGCCGACAAATGCTCCGTCAATTCAAGTCCAACTTGGTATTGTTTGGCGCATGGGATGGATGTCAAAGAGTGCGTCGCCTCCGCCTAAACCAGAATGCGAACCTTTTGCATTGCCAAGCAGCACGAGCAGCCCTCAGTTCTGAAAGCGTGCAAATAGTTCTTAAGTTCGTATGAACTTTGCGACACTTGTCCGTTCAGCCATGAATTCAATCCACCGCCTTGCATTTTTGCGTTACATCGTCATTGATGAATGCCTTTTTGAGGCTACAAACAATGCTTCAGAATCCGAGGCGGCAAAAGAGGCAAAGATTTGGTTTAAGGATGATTTATTGGATGCCATCAATGAGAGGATAGCGAAGTTTTCTGTGCATTCCAAGCCCATAGCCATGCGCACCTTGGAAAAGGATATTGTCGATTTGCAAGCTCTTTTCGACGTGAAGGTTTTAAAGCTTTCGCACAATCGAAGAGCACATTATCGCTATGCCCATTCTGGAATGAGCATCCGAAATTCCTCGCTTTCGGCAGAGCAGGCACTTGCCCTCGAACAACTTTTTGTGCACCTGGAGTCCTTTCATTTCATGGAAGGACAAGAATGGTGGTGGGAAGCGGAATCGCGCTTAAGGGTCCATTTTGATTTGTTTCCGGAAGATTCACAGGTCCGGTTGGCAGAGCGCAAGATCAAGTCTGTAAATGCTGCTGCCGTTTTTGAAAGCCACCATTGGTCCGACGCAAGTCGAAAGTGGTTACCGGTCCTTTCAAAAGCTGCAGCGAAGTTGATTCCAGTGCGTTTGGCGTACCGACTCAAACACGACGTTCCGCTGAGTCACACCACATGCCGGATCGAGTGGCTTACTGTGGACCACGAAGAGTGGTTGATCGGCATGTTATCATGGGACGAAGAAGCAGAAGAAATGTTCCGGATGCTGGTTCCGCTCAAGGCGGTTGATTCCGTAGATGATGTCACCGCTCATTTCCCTGTAGAATCTCATGATTTGGACGGTTGGAGCTGGCCGAGCTACGCTGCACAACGCATGGGCTTGAACGATGGAATCATCGATTCAAAACTTGAAGTGTCAGAACCGGTGCAGATATGGTTGGAGCAACCTATCGCAAATCGGTTCATGGTCGATCCAATCCATCCCTCACAAGACCTTCGATTACAGCGAGCTGGGGGTGGTGTGATTTTTACAATTAACGTGGTAGTAGATGCCGCCCTTTTTCGTTGGGTGATGCAATGGGGAAACCAAGCCCAACTTTTAGAACCTGCCGAGGCGCGACATACGCTGCGTCTCAAAGCGCGAGAAGTGGCTTCATTGTACGAACCGATGTTTGGTCCTTGATGTCAGTACTGATTAAGAAATACGGCGTTATCAAACAAGAGTTTTCCATTTTCCCAAAATCCGCGAAACAAGGGATTGTCTGCCAGATAGGTAATGGACCCTTGGCCCATCGGTAAGACACCAAATACAAGGCTTCCTTCTAAATCTTGATTGGCTCGACTTCCGACAAAACCACTGACGGCTTTTGGATTCGCGCCATATGTTCCGATGTTCCATCCGCTTTCCAGTGCAGCAAACCTTCGGCTAGATGACCGCAAGGTGTGGTAAGGTGCGTCCGGGTATCCCCATCCAAGTGGATGGGTGCGATCGAGTGAAATGGCGTAGATGGATCCGTCACCTGTGCGCATGGCACGGTTGCGGCTCCGATTGCCGAAAGGCTCATAGCGATCTGAATTCCGTTCTTCTGTTTTGCGACTTTTGGCTTGAGCGGCTTCGAAGTCATCATCAAAGCGTTGAAGTCCCCAACCGGAGCGATCAGTAAAAAGATTGAGTGCATTGGAAATTGCAATCGCACGACCGCCGTTTTGAATCCAAATCCTCAATTCGTCAAGCCATTCATCATCGACCGATTGATGCCATCCGGAGGGAATGATCAAGACATCATAATCAGACCATTGTTCTGGCGTTGAATTGCGATTGTTGAGCATTGCAATGGGATAACCCAGTTCTTGTTCAAAATGCCACCATGATTCTCCGGCACCTAGGCTTGAAACACTTTCGCCTGAAAGGCAAGCGACACGAGGTGCTGTCAATAGCCAAACGTCATCTGACCCCATGTCTGGACCGCTCATCGAGTGGCCTGTGGGCAGAGGAGTGAGCTCGACTTGGCAGCTTTGAGAAAGTTCCTGAAGCTTATCAAGCAAGTTCTTTTGGTCGTATGATTTCTGATCTCCTTTGAGAATAATTGCGCTCCCTCGTGGCAATGAGACGTTCTCAAAAACAATCGGTTCTGCATTCGTTCTTATTCGGAGGCCTTCGTTCATTGCTTGTGCAATAAAACGAGTGTCCAGCAGACCATTCCTTGGGATTGCCCAGCCATAGGCGGGTCCGATGTCACTGATTACCGCTTCAGCATCCCACGATTCTGACAGGGGCAAACTCTGGATGCCGAACGTGCGAAGGCCATACGCGTATGGAACGCTCCATGTGGTAATGTCGTACGTCAATGAATCAGACAAAAATGGATCGGGATCAAACAATACATTGAGAATCCCTGAATGGGTTTGGTGCGCATTGATGAGCAAGTCTCCTTTTTTCGCTACAATCGATCGAGTGTCGCCAATGCCGTATTCCCAAGCTTGAGAGATGCGCGTGTTTTCCAAAACTGCTTCACAGCGAATGTTGTGCTTTGCCAAAAAGGAAACGAGAGATTGAGTACGAGAGATATTGTCTTCACTTACGGGGATATGATAGGCATGGAAACGTCCGGAGGGTTTTGTTCGGTTCAACTCAAAGAACTCGGACATCTGGTTTACCAGGTCAGAACTGAGCCGCGCACTTGTGAAAAGAGCTTCAAAACTGCTTGAAACATGGTTTTCAATGCGTTGTTCTAGACTCAAGAGGTCACCGGAGTTTTGCAGAACCAACACACCTGCACCACCACTTCCACCTTGCTCATAGGTCATGCCAATTGAGCCATTGTAAATGGGGTAAGTGTCGCCATAGCTCGGATAGAGCAGGTCGAACGATTCACGGGTGTAATACAATTCACCGCGAGCATCAAAATTCATAGCAGTTGCATTTCCAATCTCTTCCTGAAACGTCCGCTGCCAATCGGTGATTGATTCATGATAGGGCTCTGCGGCTGGGGCAAAATAATAAGGAGAGTTGTAGCCCATTTCATGGTAGTCACAATGCACGTGCGGCATCCATTTGTGGTAGACTATGGAGCGCATTTGACTTTCGGATTGTGTTTGCCAAGCCCAATCCCGGTTCAAATCAAACAAGTAATGATTGGGACGCCCACCAGGCCAAGGTTCGTCATGCTCGAATGCAATGGGGTCGGCATTCGGAGTGGATGAGGCGTATTGGTTGAACCAGTTGGTGTAGCGATCATGTCCGTCTGGATTCAAACAAGGATCGATCAGCACAATTACTTTTCGCAGCCAATCTTCTCCGCGTTGAGCAGCCTCTGCCACTTGGTGCATTACTTCCAATGCAGCTTCTGTGCAAACTGCTTCATTTCCATGCACGTTGTAGCTCAGCCAAACAACGGCGACATCGTCCCAACGCTCGATTCCTGGTTCGCCTTCTATCCTGTTGTGGTGTTGCTCAAGAAAAGACGGCAAACGTTCCATGTTCTCCGGATGGGACATGGCCAATAATTGCAATGGCCTTCCTTCAGCAGTTTCTCCGTACGAAATCAGTTCCGAAGTGGGCACTGCTTTTTGTAGGAACTCAGTGTAGTCAACAACACGATGATGCGAAGTGAATTTATGACCCAAGTCATAACCGAGAAACTCGGAAGGAGACGGAATTGCTTCCTGAGCATTCAGCCCTGATGAGACCAGAGCGAGTGATACAATCAACACGCAACTGGCCAAGATAGCATTGGTTTTTTCTTGCATGTGAGCAAGTTAAACCATGCAGGGTAAATATTATTCTACAGGTTTTATCCTGAGGGCTGGTTTACTTTCTTTTCGCGAAGGAAAGTATCGTAGCGTCCATCGGGTCCACACCACTGCGCAGTGAGCTGATCAATTCTCCATTTTCATTGATCAAAAACTTGTGGAAATTCCACATCACTTTATTGTCGCTGACTCCATTCTTCTCGGCATCGCAAAGCCACTGGTATACACCATGCTGTTTCGCTCCTTTGACATCGACCTTATCCATCATTTGGAATGTCACTCCAAAATTCTTCGTGCAAAAACTTGCAATGTCATCTGCACTTCCAGGTTCTTGGTTGCCAAAATTGTTGCACGGAAAGCCCAAAATCACGAAGTCATCAGAATTGGTGTTTTGGTTTAACTTTTCGAGGCCTTCGTATTGACCTGTGAATCCGCATTTTGAAGCTGTGTTCACGATGAGTACTCGCTTTCCTTCAAGGCTATTGAAAGAGAAAGTATCACCATCAATGGTTAGTGCTTCGAGGTCATAAAAGGATTCCATCGGCTGTTGCGGGGTAAAAGTTTCGACTGATTCGGTCATGTTCCAAGCACTTAGTGCAATCACAAGAGCGATTACGCAAGATGTGATGATGGTAATTTCGGCGAAATATCTCATATTGTTAGCTTTAGATAGTAAACATAATCACCCACGAAGATGTTCATGACCAGCAATACTTTTTCTGTGGCATTTGAATCGTTTTGCAAAGATTCAATCCATTTGACACGCATGTGCTGGAAGAACTATTTGTTTTTTCCGATTCTGTTGTTTTTTTCTATGCCTCAAGGACACAGCCAATGTGCGAATTTTGGCGCATTCAACATTGGAGATGACGTAGAAATTTCGTGCACAGACTCTTGCACTACGTTGTTTTCTCCCAACATAGCCAGCGTTGCGGCAAGTGGATCCGATTATGAGATCCAAGACATCGATTATGTCCTGCCATACCCGTTTGATCAAGGACAAGTTGCCATCAATAATGGCGATGATGATTTCGCGGCAGCTACCAATGTCCCCATTGGATTTACGTTCAACTTTTACGGAAATAATTACACACAATGCCGCATATCGCCCAACGGTTGGATTTCATTTGATTTGGGTGAAAACGCGCCTTACAACCCTCCGGGAATGATTCCTGGGGGAAACATGCCGTTGAACAGCATCATGCCAGTTTACAGTGATCTGAACCCTTCGACCTGTGGAAATGTGAAATATGATACCTACGGCGTAGCGCCCTGTCGTGAGTTTGTGGTTTCATTCAATGCGGTGTGCCAATTTTCATGCACAAGCAACCAGGTAAGCGCAGAGATTGTGCTTTATGAAGGAACTGACGCAATTGAAATATACCTCGGCAATCGCCCAAGCTGCAGCTGGGGAAATGCTGCAGTTGGCATTCAAAATGCAACTGGATCTCAAGGGTTGTCGCCTGAAGGGTTCAATACCGGCAATTGGAATGCTTCAAATGAAGCGTGGCGGTTTGCTTCGAGTGAAGTGGTGGAGGGAACAACGCTTTGGTACGAAGGCGATGATTTTCTTGGCATCGGGGATAACCTGGATTTTTGCAGCGGTCAATCGACGACGGTTACAGGGTGGTTTTCTCAATTGCCCGTTGGTGAATTTTGCACCGAATTTGATGTGGTGGTCTCCTCTGCGGGTGGTTCCTCAAATAACAATCAGATAGATTGGGCAATTGTGTCAGAGGCTGGTGCAACAGTATTGGCTGATGATGCCCCATTCACAGGCTCAGTGTGCCTTCAAAACGGTTGCTATGCACTTCAAATGTTCGATTCAGGAGGAAATGGATGGGGGGCGGCAAGTTTAACGATTGTAGATCCAGATGGCAATGAGATTGGGTCATACACGTTGGAGGATGGAGAATCGGGAACTGCCACATTTTGCATCGATCAATACGACGGTCCTGAGCCAACCGTTGATGACTATATTCAAGTTGTTTCTGATGATTTGGAAGTCATCGCTGTGAGTGATGTGAATGCTGACTTTGATTGGGAAACGCCCATCTGCAGTGGGGGCGATCCTTTTGTTTTAACTCCCTTGGAGGGTTCGGGTCAATGGGAAGTGGAGTGCGATGGGTGTTTTGACGAAGAGACGTTGACCATTGATCCTGGCATTGCAGGCAGTGGCTGGTTGCAAATCACACACGTTTTAGACGGTTCGTGCTTCGCTGATGTTGAGACTTCAGAGCTTTTTATAAGCGCGACTCCTGAACCGCAATTCACGGCTTCGACGGGTGCATTGTGCAATGATGAAGTCTTCGATTTCAATGCGACACCACCTTTCGGCACATGGTCTGCGACTTGCGGAGATTGCATCATTGGCAATACAGGAATGTTTTTTGCAGAGACTGCTGATGAAGGGCTAAACACGGTGACCTTCACCACCCTTGGTGTATGCCCCGGAGTGTCAACGCTCGAGGTAGGAGTTTCAGAACTTTTAGAAGGCAGCATCAATGGACCTTCTATTTTATGTGAAGATGACTCCGCTTTGTATGTGGCTGATGTTCCGGGTTATTGGTCATCAAATTGCGACGGATGCATTGATTCCTTGTCTGGGATTTTTGATGCGCAAGGGATGAACCCGGATACTTACACGGTGACTTTTACACCGGATTCTTATTGCCCCGTTGGAGATGAGATTCAGGTGTCAGTGAATCAGAGCGTTGCAATTGGCGCTTCCAATGTGCCGGGTAGTTTCTGTGAATCGGATGAAGAATTCGTGTTCAATGTGAATGTTCAAGGAGGAACTTGGTCAGCCGAATGCGAATCATGCTTGGACTCGGCAGGCTTCTTTGACGTAGGGTCGGCACCCATCGGAATCCTTCCTATCCAATACACAATAGCAAATGGGGCCTGTGTGGATACAGCATACTGGACCGTAGATGTTCGTCCAATACTGGAAGGTACATTTGAGGCAATTGATCCAATTTGCGAAGGCAGCGAGGTGAATTTGGAATTTGTTTTTGACGATGACATCCCGGATGCATATGCAAGTGGGGCAGACGGTGAATGGGGGTCTGTTGATTGCTCGAATTGCATCTTGAATGAAAATTCAGGCTTATTCTTGGCGGACGTCTTGGGTGCAATCAACGTAACGTACACGTTTGATCATCCTTGCAGTCAGTCCATCGAGGGAATCGTGGAGGTTGCCCCAGCAGTTGATGCAACGGTTGTGCCGTTGCCAGAGCTGTGTGAGTCGGGTGATTTGGAACCACTCGTGTCAGCAGAAAATGGCGGAGCGTGGTCTTCGGATTGTGAAGGTTGTCTGATTGGAAGTGCATTCGACCCAACGGTTGGAGCAGGCACCTACGAATTGACGTACACAATCGATGATGTGTGCAGTGATCAAGATGCGATGGAAGTGATTGTCGTGCCACAAAGAGATGCCACGGTCAACTTGCCAGATTGGGTTTGCTTGGCTTTGGAAGATCTTCAGCCTGGAGTGGAATGGCAGGGCGGGGTTTGGAGCGCCAATTGCGATGGCTGCATTTCCGAGGAGGGCACCATCAACTTGATGTCAGCTGGAGTGGGAGTTCTGGAAATCACCCATGTCTTAGAAGGGCTTTGCGGTGATTCTGATGAGGTTCTGCTCGATGTGGTGGGATGCGACATTGAAGCCGTCAATGTCTTCTCTCCAAACGGAGATGAGAGCAACGATCAGTTGGAATTCAAGTACTTGCAGTCGTTTCCCGGAAATCGCCTGACCATCTTTGATAGATGGGGCGGGTTGGTTTATGAAAAGTTTAACTACGGCAACAACTGGAGGGCAGAGGGTGTAGCCGAAGGGACATACTATTACATTCTAACGATTCCACAAAAAGAGACCATGCGTGGCTCTTTTATGCTGTTGCGTTGATCAAGGCACGGCCAGATGGCTTGCCATGCATCCTACAAAAAACTCAATCGTTGAAGGCAAAATGCATGCCAAGCGAAAAAGAGTGCATCGTGGGTTGATCTGTTTGCACTTCATCAAAGAAAGGTAAGAGAGAGGCTTCTCCCAAAAGACTTACATTCTTAAAGCCAATGCCAATCCTGGCATTTATTTGCAAGGGGTTTACTGGAAAGTCATCTTCTTTGACGGTGGTAGTTGAGCCTCCTAAGTTGTACTCGTAGCGGTAAGAGTTGCCAAGCAAGTAGGCTCCCACCAGTCCAGCTTCTATATGAAGTCCTTTGCTGCCGGATCGTGCAGTTCGAACGCTGACCAGCAACGGTAAACGCAAAAAGACGGCGTTCAGCTGATTTTTTTGAATATTGAGGCTGTCTGCGCTGAAAACTTCGGCCGTTATCAATTCACTGGCCTCATCATGCGTTAGGATGTGTGAATTGTCGATTCCGTAGTGCCACCACTCAAAGCCAAGCCCCGTCGTGAAACCAACAAACTCTCCAAGGATGCGTTGCCGGTACTCAAATGGATTGAGTTCAAGCCTCCAGCTAGTGAGAGCGTCGTTTGTGATGATGCCCAAGTCTGGGCGAGCTCCCAAGGTAGCCGAGTAATCCTCGAGATCTCCTTGGAACTGCCCCATTGAAGCAGTGCTCAGCGAAATCCCACCCCAATACCCCTCACTTTCTCCTTTGGTTTTTGTCGAATCTGATTTCGATGAGAATCCCCCTTCAGCAAACGCCGCAGTTGAAAATGTCAAGAAACAAAACAGGATGTGGGAGTTGAGCAATTTCATGGCATTAATTTCTTAATCAGTTTCAAAGTTCGTGCCAATAGTTCAAAAGTCAAAAACACGGCTCAAATTGAAGCCAAAGAAGATTGCGCCGTCCAGCCACCGACCGGTTGTCTCTGTTAAAAACGCGCGTTCAAACATGCCCCTGGAGTTGGTGATGTGCAGCTGAAAGACATGTCCTCCAGTCTCGATATCAACACCCAGTGAAAGGCTATTTTCAATGTCGGCTGCGTACTTTTTGAGCAAGTAATGGTATTCACAATTCAGGCTGACACGCTGCGCGATTTTGTACCGCCCACCAGCACCGATCGTCCATTGGTCGTGTGCGCTGTTTGTGAATTCGACCAAATTTCGGTGGGTGAACGAAGGCACGAGGGCTAAGCTGAGCTTCTCACTCCACTTTCGAGCAATGACAGCCTGATAAGTGTAGCTCAGTCGATTCGAGAACGTTCGACTATCAATGTTGCTCGTGAAAACGGAATCCCCGCGGGCCATGCCAACTCCAAAGAGGGTGACGCCAAATGGCACGCGGTCATCGGACGTCTGTTGCAACAATTTCCATTTCAGGGAAGTTTCAAAAGTCTTCTGAAAAGTACTTCGTGCAACCCCCACGCAGAAGCGATCGGTCAATCCATAGTCAAAGGCCATGCGCATGCTGGCGTTGTCCAGTCCCCATAGCGCATAGGCGCCTTCATTGATTTGACCAAATCTATGAGCGATGACAAAGTGCATCACATTTTCCCCAGGGGTTTCATTGCTTTGAACGTTGATGATTCGAGTGTCCTTGAAAGTGGCATACACGGGATGGACCGGAGCTTCATCCATTTCTAGATCATCCAAAAGGCTTTGAGCATGCAGGCCACAAGCAAACTGGAAAATGAAACCGAAGACAAGCAACGTGCAACTAAGGAGTCGAGGTGGGAAGGTGTTCATCGAGGAGAGAGGCTCAAATTCACGGAAACACTTATTTCTTCAGCGATTTTGTCACGGACCATTTTTGGAATGGGTATCTCATGAGCAGCTGTAGCAACGGTAAATTCAGTTTCAATTTGCCAGGATTTTCCGTCCCACTGCAGTTTGGACGGGATTTCTCGATTTACCGGGACACCATGAATGGTCAATGAGCCCGTGGCGATGACCTCGTGCCATTGCCCATCTTGAAGCGCTTCATTCCAGTTGGAAATCACACCCTCAAACGTCCCGTTGGGATACCGGGTAGATTCGAGGTAATTTTCATTGAAATGTTCTTCCATCAATGCTTTTTCGAAACGAAAACCGAGGATGGGCACACGAAATGCAAACCGTCCGTCTTCTGCCAATAGGCCTGATGCCATTTCGTTGGTGGCTTCGATGTTTTCAACGAAAGTGGCCGAGAAAAAATCCACTGTTCCGTTGCGCGTCATCCATTGTTGGCCGATGCAAAAATGGCTCGCGACCAGCATCATTGTTGTCAGTGCTATTTTCATGTTGCTATTCGTTTTCTGGTGCACCAGCTTCGGCCCACTTTTGAAGCAAGATAATATCGCATTCAGTGAAGCTGCCATTGGGAGGCATCACAAGCGCATCAGTGGCGCTTCGGTTGATGCGATCGATGACATCCCCGGTGAGCGTTGCGTTAGCAGCAGCGTTGTATCCATCTAGGGCGAGGCCTGCTTCTGGATTCTGTCCTCCGTGGCATCCGGTGCAGTGAGCGCTGAGCACCAATTCGATGCTTGCATTGTACTGAGCCTTTTGATCTGGGCAAGGTTGTTCAACATTGTATTGGCATCCTGTCAAGAAACCAGCCGCAGCTATGCAAGCTGTGAGAATTCGAAAGAGAGAAGAGTTGCTCATGTGATTCTGCATGGGACAGTAAAAGACGGCTTGTGTGCAGCAATGTTAGAGAATAACCGGCGGGATAGGAAAGATGTTGCATTCTCTTTGCGATATTTGCTAGGAACACATTTATTGCAATGGGACGAGCATTTGAATTCAGAAAGGCGAGAAAGTTTAAGCGATGGGCTGCAATGTCAAAAACATTCGCTCGTTTGAACAAAGACATCATCATTGCTATCCGGGAAGGCAACGGCGCTGAACCTGATATGAACCCTAGGTTGCGTGCTGTTTTGCAAAACTGTCGGGCTGCAAATATGCCCAAAGACAATGTGGAGCGCGCAATTAAGAAGGCAACGGATAAGGATACGAGTGATTTCAAAGAAGTGAATTTTGAAGGCTATGCTCCGCACGGTGTCGCCGTTTTTGTGGAAACCGCAACGGATAACAATAACCGCACGGTTGCCAATGTGAGAAGTCATTTCAACAAGGGCAATGGCAACTTGAGCACGTCTGGAAGTGTCGAATTCATGTTCGATCACATGTGCTTTTTCAAGATCAAAGGGGAGGGGCTGGATAAGGATGAATTGGAATTGGAACTCATTGACTTTGGGGCAGAAGAAATTGAGGCAGATGAAGATGCATTCATTGTTACAGGGAGCTTCGAGGCATTTGGTTCATTGCAGAAAAAGCTCGAGGACAATGGTTCGGAAATTGTGGAGTCTGGACTTGAGAGGGTCCCAAATACAACCAAGGAATTGGACATGGAAGCTACCGCTGAGGTAGAGAAGTTGATTGAACGACTGGAGGAGGATGATGACGTGCAGCAAGTCTTCCATACGATGAGTTCATCAACTCCCCCAGAGGAATGATGTTGTGAATGCTTTTTGCTGCGTGGCTATTGCACGCCGATGAAGTAACTTCGCGCAATGGAAAGTAAACGTGTGGATGCCGATGGCACGCTGTTGGAGTTCTTGATGGAACATGCGGGTTATGCGACGAGAACGCGCGCTCGCACAGCAATCAAAGCTGGCGCCGTTGCGGTTAACGGTAACGTATTGCGAATTCCATCTTCAGATTTAAAGACCGGCGCGATGGTGTCGTGGACGGCTTTGAGCAAGCAAAGTGGAGCAAAGGACTTCGATCTTGGCGGTGCCTCATCGAAAAACGCGGCCAAACCCAAGGAAGAAAAGCCTCCTTATGAAGTCGTTTACGAGGATGATTTCATTTTGGCTTATGTCAAGCCTGCAGGCATGGTTTTTGCTTCGCCGAAACCGCAAGTCAAGACCAGTTACACGCGAATGAAGCAATGGATGGAGGCCAATCGAACGAACCTCAATGCCATTCAGTTTGTAAACCGAATTGAAAAGGAATCTTCAGGTGTATGTGTTATTGCAAAGGACCTCCGCTGGAGGAAGCATCTGCAAGACAACTGGGATCAATTCACCAAGCGGATGTACGTGGTTGTTCAGGGGCATTTGCCCGCTGATGATGTTCTCTTTTGCTACTCGAAGGATGACGATGGTAAGCGCAAAGAAAAATACGAATTTGAGTATCGGACAATGCGAGCTACCGCTTCGCATACGATGCTCAAAATGACTTTAGGCTTCGATCAAATTCCGGTATTGATGTCAGGGCTGCGCCGTTTGGAATGTTACCTGCTGGGAAAAGGCAAGGAAATTCCAGATCCAATGGGCCGTTCTGGACTGCATATGTTTGGGGTGGATATTGAAGGTCCTGACGGAGAGAAGATTCCGATCAAGTCCCGTGTTCCTCAGGAATTTCTCAATCTGATGAAGGGAGGCAAAGGGCCAAAGGCTGTGCCGTCTTGGAAGCGCGAACTGCAGAACAAGGAAGAGGAACAGAAGAGGCCTCACAAGCGATCGGGGCATTCTCGCAATTGATGACAGTTGGGCCCCTTGACCTAGCGGGTGTCCACAAAAAAAACGCAGCCTGTTGACGGGCTGCGTTTTTTTGTTCGATTAAAGTTGGTACCGGCCTTCTAGCCAATCTCGGAGCTCGATGGACTCCTTTGGATTTAAGCTTCTGAAGGCGATTCGCATGGCTCTTCGGATCATGACCGGTTCGCCGTGTACGTGCCTGATTAAGGTTTTGTACTGTTCCAGTGCGCTCGGCGCATGTGGGATGGGTATACCGGTTATGGACATGTTTTCGAATTGTAGGAATCGTTCATTTCCTACGTCGTCAAAGGGTGGAATGTTACATTCAGCCCCAGGAAAATAACTGATGTAATCCGTAAGTCATTGGCATACAGTGAAAAACAACAAAGCATTGAGACGTTTCCCAATGCTTTGCTTAACCTAAACCAAATTCATCTGATGCCAATTGCTCAGAATGCTAACGCCAACGTCAATCCAATCACCATGCCAAAACTTAGATTTCTTGGCCAACTCCATCCAACACCTGTTAAATTCGCAGCGTAATACCATTGAAATGAGCAAAGCTGTATACGTCTTGTCTGCTGTACGAACTCCCATGGGAAGTTTCCTGGGGTCATTGTCAACAATTCCTGCCCCAGAATTGGGGTCGGTCGCAATTCGAGGTGCCATCGTGGCTGCTGGAATTGCACCTGAGGAGGTCAATGAAGTCATCATGGGCAATGTCCTCCAAGCGGGCTTGGGTCAAGCTCCTGCGCGACAAGCTGCTATGGCCGCAGGCATTCCCGACTCTGTACCATGCACCACTGTCAATAAAGTTTGTGCAAGCGGAATGAAATCCATTTCCCTTGCTGCGCAGGCCATCGCACTGGGCGATGCTGATATCATTGTCGCTGGTGGAATGGAAAACATGAGCCGTGTGCCGCACTACTTCTCAGGACGAACGGGATCAAAGTTTGGCGATATGAAGATGCACGATGGCATGCTTCTGGACGGCTTAACGGATGTTTACAATGCAACACACATGGGGAATTGCGCGGAGCTGTGTGCCAAAGAGCATGAGATCTCTCGCGAAGCGCAAGATGATTTTGCGGTTTCGAGTTATGAGCGCGCAGCCGCTGCCTGGGAGTCAGGAGCGTTTAAGGGAGAGGTTGTGCCCGTCTCGGTTCCTCAGCGACGTGGAGATGCTATTTTGGTTGCTGAGGATGAAGAGTTTAAGGCAGTGAGAATGGATAAAATTAGAAGCTTGCGTCCCGCCTTTCAAAAAGAGGGCACAGTGACCGCAGCGAATGCTTCCACGCTCAATGACGGTGCAAGTGCTTTGGTGTTGGCGTCTGAAGAAGCTGTGAAGCGATTGGGTGCTACACCCATTGCAAAAATTGTCGCTTGTGCTGACGCGGCGCACCAACCTGAGTGGTTCACCACCGCACCAGCCAAAGCTGTACCAATTGCGCTGTCAAAAGCAGGCTGGGATTCAGGTCATGTTGATCTTTGGGAATTGAACGAAGCTTTTTCCGTGGTTGGCATTGCCAATATGGATTTGCTAAATCTGAACCCAGAAACAGTCAACGTCAATGGAGGTGCTGTGGCACTCGGACATCCTTTGGGGTCGAGTGGATCTCGCATTGTGGTCACGCTTATTCACGCACTGCGCAATCGAGGTTTGACCAAAGGTGGGGCTGGGATTTGCAACGGTGGAGGTGGAGCTTCTGCACTCATGGTTGAAGCGCTGTAATGCTCACAAAGGGAGATTTCATAACGCTCGCTGTTCCATGTGCTCCAATGCGCTCCGATGCCTCTGATGCCTCTGAAATGGTTTCTGAGGCCTTGGCAGGAGAGGCGGCGATTGTGAAGGAGGTTGGAGAGAAGGACTGGATTCGAATTGAATTGGCTGGCGATGGATATCAAGGATGGTCCGATCGGAAGCAGTGGAAGCTTGATGACGCCCGTGCATCGAATGAATCAGCGCTGAGGCCTTTCCGACTCCAAGCGCCAACCTCTCCGTGGCTTTGCCTCAATGGTGCTGTGATTCAATTGCCTGCGGGTGCGATTGTGCATTTGAATGCTTCGTCAAAATGGTCTTGTGCCGGTTTGGAGATGGAACCACTTTTCTCCATGGATGAAATGTTTCAAGTGCATTCAGATCCACTGGATGCTGCGAATTCGTTTCTTGGAGCGCCTTATCGATGGGGTGGACGATGCGTTTGGGGCATGGATTGTTCGGGACTGATGCAGCTGGCGTATTTGCTTTGCGGCCAACGATTGCCCAGAGATGCTAGTCAACAAGCAAAGGAGGGGGAGCAGATCGATTGGAATGAACGGTCACCGGGAGATTTGGCATTCTTTCAAAACGACGCTGGTCGCATTGTGCATGTCGGCATTTTAAAAAGCCGCGAAGCAATCTTGCATGCAGCGGGTGAGGTTCGATTGGACCAACTTAAAGAAACGGGCATTTGGTCGGGGAATCAAGAAACGCACGCAATGGCTTTCATTCGAAGAGTTTGACAGCCGTGCGCATTTTTGGTTCGAAGTCTTCAGCTCCAATCGCCAAGGGTTTCTCTTTTGCTTGGCTGCAGCCCGTTGATCCAAGCCTTCACCTCCATTGACCTCTTGCCGTTTGGTACGATTTCCGTCAATTCCAACCAGCGGTCTTGGCAGGCGACAAACAGCCTGTCTTTGTGGATGGTTGCTTCACCTGGCTTTTTCAGCGTAAAATCGACCTCTGCAAGGCGAGCAGTGAGCACTTTAAAATCACCCCAAGGCGTGCCGCAAATACTGGAAGGGTAAGGGTTGAGTGACCTTATCATATGTTCCACACTATCAGCGTTTTGAGACCAGTCGATTCTGCAATTGGTTCGGTTCAATTTTGGGGCTTCGAGCCGAGGGCTATCAGCCTCCATCGTATGCTGTGGAATTGCCTTCAATTGTCCGTTAGCGAGCTTTTCCAAAGTTTGTGCAAGGAGTTGCTTTCCTTGGTAGAGAAGCTTGTCGTGAAGCGTTGCTGCTGTCTCTGATGGCATGATTGATACCTTCGCTTGAAGTAAAATGTCACCGGTATCGATCGCTTGTTGCAGGGAAAACGTGGTGACGCCTGTTTCGGTGAGTTTGTGGCGAATGGCCCACTGTATTGGTGCTGCACCACGCAATTGTGGAAGCAATGAGGCATGCAGATTGATGGATCCGAACCTTGGAGCGTCCCAGACCAGTTGAGGAAGCATTCGGAAAGCCACGACCACTGCCAAATCGCAGTCAAGGCCTGTGATTGTCGCAACAAACTCAGGTGATTTCAAGTTGGTGGGCTGATGAATGGGCAAGCCCAATTCTACGGCTGCCTTTTTGACTTCAGACGAGCGCATTTGATGTCCACGTCCAGCTTTTTTGTCCGGCGATGTGATCACAGCGACAATCTCATGCTTGCCACCGTATATCTCCCGCATGCACGTGGCTGCAAATTCAGGTGTGCCGAAGAAGGCAATCCGAAGTGGTCTGTCCAGTCGAGTTGTTGGAAAAGATTCACTCATGATGCATTTTATTCTGTGATTTGAGGCGATAAATCATTCCAATCTAATTTTCTCAGATAGAGCCAGCTGCCCAATCCGATGCCTGAAAAGTACACCCATTCTACCAGCCAAATGATCCAAATCGGTTGAGGCCAAACCAAAGTCAGTGCTGCTGCGAGTGCTATGTAGCCTGTGACAGCGATTAATTCGATTCGAAAAGCTCTTTTCGTTTTTCCAAGGCCTTGGATCGTAGACAACATGATGCCTGAGAAGGTGTAAATGGAAACACCAACAAAGACAACAAACAATGTTTTTTGCATTGCTTCAATTCCGACTTCATCGGTGAAGAAAGCAGCTGCTAGAAATTTTGGATAGAGTATGTAACCGTGGCACAAGATGATCATTCCCAATGCATTGAGCAGGGTGAGTCTCTTTAGAACCAGTTTTAATTCTGCTCCGCGATGTTCACCGATTAAACCGCTAACGTAAGTGCGTGTTGTCTGCTGAATGCCTTGTGCAGTTATAAAAGCGAGCATGAAGAAGTTCCGCGTAATGTGCGACACCTTGAGTTCAAGGCTGCCCACTTTTTCGACGAGAAAGAAAAAGGCAGTCCATGTCGCGATGGTGAGAAGGAATTGCCCCATTAGAGGATAGGCTAACTCCCACCAAACCCTCAGTTTTTGTGAAGTCAAAAGCGTTCTTGACGTTAAGATGTCAGGTGCGATTCGAACTAAAATGATGCATGAAACGATGCATCCGATTGATTCAGCAGTGACAGATGCCCAAGCAGCGCCAATTGCTCCAATGGGTTCCACCGAAAACCAACCCTCTACCCAAGCAGCATCGAGTAAAATGTTGATTGTCCCTGTCACAGCAGCAACTAGTAGGATCGGCCAGGTCTTGGCGGTTCCTGTATAAAATGCGTTCAGTGCGAGTAGAATGGAGAAGGGGATGAAGCCCAAAAGTCGAATGCTGAAGAAGGACTCGAACATCGAACGAATTCCTGGGTCTTGGATTGTGCTTCCCAAGAGTCCTTGGTTGAGCAAGACTCCAACGACAAGCAATCCAATTCCAATTCCGACGTGAATGAGTAATCCGGTTCGCAGCGTTCTGAGGGCCTCTGGTAAATTGCGCTCACCGATTCTTCGGGCAATAATGATCTGAAGCGCCGCAGAACTCCCGACGGCAAGTGTCTCCAGTGTCATGTATACGAGACCAGCATTGCCAGCTCCATTGATTGCTGATTCGCTATGTCGCGCAAGGAAAAAATTGTCTGTCAGAAGCACCAAAAATTGCAGAGCTGTTCCGGCCGAAATGGGGAGAGCCATTCGAAGCAAATCGCGGTAGCCGATTTGAAGTGAGTCTGCAGTTTTCATCGCCGGGCAAAGGTCGTTCGAAATTGACGATTTACTGCTCAGAGATTTTCATTGTTCTGCCAATGGATTGCCTGTGTTGGGACAGATTTTGAGCTGTTTGAGAATGACTTCTGATTTGCGGACTGTTTTCATCGCCCAATGAGCGCGTAATTCTGCCTTTTCAGCTTCAGTAAGGGACCAAGTGGAATCAGGAAGTTCATGTGTCCTTCTCGATAGGTCATGCATGATGATGCCGGCGGCAACACTGATGTTCAAAGATTCAGCAAATCCTGCCATTGGGATATAAACGTGGTGGTCAGCAGCTTCAAGAAAGGTGTCACTCACGCCTTCAAATTCAGTGCCCATGACCAAGGCAATGGGGCGATCGATGGGAAGCTCGTGAACTTCCTTTCCATTCACATGCGGGGATGTGACCGCAATTTCGTACCCACTGGATCGCAATTGCTGAATGCACGATGCTGTTGGGTTTGGGTCTTGCAGGTATCGGTGCAACGTGAGCCAGGAAGGCGTTCCCTTTGATACTTGGCGATTAAAAACCCAAGGATTTGCATCTTCAATCAAATGCACATCTTGTATTCCAACTCCGTCGCAGGTGCGCATGACGGCACTAGCATTGCGAGATTGATAGACATTCTCGAGGACGAGACACACGTGCCGTGTTCTTGACTCAAGAACATGCTCGAAGCGAGTGGAGCGTTCCTCACTGAGAAACGGAAGCAGTGCTTTGTACCTGGGGTCCATGATTCGAGAATGTGGTTAAAAGTCTAAATGAAAAAGGCCCTGCGGATACCGCAGGGCCTTTCAGAAGAACTTCGGGCAATTATACCTTGCTGTTCAACTCAGCACCAGCCTTGAACTTAATTACGTTCTTAGCTGCGATTGTGATTTCTTTACCCGTTTGTGGGTTACGTCCTTTGCGCTCAGCGCGGTGAGTGACAGAGAAAGAACCGAATCCAACGAGGGATACGCGATCTCCTTTGCCCAAGGCACCTGCTGTTGCGTCGATGAAAGAGTCGAGTGCGCGCTTAGCGTCTGCTTTTGAGATGCCGGCTCCTTCTGCCATAGCATCTACCAATTCTGCTTTGTTCATGGTATAATGGTTTAATGATTTGAACTACTGCGCCAAATATATAGGAGCAAATCCAAGCACAGCAAGGGTTACAGCATATTTCGTGAATAAACGAGTGCTTTTTGTTGAAAAGCCCGCGAGAAAGCGGCAAATTTCCTTGAGAATCATCCGAATTCGCGGTGTTTCATTGCGAAACGCGTCCTTTCTGGTGAATCAGCCAAAGCGTTCCAGCTGCGCAAGGTATCAATGCATCCAGTGGAGTTCCATTGCCAATCACCTTCCATTGTGCCAAAGCAATTGCGCTTGCCACTGCGCAGACGGTGACCATGAGGATGGTCAGAAAACTTTGATCGAGGACTTTCCTTTCTGATGCGAGTGCTCCTAGCAAAGGCAGGCCGCATGCAATCATTGCAGCGAAAAGACTCACCGAAGCGGTTTCAAGCATGAAGCGGCAGGCACTTACGACGAATAACAAGAGCCAGACGATTTTGTAAAGTCGTTTCGTTTCAATCATGATGCGAAGGTAAGAGCCATGTACCTTTGGTCTATGAATGAAACGCAGCTGCCTGAGGCACACATATACCATCCTGAAATCAGATTTGTTGACATTGATGCGGCGGGCATTGTAAACAATGCGACGTATCTGAACTATTTCGAGCAAAGCCGAATTCAGTTTTTTGAATCCATTGTAGGTGAGAAGTGGGATTGGAATTCAGCTGGAATGGTCATCGCCAAGCATGAGGTCAATTATCGCCAACCGATTTTTTTTCAAGATGATGTCACGATTGTGACCTGGATTGAACGGGTTGGAAATAAGAGCATGGAGGCGGCTTATGAAATTTTCAAAATGGCAGGGGAAGAGCGCGTGTTGGTCGCTTTTGCAAAAACGGTGATGGTGTCATTTGATCATCGCAAAGGGGTGTCGATTCCTTGGAAGGCAGAATTGCTCGGTCCCTTGGAGTTGTTTGGTATAGGCCGTCCCTCAAATTGGGCTTCATTGGAATGAAGTAGGTAAGGTTGGTTATGGTTGAAAAGTTTTTATTGCGGCACATTCGTCAAAGGTCTTCGCCTGCTACATTTGCTTCGTGTCCGTTTTACACTGATAACGAAATATAACTTTATCTACCATGAAAAATTTTTACGCAGCGGCATTTTTCACAATGCTGGCTTCATTGGTCCATGCGCAAGTAGCGGTGACGCTTCAAGTTGACATGAACGAACAAACCGTTTCTCCTGATGGTGTGCATGTAGCAGGTGGATTCCAGGGATGGGATCCTATGGCCACACCACTCGCCGACGATGATATGGATGGCATCTGGGCGGTTACTCTCGATTTAGAGCCCGGAACACATGAATACAAATTCATCAACGGCGCCAGTTGGGATGTTGTTGAAGACGTTCCTCCAACTTGTCAGGTTGAAGTGGCAGGAAACGACAATCGTTTCATTGTCATTGAAGAAGGTGCCACTGAATCTTCCAGCTTGGTCTGCTTTGAGAGTTGTGCAGCATGTGGTCTGTCAACCATTCGAATGCGGGTTGACATGAGCGTAGAAAGCGCTGTGTCGCCAAACGGAGTTCATATTGCGGGCAATTTCCAAGGATGGGACCCAGCAGGCACGAGCTTGACTGATGCCAATGAGGATGGTGTTTGGGAGGCCATGGTTTCATTCCATGCGGATTCTCTAGAAGAAGGCCAATTGGTTTACAAATTCATCAATGGCAACGCATGGACAAACCCCAATGAGAATCTCACGGGCGAACCATGTGCTGATGACTTTGGAAACCGGGTGCACCCTTTGAGTGATTTGAACATGGTTTTATTCGGTGACTCCGCTACCGGTGCCGCACCATGCTTTGGGAATTGTGGGACGTGTATAACTCCTACCAATGTTACGTTTCGAGTGGACATGAACACCCAGGAAACGGTCTCTGTTAATGGGGTGCACATTGCCGGTAGTTTTCAAGGCTGGAGTCCCAATGCAAACGCGCTCAGTGATGATGACGGTGATGGAATTTGGGAAGTGGTATTGCAAGTTGCAGCTGGAGACATTCAATTTAAATTCGTCAATGGCAATGATTGGAGTGGCAATGGTGATGGCAATGTGGACAATGAGCTAGTCGTTGGAGACTGCGCTGCAGAAGGTTCTGACAACCGCTTGCTTTCTGTTGGAACGGAGGATCTCGTTTATGAAGTGTGCTACAATTCCTGTGAGGCGGAGTGCGTCGAAAATCCAGATCCGGCGGATGTGATATTCAGGGTGGAGATGTCTGAAGAAACCGTGAACGCAGGCGGCGTTTGGGTCATTGGCAATTTCACCGATCCAAATTGGCAAATGGGAGGACTGCAAATGACAGACGTCGACGCTGACGGGGTTTATGAAGCTACGGCCAATGTGTCAGGTGCATCAACCATCTTGTACAAATTTGTAAACGGCGACCCTTCTTCAGGAGATCAAGGGGTTGATTACTTTGAGGAATCAGGGATTCAATTGGATGAGAATAACGAGGAAATTGCCACGTTCGAGACAGATGGTTGTGGACTGGCCAATGGCTTCGGGGCGTATAACCGAATTCATGAGCGAAGCGGCGAGGATGAGATACTCGAAGCTGTTTGTTTCAACAAGTGTTCGTCTTGCGTTGTGAGTGTCCAGGAATTGGGTGCGACACTTTTCGAAGCATATCCAAATCCATTCGATCATCGTTTGCAGCTTGTTTTCTCTTCTACTGATGCGGCATCTCAATTCGTGATCACGGATGCCTCAGGACGGGTCATCGAAAACTTCAATGTTATTGCAGGTCAAACCTCTATGGATTTGAACACTTCTAAGTGGTCAAATGGAACTTACATTCTGCGCAGCCAAACATCGGATGGTGTCGATGCTCGTATTTTTCTGAAGCACTGATTTTAAGTAATTTTAGGGCGGAAGGGGAGGCTATTGCCTCCCCTTTTTTTTGTTCACACAGGAGGGTGAATATGTCTTTGTATTTTTTTTGAACATACAGGCTGCTCAGATTTCGAAACCTCTATATTTGACGAAATTAGATTCACTAAACACCCCAGAATGAAACACTTTTTACCCTTGGCGTTAATGGTAATGTTCTTCAGTACGAGCTTTGCTCAACTGACGGGCATTTCGGTAGAGGAATACGTTGACCACAGTACGACTGGTATTGCTGAATTGGAAGGCATGATTACCTATCGAGTTTTTGTTGACTGCACGAATCCAATGGATGAGGTTTCAGCCATTTATGGCGATGCAACGGCACCTTTAACTCTAACAGCAACAGAAGGTTTTTACCAAAATTCATTTGGCGAGTCTTTCGGATGGAACATCAACCCGGCTTTTTTCAGCGCTTTTGCAGCTTTGGAATATGACTCTTGGTTGACCATCGGATCTGAAGACAATGTTGTCTTAGGAACGCACAACACAGTCGGACTCGATATGTCCAACTTCGATGCGGGTGGTGACTTAATTGTCGACAATTCTCTTGGCGGCTCATGGTTTACACTTTTCGGAGATGCTGCAGCCCAGGCTGGAGACGACCTGAAGATTTTGATTGCACAATTGACCATTCCTGCAGGATCTTCTTTCACAGGAAACTTCAATGTTCAAATGTTTGATAACGGCGTTCAGGCAAACTCTACGCAATACCCGGCAGTTCCATTCAGCTCTGCAGCAGATGCTGTTTTTGGTTGCATGGACCCTGAAGCAACAAATTACAATGCAGACGCAACTGAGCAAGGGGAGGTTTGCACATACCCTTGCGCACTTGCTTTGACCGTTTCAGATGTCATGGGCACGAGCTGTCCTGGAGCTGTTGACGGTGAGGTTGTCGTTACAGCAACAGGCGAGCAATTGGGTGTTTTGTTTCAAATAGACGGAAACTCAGCTGAATTGGTTGTTGGGAATTTCGATGAACTTGCAGGTGGAATGTATACTGTATTTGCGACTGACGGAGCAGGTTGCGCTGACTCTGCGGAAGTTGAGATTCTAGTGCCAGAAGCAATATCTATTGCCGCATCTATGACAGAGTCTGTAAGTTGCTCAGGCGATGAAGATGCGCAAGTGTCTGGAACAGCTACTGGTGGAACAGGTGCTTTGACCTTTAGTTTGTCCGCTGATTTTATCGTCTCTTCAGATGAGTTGTTGTTCGACGGTCTTGGAGCGGGAGCGTTCACTGTTTATGCGCAGGATAGCAATGGATGTCAAGCAATGGGTGACATCATTACCATTCAAAACCCAGACCCTGTATTTGTAGCTGTAGCAGGTGGACAAGGCGCAATTTTAGGTGCGACTTGTTCTTACTCTGAAGACGGTATTGCCAACGTTCTCGCTGGCGGTGGCTCTGGAAATGGCGTTTACACATTCAGTTCAAACGGTGTTGATTTCTCAGACGCCAACGTTTTGAACCTCGGACCAGGTTCTTACACCTTCTATGCCATGGACGTGAACGGTTGCATGGGACAAACAGCAAATGAGTTTGTGGTTACAGGACCAGATGCATTGGTGATCTCATCAAATGCATCTGCTATCACTTGCAATGGTGATACAGATGGTGCTGTTTCTTTTGATGCCACAGGAGGCAATGGCGGATTGGTCTTTTCATTCAACGGTGGTGTTGCCACGGACTCTGTATCGTCCTACTCTGATTTGGCTCCAGGTGACTACTCACTCGTAGTCTTCGATTCAGAAGGTTGCGAAGCCACTGAAACCATCGTTATTGATGATGCTAGTCTTGTCGAAGCAACTGCAATTGTCAGCAATGTTTCATGTTTTGGAGAAGTTGACGGTTCTGTCGAAGTCGGCGCCATTGGTGGTACTTCTCTTTTTGAGTACAGTGATGACGGAGCTGAATTTGGCAGTTCTGCGCTCTTTGCTGATTTGGAAGCTGGAACGTATACATTCTATGTTCAGGACTCCAACGGTTGTGAATCAAGCATTGATGCTACAATTGAAGAGCCGGCTCCAGTCGCTGTAACGGGCAGTATCTCCAATGATACAGGTGCTGGTGATGGAGAATTGGATGTTACTGCTTCGGGTGGTGATGGTGATTATTCCTACAGCTGGTCTGGACCGGACAATTTCACAAGTGCTGATGAAGATTTGACTGGAATTGCAAGCGGTGAATACACAGTTGTAGTTACAGATGGAAATGGCTGTTCGACTACAGAAACATTCGGCGTTCCGGTTGGAATCGTTGAATGGAGTTTCTTGCAAACGGTTCAGGTCAGCCCGAACCCGAGCAATGGAATCGTAAATGTTACACTGAACGGTGCAACTGGAGAAGACGTAGCCTTCACGCTATTTGATGCTCAAGGACGCAACGTCTGGAGTCAAAATACATTCAATGCTCTAGGCCAAGTTCGATTGGTTGCAGATTTCCAAGGAGTTGCCAATGGCATCTACCAATTGCAAATGTTGTCAGGTGCATCCCGACATACAGTGCAGTTGATCAAGCAATAATCGCTGATACATTCGAAAAGGGAGGCTCTGGCCTCCCTTTTTTTTTGCCCTAAATTTTGTAACCACAGAACACATTCGCTCGTATTTGAAGTAATTCAATATGCGTAGCTATGAAATCAAGCTCTATTTGTTTTTCGGTGATTGTCTCTTTTTTGATTGCCTTTATCAGTTGCTCTTTCACGACAGCAGTTGCTCAGGCAACTTTCTCCGTCGAGGAGTATATGATCCATGGAGAGGGCCAAGGAGTCCCCGAATTGGCCGGGATGACAACTTATCGAATCTATGTAGATCTCGAGAATGAATTGGATTTTGTTTCCGCGCTTTATGGTGGCAATGAAAGTCCATTCGTTCTCAATTTGGAGGAACCAATGTTCAATAGCGCTTTCACAACTGGCGGAACATCTGGCGGTGTCATCGCAATCGTTGCGTCTTATTTTCCAGAAGTTGCTTTTGATAGCTGGTTCACAATTGGCCTAGAAAATGCTCCTTCTGCAATTGGTCAGATGGATGTCTCCGTTTTGGAAAGTGATGAGCAACCTTTCGTTGGAAGTTTTGTAGCAGGTTCGGAACATGACGGTTTGGGTTTTGAAATAAATGATGAAATGGGTGGCGCTTGGTTTGTATTGAATGGCACAACGAATGGCTTCGCCGGAGATGATTTACGGGTACTGGTGATGCAAATCACAACCGCAGCTATTCCATCTGGTATTTTGAATGCCCAGGTGATTCCAGCAGACGGCTCCTCAGATTCCGAACAGCTTCAGCAAGGGTTCAATGGCACAGAAGTCTGGGACTTAATGCCCCCAGCTGCTGTGGGAGGGTGCATAGATCCTGCCGCATGCAATTATGATGAAACCGCCACGGAAGATGATGGCTCATGTATCTACGAAAATTGCCAGGGTTGCACAGATGTTTTTGCATGCAATTATGACGAGCAAGCAGAAACGGACAATGGCACCTGTGAATACGTCACTTGTCTTGGATGCACGGATTCAGCTGCTTGTAATTTTGACGCAGATGCGGTTTACAATGACGGATCATGCGATTATAGCAGCTGCCTGAACAATGGGTGCACGAATGCACTGGCTTGCAATTATGATTCCGAGGCTGAAACAGACGATGGTTCTTGTGAATTTTCCACATGTGTAGGCTGCATGGATGAATTGGCCGATAACTATGATGCCACAGCCACTCAGGACAACGGCTCTTGTGAATATTATGGGTGTACCAATCCTTTGGCCTGTAACTTTAATTTGATGGCCAATGTGCCTGATGGCTCTTGTGATTTTACTTCATGTGTTGGGTGCATGAATCCCGAAGCCTGCAATTATTCACCAGATTTCACCATCTCAAGCCCAACGACCTGCGTATTTCAAGAGGAGTACTATGATTGCAATGGCGCGTGTTTGAATGATTCCGACGAGGATGGGATTTGCAATGAATTGGAATTGCTCGGATGCACGAACCCCAATGCAGACAATTATGATGACAATGCGACAGAGGATGATGGCACGTGCATAATGCCTGTTATAGGGTGCACCAATCCATTCGCTTGTAATTATAATCCGGCGGCTAATGAGAGTGATGGGTCTTGTGATTTTGTGTCGTGCACTGGCTGCACCAATGAGGACGCCTGCAATTTTGATCCGGAAGCCACTGTCTCAAACAATGGGGTTTGTATTTACCCTGAATTTGCGCTCGATTGCAATGGAGATTGCCTGATGGATAATGACTTTGATGGAATTTGCAATGAACTTGAAATTCTAGGGTGCACGGATGCAATGGCTACAAACTTTATTGCTGTCGCCACGGAAAATGATGGTTCTTGCAATTATCCAGCCGTGTGCAATGATCCAGAGGCGTGCAACTATAGTGCTTATGAGGGTTACTGCATTTCCATAGAACCTTACATCACGCATGATGGAGCAGTTGGAGATTCCGATTTGACAGGGTACACCACTTATCGAATCTATGCATTGTGTGAGAATGAGTCAGATTTTGTGAGCGCTGTTGCGGGGGATGAGGATTTCCCAACGAACATTTATTCTTCCACATCTTTTTTTCAGCACCCCGCTGGGTCGGTGTTGGCAGAAGGAAGCAATCCTCTGGTTTTTCCTTTTATTCCCGATGCGGAATATGATTCATGGGTAACCATTGGTTTGGATGGTCCAGTAGGTGGAGGCACAGGAGAATCGGGAGTGAGTCTATTGGAAGGCAACGAGCCTTGGATTGCACCATTTGAGAATGGTGAATCCCTAACGATCAACGATGACCTTGGAGGCGTTTGGTACGTTCTAAGTGGCGCAACAAATGGCGTCGCAGGTGAAGACTTAAAAGTTTTGCTTGGTCAATTCACCACAGATGGCATCTTGGGAGGACAGATGTATGTGCAGTTTTTTGAAAATGGTGATGGGGTCAACGGTGCGTTTAACAAAACGATTGCTTTGCAAGATGCCTGCACTTCTCCTGCGACAGAAACCTGCTCATTTCCAGAGGAATTCTTGAATTGCGATGGCGATTGTTTGACTGATTCTGATGGAGATACCATCTGCGATGAATTGGAAGTAGCAGGCTGCACGGATGAATCGGCCAATAACTACAATGCACAAGCCACGGATGAAGATGGGTCTTGTGACTTTACAATTGATCCTTGCTCACCTGATGTAACTGCACCAGTTTTCACATTCGTTCCAGCAGATTCAACGGTATTGTGCAGCCAACCAATGCCTTCAACCATGGCACAGGCGCTTGACGAGTGTGACCAAAGTGTTCAAGTCATGTTTGTGGATGGTCCAATTGAATTTGTTTTCGACTGTCCTCCATTCAACTATTTGTGCACACGAACGTTTTACGCAACTGATGACGCAGGAAATGTCGCTGAGGCACAGCAACTGATCACAGTTGCAGATACCTTGGCTCCTGAGTTTTTAAACTTGCCAGTTGACATGCTGTATGTGAATGAGTTTGAAGGTGAGGAGATTCCTGATGCGTTTATTGTTGTTCAGGACGCATGCGATAGCAATGCCGATTGGTTTGCCACAGACGTTTTAGTGAGTTCTGACGGAACAACTGCCGTTTATGAGCGCACTTATGTCGCGACTGATGCCTGCGGAAATGAATCTTCTTGGCAGCAGATGATTGAAGTTTTATTGATGCTGTCAGGTTGCACGGACGCTCTTGCCTGCAATTTTGATGAAGCAGCTAACTCCGATGATGGCTCCTGCTTGTATCCTCAAGATTATGTGGATTGTGAAGGCCTATGTCTGAATGACTTAGATGGTGATGGTGTTTGTGATGAGCTCGAAATTCTCGGATGTACATCCTCCAATGCCTGCAATTATGCCGAAATCGCTACCGATGAAGACGGTTCGTGTGACTTTTGCTCTTGTGCTGAGGACGATGTGCCTGTTTTTGGATTGCAGATTGACACGGTTCAGGTGCACTCAGGTGGCTCATTGGATGGCATGGTGACGTATCGATTTTATGCAACGACTGAGAACTCAGAAGACTTCGTGTCCTCCGTGTACGGAAACGATGTGGATACGTTATCCATTCAATCTTCCACCAGTTGGTATCAGAATGAAATGGGTGCTTTGCTGCCACAAAATATAAATCCTGCGTTGGTTTCAACATTTCCGGAATTGGCTTTTGATAGTTGGTTGACCATCGGTCTTGATGGACCGGCCGCGGAAGAAGAGAATACAGTCAATACGGTTGGTGCGCCTGGAGAGGCGAGTTGGACTGCAGGCTTTGAGTCAGGTGAGGATGTGTTCTTGAATGATGCGGTAGGCGGCGCTTGGTTTATTCTCAACGGCGGCAACAACGGTGTTGCGGGGGATGATCTGAAAGTATTGATTGCACAATTGACCACTGATGGCGAGATTTCCGGGCAGTTGAATGTTCAAATTTTTGAACAAGGTTCGAATGCCGCTTCGAGCACGCACCATTTCATGTTTGAAGGAGCAGTTTGGACGAATCCAACGAGCAACGCAAACGCATGTGGATGCACGGATGATGAGGCGATTAATTTTGATGGAAATGCAGATTATGATGATGGCTCTTGTGTGTCGCCCGTATTGGGATGCACCGATCCGGTAGCCTGCAATTTTGACGCTTTGGCAGATTTGGATGATTCAAGTTGTGTATTCGCTCAACCTGAACTCAATTGCGAGGGCATTTGCCTGATAGATACGGATGGCGATGGGGTATGCGACGCCTTCGAAGTGTTGGGTTGCACAGATGAAGAAGCATGCAATTATGCTGCAGAAGCAACAGACGATGATGAATCGTGCGTGTATGCTGACTTCGCATTGGATTGTGATGGCAACTGCTTGGCTGATTCTGATGGCGATGGAGTGTGCGATGAGAATGAAGTATTTGGCTGCACCGATGAGGCTGCATTGAATTTCGTTGCAGTTGCGACCGAAGACGATGGCTCTTGCGCATATTGTTCAGTGGAGGCGAGTGTCGCTATTTCAGATGTTCTCTGCAATGGAGGTGCGGATGGTTCAGCAATCGTTTCTGTCACAGGCGCATACCCACTTGACAGCGACCTTCAGTTTGTGTTGCTTCCCGATGGAGAATTAACGGAAGATTCGATCTTCGCAGGTTTGGTTGCTGGTTCTTATGAGATCGTCGCCTTGGATGCATCTGGTTGTTCTGATACGATTGCGTTCGACGTGGAGGAGCCAGAGGCTCTGCAAGTGCTTTTGAATGATGTCAATGGATCTGAAGTTGGACAATTTGACGGAAGCATTCAAGTCGAAGTCATCGGAGGTACAGGGATATACGAGTATGAATGGTCCATGGAAGGAAACGATGCGTTCACGTCCAACGAACAAAATGTGTCTGGGCTCGCACCGGGTACGTACGTGCTAATTGTCGAGGATTCCAATGGTTGCACGGTGACTTCATTTGACATCACGGTAGAGGCGATTGTTGGACTCAATGAGCAAATGGATGCAACGCTCAATGTTTATCCGAACCCGGCCACAAACTGGGTCCAGTTGGAGTGGAGCATACAAGCCCATTGGTCGAGACTTTCGGTTTATGATGTGCGTGGAAAATTGGTCCATGAAGCGCCTTCGATCGTTGCCGGAAACAACCTTCAGATCGATGTAAGTCATTGGGAGACAGGGATGTATTTTATTCGTATTTCGAATGAGAGCCAACAGCAACAGATTCAATTCCTCAAGGAACACTGAGAATAGTCCACCTTATTATGTGAAAAGTCAGCCCAATCGGCTGGCTTTTTGCGTTTATCAAATATTAAAAGTCAGGCTTATGCCTTAAATTGCTCATCACAACTAAATCTCCTTTTTTGCGATGCGTAGAATATTCTCACTAACGCTGATGTTTGGCCTTTTTGGTGCGGTGCAGTTGCTGCAAGCACAGAACTACACACTTACAGTCGAAGAACATGCTGTTGACATTATTGAAGGTCAGACAACGTACCGGATTTATGTCGACATGGTCAATGAAACAGACTTTTTGTCGAGTGTTTTTGGTGGTGAGAACAACGCACTCAGTTTAACGACGACAACAGGCTTTTATAACAGTCAATTTGGAGGCACAACTGCAGGTGCCATCAATCCTGCATTTTTTTCTTTTGCACCAGATTTGGTAGCTGACAGCTGGATTTCTATTGGGTTAGAATCGCAACCTACAGGAGATGAGATTGAGGTTTCAACATTGGAAAGCAATGCACAACCATTTGTGCCATGTTTTGCTGCAAATAATCCTCTGGACGGCACGGATGTGCTCATTGATGATGAAACTGGAGGTGCCTGGTATGTCTTGAACGGCTCTCCCAATGGACTGCCTGATGAAGACATGCGCGTGATCATCCTTCAAATTACCACAGCAGGTGAGCTCTGTGGAACGATCAACGTTCAAATTTTTGAAAATGGGGAAGGGATAACGCCTGTTTACCCGACTTTTAGTTTTTGTGGGGCAGGTGTTTACTCCCCATCGACGGGAGGGGCATCTGGCTGCACTGATGCAACCGCTTGTAATTATGATGCCGATGCTGCAGAAGATGACGGCTCTTGTGTGTTTGCCGACTCAGGTTATGACTGCAGTGGCAATTGCCTGAATGATGCCGATGCAGATGGGATTTGCGATGAGTTTGAGGTCGCTGGCTGCACAGATGCTTTTGCCTGCAACTACGATGCGTCAGCAACGGATGAGAACGGCTCTTGTGACTACCTCTCGTGCTCTGGTTGCACAGATGAAACAGCGTGCAACTTTGATCCAGATGCCGTCTACAACGATGGCAGTTGTGATTACGTGAGCTGTGCCGTGAATGGATGCACGAATTCAAATGCATGCAATTTTAATCCAGAAGCTACCAATGATGATGGTACCTGTGAATACGCAAGTTGCGTTGGATGCACGGACTCCTTGGCTTGCAACTATGATATGGCAGCCACACAGGACAATGGTTCTTGTGAATATCCTGAGTCAGGTTTGGATTGCTCAGGGAATTGCCTGAATGACATGGACGAGGATGGTATTTGCGATTCAGACGAAGTTGCGGGTTGCACGGAGACCGAAGCTGTAAACTTCGATCCAAGTGCGACAGACGAAGACGGTTCATGCCTGTACCCAACGGGTGCGCTGGATTTGGTCGGTGTAATTGATTTTACCGTTCCAGCTGGAGGCAGCGCTGGTAAAGCCATTCATTTGGTTGCTCTGCAGGACATTGCAGATTTAAGTGTCTTCGGCATTGGTGTGGCAAACAATGGCGGAGGCAGTGATGGTCAGGAATACACTTTGTGTGCAGAGTCTGTTTCTGCAGGGGACGATATTTTGATCGTTCGAGACTTCATGGCCATGGAGTCGTATTTCTCCAATTGTTTTTCAGAATTTGAATTGGTCTGTGATCAAGGAACATCTGATATCAGCCAGAACGGAGACGATGCGATTGAACTTTTTGAGCTTGGAGTAGTGATTGAGACCTTTGGCGAGATTGACGTCGATGGATCTGGCCAAGCATGGGAGTACACAGATTCTTGGGCTTTTCAAACCTCTGAGGGCGACTGGACTTACGGCGAGGTAAACTGCACCGACGGGACGGAGAACATTTACGCTTCAAGTTGCTTGTATCCGATATGCTCTCCTTTGACTTTGGGATGCACCGATGCTACAGCATGCAACTATGATGCAACCGCAGATACGGATGATGAATCATGTGTCTATCCGGTATTTGGTTATGATTGTGATGGCGTTTGTACTGAAGATGCTGACAATGACGGTATCTGTGACGTTTTTGAAGTTGCAGGATGTGCTGATATGATGGCTTGCAATTACGATGAAACTGCTACAGACAACGATGGCAGTTGCGAATACTTCACGTCAGACTTCTTTGCTTGGGATGATAACATGTACATAGGATTCCCTTCTGATTCTATGGGGTGCCCCATGGGAGCAGAGCTTTACAATGATATTTTCTACACATTGACGGAAAATGAAATGGGCTACTCTTGGGATGTTGATGAGGAGGACTTGGCCGCATTGATTTTTACTTTGGGAACGGAATTGGGCACCCTTTTTTACAATGAGTTGGATCAGGCCAATTTGGTTTTTTGCGGTACCTCCTTGAATGTTTACAATTCACCAACGTTTGGTTCTTACACGACAATTTGGAACGGGACGTCTTTTGACATTGCAAGCTTGGGCATCTATGTGGTGCCAGAGAGCACAGCATCATTTGGTTGTTCCGATGTATCCGCTTGTAATTTTGATGCTTGTGCAATCGGAGACGAGGCGCTTTGTGAGTTTGCCACTGTGGGATTGGATTGTTCTGGCAATTGCTTGAACGATGCAGACGGCGATGGTATCTGCGACGAGTTCGAAGTAGCAGGATGTTCCGACGAGTTTGCATGCAATTACAACACAGACGCAACGGATGACGACGGTTCTTGTGTGTATGCAGAAGAGAATTACGATTGCGAAGGCAATTGCTTGAATGATGCTGATGGCGACGGAATTTGTGATGAATTCGAAATAGCAGGCTGCACCGATGAGGAAGCTGAGAACTATAATGAAACAGCTACGGACGACGATGGTAGCTGTTTTTACTGTGATTTTGATGTTGCAACCACAGTCACGGATGATGTGAATTCTTTGAGCAATGGCTCCATAGACGTTACCATTTCTGGAGCTTCAGGTGAGTACGATTTTTCTTGGACCGGGCCAGATGAATTTGCATCTACAGACGAAGACATTGATGGTCTCGTCGGCGGTTCATACAACCTCGTGATCACTGACTCAAATGGTTGCACGCTTTCAGTGGATGTCGAGGTAGGTGACCTGGTTGATAATGTGCAAGAGCTTGACGCTTCGTTCGCTATTGTGGCATACCCCAATCCTGTATCGAACACTTTGACACTGGAATCTGACGAATTCAGCGGTAAAGCGCTGATTAAGTTGTTTGATGGAATGGGGCGATTGGTTGCGGACAGTGAGCAGGTGATTGGGAATGGTCGTGTTCAATTGAATGTATCTGGCTTGGCCACGGGTTCCTATAATCTGATTGCAATATGCAATGGAAGACAGGCCACAGAGCGTATTCAGATACGTTGAATCTAATCAACGTTATATAAAAAAAGGTCCGCAATTGCGGACCTTTTTTATGCGATTAAACTTGGGAAGTGATAAGGGACCAGTGTCTCTTATGACGTTTTTGACTTGAAAGCTTGAATGGCTTCTTTGGTAAACTCACTGAGTACAAGTTCTCCTGAAATCGCTGCTCGTTCTGGCAGGAGTGTTTCCCAATGGTCTGTACCGTGCCATGCGGCGCGCTTTAGCTGTGCCATCGCCTCGGGACTGCTTTTTGCCAGTTGCGCAGCAATCCGAAGCACATCGGCATCGAGTTCTTCTACCGTTGAATGCAGGCAGGCGTATAAGCCGTTATTCATGGCCCACTCCGCTGAGAACCACTTGGTCGCATCAATGGCCAATGATTGGAAAGCGCTGAGTCCAACTTTTCGTTCTACTGCTGGCCCCACGACAAAGGGTCCGATGCCAATCGCCAGTTCAGATAGTTTTACAGAAGCGTGAATTGTAGCCAATGTGTAGTCTGCCGCGGCCGCGATTCCAACGCCACCACCCACTGCCTTCCCTTGAACGCGGCAGATGACAAATTTGGGGCATCGACGGATGGCTAGAATTACTTTGCTAAAGCCACTGAAGAAAATGAGGCCCTTGGCTTTGTTTTCAATGGCAACAAGTTCATCAAAGCTAGCACCAGCACAGAATGCTCTGTTACCGCCTGACTTTAGCACAACAACAGAACATTGATTGTCAGAAGCTGCCCGATCAATGCATTCTGCGATTTCACTTAACAATTCACCCGGTAGCGAATTGCTCGCTGGGTGCTCGAACGCAATGGTTCCTACTCCGTTTGACGTTTCGAAGACGACTTTTCCGGAATTGGTCATGCCGTTAGGGTATTAATCTCGTGAATTCAATTCAACAAACTCCCGGTGGTTGGAACCCGTGAAAACTTGTCGCGGTCTGCCGATGGGCTCACGGTTTTCAACCATTTCTTTCCATTGGGCAATCCACCCGGGCAATCGTCCAAGGGCAAACATGACCGTGAACATATCTTTCGGAATGTTCAAAGCGCGGTAGATGATGCCAGAGTAGAAGTCGACATTGGGGTAGAGGCCACGTGCCACGAAATATTCGTCATTCAATGCCACCTGCTCAAGTTGCTTGGCAATGTCCAATACCGGATCCTCAATGCCCAACTGAGCGAGCACTTCGTCCGCTGCCTTTTTGATGATCTTTGCTCGAGGATCAAAGTTTTTGTAGACTCGGTGCCCAAATCCCATCAGTCGGAACGAGTCATTCTTGTCCTTTGCTTTGTTGATCCACTTTTGCAAGTCGCCGCCATCGTCTTTAATGGCTTCTAACATTTCAATGACGGCTTGGTTGGCGCCTCCATGAAGAGGTCCCCAAAGCGCGGCAATTCCTGCTGATACAGAACTGTAAAGATTGGCTTGAGAAGATCCTACCACGCGAACGGTTGCTGTGGAGCAATTTTGCTCGTGATCGGCGTGTAAAATCAATAGTTTGTTGATGGCTCTTTCGACAACTGGGTCGACTTCATATGACTCTGTTGGCAGTCCAAACATCATCTTCAGGAAATTTCCGCAGTAACCCATGTCATTGGATGGGTAAACAGTTGGGTGCCCTGTATTGTGCTTGTAGGCTTGCGCAGCAAGTGTGGGCAATTTGGCAATCAATCGGTGAATCGTCTTCTCGATGTCCACCACGGATCGATCGGGATTTTGTGATTCAGGATAAAATGTGCTCAGGCTTGAAATCATGGAACTCAGCATCCCCATTGGGTGGGCACCTGCAGGAAACGCCTCGAAAAAGCGCTTCATATTCTCGTGCAACAACGTATGGTGGGTGATGCTATCCGTGAAGTAGGTGAGTTGCTTTTCGTTTGGTAGCTCTCCGTAAATCAACAAGTAAGCAACTTCCAGAAATGAAGCCTTGTCTGCCAGTTCCTCGATGGCGTAACCTCGGTACCTCAAAATACCATTTTCTCCATCCAGGTAAGTGATGGCACTTTTCGTAGATCCGGTGTTCTTGAAACCATAATCCAATGTGATGTAACCTGACTGCGCTCTCAGTTTTGAGATGTCGATGGCTTTTTCGTTCTCACTTCCTTCAATGACAGGAAGTTCATATTCGGTTCCATTGAGAATAAGGCGTGCTGTTTCACTCATTTCAGAGGCAGGGATTTGGTGTTGGGTTCAAGCGCAGGTCGGAGTGAGCAAACGCCCAATCCTGATAGCAAATATACATGAATGAAGTTCGTTGCCTATCATTCTTGTTGATCGGACTAATTGCAGTCCAGAAACTCATTTTTTGGTGGTCAGTTGAAGGTCGGTTGAAAGCCATCGCGGAAAGCTTCCCATTCTTCTTGAGCTACGTCACCGTTGTATTTTTCAACGAAAAACTTCAAGTACATTTCAAGTTGAGGTGGCGTTTTGTAGCCTGAAATTGGAGCTATAATTTCTGACTGTTCATCCATGTACACAAGTGTTGGATATGCGTTGACGCCCAACGCTCGAGAGAGCTGGTGCGTGCTGTTGCGACCACGAACATTTTGCTTCCATCCGGGATTCTCAAACGTTTTGCCTTTGAACTCTACAGGGTTGGGTGATTCAGCGTCAAACTTGACAGCGTAGTAGTTTGCGTTGATGTAGTCGATGACTTGCTGGTTGGTGAATGTACGCGACATCATCATTTTGCAAGGTCCACACCATTGTGTGTAGACGTCCATCATGATTTTTCGGGGCTCGTCTTGTTGCGCAGCAACGGCTTCTTCGAGACTCATCCAATTCACTTTGGCCCCTTGGGCGAAGTTGATTTGTATGAAGGAGAAGATGAAGAGAAGTGTGGCAAAAGCCGTTCTAGCATGAGTCATGGCGAGAAATTTTACGCAATATCGCAAAAGAAACGCGTTCGCATACGCTTTTCATAAAGGTTGTGATTCTTGCGAATCTCAGTGTGATCATTAATTGCCGCTCTTAGACTGATAAGAGTTTCGATTTTCGAGACTCTTTTATTTTTTCGGCCCATCTTGAGGTGCGCACTCAGCTGCTGAACGGTTGTCATCAGATGATTATTGAAAAGCTAAAAAGGAGTAATTTGTTATAGGTATGGTTGTACTTTGCGAATAATCTAACAATCAAAAGTGATGTCTTCAACAGCAATCAATGCCTCTCAAAAGGAACTGTTTGGTCACCCAGCAGGGCTTTTCATTTTGTTTTTTACAGAAATGTGGGAGCGCTTTTCTTACTATGGAATGCGGGCCATTCTAGTTTTATACCTCGTTTCTGAATCTACAGGATTCAATCCTGGATTGGGCTGGTCGAATGGAGATGCTTTGGCTCTTTATGGATGGTACACCATGATGGTGTACGTTATGTCTGTTCCAGGAGGGTATATAGCAGACAAATTATTGGGTCAAAAAAAATCTGTTCTTTTCGGTGGTATTTTGCTGGTCATTGGCCACAGTACCCTGGCAATTGAGCAAATGTGGGCTTTCTATACGGGATTGGTATTTATTGTTCTCGGCTGTGGTATGCTCAAGCCAAATATTTCCACCATGGTGGGAGGACTTTACAAGCCGGGTGATATAAGGCGTGACAAAGGATTTACTATTTTTTATATCGGCATCAATCTTGGCGCGTTCATATCGAGTTTAGTGGTCGGGTATGTGGGTGAAGTTTATGGGTGGCATTATGGATTTGGACTTGCTGGCATTGGCATGGCATTGGGTTTGCTGCAGTATTTGATTGGATTGAAATACCTCAAACAAGTAGGTGATTTCTTAGGGGCCACGAAGGACAATAAGGAGGTCATGAATAAACCTCTAACAAAAATTGAAATCGACCGTATTGTTGTTCTTCTAATATCTTTCCTTCTCGTAATCGTATTCTGGGGAGCTTTTGAGCAAGCAGGAGGATTGATGAATATTTATACGATGGAGAAGACCGATCGATTCATTGGTGATTGGCAAGTGCCGGCATCATGGTTCCAGTCGATCAACGCGATGTTCATTATATTCTTCGGAACGGCCGTAGCTATCTTTTGGGCCAACAGGAAGCTGAAAGGGATGGTTTCAACTTCTTTGTTTAAGATGTGCATTGGTCTAATTATTATGGGGGTCGGCTTTTTTTTCATGACGGGTGCAACAGCTCAGTATGAGGCCACGGGAAGCTCAGCGATGTATTGGCTTGTTTTTGCCTACTTATTTCATACAATTGGAGAGCTTTGTTTGTCTCCCGTGGCTTTGTCATATGTAACAAAGCTTGCACCTGTTAAGTATGCATCCATCATGATGGGGATTTACTTCGCTATGACTGGCTTTGGCAGCAAGCTCGCAGGACTTCTAGGCGAGTGGTCGTCAAGCTTAGGGGAGTACACCATATTTACTGGAATCGCTTTGACGAGTGTCTTGTTAGGCTTTCTAGTACTGATGATCCGTCCGAGACTTGAAGCGCTAACTCACGGTGTTGAGGATGAAGAGAAGATAGTTGCATAAGGCTCTTTTTGGCTCTAAAAAAAACGGGGTGATTCTGCAATTGCAGAGTCACCCCGTTTTATGTGGTTGAGCATCGAGCTGATTCTAAAAGTTTTCCTCTACAAAATCAAGCATCATGTTGTAAAGGTGCAAACGGGTATTGCCCCCATAAATGCCATGATTTCGATCTGGATAAACGAAAAAGTCAAAGTCTTTGCCTGCTGCCACAAGGGCATTGACCATTTCCATTGAATTCTGGAAATGCACATTGTCGTCGGCAGAGCCATGAACAAGCAAAAGAGGACCTTTCAATTTGTCCGCATGGTTTACCGGACTATTGTTGTCATATCCACCAGCATTTTCAGCTGGAGTCTGCATGAAACGCTCGGTATAAATGCTATCATAGTAGCGCCAATTCGTCACCGGTGCAACAGAAATGCCTGCGCGAAACACATCGGCGCCTTTGGTCATGCTCAACAAGGTCATGAAACCGCCATAAGACCAACCTTGAATTCCGATGCGATTGGCGTCGACGTAATCTAGGCCACCTAAATGTTCGCCGAAATCAATGAAGTCTTCAGTTTCAAGCTTTCCAAGCTCCTTGTAGGTGCTGTGTTCAAATTTCCGCCCGCGTTTTGGAGTTCCTCGCGGATCGCAGCTCGCAACAATGTAGCCGCGTTGCGCCAACAGTTGATGCCAGTAATAATTCGCACCTCCCCAGCTGTCCTCAACCGTGTTCACACCAGGACCTCCGTAAATGGCGACATAAACGGGGTAGGTGTTATTGGGGTCAAAGCCGGGAGGCTTGATCATCCAGCAATTCAAGTCAACACCCGCATCATTGGTGAAGGTGAAAAAGGTCTTGGGCTGCATGTTGTAGGAAGCGACCTTTTCTTTCAGAGGCTGATTGTCCTTCAATTCCCGAACCACAGATCCTGAGCGACTTCTCAGTGTGTATGTTGGCGGCGTGTTTGCGTTGTCATAGGTGTGGATGTAGTAATCAAACGAATCTGAAAATTGCGCGCTATGCGAACCAGTATCTTCATGCAACAAGGTCATTTTCCCCTTGAGATTGACCCGTGCAAGGTGAGTCTGGGTTGCACCTTTTTGAGAGCATGAAAAATATATTTCCTTCCGCTTTTCGTCGTACCCTTGAACTTCTAGCACGTCCCATTCACCGGATGTTAATTGTACATCCTGGGATTTCCCATCTGCGTTGAACTTATAGAGGTGGTTGTAGCCATCACGCTCGCTGGTCATGACAAAAGATTTCCCTCCGTTCACGAAGCGAATATCATCGGTGATGTCGATGTAGGTGTTGCATGATTCGGACCAGACTTCCTTCATCATTACACCAGCAGCTCCCGCTGTTTCGCAATTGCCCAGCAGGATGCTCATTTCGTTTTGATGCCGATTCATGGTCATCAAAACCAATTGTTCGTTATCCACACCCCACTTTACACGGGGGATGTATTCTGTTTTTGAATTGAGAACGGAACGCGTTTTGCCCTGTTCTGTATCATAAACAAACACATTGACCCGTGCATTGTCTTCTCCAGCTTTTGGATACTTGAATGTGAACGGCTCAGGATAAAGCTGGCCATACATGGGCATGGAAAATTCCTTGACAGAGGATTCATTGAATCGGTAAAAAGCGAGAAATTTTCCGTCAGGAGACCAGAAGATTCCGTTGTCTTTGCCAAACTCTTCTTCATAAACCCAATCGGTAGCTCCGTTGATGATGTTATTGCGCTCACCATCTGTGGTGACTTGGGTCTCTTTTCCAGAGGTCAGATCGACAATGAAGACATTGTTGTCTCGAACGAAGGCAACTTGTTTTGCATCCGGAGAAAACGCTGCTAATCGTTGCTTTCCCAATTCAAAATCGGACAATGGCCGGGTGGAACCAGTCTCTAAGTTGAGTGTGTGATAATTGGCATAGAAGGAATGGCGGTAGATTCCTTCTGTCTCGGTCGTAATGAGCAAATTGGATTCATCGGTGGAAAATTCATAATCGTTGAATCCTTTATCGGCATCCTGAAAAACACTCAGGCTTGTTGCAATTGTATCCACTGCTTCGCCTGAGCTGTAGGCGTATTTTACAATCGCACTTCCTGTTTCAGACCGCTCGAGGCTTGTGTAGTGTTTTCCATCATTCATCGAACGCACGCCAGTGACGTATTCGCTCCTGAATTCACCGCTGTACCAAATGAGATCGTTTGAAAGCAGTTGGAAGGGAAAGTCTTGTGCAACGATGCTTGCATTGCTGATGCCCAAAGTGATGATCAGCACGCAGGTGGCCTGCTTCATAAAGATTTTTGCTCGGTCTTGTTTCATTTTTGCATTTTTCGAAAGTAGAAAGATAGGAAGTTGCTTTCTTCGACACCTATCTAAATGGGTTGAGTTATGTTTGATGGCATGATGGACCTGTGGATAAAATCATTCGAAGAAGAATTTGGTGGCCGCTGCCGGTTGCGGATGGATGGTGAAAGTCTCCATGACGCAGGCTCGGATCACACGGAAGATTTACATTTCCCTCCTCAGGTGATTGCTGAGCCAGAAGACACGGATTGCGTGAGTCAAATTTTGCGATGGGCAAACGATCGTGGGGTTCCGGTTACGCCTGCCGGTGCTTTGACAGGACTGAGTGGAGGTGCTCTGCCAATAAATGGAGGCATTGCACTCTCGACACGTAAAATGAATCAGATTGTTTCAGTCGATGAAACGAATCACCAAGTGAGGGTTCAGCCAGGTGTAATTGTTCAAGAGCTACAGGAGCACGTTGAGTCAAAAGGACTCTTTTATGCGGTAGATCCTGCATCGCGGGGAACTTGTACCATCGGTGGCAACATCGCTGAAAACAGTGGAGGACCGCGTGCGGTAAAGTATGGCGTAACAAAGGACTGGGTGCTGAACCTTGAAGTGGTTTTGGCGGATGGAACTGTTTTGAATACAGGGGCTAATACGTTGAAAAACAGCACAGGATATAACCTTACCTCACTTGTCGTGGGAAGTGAAGGTACCCTTGCATTTGTCACTGAAGCGACGTTGAAATTGCTCCCGAGGCCTACATGCAACGCGCTCATGTTGGTGCCTTTTGAAAGCGCGGAAAAGGCGTGCCATGCAGTTTCTGAGATTTTCAAATCTGGCTCACAACCATCGGCTCTTGAATTTATGGAGCGTTCGGCAATAGAACTTGCTCAGGCATACACAGGGGATTACTCCTTGAAGTTGTTGCCTGAAACTTCAGCGCACTTATTGATTGAAGTGGATGCTTTTCGATTCGATGATTTGATGCCTCAGGTGGAACGGATCCTCCCTGTTGTTGAGGCTTTTGGAGGCGCAGAGCCTTTGTTTGCCGATGATGAGGCGGCCAAGAACAAACTTTGGCGATTGCGACGCTCCGTAGGGGAAGCTGTCAAAGCCAAGAGCACTTACAAGGAGGAAGATACCGTTGTACCGAGAGGTGCATTGCCAGATTTGCTCAAGGCCGTCAAGGCGGTCGGATCTGATTTTGGATTTGAAAGCATTTGCTACGGTCATGCTGGTGATGGGAATTTGCATGTGAATATTTTGAAGCAGGACATTTCCGATGAGCGGTGGGATCAGGAGCTGCCAATGGCGATTCGATCTATTTTTAAGAAAGTGGTTGATTTGGGAGGGACGATCAGTGGAGAGCATGGCATCGGATTGGTGCAAAAACCGTTCATGGATCTTGCTTTTTCTGAGCGAACACTGCAATTGCAACGAGATATAAAAAAGGTTTTCGATCCCAAAGGCATTTTCAATCCAGGGAAGATTTTCCCTGAAGCTTAATCGGTTGAAATTGTGTGGCTTTCACAAATCTGAATTAGGTTTGCGGCAGATAAGAAATTCACGACATGGCCAACGATTTATTGAAAGGAAAGAAGGGCATCATTTTTGGTGCATTGAATGACCAATCCATTGCATGGAAAACAGCCTTGCAAGCCCACGCGCAAGGCGCAGAATTGGTTTTGACCAATGCTCCTGTGGCGATGAGAATGGGCGAGATCAATAACCTCTCTAAATTGGTAGGTGATGCACCTGTGATTCCCGCAGATGCAACGAGTGTAGAGGATCTCACAGCCTTGTTCGAAGGTGCCATGGAGCATTTCGGGGGAAAAGTCGATTTTGTATTGCATTCGATAGGCATGAGTCCGAATGTCCGGAAGGGCAAGCATTACACGGATGTGAATTACAATTGGCTGCAGACTACCTTGGATGTGAGTGCCATTAGCTTGCATAAAACGCTGGCTGTCGCCAAAAAGATGGATGCATTGAACGATTGGGGCAGTGTGGTCGCATTGACGTACATCGCTGCACAGCGTATTTTTCCTGATTATGGGGACATGGCAGACGCTAAGAGCCTCCTTGAAAGCATTACGCGAAGCTTTGGATATCATTACGGTGTTGCCAAAAAGGTTCGTGTAAACACCGTAAGCCAAAGTCCGACGGTGACAACCGCTGGCAGCGGCGTCAAAGGGTTTGATGAGTTCATTGCGTACAGTGAGTCCATGAGCCCATTGGGCAATGCCGATGGTTTGGCCTGCGCAGATTATTGCGTTTCTCTGTTCAGCGACCTTTCGCGTTACGTTACCATGCAGAACCTTTTCCACGATGGTGGCTTCTCGAATACAGGAGTGAGTCAAGAGGTAATTTCAAAGTTTGAGCCGGAGGCTTGATTGTGGCTCACACAGGTAACTTTATGCCTGTGTTTTTCGTATTCATGGCAGTGTTTCACCTGTAATGTTCAGGTGATTGTCCTTTGGTTATTCGTGCATTCACTATGAATATTGAAATTTTAAAATTTGGAGGTTCTTCTCTCGCTTCAGCCGAAGAATTGAGGAAAGTTGCGGACGTTCTGTTAGCTCGCAGGGCGCAACAACGTGTGGTTGTATGTTCTGCCATGGGCGGTGTAACCAATGATTTAATCAACATTGGTCTCAAAGCTACTCGGGGTGACGAGGGCTTTCGCTTTGCTATTTCTGAGCTTGAAAAACGCCACCTGCATGTTGCCCGAGAGCTAGGCATATTCAATGACGAGGTCGGCAATGGCGAAGGAACCATTCGCGATTCTGAGCTTCCGAATGAGTTGCAATTCAGATTGAATGAGTTGAAGGCGTTGTGCGACGGCTTGTATCTGATAGGGGAGCTGAGTGCAAAGAGCATGGATCAGTTGGTGTCATTTGGCGAACGCATGGCGGTTCCTTTGGTCGCGGCTTGGCTAAGATCGAATGGATTGAATGTGCGTCGCACAGATGCTCGAGATTGGATCAAGACTGATGAACATTATGGTGCAGCCGAGGTCTGTCGGGAAGAAACCAATCGCCTGATTCGAGAAGGGGTGGTCTCAGATATGCAATTTGAAATTTTGCTCACTGAGGGTTTTATTGGCCGCTCTGAAGCGGGAAATACAACAACGCTTGGAAGAGGAGGAAGTGATTACACGGCCTCACTGATTGCGAGTGCCTTAGAAGCCAAGTGCATGGAGAAATCCACGGATGTGCCTGGAATGTTAACGGCTGATCCAAGAATCGTCGTTGAAGCCGACATTATTCCAGAGATGAGTTATGAAGAAGCCATGGAATTGTGTCATTTCGGCGCCAAAGTGATTTACCACCCCACCATCCAGCCGTTGCGCGAATCGGGCATCCCTTTGATCGTGAGGAGCACGTTTCAATCGGATGCTCCAGGGACCCGAATTGTCAAAGTTCCTTCTACGAAAGCTCTGGTGCGCGGATTATCTAGTGTCAACGACATCAGTCTGATTACGCTCGAAGGGGGACAGTCCATTGGTAGGCCAGGTTTTTCTTCCCGCGTTTTTTCTTTGCTTGCTGAATTTCAGGTTAACGTTGTGCTCATTACCCAAAGTTCATCGGAGAATAGCTTGACTTTAGGTGTGGCCAATGCGGATTTGGAAGCAGCAAGGAAGGCGCTTTCCCAAGGTCTAGAAGCGGATATCATGCTCAAGCGTTTGGCTCCGATTCGAATTGATTCAGAATTAAGCATTGTTGCAATTGTTGGAGGAGGCATGGTCAGTACCTCGGGAGTGAGTGGTAAGGCATTTCAGGCGTTGGCTAAATCCAGCATCAATGTAAGAGCAATCGCTCAAGGAAGTACGGAACGCAATATTTCCATTGTAGTCAAAACCAGTGATGTTTCAGAGTCATTGCGTGCGTTGCATCGTGCTTTTTTCGAAATCCCTTCCGTCAAAACGGTGCATGTTTTTTGTGCAGGAGTGGGCCAAGTAGGTTCCGCTTTTTTGGAGCAACTTTTGGCAACACGAGCAGGCATTTTGGAACATCATCAGATTGATTACAGATTGGTTGGTATTTGCAATAGCAAACGTGTGGCGTGGTTCGATGATGCCTCACCTCATTGGCAAGGAGCTTTGGCTAAAGGAGAACAGCTTGGATCGGTGCGAGAAGCTTTTGATCAATTCCAATCGTTGCCGCTTGAACGGAAGGTGTGGGTCGACAACACTGCTTCACCTGAAGTAGCCGCGATTACACCAACAGCTCTTGCATTGGGTGTTTCAGTGGTCTGTTCAAACAAGATTGCCGCTACCGGGAACATGGCTTCATGGGAGTCTATGCAGTCCTCTTTGGAAGTGGGGTGCGTGATGTTTAAGAACGAGACCAATGTAGGTGCAGCTCTGCCTGTCATCGGTACCTTGAAAAATATGATTGCCACAGGCGATCGTGTCCAGAATATCGAAGGCGTACTCAGCGGATCATTGAATTTTGTGTTCAGCAAGATGGATGAAGGGATGACATTTGCTTCTGCTGTCGAGATGGCGATGGATCTTGGTTACGCCGAACCTGATGCGAGGCTTGATCTTTCGGGAATGGATGTGTCTCGAAAAATATTGATTCTCGCTCGTGTGTGCGGTGCGAAAATTGAATTGGCGGATGTCGATGTACAAGGTTTTATCAAAACGGGTGCCATGGATGTCTCCCTTGCAGAGTTCAAGAGTGACATAGAGAAATGGGGTGAACCGGTTCGACTCCTTCATCAACAAGCTGTTTTGAGTGGCCATCGATTGCGATTTGTAGCAGAATGGAATGGTGAAGATACTTGCAGGTGTTCGCTTCGAGCGCTTGCCCCTGATCATCCATTCTATAGTCTTGAAGGCACTGACAATGCGATTGCGATTTCTTCAAGCCGCTATTCTGATCGTCCGCTAGTTATTCAAGGTGCTGGCGCCGGAGCAATTCTTACAGCGAGTGGCGTTCTTACGGACGTTCAGGAGATTGGTCGATCTTTCTCTGACGCTTCTTTAAATTTTTCCAGATGAACCGAGAAGTGACTGTTTGGGCTCCTGCCACAGTGGCCAATTTAAATGTTGGATTCGATTCGCTTGGTTGCGCCTTGACCAACCCCGGAGAAAAAATGATCGTGCGCATGACAAATGCCAAGGGCGAAGTCCGAATAAGGTCCGTGCATGGTGCTGCATTGGATATGAGCTCAGATCGAAACATAGCTGCGGTAGCGGCTAAAAGTTTGTTGCATGCTATGGGCGATCCGTGTGGCTTTGAGTTGGATTTGTATAAAAGCATCAAGCCCGGAAGTGGAATTGGTTCAAGTGCAGCGAGCGCTGCTGGCGCAGTGGTTGCAGTCAACGAATTGCTCAATGCTGGACTTTGTAGAGAGGAATTGCTGCCGTTTGCACTTGATGGGGAGCAGTTGGCGAGCGGTGCGAGGCACTCAGATAATGTTGCACCGGCATTGTTCGGAGGGTTGGTGCTCTGCCCTCCTGTGGGCATGCCGCTTTCGCTGCCTGTGCCAGATGGCTGGCACTTGGTCGTTTTGCATCCCCAAATAGAAGTGCGCACAGCAGACTCCCGTGGAGCATTGCCCGAAGTTGTTCCATTGTCCGATGCTGTTAAGCAAGTCGGTTGGATGGGGGCTTTCGTCGCAGCCTGTTTCCGGGGCGATGCAGAGCAAGCTACTTTTGCTTTGGAAGATTTACTTGTGGCTCCTCATCGGCAGAAGTTGATTCCACATTTCGAAGAAATTAAACAAGCAGCCTTTAAAGCGGGCGCTCGGACTGGAGGTATATCGGGCAGCGGTCCGTCGACATTCTGGATTGCAAAGGATTCGAAGGATGCAAAAGCTGTTGCGCATGCACTTGAGGAATGCATGGCTCAGATGAATGTTCCTTGTCAGTTGCATGAAGCTCAAATAGCCGCGCAAGGCGCTCACATCATCCCATGAAATACAGAAGCTTAATTCAGCCGACAATTTGGCGCACATTTGGTGAAGCATTGAGAGAGGGACTGGCGCCTAATCGTGGCTTATATGTTCCAGAGAGCATTCCGACTTTGCCGCAGGGCTTTCTCAAAAACACCACGCTGCAAGAGATTGGGACCGAGATGATGCTCCCTTTGGTGGGCAAGGACCTGTCATCTGGCCAAGTTCAAGATGTGGTTGAGGATGCATTGGATTTTGAAATTCCATTGGTTTCCGTAGAAAAGGGCCTGAGTCTACTTGAGCTTTTTCATGGGCCAACAGCTGCATTTAAAGATGTTGGCGCTCGTATGATGTCGCGCTTTTTACAGTGCGTATCCAGTGACCGATTGACGGTACTTGTAGCGACTTCTGGCGACACAGGTTCCGCTGTGGCTCAAGGTTTTTTGAATGTGGATGGCATAGATGTGGTCATTCTGTATCCAAGCGGACGAATCAGCCACATACAGGAACAGCAGTTGACCACAGTTGGAGGAAATGTCACGGCCCTGGAAATCGAAGGTTCCTTCGATGATTGCCAAGCTATGGTGAAAAGTGCCTTTCAGGATGAAGAATTGCAGCGTTGCAGGCCGCTTACCAGTGCGAATTCAATCAACATCGGGAGGTGGCTGCCTCAAAGCATTTATTATGCTTGGGCTGCAGCACAAACAGATCAGTCTCTTCGGTTTGTCATTCCGTCTGGTAATTTTGGCAATGCAGCGGCAGGAATTTTAGCTCAAAGGATGGGCGTGCCAGTCCATTCATTTGTGGCAGCGGTCAATGCCAATGCTGCTATGAGGGATTACTTGGAATCAGGCGTTTATCAGCCTAAAGAATCTGTGCAAACCATTTCAAATGCCATGGATGTGGGTGATCCTAGCAATCGTCCTCGACTCGAATGGTTGCACAATGGCAGCATTGAACAAATGCAGAGACAACTCTCTGCTGTTGTGGTTGGTGAAGAGGCAACGAAACGCACCATGCGAGACATGTGGAGTCGTTCTTCGATGTTGGTTTGTCCGCACACTGCAGTTGGTATCCATGCGGCCCAAGGGCTTGAGGTTTCCGATGATGGCAATGATTTGACCGTTGTTTTAGCAACTGCAGATGCAGCAAAATTTGGAGAAATCGTTTTCGAAGCCACAGGCGAGAAGCCAGAAGTTCCGAAAGCGTTGCAGGGTTGTCTGCTCAAAACAAAGTCATCGGTTGTTCTGCCTGCACAGTATGAAGCGCTCAAAGATTATTTGATGGAGTCGCGGGCGTAACTGACGTTTTGAGAGCGTTTGCCATGACTTGAACGGCGATGGCCTTTTGTTCAATGGGCAATTCAGCAGGCGGCCCCCATGGAGTCGGGTTTACATCGATGATGAAGAGCTTGCCTGACTGTGAATCTCGCAGGGCATCCAATTCCGCGTAATCCACATGAAGAAGTTCCATCATGCTTTGAGTGTTTTCTCGTTCTGTAGCATTGAGTGCGGCATCAACCTCGATTAGGATGGCAGATTCGCACAGGTTGGTGAATCGGGTGTCAGCAGCTTTGTACTTCTTGTAAGCGAGAGCGATGGAGCCTTTGATGTGCACGAGTCGAAAATCGAAATGGCGGCCTTGTTCATCAGTGTTGTCAATGTCAATCTGATACACGGAGTCGGGTCTTTGCTCAGTAAGATTGATTGGACCTTGAATCGTCTGTCCATCGTGCTTGGCGTTGAACTCGCTTTTGACCACCATAGTGCCTGCATGGTTGCATGGATTCACTGCCATACCATAACCAAATGCGGCTACGTGGGCTTTTTCGAGGGTTGATTTTCGAATGTCTGTGCAGTTCTCATTCCAAATGCTGTGCTGTGATTGCAGCAACCAGTTGGGCATCGGAGTCTTTTTCTCAGTTTGGTCTTCGAATCGAAGAGTCAGGATTGGGGCAGCCCTCTGAACATTGGTAAGTTCCCAGTTCAATTCACGGCAGATCTTGTGCAATGCGCTGCGTCGAGAGGGCAATTCAGGGTAGGTGACTATGGCAGGAGGACGCTTCCCGTGCACCCACAAATCATGGATGAGATTCAGGCGGTGCCTCACGTTTTTGAGTAAACGCTCGAACGGATGAGCTTTTGCAGATGGATTTACGCCAAAATGATTTCGTGCCATGTTAGTTAAGGCTCAGCTGGACATCCATTTCCGTTGCTCTGATGGACGGCCACACTTGCGCAACAGGTGGTCATCTTGCCATTTGAGACCCCGCGCAGGGCTATATTCTCGAGCGTAAAAAATGATTTGCAAGTGGAGGTCATTCCATTTTTCCTTAGGAAAGAGCCGCTTGGCGTCGCGTTCGGTTTGTTCCACACTTTTTCCGTTTGAAAGTCCCCAACGGTACATCAGCCGATGGATGTGAGTGTCTACCGGAAAAGCAGGCACTCCAAAGGCTTGAGCCATCACGACCGATGCTGTTTTGTGTCCCACTCCTGGCAATGCTTCAAGTGCCTCAAAACTGCTCGGAACTTCCCCATCATGATGTTCCATCAACAATTCAGATAGACGGTGGATGTTCTTTGATTTTGCGGGGGACAACCCACATGGACGTATGATTGCTTTGATCGCTTCAACCGTCACTTTGGTCATTTTCTCAGGCGTATTTGCCAAATCAAACAGGGCGGGGGTGACGGTGTTTACACGAGCATCGGTGCATTGTGCAGAGAGGAGAACTGCGATGAGCAGCGTGTAAGAGTCGGTGTGATCCAACGGCACAGGCGGTTTGGGATAAAGCCGTTCCAGTTCGTGCAGGATAAATGCGACTTTTTCAAGTTTCTTCATGGAGCAATGGATTCAATGCGAACCGATGCAGATTCTTGGCTGAGCCATTCACGTCTGGATTCTCCACCTAAGTTGAAAGTGACTTCATTGACCTGATCGTCGAACAATTCGAAAAAACCATTTGAGGTTATTTCCAAAGGCAAAGGGGCCTCAATGGCATTTGATTCAATGTAGATGTAGCTCAGGTCCAAGTCGATTTCTTTGCCCACGTAGTTCCATTGCAAAGTTGTTTGTGAATTCGGTCCTGCAATGCCTGTCCAGTGTGCCATGACATATTCTGCAATGGCGAGATCCGCGCCTTCTCGCTCGCGTCGATCACCGAGGCGCCAGGTGAGATCATTGCCATTCGCTGCTGAAAGCCCTCGCTCCAGATCATCTGTAAACACGCGCAAAATTCCTTGCCAAGTAGCGGTCTTAGAATTCCATTCCAAGGCCAGGCGGCTGAAATGGAAATCGTGGTCCAGGGATGCATCGCTTTTCGCGGCGTAACTAGAGCATGTGAAGAAGATGACGAATAAGATGCGAGCTAACTGCATGGAACAAAATTAGGTCGTGGTAACTTGCAAGACATGACAACTGAAGAAAATTTATTGCGGAAAGTGAGCGTTGGCTGGACACCGCAAGTGCTGCAAGCCATGCAGGAATTGCTTGATGGAGGTTCAAAGATTGCAATCACTGCGCACCGCTCTCCTGATGGCGATGCTGTGGGGTCAGTGCTCGGTCTGTTCCATTTGTTTGCTGCGCAAGGTTTGAAAGCGTCCGTTGTCTTGCCAGATCGCTTTGCTGCATTCTTGGATTGGATGCCGGGTGCTGCATCCATCCGTTTTCACAGTGAAGAACCAGAAGCAACAGAAGAGATAATCGGCACGGCAGATGTGTTGTTTTGCTTGGATTACAATGCACCGGATCGTGCAGGTAGTTTGGCTGAAGTGATTCGAACGTGCAGCGCCAAGCGTATTATGATCGATCACCATCGTGACCCGGATACCTTCGCTGAGCTTATGGTTTCAGACCCTTTGTGTGGCTCGACATGTGAATTGATTTGTGATTGGGCGTTGTCCAGTGGGTGTTGGTCAGATATGACTTTGGAGGCTGCACAATGTCTGTATACGGGCATTGTAACGGATACGGGCTCTTTTCGATTTCCGTCCGTTACGGGGCATACGCACGCCGTTATTGCTGCCTTGCTGGATTTGGGGTTAAATCATGCTGAAGTTCACGAAGCAACATTCGATGATCAGTCTTTGAGCCGGGTTCAGCTTCATGGGTTTGCTTTGAGTGAACGATTGAAAATTTGGGAAGAGGCGGGGATAGGCGTCATTGCATTGGGTCTAAATGACTTGGAACGTTTCAATTATGTTTCAGGAGATACCGAGGGACTCGTGAATCGCATTTTGGGGATTCGAGGAGTGCAGATGGCCATTTTTATGCGAGAGTCAGACCCGGGAAAAGTCAAGATGAGTCTTCGGTCCAAAGGAATGGTTGATGTTCAGGCTTTGGCTTCAGCACATTTCAGTGGAGGTGGCCATACCAATGCAGCTGGGGGAGTTTTACTGGGGCTTTCTTTGGCTGATGCAAAGGCGCAGGTGGATGCAGTATTGGAGAATTGGATCATCGAACAGCGATGATTCAGCGTTGGTTCTGTCTGCTGCAGCAAGTGAAGGTGAGAAACGCAACAAATCTCATGCTTGCCCTGATTTGTGCGGTTTTTTGTTCATGTGATTCGTCGAATGTTCCAGTTCCAAAGCGACCTGTTTCAATGCTCGATTTGATTGAATTGAATCAACGCAATGCAGAGAAGGAAGCGCTGATGATTGATTCGGTCAGCCGTTCTTGGGGGTGGCAGATGCAAGGTGGATTTCTTCATCAAGCCTCTGGAATACAATTGATTCAAGGTCCATTGTTGGATGATCCACGGACGATTGAAAAGGGTGATACTCTTTCTTGGGTTGGGAGGGTGATGCTCATGGATTCGACGCTTCTATTTGATTGGACCGTTGACGAGCCTTTATCATTGGTCGTTGATGCGTCAAATTGGCCGGTGGGTTTTCATGAGATGGCCAAACAAATGGTCGCAACGAACGCTTTGAGTGCTCTTGTGCCATCACATTTGGCCTGGGGATTGTCAGGTTGGCCGCCGCTCGTGCCCCAAGATGCAGTTTTGTGGATGGAAATTGAGTTTTTTGAATTGCATCCTGCAGCTGCTGTTGCTTCAGCTGCCTCGCTTGCTGGCAATTGGAACGACATCATCGATGCCTTTGAATCAGGCCTTTGGCCAAGTGATGAGAGTTGGATTCAGCATCCTGAATTGGTTCCAAGCCCTTGCATATCTTGGAATGATTCGACAGCCATTGATGAGACGGGATTTGTGAATGGTGCGCAAGTAGAAATTAGCATGCGAACATTCCGATCATCAGTGTTTCTCGGCAATGAGCTCGATTTGGGGTGGAACCAATGGTCTTTTCGAGTCGGTGATGATCAGCAGGTACTGCCAATTCTTGAGGGGATGATGAGGCAGAGTCCCAGCCGCACTCGTTGGGAGTGTCACTGCCCTGTTTCTTACGCTTTTGGGAATGAGGGAGTTCCAAGCGTAGGTTTAGCACCGAATGATGTGGTTGGCTTTCAATGGGAGTGGAGCGTTGTCTCGGATTCGGTCAAAGACGCTTCTTCTGCTCTAATTGCCCAATAGAAACAGGCACGGCCTCTTGTTCAATTCTGGCTTTGGGACTTTTTTCCAGTCTTCAATTGTTTTGGATTGTATCCATTCGCTGTCAAGCGTGATATCGACAGCAACGCACAGCTGTTGGTCTGCGTTTAATCGCTTCAAACATTCCGCGAATGTGGTATCGTTGCGATAGGGAGGCTCCATGAATATCTGCGTTTCTTTCCTTCGTTGCAGTCCTTCGTTCATTTCCCTCCAGAGTTTGTCGCGGCGTTGATCGTCTCGTGGCAAGTAACCTTTGAAAGCGAAATTTTGGCCATTCATTCCCGAGGCCATAATGGCGAGAAGAATGGAGCTTGGGCCAACGTGGGGGATGACGCGCCAGCCGGCATTGTGCGCCATTCGGACAGCTGCTGCTCCGGGGTCAGCTACTCCAGGTGCTCCAGCATCTGAGAGCAAGGCGATGTCTCCATCGTCTTTGAACCACTGCAGCAAATCGACCAGGTCTTCTGGCTGAGTATGCTCATTGAGAAGGAAACTTGGTTTGATGTTTGGATTTTCATCTGGGAAGGCATCCTTGAGGAGGCGCCTTGTGCTGCGATCGCTTTCAACGATGAGTCGGTTGCAATTCCCCAATGCGGAAATGGCACGGGCGGAGATGACGTCGTGCGGCAACCGGCATCCGAGTGTGTTGGGAATCAGATGAAGCGTTTTCATAAAAGAATTGTAATGTTTGAATTCGCAGCCCTAAAGCATTAGGCCGACCAAGTTTTAATCCAGTTTTCTGCAGCTTTATCTAACATTTCATAGACATGCATGAAGCCGTCACCTTCTCCGTAATATGGGTCTGGAACGTCTGTGTTTGGTACGAACAATTGAATTGCGGCTTGACCCACAGGGAGCGATTGGGTATCAGCAAGGTTTTGGGCATCCATGACCAAAATGCAGTCAAACGTTTGCAAGTCTTGATCTATCAAAGGCCTTGATCGCTGCGAATCAATGTTATGGCCATGTCGCTTCATGACTTCACATGATCGCGGATCAGGTGAGTTTCCTTGGTGCCAACCTGATGTCCCTGCTGAGTCAACGAATAGGTTATAACTGTTTTTTTTTGCGTGTATTCGAAGCAATTCTTCCCCGATCGGTGATCGGCAAATGTTGCCCAAGCAAACGACCAGTACACGCTTCATGCCCAATTAGTGTATGGCAAGCTTTTTTTCCAAGTCGTCCAAATACTTCCGGAAATGCTTGTCTGTCTCCTGCAGGTTATTGACCGTGCGACAGGCATGAAGAACGGTTGCGTGGTCTTTTCCTCCGCAATGAAGTCCAATGTTGGCCAGCGAACTTTTGGTCATTTTCTTGGAGAAGTACATGGCAATCTGTCGCGCCTGCACGATCTCACGTTTCCTTGTTTTGGACTTGAGCAGTTCCAATGGAAGATCGAAATAATCACAAACGACCTTTTGGATGTAGTCTATGCTCACTTCGCGGGCTGTATTCTTAACGAATTTGTCAATCATTTGCTTGGCAAGATCCAAGGTGATTGACTTCTTGTTTAAGCTGCTCTGCGCTATCAAAGAAATAAGGGCTCCCTCAAGCTCTCGGACATTTGAGGTTATGCTGTACGCGAGATACTCAACCACCTCTCGAGGCAGTTCAATGCCATCGGCGTACATCATTTTTTCGAGAATCGCCATTCGGGTTTCCAACGATGGCACCTGTAAATCAGCGCTCAGACCCCATTTGAAACGGCTAAGAAGTCGTTGCTCCATGCCCTGCATTTCCACCGGTGCTTTGTCCGAAGTGAGGACAATTTGCTTTCCAGTTTGGTGGAGATGATTGAATATGTGAAAAAAGACATCTTGTGTCTTTTCCTTGCCGCTAAAGAACTGAACATCATCGATTATGAGCACGTCTACCATTTGGTAGAAATGACTGAAGTCGTTGACAGAGTTATTTCTGACGGCGTCGATGAATTGATGAGTGAATTTCTCTGAGCTCACGTACAGAACCGTAAGTTCAGGATTTTGCTCTTTGATTTCCAGTCCGATGGCATGAGCCAGGTGTGTTTTCCCGAGTCCAGTTGATCCGTAGATCAAGAGAGGATTGAACGAGGTGCCTCCAGGTTTGTTCGCGACAGCGAATCCAGCGGATCGGGCAAGGCGGTTGCATTCTCCTTCAATGAACTGTCCAAAGTTGTAATTTGGATTCAAGTTCGAATCAATGTTGAGCTTTCGAAGCCCCGGTATAACAAATGGATTTTTGATGGGGGTTTCATGGATGCCCGCACTCATCGATATGGCTGGATTTTTCGTGGCCTGTCGATTGGTCATTGGCATTTTGACAGCATACGGACTCGCTGCCTGATTTCCTGAGGCCCCCGAATTCTCCATGATAATGCTGTACTCTAGACGAGCATCAGGGCCTAATTCTTTGTGAATGGTTTTGCTGAGCAGTTGAATGTAGTGCTCTTCAAGCCACTCGTAGAAAAATTGCGACGGAACTTGGATGGTTAGCACCTTGTTTTCAAGCCGGACGGGTTTGATCGGGTAAAACCATGTTTTGAACGCTTGGCTGCTGATGTTGTCTTTGATGATGTCGAGACAATTGTTCCAGACGGCTAAGTGATCTTGATTCATGATTCGGCTGAATTAGAAGTTCAGAGAGGGTTCGTTTTGATATTTCGTTCGGTCAAAAAGTACCGTTCGAAAGCGTGTGCAAGATTCTGATAAACTCGCGGAAAAAAAAACGTTTTGACCCTTGACTTTTACCTTTTTTTAATTTTGATCTCGTTGAGGGCCATTATTACATAAGCTGTAAAAGCTATTATCACTCGTTCGTCTTGATTATATTTGTAAAATATTGATAATGAGCGGTCTACGAAAGAGTCAATTTAGTCGTTGTTGATATCTTAAAACTTTTGTTGTGCTCAAATATTGAGTTCTTGTAGTTCTCAAAATTGAAGTCAAAATGGTTCATAACTATAGAGTGCGAGTGCGTTACGGTGAAACGGATCAAATGGGACGTGTTCATCATGCTTCCTATCTGCACTATTTGGAAGCGGCTCGAATTGAGATGCTTCGTGATTTGGGATGCCCATACACCGAAATAGAGTTGCAAGGATTTTTGCTTCCGGTCATCGATTTATCAATTAAATACAAAGGTGTCGTGCTTTATGACGACATTGTTTCGGTGCAAACGACGGTTATGTTGAAGGGACGGATTCGCGTTGGCTTCAATTGTCAGCTTTTCGTTAATGATGCCATTGTGTCGGAGGCAATTGTTGAATTGGCTTGCCTGAGCAAAGAAACTTTGCGTCCAGTGGCTCTTCCTGAATTCTTGTTGCTTGCCATTCAAGACGCAGGGGATTCAACCCTTCAGCAATGAAATGAGGGCTGAGTCGTATAGCCGTATCACTTCTTCCCACTTGAATTGTTTGGCGATTTTTCGAGCATCATTTCGATGCGGTGTCGGTTCTCGCGAAAATTCTTGAAAGCGGCAGCGGAGCGTTTTGGCGTCATCTACCAAGAATTTCTCCTGGCACCAATCGTCATAGGCATTTCCTCTGCCCAATAGGGGGATGACGCCATGTGCCAATGCCTCTAAAATACTGATTCCAAAATACTCTTGCTTCGGTGAGTGAATTACAAAATCACTTCTCATCAAGAGTTGCTGATAATCCTTTCGGTTTTCGCAATATCCTTGATGGATGATGTTCGCTTGAAAGTTTGACACGATTTGATCCAGTGCTGGAGGAGTGGAGGAAAATTGAGGCCCTGTAAGAATGAGGGAAAACGATAAACCATGGGCCTCGAAGTCCCTCAAAGCATTGAGAAGGAACTCAGGTGCTTTATCAAATTCCCAGCGGTGATTCCACAAAATTGTCGGCGCATCATTGCATTTCCTCTGGGCATCAACGTTCTCAGGGTATGCAATGCCAATGGGGACGACACTTGATTTCTTTTCGAATGGATGTTCCGAAAACACATGCTTTTCATCCGGCATCGGGTGCATGAATTTCGGGATTGCATCCAGAAACTTTTTCCGATGAAAATGGGAGTTAAACCAGATTGCATCCGACGCCATTGCTGAAAGGATGTTCATCATTCCATACGTTCGGTCCCGACCAGTTTGTGCGTCCTTATCTGCAGGGCTCCAGGGAAATGTAATTTGATTTTCATGGAAGTACTGAATGACGGGGACACCGGCCCAATCTTTCCGGAGCATTCCTTTGAACGTGGCAACATCCATCATATCTGTGCAAATGATGGCATGAGGAAGTGTGGTTGTTAATGCACATTGCCGAGCAAATTCAGCACTCGCTGCGTGCATACGCCACTTCCAATGCCTTCCCGGCAGAGTCAACAAGCTTATTTTGCGATTCTTCAATCCTCCCCAGTTTTGTTGCAATGCATCCGCCCACTGGGCATGTGAACCGCCGTGAAACGGATTTAGGATGAGAACATTTAATTCATGAGCCATTCAATTGTCGCGCAAAAGCGTCTTTTTTCTGATTCTTCTGCGGGCAACTGCGGTTGCCCTGCTTGTACCCATGCAGTATACCAAAATATCGCACAAGCTTGCATGGAATCGACCATGCGCCGTTCAACTTGTCCATCTAACTTGAGATAATAGCGAAGTAGAAATTGTTCTGAACGCACCTTTTGACGCACTCTGCCGCGCTCCGCGAATGAAAAGGCATTCACTTCTCCAATTTCAGTCATGGTTTCTCGTTCTGCGCCAAAAACCAGGATCAAGCATTCGTGGCTATCCAGAACAACGCTCCAGATCGATTCTGCACAAGCGGGATTATAGATTGGCGAATCCAAAGGACGCGAAAGATTGAACGAATCCATTTTGAGTTCGGGGATTTGAGTTTCCCAAAGCGCATGGATTCCGAGTTGTCCGGTCAGGGCTCCGTTGTAGTTTTTGGTTGTGTGCAAAGGCACATGCAAATCGGATACATAGTGAGCAAGATCTGCAGTGCATCTGAGAATTCTATCCTTGTCTTTGAGACGAAATGCTTCGATGAGCTTATTGAATTGCCATTGGACATTCCAAGGGCCAATCCCGTGTTCTCTCAGTGTTGCCTCTCCAAATTCACTGACAGCATGTTTCCAATTTGCAGGCGGCATGCATTCCATCCCGCTGTGCTGGTTTCTAAATTCATCCAAATCGATGTAATGCCTTTCTCTTTCTCCAATGACTGAGTGTTTGCGTAGATCAGCGTCTAGGGCGTGTTCGACGAGCCAATCTCGGTTTGTTTTGAGGAAATTGTGCAGTGGTTCTGGTACATGCTGAATCGCAACATCTATAATTTTCCGATGCGCAGAAAATCCCCAGCCGATCGAGAGAGGGCAAAGAAGAAGAGGAAGGAAACGCCTAAAGCATGGCGTAGCGTTGGTGAAAGTCTTTTTGTTAAAGTCCTCAACGAGCCAATGAGGCCTGCTCAGTAGGGAGTGTTCGGGATGGCGTTTCAGCTTCATTCAATGGCACCAAAAATCCATCTTTTAAGATAGGAATGGTTGTCACATTGTTGGGCGTAAGGCAGTATTTCACGTCTTCGTTCAAGTTTAGCTTTCGCAATCTTCGTCGATGCGAGGATGCTTTTAAAAAAGCAAACATGTTGTCTCGTGCAGAGCGGTAGATGAATTTGGCAGCTACCGTGCTGTCTTCGTCTGCGATGAACTTTCCTGAGCCAAGCAATTGGTCCGCAATCGCGCCTGCACAAATTGTGTCTTCAAGATTAAACTTGTCTTTCCAGCCCGAACCAAGAATTAGCACGTTTTCATCTTGTTGCAAAAGCCAATTGCTGAGTGCATCAAGGTTGTTCAATGCACCGATGACCACAGTTTTTTTATCAGCAGCGATATCGATTGCTTTGGTGCCATTCGTCGTGGTTAATACCACCGTTTTGCCTTTAAGCTGCGCTGCCTTTTCCATGAACGTGACGGGGCTGTTGCCCATGTCAAATCCCGGGACAATTTCACCGTTGCGTTCCGCTGCGGCTATGAATCCTTTGCTTTGCCATTCCCTTGCTTCTTCGACTTGCGCAACGGGTTTAATGCGCGCAACGCCATTTTCCAGAGCAGTGCAAATGGCAGACGTGGCTCTCAAAACGTCAATGACAACCACCAAGTCAAACCCTGATTCATACAAAGCGTAATCGGCAGGTGAAAAGCATACTTCAACGTGGTTCATAGATTTTTTCTTCTGGGATAGAATAGCATTGCGATTTGAATGATATGCCAAGCTTAGCGCTGAGCACCCCGAAGATACGGAATGCCTTTGAAATCAAGCTTTGGGTAAGAATCCGGGACGGGTGACCTTTGCAGGAATTGTTTTTTTGCGAATGCGTATCCATACAATTTCGTGAAGTCCAGCGTGCTCTCGATTGATGTAACCCATTGCTATTCCTTTGCCAAGTGTTGGGGACTGGGTGCCGCTTGTGACCTTGCCGATGATTTTTCCGGAGGCAGATTCGATGTCATAGCCTTGTCGAGGTATGCCGCGTTCTTCGAGCACGAGCCCTCTGAGCAGCTGCGTCGACCCAGTTTCTTTTTCTTTCGCGAAGCGCATGCTATCGACAAATTCATCGTTGAATTTGGTGATCCATCCGAGTCCAGCGGCAATGGGAGAGGTGTTTTCGTCGATGTCGTTGCCGTAGAGACAAAACCCAGCTTCCATGCGAAGTGTATCCCTTGCGCCTAATCCACACGGTTCCACACCAGCAGCTAGCAGCTCTTCCCAAACTTTTTGAGCATGGTTGTTGTGCAGGTATATTTCGAAGCCTCCAGCGCCCGTATAGCCCGTTGCGCTAAGTAAGACTTTTTGACCTGCGATGGTCGCTTGTTGGAAAGTATAGTAGGCCATTTCGGCGATGCCAGATTCTTGCACAAGAGGCTGCAGGGCATCCGATGCTTTTGGTCCTTGGACAGCGATGAGTGACCATTCATCAGATTCATCTGCTACCGTTGCGTTCCATCGATTTTGAGATGCAATCCATTCCCAATCTTTTTGACGGTTGGAGGCATTTACCACCAACATGTATTCCTCTTTATCAATGCAGTAGACCAATAAGTCGTCAACGATGCCACCCTGTCCATTCGGCATGCAGCTGTATTGGACTTTTCCCGGATGTAGTTTGCTGACATCGTTGGTCGTTATCCATTGGATCAATTCGAGTGATTGAGGACCACTTACGCGAAATTCGCCCATGTGTGAAACGTCAAACATTCCACATGACTGCCTAACAGCATGATGTTCCTGCACCAATCCTGCATAGGAAACAGGCATTTCAAAGCCAGCAAAAGGGACCATCTTAGCTCCTGCATCAATGTGGTTTTGATGCAAAGCAGTTTTTGTGTTCTGGGCAGTCGCTTCGTTCATGGCGCAAATTTAGTTCGAGTTGGGTCCTTGCTTTACGAGAAACTTGATTTGTTCGCGAACTTCTGCAGGACCAAGCGTCATGAGCGCATCTAAAATTGAGCAAGCAGGAGTGAAGCCATTCACGGATTCAAACAGTTGAGTGTACCGCAGAAACGTCCAGCCGTCCCCTGCAAGTTTCCGCTTGTCGCGCAAATCAATGTTTGACGATTCAAAGGCAGGGGCGGGGTCGTTGATCGGAATGAGAATCCATTGGCATTGTTGCGCAGCCCAATCGATTGTTGCTTGACTGAATGCATTCAAGGGTTTGAGGTCCTGCGATGTTTCGGGTAAATATCTATGCCACAATTCACGCAATTCATCTTCAAAATGCTCAAAAAATGGAGCTCCTCCGTAAGCGGCTTGCAGTGTTCTGAATGAATGTACAGGTGCAAAATGCGACGATAGAATCGTGCGTTCGTCGCTCTGATTGCCCGAACGCACTGGAAATGATAAATTCACCTTTCCTTGAGGGCCGCTTATTACCATTCGGTTGCGCAAGGTTTGCCGCGTGAAATGACCGCTGTCCTCGTAAATAAAACCACCGCCATGGCAATTGGTGGCAAGGTGCCACCAGTGCAAAGGCGGAAAGGGAACGAGAGGCAATACTGCCGTCATTTCACAGATTGGAACATGCGGTCCCAGCGAATTTTACTTTCGCCGTGTTGCGCCTCATTTTGTTTGGAAAACCAAATGAAAGAGGCGTGACCAACCACATGGGTTTGTGGAACAAATCCCCACATTCGAGAATCAGCTGACCGGTGCCGATTGTCCCCCATCATCCAGTAATAATCCAGACCGAACGTATAGGAATCTGTGATCTCACCGTCGATGTAAATGTTTCCATCCCGCTCTTCCAATGTGTGTCCTTCATACGTGACGATCGCACGCCGGTAGAGCGAGAGATTGCGCTTGTTCAGAGGAACCGTCATGTTTTGATGCGGAAGCTGGATAGGGCCGAGGTTGTCCGGATCCCATTGATCAAATTCTTCAGAGGATACATTGGGAAACATTTCAAGCGAACCACGCCTCGATGAAACATCCATGCGAACCACTGATTTGGCCAGATCACCATTGCCAAGAATGTCAACTTCAGATTGAGTCAATGCCATGGTTACTTCGACAGCATCCCCATTCATCTTGGCCGCGCCAAGGTCAACATTGGTGAGGTCGAGTCCCGCGATAGCTCGACGTGCGTCAAGCTGAGACTTGAAGGTCACGGTGTATTCGTATTGAACCCCTGCAGGTGGAGTGATGGCTTCTCCATTGATTTGCAAAACCCCATCGACTACGCCAATGGTTTCACCGGGCAAACCCACACATCGCTTGACGTAATTCTCCGTTTTATCGAGCGGACGGCCTTTGATGCCATAACGCTTGGCCAATCTAGAACGAGCCTGAGCATTGAATCTCGAAGGATCTTGAAGGTAGGTTTCGATGCTTCCTTGTGCACTCGCAATGCCTTCACGGCGCAGAATCCCATAATAATCGTGTCCAGATAGATTGGGGTCCACCACGATGGTGTCACCGTGAGGGAAGTTGAATACCACTGCGTCATAGCGCTCAACATTGCGAATCCCTGGCAGGCGTGTAAAGGGAAGTGCAAACCATTCGAGGTAGCTCGGCGTCATGCCTCCGGGAATCACATTGTGAATGAGCGGAATGGAGACGGGGGTTTGAGGCACCTTGGCTCCATAAGCAGTTTTGCTAACGTAGAGGTAATCACCAACCAACATGCTGCCTTCCATGGATGCTGTTGGAATGGTGAACGCCTCGAAAATAAAGGCTCGAACAATTGTGGCCACCACCAACGCCCAGAGGATGGATTCACTCCAATCACGAATTGCAGACTTCTTCTTCTTTGTCCAATCCCGTTTTCCGAGAAAAGCCTCATCTCCCATGCTCAACTGTGGAATGAAAAACCACGCTAAAGCTCCCATCTTCCATTGTTGTACAGTGGAGCGTTGATTGAATCCTATGCCCAACTCCACTTGCATGATGGTGAGAATCACGAGATTGATTCCGGGAATTACAAGCAATAAGATCCAATACCACGGACGACCGATGACCTTGAGCCATGTCCAATAATTCAGTCCAGGTACGTATCCATGCCAATCAGTAAATCCTGCTTTTCTGAAGAGTTTTGGCAGGAATATTGAGTGCACCAAAAGAAGTGCTAACAACAGAATCCAGGGTAATGATTGCGTAAAGGGCATATGGACGATTTAATTTAAAATGAGCGGCTTTTTTGAGTTGGGTTGCCAAGCCAAAGCCATCCCAATAGTGGATCGGTTGTGAACTTGCAGGAAGCCCCAACGCAAGGATAGGTCTTCAGAGACATCAAACGAATGCAAGTTAGCACTAACATGTGCGTCAAGAATGGAAAGGCCATGGATTCCAAACAACAGCAGCCATGAAATATCCCGAAAACGTTGGTCGTATGTTTCTCGTTCTGTCAGTGTATTGATTGTAGCGAATCCTGCATTTTGATTGATCGCATCGATTAAATTAGAACGGGTGTTCTTCAGGTCTTGCGTGTTGGCGATGAGGAACTGCACCCCGTATGCCATGCCCCCCCAGACGCAGGCGGCCTTGAAGTAATTGCGATTGGCCAATTGTCCCGCACCAGGAATGAAAAGAGCTAAACGCGTTGTTTTGCGAATGCTAAGTTCTGATTCGGTCAATAAACTGTCCGACAAATGCTGAACATCTGACGGCATGCCACCTTCTGCATGCGCAGGTTCAATGCAAAAGCTAACAATGAGCAGTGTCAGGAGCCAACCTGTCACTTTGGTGATGCGAAAATTGCAGTTTCTCAAACGAAATAACATCATTAGATCCCCCACATTTCGAGCAGAGCATCGAGTTCTTCTGCGGTTGAGTAAGGGATCTCAATTTTCCCTTTGCCTCCTGTTGAACTCTTGAGATTTATGTTTCGGCCAAATCTTAACCTGAGGTCAGCTTGTACTTTTTGTTCGTCAAACGTGAGTAGGTTTTTTTTCTTTGAAATTGTGGGCGTCTTTTTGACTTGTGCCAATTCCTCGACCTGACGAACTGATAGGCTGTCTTTGATGATTCGATTGAATACTTCGCCTTGCCAATTGGCATCATCTATTGCAATCAATGCCCGTGCATGACCCATGCTAATTTGCTTTGTGCGCACTGCGATTTGCATTGGGCCAGGCAGTTGCAAAAGACGCACATAGTTTGTGATGCTGCTGCGGCTTTTGCCGAGACGCTTTCCGAGCTCTTCATGCGTCAGGTCGCATTCTTCAATGAGCCTTTGGAAAGAGACTGCAATTTCGATGGAATGCAAATCCTCGCGTTGGATGTTCTCGACCAATGCCATCTCGAGCAACGTTTGGTCGTCGGCCTGACGAATGTAGGCGGGTATAACATCTAGGTTGGCAAGTTGTGCTGCTCGAAACCTTCTTTCCCCACTGATTATTTGGTACTTTTCAGCTCTTACTTTGTGGACAGTGATGGGCTGTATGATACCCAGTTCACTGAGGCTAATGGCTAACTCTTGCAACGGACCTTCCTCAAAATCTTTTCTCGGCTGGTCTTTGTTCGCTTCGATTTGACTGATGGTCAGCAATGCGATGTTGCCTGCCATTTTTCCGATGATGGGTGGGGCATCATCCCTTTTTACAGATGTTGATCGCACTGGCGCATCTGAAAGCAATGCGCCTAATCCCTTTCCCAAGGCTTGTTTCTTTGCCATCGCTTCCCCCTGTCTTATGAATTGGTCAGTGGGATGGTTTTTTCATCATCCGTCAATTGGGTCATTCGGTTGCGTTGCAAAATTTCCCTCGCCAAGTTCAAATAGTTGACAGAACCTTTGGAAGAAGCATCGTGCATAATGATCGACTCACCGAAGCTAGGTGCCTCACCCAGCCTCGTATTTCGATGGATGACAGTTTTCATGACCATGTCTTGGAAATGTGTTCGCACCTCATCAACGACCTGATTGGCCAACCTTAACCTGGTATCATACATCGTCAAAAGTATTCCCTCTACGTCCAATGATTCATTGAGCTGACTTTGAACAATTTTAATGGTATTCAACAATTTGCCCAATCCTTCCAAAGCAAAATATTCACATTGAACAGGCACAAGCACCGAATCCGCAGCAGTCAATGAATTGATCGTAATCAAACCAAGACTCGGCGAACAATCGATGAGTATGAAGTCATAATCTTCTTTGAGATGTTCAATGGATTTGCGCAGCTGATGCTCTCGCTCATCGACAGCTATCAATTCAATCTCTGCACCGACAAGGTCTATGCGGGCTGGCAACACGTCTAAGTTGGGGGTGGAAGTAGACTTGATGAAAGACTTTACTCCGGCATCGCCAAGCATAGCCTCGTATGTCCCTGACTCAACTGAAGACGGATCAATTCCAAGCCCAGAAGTTGCATTTGCTTGTGGGTCAGCATCAATGAGAAGCGTCTTGTATTCCAAAACAGCAAAGCAAGCGCTTAAGTTGATTGCCGTTGTTGTCTTACCTACTCCTCCTTTTTGATTTGCTATTGCTATGACCTTGCCCATGGCTTCGTGTAATTTTCAGTTCTTGCGTCCAGTTAAAAAACGTGTCCGACCCAGAACTAGTATGAGAGAGCATTCAAATAAGGAATGTTGTGGATTTAACAGCCTCATTTGTGCGCATCCAATGCACTCAAACAGGTGAAGAAAGCTACAGCATATGCCCACTCGAACATTTCAAAGATAGCGTGCCACAATTGTGCTTCGCCTAAAAGTTTTCAACGCTTATCCACCTTCAGGGATCGTCGGTTTTCGATCGTTTTTCAACTTCGAAATGCTTCTAGAATGAGACCAGCAAGCTGGCGTATCACCAAGTCTTAGAGGTCGTCAAAACTGATGTCGTCTGAACTTTCGTGGGATGACTTTTCCGTGGAAGTTTCAGATTCATCTGAAACGCTTGAGTCGTGATCCACCGTTGATTCCGTGGAATCGGAGTTGGCATTTTTCGCCTCTCTTTCAGCGATGGGATCGCGGTATTCTCCTGTAGCCATCAATTCGTCAATCTTGTCGACAGCGGCAACGAAGCCCTCTTCAAAATTCTGAAAGTCTTCTCGGTAGAGGAAGATTTTATGTTTCTGGTAATGCACATTGCCGTCATCGTCAAATCTTCGTTTGCTTTCGGTAATGGTCATGTACAAATCTCGGCCACGTGTTGCCTTTACATCAAAAAAGTACGTTCGCTTTCCTGCACGCACGGGTTTTGAAAAAATCTCTTCTCTGTTGCTATGCTCGCTCATGGTGTCGATTCTATGAACGCTAATATATTGGACGGATTCGTTTATCCAAAATTTTTGTACAATGGACACGATTTCGCATCAAATTCCGCTTCATCGGATGAGCTGAATGGATCCGGAATATGTCCTCGGATACTTCAGCTGATCCTCTATTTTCACCTGGTAATGATACAATCCGTCGGGAACATAATAGGCGCCGCTCTGCGAGTTGCCAAGCCAAGGTTCATTGGAGTCTATGGTCGTCCAAATCAACTCACCCCATCGGTTAAATATTTGCAGATTGTAATAAGTAATGCCGAGTGCTACTGGAATCCACACATCGTTTACTCCGTCATTGTTCGGTGTAAAGCTGTTAGGAGCATAAAAAACATTGCCGGAAACGGCTACTTCTCCTGTCGCAGAACTACTGCAGCCTGCAGAATTGATCACTGTTTGCGTCACTTCGAAAAGGCCTCCGTCTGAATACGTGTAATTTCCGGAGCAATCGGTTGATGAACCTCCGTCACCGAAATTGTAGAAACAATTCAAACCATTGGCATTGACTGACTCGTAGCTGACAGTTGGGTTCAATATGTCCACTTGATTCGGAGTGATGTCAAAACCTGCTTGCGGAACTGGCAGTACTTGAATGAGGTTGTTTTGAGTTAGGATTAGCTCTTGGCTGCAAAATCCGCCGGCGTTCATCAAAAGCGTTACCGAGAAGTTTCCAGATGTCTCGTAAATGTGATTCGGGCTCGCGGCCACAGAAACGGTCCCATCGCCAAACTGCCATTCATACGATGTAGCTGTTTCAGTGACACTGTTATTTACGAAGCTTACAGAATGCGGAGGGCAACCTGCAGCCGGGCCGGCTTGGAAATTGATAGAGGGATCTTCAATGACCCAAATTTCTTCGCTTGCCACAACATCACAGCCATTCGCTGTCGCCGTCACTTCAACCGTGTATGTCCCTGGCGCTGCATAGGAGAGGTTATTGACAGATGCGTTCGCAATGTCCGCACTGGTGATTTCACCTCCAAAATCCCAGCTGTATTGCGTTTCGGGCTGGTTGGTGAAAATAGGAGATAGGCTGAAGTTATTTGTGGAAAAACATTCCGGGTCGGGGATTTCGAACGCGGGATCAATTTCCGGGAATATTTCAACGGTCGCAAACGCGGTATCGCTGCAAGTGTATGGCGCTGAAACAATCAATTCGACATCGAATATCCCAGGGTACGGATAAGTGAAGGTTGGTGACTCTTCACTTGAAACGTCGTCATTTCCTGTGACCCCAAAATCCCATTCCCAGCTTTCGCCATTGGCCGACAGGTTATCGAAGTCAAATGTGTACCCTTCACAAAAAGAAGATTGGTCGGCAATGTCTGCGAACGGATCTGCGGGAGCAATCCACTCAAATGTCTGATTGGAAACGCATCCATAATGTTCAGCTACAGCTGTCACGTTCCAGTTTTCTTCGTTGGCAAACGTCACCCAACCAGGGCTGTCTAAATTGGAGCTAGACGGCAAGCCACCTGGAAATGTCCAAGTGATGTTCGTGCTGCTCGTAAAGGCCCCGTTCACGGACAAATCAAACGCTTCAACACCGTTGAGGCAAGCAAAATCATTCAGTTCGATTTCCAGCTCAATGGGTTCGTAGATGTAGAATACTTGGCTAGAAGTGTCTGCGCAGGGCCATGACGGATTTGCAATGAGCATCACCTCATAGGTCCCTGTGTCTGGGTAGGTATAGGTGGGGGACCCTTCAAGGCTGATGTCGGTCTCAATTCCTTCAACTCCAAAGTCCCAAAGCAAATCTTGAGCACCAATCGAATTCTCGAAAAATTCAATGGTTTCACCGATGCAATATTGATCTGTCGATTGTGGTTGTGCAGCTGAAATAATCGTTGGGTCGCACATCACCACATTGAATTGGAAATCCCGCATAACTGTGCTGAGCAATTCTCCATCACGATATTCGGACACACAAATCCCAATAACGTAAGCACCGGGATTTGTGGGAAACCCTGTAATTGCTCCCGTTTCCGAGTCTATCTCAAAAGGTGGAGCGGACGGTATGGGATCCAACGCTCCAAATCCAGCCCCCCATGGTATTTCGTTGAATGTTGCGGCCGGTGAAGGAGCCGGTGATGGGTTGTCTGTGCTGCCGCCATTGAGAGGAGTGCAAAACGCATAGCTCAATGAGTCGCCGTCAGCGTCAGTTGCACCTTGGTCCAAGAAGAAATCAAAGTTGGTGCATATGGCTTCGGGTGGGAACGTGTTGAAAATCGGACTGCTGTTTGGATTTGAGTCATCTACAAAAGCAGGAATTTGCGTTGTGAGCGTGATTCCGATGTTTCCTGGATTGGGGAGATTCGAAATTCCTGGGTTGCGACAACATCGCTGGAAGACCAAATCGTAACCAACAGCACTTGGAGGAAGATTTACTGTGATGGAGTATTCTAGCCTTTGCATGCACAAATCCTCAGGCAAATTCCCACACGGGTTTTCCAAAATTGTTTCAAGAGGCTCGATCGTTGAAACATCTATATCTACAGTATAAGTGTTGAATGCGCTGTTCCCTTCAAAAATGCCAAGCTGAATCTGAGGGTCAAGGTTGGTTCCTCCGTTCTGCCAGCCGAAGGGCTGTTCATTGCCGAAGCACTCGCGGTAAAAAATGAGGGAGATTTCAAAATCACCATTGCCAAGGTATTCGTAAACGATCTCTCCACCCATTGCATGAGCAGCGAAGCCCTTATTGTTCTCGGCTTGTATGAATAAACCTCCTGTTGCGAGCAGCATAAATAGTGCAAACCTTCCGAGCGTTTTGCTCAGAATGGACATGTTGACACAGATGGCTGATTGCATTAAAGGGATCATTCGACGTCTTAATTACGATATATCAACCCGATAAGTGACACATAAGTTGCAAGCGGGTTACCTTTAAGGCGTGGAAGATAATAACGAACGCGTCAGATTTGATGCATTGAACCTTCATCCAGACGTCATGGACGCCGTGGATGCGATGGGATTTCAAGAGGCAACACCAATACAATCTCAGTCCATTCCAAAGATTTTGGCAGGACAAGACCTCATGGGAATAGCCCAAACGGGTACAGGAAAGACGGGTGCTTTTTTGTTGCCAACCATCGATCGCATTTTGGATACCCCGGACAACGGGAAAATTAAAGCGCTTATTGTCGTCCCAACACGCGAGTTGGCTCAGCAGATTGACCAAGCTGTGGAAGGATTCGGCTATTATGCGAAGGTCACAAGCCTCGCCATTTATGGTGGAGGATCTGGTCAAGATTTCTCGCGAGAGAAGAAAGCCCTGACAAAGGGTGCGGATATCATCATAGCTACCCCTGGTCGATTCCTATCGCATCTGACCCTGGGCTACGTCGATTTGTCAGAACTCACCTGCTTAATTCTCGATGAGGCTGACCGCATGCTCGACATGGGGTTTCATGGTGACATCATGCGCATTGCGGAAAAGTGCAAAAAAGACCGACAAACCCTGTTGTTCAGTGCTACGATGCCAGATCGCATCGAAACGCTCTCCAAAGATTTGCTCAACAACCCCGTCACCGTCAAATTGGCGTTGTCGAAGCCAGCTGAAAAAATCAAGCAGGGTGCTTACGTCTTGTTCGACCATCAAAAGGACGAGGTGTTGGTTGAAGTATTGAAAGACCGCAACGTTAAATCGGGGATTGTCTTTACATCTCGAAAGCGAACGGTTGCGCAAATTACGCGCACACTCAAGAAGGCAGGAATTCGCTGTGAACGCATTTCTTCAGATGCGGAGCAATCAGAGCGCGAATCCGTGATGTTGGGATTCCGACAGAAGAAATTTCCAATTTTGGTAGCGACAGACGTGGTAAGCCGCGGAATTGATATCGATAGCATTGAGCTCGTTGTCAATTACGACGTGCCACCAAACGAAGAAGATTACGTTCACCGCATCGGCAGAACTGCCCGCGCAGACAAGGACGGAGAAGGTGTCACCTTGATCAATCCCGACGATCAATTTCGATTTGGTAAAATTGAAAAGTTGATTGAAAAGGAAGTGCCAAAACTTGAGATTCCAGAGAGACTTGGCAAAGGACCAGAATACAATCCGAAAAACCGGGGAGGTGGAGGTCGGCATGGCGGGCGATCTGGACAATCCGGTGGGCGTGGTGGGCGTCAGCCATTCAGAGGTGGGAAATCTCAAGGAGGCGATGGCGGAAATCGCAACAAAAAACCATTCAACAAAAACAAACCCAACCAACGATAGTCGGCATGGGTGAGGAGCAAAAAGAGCAGGGTTCATCAGGTGATCCTATTCGTTCGGAAGAAGCTTGGAAGGAAGCATTGAGTCCTGAGGCGTTTCGCGTTCTCCGCCAAAACGGAACAGAACGCCCTTTCAGTTCGCAGTTTCACCAAGTGGGTCAATCGGGTATTTTCAATTGCCAGGGTTGCGGTACTGAACTGTTCAAAAGTGAAGCACAATTTGACTCAGGTTGCGGTTGGCCAAGTTTTGATCGAGCCGCGCAGCCGGATAACATTGTTGAGAGGCTGGATCGCACACACGGTATGACTCGCATAGAGGTGCGGTGCAAATCGTGCGATGGCCACCTCGGTCATTTGTTTCCAGATGGCCCGACGGATACGGGGCAGCGCTATTGCATCAATGGGGTCTGTTTGCAATTGAACAACGACGAACCGTGAGTCAATAATGCTTCGGTGGAGGCGGTGGAATGTTGTTGTCGCCTATCTTTTTGTTCAAGATGCTCTTCCTGAAATTGCGCTCGATTATAGGCAATTTTGAAGCCCTCTCGTAGCCGATTACTTCGAGCGCATCTTTTATGAAATCGCTCTTTAAGTCGATGCCTTGATGGTGAAGCTCGTCAAGTTCATTGAGTCTTTGCATGCAGTTCTGCTCATTGAAGTAGAGGGTGTCAAGTCTGTATTTTTGCAGGCTATCTTCCTTTGCGCGAATCAGGTCTCCATTGTACCTGAATTTTTGTTGAGCAGCGTGTGCGATGGGCCAAAACTCTTGGCTTTCCTCGGCTGTGAGTTCCAATTCTTCGACGAAAAAAGCGATGCGCAAGGCTTGAACACGATCTTTGCCCACGAATGGCGTCTTCTTTTTAGCGTTTTGGCTTGTTTCGTGATGGCGTTGCGCAATGGCGTTGGTGCTAAAACAGGTCCACAAAAAGCTGGCTAGGACAATTTGAATGGTGATTGAATTGTACATGGTGTTCTTTTTTTCTGGATTTACTTTAGAGGGATTCGGAAATTTCCCAAAATAACTCGTCGTCTAAAAGCCACTGTTCCAATTCTGTTTCGGAGATCTGCAGGCTTTTTTTGTCGGTCGCTTCCCACAGGCAGATAAAGCTTTCACACGTTTCTTGCTGCGCCGAAAAGAGTATGAACCCAGCAGCGCTAATGAACGCGATAAAGACTGCAGCATAGCGAACTTTTGGGAGCGGTTCCTTCAGAAACCCATCATTGCTTTGCGTTTCATTTGCCATCGCCTTCACCCAAATTTGATGGCGCTGCTCCTCGAAAAAATCGGACTCAGGCATTCCAGAAACAGGAGGGATGTTATGTTTTTGTTTGGTGTCCATGCGCATGTTTGTCGTTTTGAAGGCGCTGAAGGTTTAAAAGAGATTCAAGTCCTTGTCATTTGCAAGAGCCGTTTCGATTTTTTTTCGTGCGTGGTGATAGCTTGCTTTTAAAGCACCTGTTGTGATACCAGTGATTTCACCAATGGATCGAAACGACTGTCCTTCGTAGTAATGCAATAAGAAAACCTGTTTTTGGCGGGTTGGTAAACCTTGAATCGCACGCTCCAAGTGATGATTTATTTGTTCAGCACTGAGGTGTTGTGCTTGAGGACTGGTCATGTTTCGTGTTAACGCTTCGTCATCATTTACCACATGTTTTTTGATTCTTGAACGCTTCCGCAGTGTTTCAATTCCTTTGCGGTGTGCAATTGTGAACAGCCAGGTAGAAAATTGAGATCTTTCTTCAAATGTGTGGATTGACTTCAACAACTGTATGAAGGTTTCTTGCGTGGTATCATCGGCATCTGCATGATTTCCAACAAGTTGGTAGATGTGCGAATAGACGCGTCGCTGCCATTCATCCATCATGGCCTGATACGCTCGGTTTTTGACCATTAAGTCAGCAGACTGCAAGTCGGCAAGCCACGACGGTTGAGCGTATTTTGATTCCACTTTCATCTGACTGCTTTTCGACGACTGCGAAAGCTTAAGGTTTAATGCTGGTGCCGTATTTGCAAATGATACGGTGCATAAGGTCAGCTCTTTCTCAGCAGCACCCCAAGCAAAATGGCTCCGCCAAAAAAGGTAATGGTCGAAATCAGTTCAGCCTGAGTGAAATGAATGGAGCCAAGTTCAATGACCGCATTTACACGGATTTTCTCGATGAAAAAGCGCTCGGCACCATTGAACATGCAGTACAATGCGAATAATGTGCCCGCTGTCTTGAAACGCTTGCGCATCAACCACAGAAAGACAAAAATAATCGTCGCCATAACCGTCTCGTAGAAAGCAGTTGGAAAAACTCCTGGGTCGAGGTAAGTTCCATACCCTGCGAATGATGGCCATGGGTCTCCTGGGCCAATGAGCCGACCTGTGTAACCTGCTAATCGTTCTCCAAAAACGCCATTTACGTTGTTTGGAAACTGATAGGACCACATCCAGTCAGGAAGCCAACTCAGCCATTCTGGCATTGGGTTGGGATTGGGTATTCCCCAATCGCCATCTCCACTCACTTGGCAACCAATTCGTCCAACACCGTATCCAAGCATCAAACCCGGCGCAACAGAATCAGCAAGGTGGAGAAAGTGGAGCTGATTTTTTCGAGCATAACCATACACGGCTAAACCTCCAACGATGAGTCCACCGTATATGGTCAGGCCTCCGAGGAAGTTGGAGAGGGAGGGATCTGTGAAGAATCGGACCAATTCTTCAGGGTATTCTAGCAAATGAAAAAACTTTGCACCTACGACTCCGCCAACCGCAGCGGCAGCCACAATTCCGCCAACATGCTGACTTGAGGGGATTAGCACCTTTTCTTCTTTCACAGGTTGAGAACGTGTGGCACGGCTTTCCCACCATTTCCATCCGATCATGAGAAGTGCAAAGAAGAGCCCAAGCCCTACATTCCCTTCCAAGCTGAATAAATGGGACTGAGGCAATCCGCTCGCAAAGAGTTCGTTGGCGTTGAAGAGCAGGTAGAGAAATTTCCAGCCGAGAATAAAGCCAATGATTGCTTGGGTTACCCATTCACCGATGCCAACCGGGCCGCCTGAAATCACGGTGATTGAAGCTGGTTTAAAGATGCCGAGCTTCTCTTTTCGATTCATTTCACGGCGCAGGGTTGCTGCTGCTGTCACGAATGCAAGGGCCACAAAAAGACCAAATGAGTTGATCAACTTGAGCGCGGGCAAGTCCCATTGCAAGAGGTCAAGAAATAAATGGTAGAGGGTTGGGTACATTTTTAACTGTTGCGTTACGTGCGTGAACCATGCATGAAACCATTCGCTCGGATAGCGGTGAGTTGGACTTGAGCAATTTCGTTGGCGGCCACGGAGGATTCATCCACACCGACTCTCACGTACTCTGGCGTGTAGCCAAAACGAAGGCCATCCTCTGTGGAGTCTTCGAACAATACATCGCGCGTAGCATGAAGAAATTGTTCATAGTGCGCCCGTTGTTTCTTGAGCGAAAGTGTTCTCAGGATTTTGGTCCTTTCTTTTCGAACGTGCACGGGCACTGAATCTTCGATTCTTATCGCTGTTGTTTTATCGCGTTCCGAGTAAGTAAAGACATGCAGATAACTGATGGGAAGTTCCTGCAAAAAAGAGTAAGTTTCTTGGAAGGCATCTTCATCTTCTCCCGGAAAACCGGTGATGACATCTACACCAACGCTCGCTAGTGGCATGTTTTGGCGAATTCGCGCAATGCGCTGAGCATAAAGATCTGTGCGATAACGTCTGCGCATGGATTTTAAAATCCGATCTGATCCACTCTGCAGTGGAATGTGGAAATGGGGCTGGAATCGTATGCTTCGACTCACAAAGTCAATGATTGTTTCATCCAGCAAGTTGGGCTCGATGCTGCTAATTCGAATGCGCGGTACTTTTATTTTTTCGTCGAGGGCTTGAACGAGGTCTCGAAAAGATTCGCCTGTTGTTTTGCCAAAATCACCGATGTTAACGCCGGTAAGAACAATTTCTTTGGCGCCGGAATGAGCCGCTTTTTCGGCGATTTCTAACGTTTCGCTTATGGACGCATTTCGAGATCGACCTCGTGCGAGTGGAATCGTGCAAAATGAACAGAAGTAGTCGCAGCCATCTTGCACCTTTAAAAAGGCTCGCGTGCGATCGTTGCTTGAGAACCCGGGGACAAAAGCCTTGACCTCCTTGATGGGATTTACCTGAATGGCAGTCGCATCTTCTTGTTCCATAGCTCTTAAATGCTCGGGTAAGTTGAACTTTTCTTGTGCGCCAAGTACGAGGTTCACACCGTCAATTTCGGCTATTTCTTGTGGCTTCAATTGTGCGTAGCATCCCACGACGGCGACAAAGGCGCTGGGATTTCCGTTTCGAGCGCGACGCACAGCATTTCGGCATTTTGCGTCAGCTTGATCTGTCACACTGCACGTATTGATGACAACAACATCTGGCGCATCGTCAATTCCAACACGAGCGTAACCAGCATTCGCTAAATCACGAGCGATGGTCGAAGTTTCGCTAAAATTTAACTTGCACCCTAAGGTGTGAAATGCTGCAGTTCCTCCCGGTGTCATGAAGCAAATCTAAGCCAGAATTGAGGTGTTCATTCTCTGAAAACGGAACACATTAAAATATTTTGCAACCAATTCACATATTGGCTGTTATATTGCAAGACCTGTTTAAATGAAAACCAATACCATGCGAATTTTTGCCTTTAGCGTTTCGGTTTGCTTATTTGCTTTTGCAGCAAATGCCCAGACTTTCTCAAACGCCTCCTCCTCTTTGCCAGACAGTTACAACAGTGGTAACTGCGTAGGCTTCACTGATATGGATAACGACGGCTATGACGACATTGTTGTTCTGGACGGATCGACCACAGTAAAGGTTCTTTACCAAGATGGCGCTGGGAACTTCAGCGAGGTGAATTATGGTGATGTGTCAAACAACAACCAATGGGGAATGACCATTGGTGATTATGACAATGATGGTCACAAAGATGTCTTTGCTGGCGGCTCATACGATGGTGTCCACGTAAAGCACATTGATGGCGTTGGACAATGGTCAGACTTTGACCTGGAAAATGGCAGCATGTTCATGCAAGCGTGCAACTTTGCAGACATCGATAACGATGGTCAATTGGACGTCTTTGGGTGCCACGATGATGCACTCTCCCGAATCTGGAAAGGCAATGGTGCGGCATTGGACTACGATCAAGATATGATTGACCTGACCAACTACGATTACAGTGACTATCCGTCTACAGACCACAGTGGCAACTACGGCACCGTTTTCTGTGATTTCGATCACGATGGTGATCTGGATTTAACCATTGCCAAATGCCGACAATTTGTGAGTGACCCGAATGATCCACGCCGCATCAACCAAATCTGGATGAACAATGGTGATGGAACGTGGACTGAAGTAGCAGAAGAGCGCGGTTTGGTTTTGAATGAGCAAAGTTGGACGGTTGATTATGCAGACTACGACAACGATGGTGACTTTGATTGCTATTTGACCAATCACTCAACCACGATGCGTTTGTTGCAGAATGACGGTGCTGGTTACTTCACGGACATCACAGAGGAGGCAGGTCTTGGAGCGAGCGGGTTTGTGTTGCAAGCAAAGATGACGGACTTCGACAACGACGGATATGTGGATGTTTTGATTTCAGGCGGTTTTCATTCCTATTTTCATAACAATGGGGACGGCACATTCACCGAGCAAGATGTATTTGTCACAGGGGATACCATGCACAGCTTTGCTGTTGGCGATGTTAACCGCGATGGATTTGCTGATTTGTATGCGAGTTATGGCAACGGCTACAATAGCCCTGACAATAACAACGATGACATTCTTTGGTTGAATCAAGGAAATGACAACCATTGGATTGCTTTCGACTTGGAAGGCATTGAATCCAATAAAGATGCTGTTGGCGCCACCGTGATCATCACAGGTGCATTCGGCACACAGATCCGTGAAATACGTGCAGGTGAAAGTTATGGCATCACCAACACGTTTGCATGCATGTTTGGGTTGGGTGAAAGCGAGAGCATCGATGCGGTGACGATTGGCTGGCCAAGTGGAATGCAGACGGTGATTGAAAACCCAAGCATCGATCAATACCACAACTTGCTCGAAGCGCCATGCATGACAGATTTGACGTTGACCGTTTCAGGGGAAACATCCATTTGCCCAGGAGAAACAATCGAAATGACCGTAGAAGGTGACTTTGCGAGCTATGCATGGTCGAATGGATCAACAGAATCTTCATTGTCCATCGGTGAATCCGGCAATTACAGCGTAACCGCTTATGACGCGGATGGATGCGCTGCTGTTTCGACGGTTGTCTCGGTGGAAGTAGTTACCCCAGAAGCGCCAGTGGTAAATGCCTTGAGCGAGTTGAGCTTCTGCGCAGGAGGCTCAGTCGATCTGGTGTCTGAAAGCGCTGGGGATTGGTCTTGGTCCAATGGAGCTGAAACGCAAAGCATCAATGTCACGGAGTCGGGCACTTACTTCCTGACAGTAACAGACATTTGTGGAAATGCCAACCCGTCTGAGGAGTTTGTCGTCGTTGTCCTAGACGCTCCTGACGCACCTGTTGTCACAGGGCCAACTGATTTGGATGGTCCACAAGTTGTCACACTGGAATCTTCATCTGAAACGACGCATTGGTACGATTCTGAAACAGCAGTAGAGGCAATGGCCGTTGGATCAAGTTTCGAATTGGATGCTCAAGTTTCAACAACAGTTTGGGTTGAGGACATTGCAGCGGAAGACTTTATGGAGGAGAATGGTGGCCGATCAGAAACAGATGAGGGCCAGTACCACGACAACAGCATTCGCTGGCTGTTGTTTGATGCTTACGAGGACATCGTTATTCACAGCGTCGACGTTTACGCCAATGGCGACGGTTCGCGTGAGATTGGTGTCATTGACTCGAACGGCAACGTTGTTGTCTCTGGATCATTTGAAGTCACGGATGGTATGAGCACTGTTGTGTTGGATTTTGAAGTAGCGGAAGGCATGGGTTACGGACTGCGTTCTTTGGACGATGACCCACAATTGTGGCGAGATGCTCCTGATACGGACATGAACTATCCATACGCAATTGGTGATATGGCTTCCATCACGCAAAGCACTGCCGGAGGTAACAACGCTTATAACTACTACTATTTCTTCTACAATTGGGTGGTTCAATCGCCTTCAATTGCCTGTGCTTCAGAAAGAATTCCTTATACAATCAATGTAACGGGCATTGCAGAACAGGCCGGAGTTTCCTTGGACTTGTACCCGAACCCATCCAATGGACGTGTTCAGTTGAAGGTGTCAGGTGAGCAGCAAGGAATGCTGGAGTGGAGCATGATGTCATCTACCGGGGCCGTCGTCGACCAAGGCTTGGCCTCTTCGGGTCAATGGTTCGATTGGTCTGGTCTTGCGAAAGGAACGTATGTGTTCAAATTGAACGCGCAACAGGGTGGGTTGGTAAAGCAAGTTGTTTTGCAATAAGCAAGCTCAAGAATAATATTTATGAAAGCAGCGGCCGATTGGTCGCTGCTTTTTTTGTTGCAAATACAATGAATTACAAGCGAGCGATCGAAAAACCTCAGAAAGTAATGCTACCTCTTTTTTATATCAAGTCCATAGATTTTGAGCGTGGCCTGTTCGAACGCAATTGATTGAGACCTTCTTATTTCAGCAATGATCATGCATGACTCGAGAAAAGATTGTTCTTTTGGTGCAGCGCTCCATCGATCGAGGTGATTCATGACTGTTCCAATCAGCTCATAAGGAAAGGAAAGCTCGAAGGTATCAACTATGATTTGCTCCACAATTTGAGCATCACCCAACGCATATAGGGTTGCTGTTCGATAAGCTTCAATCAGTCCTCCGACGCCAAGCTTGGTTCCGCCGAAGTATCGGACAACAATTCCCAAGCAATTGGTGATTTCTCGACTTTTGAATGCTCCCAAAATAGGTGGTCCGGCGCTATTGCTGGGTTCTCCATCATCGGAGGCACGCCAATTGTTCCCATCGATGCCAATGCGGTATGCATATGCATGGTGGCGAGCATCGTGGTATTTCTTCCTGATTGCCTTCAAATGTTGGTCAACCTCACTAGCGTGTGTGATTGGAAAAACAAAACCAAAGTGTTTGGATCCCTTGACTTTAAACATGCCAGAGGCTGGACCTGCTAAGGTCAAAAAGGAGTCGTGGAGTCGGGAGTCGTCAGACATATTGTCACAAGCTATCTCATTGACCTGAGTTTCTTTCGTACTCAGGAATCAATGTTTTCAAGAGCACCAGCGTTTCCTGATGCGATCCCTTGGCTTTGGATAGCTCCACTATGTTCTCAATATCGCCAGAGCTCAGTGAAGGTGGCGTGCTTGCTCTCATAATTTTGTGATGGTGGGTCGGAAGCATAGACTCACGATGAGACAGAAGTTCTTCATGCATCTTTTCACCTGGACGCAATCCTGTGATTGCGACTTCGATGTCTTTTCCTTCTTCAAGGCCAGCGAGTGCAATCATTTTTTTTGCCAAATCAAGAATTTTGATTGACCGCCCCATGTCGAAAACGAATACATCGTCCTGCTCGCCCATAGTGGCAGCTTCCAAGACAAGCGATACGGCTTCAGGTATCGTCATGAAGTACCGTGTAACTTCCTTGTCAGTGACGGTGATAGGACCTCCAGATTCGATTTGTCTTTTGAATAAAGGGATGACCGAACCGTTGCTTCCGAGTACATTCCCAAATCGGGTGATGACGCATTGGGTGCTGGAATTGGACGCACTCTGAAGCACCAAAAGTTCGGCAAGTCGTTTTGTGGCTCCCATGACACTTGTTGGATTCACAGCCTTGTCTGTTGAAATGAAAACAAAGCGCGGACACTTCGCAGCCTCGGCGGCCTTGAGCACATTCCGACTGCCCATGGCATTTGTGTCAAAAGCCTGCCAGGGCTGTTTCTCCATCATAGGCACATGTTTGTATGCTGCCGCGTGAAAGACCACGTCTGGCTTGAAAACTTTGAGCGTGTCAAGGATTTGCTGAGCGTCTCGTACGTCACCAATCTGGAGATCGACGCGATGATCAACTCCGAGCGCCTTCAGTTCCAGGTGAAGGTCATGCATGGGGGTTTCTGCTTGGTCGATGGCCAGCAAGATCTCAGGTTTGTACATGAGCAATTGCCGGACCAATTCAGAACCGATTGATCCAGCGGCACCAGTGACAACAATGCGCTTGCCATTCATATCCTCATGTATGTGCTGCGAATTCATTTTGATTGGCTCTCTGCCAAGCAAATCTTCGATGTTGAGCTCTCTAATTTGTCCAAGTGACAAAGAGCCATTGATCCAACGGTCCACCGGTGGCACATCCAAAGGCCGAACTCCGTGCTGAAGTGCCATGTCGACCATGCGCCGTCTGTGCTCTTTGTTTAGATTTTGAATGGAGAGAATCATTTGGTCAATCCGCCCACCAGCAAAAAGGATTTCTGCTTGGTTGGGGCTGAGGATATCGATTCCTTCTATCTTCTTGCCAATTTTATTTCGATCATCGTCGATGAAGGCGATTAGCTTCATTCCAGAATCACCTAATTCTCGATCGATGGCCTCTTTTGCGAGCAAGCCAGCTTCTCCCGCTCCGTAAATTGCGATTTGTGTCTTGATCCCAGGATGTCGCTTGTTTTGCAGGTAAAGCCATTTCACGAGCCAGCGGCTCGACACCATTGTGGCGGTGGTCAAAATCCATTCGATCCCAAGTATGCTGAAAGGAATCCAATAGGGCCCATTGCCGAGCTTTGCTGCGATTAAATTTGCGCTGGCAAATACAACGGTGACAGCGCTTGTGCACAAAGCGATGCGTTTGACATCTTCTAAGCCTGTATGTCGGATGATTCCTGCAGAGGTGTTGAAGAGCAGAAAAGCCGTGATGCGGGCTGTAAGGAACACTGGCAGAAACGCCTTCCAAACTTCCCATTCTTCTTGAGGAATGCGAAATTCAAATCGAAGAAGAGCGGCGGCATACAAGGCGAATACGCTTACCGTTAAATCAACTGCGGTCACCATCCAGCGAGGCGCGTGTTTTTTAGGCAGCAGAAACTTCAACATGTTGGATTAACCTTCAAAGCACAATGAAAGAATGAAAGACCTTGTTTTCAGGGATTCCAATGGAGCAGAGAACTCTGATTCGTCTTGGATCATGATGTTTCTGCGTCCAAGTTCGAACTTGCCTTCAATGCTAAATTTGAAAAACGGAAGAAAAAAGTCAACGCCAGCACCAATGTCAATGGATGAGTTCCCAGATTCAAGACGTAAAATGTATTCGCTTTGCAGTTGTTGATTGGTTTCTTCCTGAGACTGCATGTCTTTGCTCAGTTTACCGCCAATGACTGCAAAGGCAGCCACATTGCCAATGCGGTCAGTTCTGAGTTTCAGAAGCAAAGGGAAGTCGAGGTAAACAGCCTCTGTCCTCCTGCTTTTGATTGCCACGTCATCTTCATCCTGGAAATGATATTCAAGCGATCGATCTTGAAATGAAAGACCCGGAAGAAAGCGTAAATGCAGGTTTTTGGTCATATTCCAAGAAGCAACCAAAGCCAAATTAAAGCCAGCTTGTGGCTGGTTAATGATCTGAATTAAACTGTCTGAGAAAGAAAATTCTGGACGCTGAATGATGTTGTAATCACTTTGATTGCCTGCTATGCTGAAGCCAAAGTGGTATTTTTTCGCATCAAAAGCAGCTAGGTTTTTCCGGCCTCCTTGCCCAAAACTTTGAGTGGATACAAGGCATGCGAAACCGATTAGAATCCACACTTTCTTAAAAGTGGTTTGGCGAGAGACGAGTGGGGATTCAAGAAGGAAATTTGGCATGTTGCTCGAGCGAGGTTGTCGTGTAAAACTATAACGGAGTGCTTGAAGTAAAAATTGGCAAGTTTCTAAAAAATCAAGCCGTCCAAATTTTCGGCAAAATCAAAGCAAAAATGGCAGATAAAATCAGTCCAACAAATGACCAAGCTAATGTGGCCATGCCGATATAAAAAACAGGGGAGAAGAAGACGTCAATATTGGCATGTTGTCGTTTGATGATCTCATTGCGGTCAGTGTCTAGCAATTGCGGATTCGTTGCAACCATTTCGGCGAAAGCTGTTTCATCCATAATCTGCTCTGTCGCTTGGTTTTTTTTCAATGTTTGGCGTGAGGCGAGTGCATCTGCTGCGAGGAAATAGTACCAAAGGCCTAAAATGGCAGGCATGATCAATGCGTAGGTCAATGTTTTCCTGGAGACTTGTTTCCACCTTTCCAAAAAATCGTGTCCATGATTTTTGTAGGCACGATGCGTCGCGTAAGCTGCAACAATGGTTACGAACGCAAGGTTGAGAAGGATCCCAAACTTGGTAGAGTTTTCCCAAGTCCAGGTTCCTAATGCGTAGTATTTGAGTGCCAACCAAGTGAGTGGGCCCGCAAAGAACAGAAGCCGAAGCTTATCCATTCATTGAAGATAAAAAGTCTTCATTGCTGCGGGTTTGCTCCATTCGGTCTTTCATGAACTCCATGGCTTCAACAGAATTCATGTCTGCCAAATGCTTTCTTAAAATCCAAATCCGTTGCAGTGTTTCTTTGTCCATGAGCAAATCCTCGCGACGCGTTCCTGATGATAGAATGTCGATTGCAGGGTAGATGCGACGATTTGAAATACGGCGGTCAAGCTGCAATTCCATGTTGCCTGTACCTTTGAATTCCTCAAAAATCACTTCGTCCATTTTTGAGCCAGTCTCGGTGAGTGCAGTTGAAATAATTGACAGCGATCCACCATTCTCGATGTTTCGAGCAGCTCCAAAGAAACGCTTTGGTTTTTGCAATGCATTCGCTTCGACACCTCCACTCAGGATTTTACCTGAACTAGGAGAAACGGTGTTGTATGCTCGTGCCAATCGGGTGATGGAATCAAGCAGAATACAGACGTCGTGCCCGCACTCTACCATGCGCTTCGCTTTTTCCAAAACAAGATCGGCGATGCGTACGTGCCGATCAGCAGGTTCGTCGAATGTTGATGCAATGACCTCTGCATTGACACTTCGCTTCATGTCCGTCACTTCTTCAGGACGTTCGTCAATGAGCAAAATCAATAAATATACCTCGGGATGATTGAGGGCAATGGCATTGGCTACATCCTTGAGAAGTGTTGTTTTACCCGTCTTTGGCTGTGATACAAGCATGCCGCGCTGTCCTTTGCCGATGGGCGCAAAGAGGTCCATGAGTCGCGTGCTGATGTTTCCTCCGCGCGTGCTCAGTTTGAACTTTTCTTGAGGGAAAAGCGGTGTAAGGAACTTGAAGGGAATGCGATCACGAACCCACTCTGGAGAACGCCCATTGATGCTCATTACATCAATCAACGGGTAGAACTTCTCGCCCAAACGAGGAGGACGTACTTTGGCGATTACTGTATCACCCGTTTGCAGGGAATACTGTTTAATCTGGCGCGACGTGATGTAAACGTCATCAGGCGAATTCAGGTAATTGTAATCCGCGGAGCGTAAGAAGCCAAACCCTTCTGTTTGTATTTCTAGAACACCTTCTGCTGTGATGATGCCGTCAAAATTGAATCCATGTTCTTCTGGCTCACTTAAGTAACGGTCCTTGCGATCGTTTCTTCCGCCCCGTCGGTCATTTCCACGTCGATCATTTCCTCGTCGGTCGTTGTCTCGTCGATCGTTGTCTCGTCGATCGTTGGTGCGTCGCTCATTGTTCCTGCGATCTCCTCGTTCATCGCCCTGCTTCTCCTCGCCCTGCTTTTCATCGCGAGGCTTGTCGTCACGGCGCTTGTCGTCGCGTGGCTTGTCATCACGGCGCTTGTCGTCGCGTGGCTTGTCATCACGGCGCTTGTCGTTGCGTGGCTTGTCGTCACGGCGCTTGTCGTCGCGTGGCTTGTCGTCGCGGCGCTTTTCATCGCGGGGTTTGTCGTCGCGACGTTTGTCGTCGCGGGGTTTTTCGTCGCGACGTTTGTCATTGCGACGCTTGTCATCGCGGCCTCTGTCGTCGTTTCGTTTCTTGGATTCTCCGCTTTCTGCTGTGACATCCCCTTTGTCGCCTCCCTTTCGGATATCTGCTGCGTTCTTGTCTTCTTTGTTGGCGTTTTGTTTCGCCCTTCGTTCCCGAATGGCGTCACCGGGTTGGCGTTTTCCTTTTTGTTCGGAATTATCCGCCGATTCGTTGGCTTTCGAATCCGAAGAATCTTTCTTCGGTTGCCTTGGTGACGGTGCCTTTTTAGACTTTACCTCGGTTGTGTCCTCGGTTGAATCTTTTTTGGCACGAGATGAGGCAGGCTTAGATTTCGGCTTTACAGGAGCTTTTTTGTTTTCGCCAGGCCTTAATGCCTGCTCATCCAAAATGCTGTAAACAAGATCTTGCTTTTTCAGTTTTTCAAGTCGGCTGATTCCGAGTTTTTTTGCGATTTCCTTGAGTTCAAGGACCTTCTTCGCATTGAGTTCAATGATGTCGTACATCAATTATAATATCAATAGTATAGTATATGCTTTGGGTGTGTCCTTTTCGAGGACGAGAGCTTTTGGTAAAAGCTCAATCGATTTCAATGATAAAAGTAGTAGAACGAAACAAAGTGTTCGTGCACTCAATGAATGCTTCCTATCAAGGACAATGCAATAATAGTGAAAAAATCATTAAACTCCTCTGCTAGAGCTGCGGTCTCCTAATTCAATCACCTGCATTTGATCCAATTTGCCATTTTTCACTTCAAATTTTATGAGGGTGCGCTTCTTATGAAAACCATGCATTCCACAAGCGCCTGGGTTCACATACAATCCTCCCCAGCTTGCATCACGTTTGATGAGCAATAAATGGCTGTGTCCGCAGACAAATACATCGGGTTTGTGTTGAAGAAGGGCCGCACGGACACCTTTAGCATAACGCCCAGGCCGGCCACCAATGTGGGTCATATAAAACTTGAGACCTTGAATTTCCCATAGAAGTTCTTCATCAAATTCAGCACGAATCAGATGATTATCGATGTTTCCGAATACGATGCGTGTTTGCTTTGGCTTGAGTGCGTCAATAGCGTCCGTCACCTCAAGGCGACCAATATCACCGGCATGCCATATTTCATCGCAATCTTGCAGATGATGGCTGAGTCTTTCATCCCAATGACCGTGATTGTCTGAAATCAGTCCGATTTTTACGACTTGTTGCATTTGGTTGTACAAGGTGTGTATCGTATCTATTGCTTTCGAATACGTGCAAATAAAATCAAAATGAGCAAGCAATTCAATAAGACCAAAGCCATTCTTATTCTTGGGTTCATTTTCTTTGGACTCGGAAACAGTTCATATGCTCAATCGTCAAAGAAAAGAGCTTTGAAGAGCTACGAGCAAGCGACCTATTTGTACAGTCAAGGCAGGCGAGACGAGGCCCTTGTGGAATTGGAGTCAGCCCTTCGCGTGGACCCTTTGTTTTTTGAAGCCTACATGCTCAAAAGTCAGATCTATGAAAAGCGAAAGGATTGGGATAACGCCCTGGTGCCATTGTTGCGAGCAACGGAGGCGCATCCAGATAAAAGACAAAAATGGCTCGAGTCATTGATTCGGTTGTCATATCGCGCTGGCCGCTATGATGAGGCTTTTGATGCTATGCAAGAGGGGTATACCAACTCCGATTGGTCAATGAAAGATCAACTTTTAAACCAATCTGTACGGTTTGCTAAAATGGCCTTTGAATCACCCACAGAGCTCGATCCTTCTGCACTTGGCGGCGATGTGAATACAGACGATCCGGAATATTATCCAGCGTTGTTTGCAAGTGGTGATCGCATGATCTTCACCCGTGAGTTGGATTACCCGGGGCGATCTTTTGGTCAAGAGGACTTTTACGAAGCAGAGCGAGTCGGTGAGGTTTGGCAAACAGTGCGCCCCATTGCCGAGATCAACACTACTCGGAATGAGGGAGCACCCTCGATACGAGGAGATGGCAGACTGTTGGTTTTTACTGCATGTGCTGGAGTAGATGGTTCCTATGGAAATCGATCGGGAGAGGGTTCTTGCGACTTGTTTCAGAGCAATTTCAACGTGAAGACTTCTGCATACAATGAGGCCATCAACTTGAGCCAATTGAACTCAACGAGTTGGGAAAGTCAGCCTGCTTTAAGTGCAGATGGACAGCAGTTGTATTTTGTTCGCGCCTTCCGATCAAAAGAATCAAATGAGTTGGTCCAGGATATTTACATCAGTGAAAGGAATGAAGCAGGGTTATGGATGCAGCCTTCTCGATTATCTGACGTGATCAATACCGCTGGAAGAGAGGAGAATCCCTTTCTGCATTCAGACGGGGTGTCTTTGTATTTTGCTTCAGACGGCCTGCCAGGAATGGGGGGCATGGACCTGTATGTCAGCAGAAAATCTGAGGATGGGTCATGGTCAACTCCCGAAAATTTGGGCTACCCCATCAATACCAGTGGTGACGAGAACAGTTTGCAGGTCTTCGCAGATGGCCGACATGCCATTTTTGCAACAGATCGAGAAGAGCCAGGAAATCTTGATTTATGGGAGTTTGAATTGCCTGAAGCAGTGAGTGCTAATGCTGTGGCGCTATGGCAGGGTGGAGTCTTTGATTCTAAGACTCGAACCCCAGTCAGTGCGAGGGTGCAAGTTCTCAATAAGGCAGGAGTCATTTTGAGCACGCAACGGTCAAACCCAGACGATGGACAGTTTACGTTGTCTTACTCCAATGAGGAAGAGGTGATTGTTCAAGTAGAGCATCCTGATTTTGCCTTTTTCAGCACGACGCTTCAAGGGGCGTCTGAATTGGATTCATTTGTTCCCATTCCATTGGAAAGACTCAGAGTGGGAATGACCATGACTTTGCGCGATGTTCGTTTTGAAAAGTCTTCAGCAGACTTGGCGGATAGCTTTCAGCCTGAACTTGAACAGCTTGCTAAGACCATGCTGCAATCGGAAATACGGATCGAGATCATTGGCCACACCGATGGTGATGGCTCTTTCGAGAACAACATGATTCTGAGTAGGCAGAGGGCAGAATCGGTCGCTGATTTTCTCGAAAAACGTGGCGTGGATCGCACACGAATGGAGTTGCTCGGCCTCGGTGCATCCGTTCCGATTCAGTCAAATGATACTGATGAAGGAAAAGCGATGAATCGCAGAACAGAAATTGTGGTGATCAACTGATTTGCCACCTCCAGGACAGCCAAACAAGTCTTGCAGGCGCTGGGTTGAAATAGCGGCCTCCGAATCCATTCGTTTGAAACCAACTGGAGTATTTGGAGTCGAGAATGTTCCGCACGCCAAATTGCCATGTGCATGCCGCGCTCTTGAGCGATATCCAGGCATCTAAACGCTGATGGGCTTGGGACCAATCATCTTTGCTGTTGTGCAGAGGCATTCGATCGTTCCAGTAATGCATTGTGCCCGCAGCCCAGCGTTCGGTGTGATACGCTGCTTGAAAACTGGAAGCATGCAAAGGAGTTCCTGGCAATGCCTCGGTTACGGAATTGAAGGAGTGGCGATTCATACTGCCCTGTCCTTGAAGGACCACCCAATGGCTATTTTTCAGCGTTACCATTGCATTGCAATATCCTTCCAAACCGACCATTTGCAGGCCTTGAATGTTGTCGATGTAGAAGCCGTCACTTTCTCTTTGAACAGAAGCGATCGCATTGCCGACTTCCTGCTGGTAGGCTTGCAACGAGTAAGTTACCGATGCCTGCTTGAAGTCGGTATTTCCCTTCCAGCCTAGTTCAATCGCATTTGCTCTCTCTGGTAGGAGATTGAGTGTTGTGTAAAGGTCAGGGTCGACCAGTTCAAATGTGGTGGGATGACTTGTTGCCTTGCCGTATTGAAGAAACAGACGGGATTGTTCCGTAACCTCAAATGAAAATCCAATGAAAGGCAACGCTGCAAGGTGCTTGTAATTTTCTGCAATGGCCAATTTGGAGCCATCATCAACCGTGCCGTCTCCGTCTGTGTTCCGTCTCATCCATTCGAATGCCATTTGCGCATCGAGTTGCCACTTGTTGTTTTCAAGACGTATGCCTGAACTTCCCCAGGCATTAATAGTGATGCTTTGAAACTGATAACGGTAAGCATCATCCACAGGATTCAAATCAGATTCTCGCAATGAAAGATCCTCAGCTCGGAGGATGGCAGTTTTGTCCCAAGTAAATTTTGATCCGTTCGACAGCAACGCTGTTTTGGCCTGCCACCAGCGAGCCGAAGCAAACTGTTCTGATTCATCTTTTAAACCATTGAAGTAAGGGCTGGTGCCAAATGGGTTTTGCTTCTCGGTGTGTTGGGCATAGATCCACAAACCGCTTTGTTTGTCATTTTGCTTTTTCTCAGAACTGTACCCAATCCAAGTCCGCATGCGATCCACATGAGCATCAAATTCAGCACCAGGAGAGGAGGCTGGGGCAAGGTTTGCATCGCTTGCGTTTAGAGAGCCAGGTAAATCCCAAGAGGCATCCATCCATCCCGTCCAGAGGTGGGTAAGGCGTCCGTTCTCCATTTTCTTTCTTCGGTGAAATTCCAATTGTTTTCGCCCATTGGACTCATGCAAGCGCCCACCGGGCACTTCATTCCATAATCCACGCAATGTCCATTCTGTGCTGTTAGAAATTCGTTGCCATTGGAAACCCGATTCGCTACTGATCCCATTCAACGACAGCGTGTCAGAGCCATTTGTTGCCAGACGAGAATACCCTGAAATGCTGGATGTCTTCTTGTCTTGAAAGGAATTCAATGAGGTTCCCAAAAGCACACCGCCATAGCCACTGCCGTAGATAGCGCCGACAGGGCCCTTGAGCACTTCTAGTTGCGACATCCATTGAGGGTTCCATAAGTCCAGAGGAGAGATGCCACTTGCGTTGGTGAGAACGAAGCCATCCATGAGCATGTGCACATTGCGAACGGCGAACGGAGCACGTATGCCACTGCTCCTGATCTGCAATCTCCTAGAGCCACCGAAACCTCGTGTTTCCATTCGAACTCCGGGCAGTGCATTCAGGGCGTCCTCAAGATCGGGTGAGCGACCATTTTGTAGCGTTTCTGTGGAAAGTGTATGGGCATTTCCACTCACACGATCTTCGGGCGTAGGAATTCGCAAAGAGAGAACAGACGCCGTTTTGAAGAGGGTTGTGTCTTCTGGAGAACTCACAGTTTGAGACCGTGCAGATTGTGGGAACGCTAACGCGAGCGTCCAAGCGAGATGGACGAGAATAGATGGCTTCATTGCTTGAGGCAATTCTGAATAAAGGCGTTTTGCTCCGCCTGGTTCACAGATTGTTTTTAGTGGGCTACTTGGAATGTGGCTGTGACTGTACCTGTTGCATGCACTGCTCGCACGAAATAAGATCCTGCAGACCAGTCAGATGTGTCGAGCACCAAGGATGAGTTGGCGCCGTTGAGTGTTCCGCGTTTGATCAACTGTCCGTTGTATGAATACACTTCAAATTCTCCTTGGGTCATAGGCATATCCCAATCTATCCGAATGTTGTCATTTGCGGGGTTTGGAAAGGCATTGATTGTTGCTCCAATTTGCAAGTCGTCTGACAAGGAAGAGGCAAATGATTCATTGCGAAATTCCTTGATGATGTTGGGGCCATTCCCAGGGTAAGATGTGCCATTAAAAGCGACATAAACGGAACCGGTGTATGGATTTACTGCAACATCTCGGACCCGTTGATTGAAGCTCGAAAAGAATTGATCTTCCCCTGTGACACTCAAACCATCATCAGCGAGATGCATAACACTCAATCGTTCGTATTGGCCTCCTAAACCTCCGAGTACAGCCATTAAGATTGAATTTTGCCACTCAGGAATGGCTTCATGGTTGTAATACTCGATGCCATTGACGGCGATGCAAGGAGTCCAAGCTTCGAGGGGCTCAATCACATCATTCTCTTCACAAAAAGCTTGTTCTCCAATGGTGTTGCAAAAACCTTCAACATTCGGCCAGCCGTAATTGCCTCCAGCAGTGACAATGTTTAGCTCATCATTGGAGTTTTGTCCGTGTTCAGAACTGTACACGATTCCATTCGCTCCGAGAGCAAGTCCCTGGCTGTTTCGATTTCCAATGGTGTACACGTAAGAATCTGCAATCGGATTATCATCTGGAACGCTTCCATCCAAATTGAGCCTCAACGTCTTTCCTTGAAGCGAACCTTCCAATTGTGCCAAGGAGGATGAACCAATATCACCTGCAGTCATGAGCAAAGTGTTGTCGGGTAAAACGAGCAAACGACTTCCGTTGTGGATGCCTCCTGCTTGGATTGTCAACAAAATTTCTTCGTTGACCAGTGAAGTACCATCCCAATCGAAAACGCTGAGATGTTCATCTCCATTGAATGCACTTCCCGTGCAATAAACCACATACACTTTGGGTGAATTCTCCCAGTCAGGGTGCATGGCCATGCCCAACATGCCAGGCTCACCGCTGCCGTTGCTGATGACGTTGCGCTCCAAAACAACGTTGTAGTTTCCGGTTTCAGGTTCGATGCGCATCACTTCACCTTTTCTTGATGTCATCCAAATGTGATCATCAGGTCCCCATAAAATCTCCCACGGAATTTGCACTCCTGTAACGAGGTCGTATTCAGTCAATGTGGTATTTCCAACCTCCCAAGTCGTTTGGGAAATGGAGCTGATTGTAAACACAAGAAGAGCGAAAAGAAGAGAAGAAGTGCGTTTCATGGTTCCAAATTACGGCTGTAATTTGCCGTATGACAAAGAAATCCGACTTCGATTGCAGAAGTAAGTCCACCTGCATCTTGTTTGCCCTTGGAATTGCCTTTGGAATTGCTTTTAGTTTGGCTCCTATGTGGCTTCAAGCGCAACAAACACCAGATTGGATGTTTGCACTGGAAGGAAGTTATGTCGGACGGTTCGAAGTCGAAGCGAATGATTCTGAAGAAATCGTGGCCCGCGATTCGCGTATTGATGGATTACGCAATGGAAAGGAAGATGGATTTGTGCTTCAAATTTCCATTGAATCAAACGAAGAAATTGAAAAATCAGCCCAGATGTGGACGTGGAATCAAGCAGAAGGTGTGATCGAAGTTGCGGCTCTCTCAGACCGCCAAGCGCAAACGTCGAAATGGTTTGTTTCATCTGAAGGTTTGACAACGACTCTGACTCGTGGCGCGTCAGACGAAGGTAAGGCGGTGATAGAACGTTGGCGATTGGAGCGTCTTCCTGGACAATTGCGATGGGATAAAAGCATCAACACAGGTGATGGCGAATGGCAATTTCGATGGCGGTATGTGCTTGACGAATTTGTGGACTAAAATTGTCTTCCTGGATCATTGTCCGATGTGAATCGCGGCGCAGGCATTGGGCGCTAAAATGACATTTCCTTCTTCGAGAATGGCTGGGCCTTCGAGCACATGTGATTCCGTTTTTGTGGGCAATGGAATTTGTTTCTGATCTGCGGTGGTATTGATCAGGATCAATGTTTTCTCATCGAGGTAAGTGCGTTCGATGAGGAGCACTCCGGGTGCAGACTCGTGCAAGGAATAGGCACTTTGTCCATACATCAAGCTCATGCGGGATTTGCGCAGCGCTATCCAGTCCCGTGTCAAGTTCCAAACACGCTTTTCAGATTCATTCCAATTGGTGAAACGCATCATTCTGCGATTGTCAGGGTCATTGCCACCAGCATCTGCTATTTCATCCCCGTAGTAAATGCAGGGAATTCCAGCTTGGCTCATCAACGAAGCCATGAGCCATCCCATGCGGATGTAGCCGCGTTCTCCATTGTGTTGTATGTCGCGGGTCCAACCAGCCAATTTTGTGTCTTCTCCAGGATTGAGCGAGCCGTCCGATAAGGAGGCAAATCGAGGGCGATCCTGATTGCCGGAGATGTTTCCCATTAAATGGTGCGGCCCATAGGCGCTGAGGCTTTGATTCGCAATGGCAAGCAAGTTGGTGAGATCAGGCTTGTCACTTGCAAACGCGGCAACATACGCGTCGTATAGGTTGAAGTCAAATTGAGCATCGAGCATGCCATTCGAGACGTACTTCTGGATCAAAGAAGGCGGGCCGTAGGTTTCGCCAATTTGGAAGATGCTTCGATTCGAACCTTTCGTTTCAGTTCTCACTTTCTCAGTGAGTCGCCTCCAAAACACTTCAGGAATGTGCTTGGTCGCGTCATGTCTAAACCCATCAATTTGACTGTTTTTCACCCACCAAAGTGCGCTATCAGTCATGGTTTCAAACACCTCTTTTCTTTCAAGATCAAGGGTGGGCATAAATGTATCAAACCAAGTAGTGAGGCGCTGAGAATCCCAAAGTTGTGTGTTGAGGCTGCTGTCTGGCAAATAAAGATTCGTGACCCAATCTGGATGGTTTTGATAGACAGGATGGTCCTGATGAACGTGATTCGCAACGTAATCAATGAGGATGTTCATATCGTTCGAATGAATCGCATCAACCAAACCATGAAAGATGTGCATGTCTCCAAACCTGCGATCGACGCCGCTGGATGCAATGGGCCAATAGCCATGGTAGCCGCTAAACTTGCTTGTCACTTCGGTTGATGGATCTGACCAAAACCCCCAAGCGTCATCGGGATTGGGAGTGATGGGTGAAACCCATACCGTGTTGATTCCCAGTGAGTCCAGGTAAGGAATGGCTTGTTGCAATCCTTCTAAATCGCCTCCTTTGTGATTGGCATTCGGATGAACGGCTGGGTTGTTGGATTCCCAGTCATTGGAAGTGTTCCCGTTTTTAAAGCGATCCACCATCAGAAAGTACATTACCATCGATTGCCGGTCGTGCCTTGTAAGGAGCTGCGGATTTGTCACCGGCATGCCTTTGTGCAATGGAATCAATGCATTTTGGCCAACTTGGTGTTCAGTTGCAACCCAAATTCGAAGGTGTGAGCGGATTAGCCCATCGGCTTCTTCGGGTGCATGGAACTCAAAATGACCGTTTTCATCGGCATACTGAGATTGAATGAGTTCATTGTTCCAGTAAATTGCGTAAAAGCAATTGGGCAGAGTGGTGCACGTAAACTGCTCATCAAATTCTGTTGAAAGGGAAGGCGGAGCATCGTTGTTTCCAGCATTGAGAATGGAATTGAATCCACCGAAACCATTGGCCATTTGCATTGGATTCGAGGGGTCTGGGAATTCTTGGCCATTGGCGATGAATTGATACAAATGCGTGCCCTTGTCTAGAGTCAAATCCGCAAAAAGGCTGTCCTCTGCCCTCGTCATTGGGATTGGATTGGCTTGCCATCCGGTGAACCCCCCCATAATGCTGGCTTCTGTCATGTCTTCACGAATGGCAAGGCCAATTCGAATCGTGCGCTTAGAGGTTTTTAAAACTGGAATTTCAATTGATTGACCTTCCGACCAAAGTTGGAGATGGCCCAAAGCGTGGATAGGTTGTTCTTGAAGAAGAATGGCTGACGCCCCGGTTGTAGGATGAGCAACCAGTGGCAGCGACGTGCCATTTTCCCAGTTGGCCGAATCAAGAGGGCCTGTCCAAGCTTTGAAGTCATCCAGCATAATCCAAGTGCTATCGGACTCAAGTTGTATGGGCATGATCAAGGCCTCATCCTTCTCTGCACGGGGTGTCGATTGATGACTGCATGAAGAGAAAAACGCAATTAGTGCGCCAGCAAAAAGCCATGCGGATGCATGGCCTTTGGAAAAGAGATGATTTTTCATGGCAAGCAAAGTCTTCCAATGGGACATCACTCGCAATTCAAGAGTGGAATGATTTCAAACGGTGGTGGACCTGGGGGGTACGTGAATCCGTCACGAACGATGTAGTACCAGATTTCATTCAAGGATTCACCTTCTGCAAGCATAGGGGCAAATATATCTTCAGGAATTAGCGTGCTTCTGAACTTTCCATCTCCCATTGAAACGAGTTTCAAGGCTGGATTTAAAACGACTTCATTTTCGGGAGTCAGTTCATAGCTTGTGAATGCGTCAACTTTGCCGAGAAGATAGATATAACAGTCATCCTCACCCATGCCCTGCAAACCCTCGTAAATCGTTTCCTTGTTGTTGTCGTACGTGATGGTCACATAGTCATCGGGCTCCCTCAATTCAGGAAAAACGCATAGCCGAGCATCGCAAAGCTTTGGTATGATATCAACATGCATGTCTTCTGATTTCGCCTCAAACGGAAATCCTTCTGCTTCCATTCCATTTTGAAGTTTGGCAAGGCATGAGATTCCACGCGCAAAAAGTTGCGGCCCATCGACGCCATAATATTCTGTTGGAATAAATGACATGGAATATAATTTCGGACCCACTTTGGTCAGTTGCTGATGGCTTGCAGAGTTATCCCAATCACCATTGCCAGCGGCTGGTCCAGATGGGTCCCATGTCCATAGAAAGATGGCCGTATCTGGGTGTGCGTCAATGATTCCCGATAGGCCATTGTTTTGAATGCCATCTTCACTTTGATTCATGTCAATGAACAGCGTCATCTCTGAACTTGCATCGGTCGGAGAAGGTAAGACGTACACCTTTTGAGCTGTCGCGGTGAAAGCACCGGATGCAATGGCGATTGAGGCGAAAAGCGCATGCGTTTTTAACTTGTTCATCCGTTGATTCGATTGAATTCAAAAGTGTAAATATTGGTCTCAGTCGCTTCACACTCTCTCCGGTATTCGATGCGCATGGTTTGATCAAATTCTCTGACCATTCCACCTAAGTTGTAGGAAAGGGTGTCCGTTGCAGTGTACAGTTGCAAGAAAGTAGGGTAGAGGTCGTCATCAAAGCCCCAAGTCCCGCCTGGCCCAAAATAGTTTTTGCCCGTTTCAATGGCCACGCCATAAGAGCGATCCTCGCCAAACGTCAATTGGATTGGCGTTACGATTCCATCAATGAAGAAAGCACTTAAGTCCCGGACTTCCTTGACGGGGCTGTTCAAGTCTTGTTGGGTGAAGCTACTGAGCTCCCAAGTGCCCACCATGCCCTGGACCTTGTCAAAGGGATCTCCGATGTCCCCGTTGGTTTCGGGCTTGCAACTACCAAGGAAGCAAATTCCCGTGCCCAAAAGCAGGAAAAAGGCCCAGTTTCGTGTATGATTCATCGTTTTCATTTTGCATGAATTTATAGGCAGCCACCTTCCTCGTTCAGTTCAAAGCCTTGCACAGTTGTCTCACTGTTCGAAAATTGAAGGGAAACACCCGGGCAATCCCAAGGGGCTCCACGAATGAAGATAGGCTCTCCCGATGCTCCGCGTCGGAGCAATTGATCAATCCATGTGCCTTCACAAACTGTTTCTTTGCGATATTCTTCTCTCGCGGCTGCAATGATTTCTGCTGCCATGGCATCGCTGCCAATCTCATTGTTTCCTGTCCCATAAGCTCTTGCCCGAATTGCATTTAAGTCAGCGATTGCCGTCGAGAGATCTTGATTTAATTCGCCGAGGCTTTCGGCCCGTATGAGGTGCATCAAGGTGAGGTGAGAGAGTGGGATGTTGAAGTATTCCTTGTCATTGAAGCGATTGATCAAAGCTCTTGGTCCGGGCGTATACCAGGCCGAACGCCCATCTGCGGCTCCTGATAAGCTCATGAAAAAAGCAAAGTCTTCGCTGAAAGCCAATTGTGGGTTGCTTGTGTTGTCTGACCGCAAATTATCCCGGAACCAAGAGCTGCGGAAGTCATTTGGTTGGCTGACAATGCCAAAAATGGTTTCGGGATTGATGATGTCTGTTTCGAACCGGTCCAAGTCCCCGTCCAGTGAGTACAAACCTGAACTGATTACGTTGGACGCATAGCCCGCAGATTGTTCGTGATTGCTCATGAGGAAATGCACTTGAGCGAGGTAGGACTCAGCGGCCATTCGAGTGGCGTAAGGCCCATTTTGGTCCGGCAAATTGGCTGCTGCAAATTCCAAGTCAGCCAATACCTGATCATACACTTCCCTTACAGAAGCTCGCGGAAGCGGATCTTGACTCGGGGCAAGTCTCAAGGGGACTCCAGCGTGATCATTGCTCGGCGAGTAACCAAAAGGCTTTGCGTACATTTTTACAGCTCCCCAATGGCACAATGCTCGAATGAATCTTGCTTCCGCTTCAAGCCGTGTTCGATCGGCATCAGCTAAATCCTCCACAATGCTGAAGTTTTCAATCACCACGTTCGATCGGTAGATCGCATAGTAGAAGTCGGTGTAAATTCCAGCGTTGATTCCTGTGAAAAACGTGGTCTCTCGGTTGTAGACCGCCGTGAAATCCAGGCTGTTGTCAGGAGCTCCAAAATTAGGTCCCCGCAGCTCATTCACGATTTGCACACGGCCTCCATAAAGATTCGCTAGCACGTCATAATTGCTCACCAATAAGCGCTGCAAATCGTCTGCACTCCGGATTGCATCTTCAGCTAGAATTACATCTCCAGGCTCAAATTCGAGCAAATGATCGCAAGAAACCGTACCAAGCAGCAGCGCTGTAACAATGAAAAATATCTTAGATTTCATGGTAAGGAATTAGAAGTTGGTGGAAACAGAGAGGGTGAAGGATCGCTCCTGTGGTGGTGTGAGGTAGGTCACGTTTGGACTCATGTTCCGGTCTTGTGCATTTTCAAAATCGCGAACGACTTCTGGGTCAAGCCCCGGAAAGTTTGTGATTGTGAAAAGATTGGTGGCATTGATGGAAACTCGACAGTTTTGAAGCGTGCTGGCTGCATCCAGAGGGATATTGTAACCAATGGTCAGGTTGCGCAACCGCAAGTAAGAGGCATCATAGATGAATAAGCTTGTGTTCCACCATGGAAATCCTGAAGGCAAACTGTAGGTTGTCTCATCCAGGGTTAATCGCGGATACAAGGCATCGTCGCCAGGTTGTCGCCAACGATCAAGTTTTTCAGTGCGCATGTTCCAGCCGCTAACCACTCCCAATTGACGCTTGGCTGATGAGTCGAAGATTTTGGCGCCTACACTGAAAGTAGCCAGCGCACTGAGGTCCCAGTTTCCATATTTAAACGCATTTGTAAAGCCACCAATGAATTCGGGAAGGCCATCTCCGACATATTTCCGAATGTCATTGTTGTAATCATAGGTTTCTTCGCCATTCAAATCGATGTACACCGGAAGCCCATTTTCGGGGTCCACGTGGCTGTGTTCCACAAGGTAGAATGATCCTACAGGGCGCCCCACGATGACACGCGAATCATTGGTTCCGCCGCTGACAGCGTCAGGTGTGTATTCCCCAATGTTGACCAATTCATTGTAGTTGCGCGCAACATTCAAATCGGTCGTCCATTGGAAGGCGCCGATTGTGTTGCGAGATTTAACGGACAATTCAATGCCGCGATTTAAAATGGTGCCAACGTTGTCCCAGAAATTGGTAAATCCTGTACTCGCTGGCGTACTCACGTTCATCAAGACATCGGTAGAGTATTTGTGGTAACCCGCGAGTTCAAATGTGACACGATCTGACCACAACCCCATTTCGACGCTGGCATCCACCGTGCGTGATGTTTCCCAGCGCAACGTGGGGTTTTCTGGCTGTAGCGGATACAAAATGGAATCTCCTGCGTAGGTTGTGCCATTGTCTGCAGCAGAATAGGTACCGAACCTGGCATAATCAGGAAGAGCTGCATTTCCAGTGAGGCCCATGCTCGATCGCACTTTGAGGAAACTGATGGTTTTGCTTTGAAACCAATCTTCATCAGACACTACCCAGCCCGCAGAAATAGAAGGGAAGAACCCGTAGCGACTTTCTCGACCAAATCTCGAACTCCCGTCCACCCGAGCTGTCGCTTGGAAAAAGTACCGGTCGTTGAGGGTGTAATTGAGACGACCAAAATAGGAGAGGAAGCTGTGCTGTGATGGGGTATTTCTTCGTGTGTTGACACTATCGGCGTCTAGACTGAGAGAGTCACTCTCGAATATGGGACCTTCCACTTGTCCGAAAAACAAGCCATAACCATAATTGTCTGTCCTTTGAAATTCACTTCCTAGAAGGAAGCTCAAGGATTGTTTGTCATCCAATTCCAGCCTGTAATCGGCCGTTGCACTGTAATTCCAATTCAACACAAAGTTGGCGTAGCGGCTCGCGCTTCCAAGATCTGTGTTGATGGAAAGTGCTCCTGGATTGAATACGTCTTCCTTGAGGTGCAAGTAGTCGAAACCACCACTGGCCTTCAAGTTGAGATTCTCGATTGGAGAATAAATCAATTGAGCGTTGCTGATGGAGCGATCTTCCGTGGTTTTCCATTTTTTCAATTCACGAACAGCTACCGGATTCTTCGTGCCGCCCCATTCGTCAAACCAAAGGAAGTATTCACCTGCTTCATGGGTGACATTGCCATTGGCATCCAATTCATCTTCAGCATATTGCACAGGGTAGTACGGCAATGCATTGGCCATTGCATCTCCAAGGCCACCGGACCATGCCGCGTCAATGCGGTTGTTTTCACCCCTGCTGAGGGAAGAGCTTAACAAGACTTTCGTTTTTGGAGTGGGCTTCCAATCGAAATTCACCCGGGCACTTGTGCGATCATATGAGTTGCCTCTGAGGTAGCTTTCGTTGTTGTCCTTGGAGACTCCGGCATAGAAATTGTACCGTTCAGCGCCATGTCGAACGCCAAAATTAACAGCATTTTTGACGCCAACTCCAACGGTTTCGTTCACCCAATCTGTATTGGTGAGCAATGCACGTTGATACGCTTCTTGTCGGGTATCTGCATTGTCGGAAACAGTGGTCATGTTCGGTAGCCACACATATCCGGTACCACCGTCATTTTCCCAAGCTTCTTGACGCAACGCCAAGTACGTTTCCGTATCCATCATATTGGGACGTGTGGCAGGTGTGCCGACTCCGGTGCGCGTGCTGAATTCAAACGAAGTTCCTTTTTTTCCGCGTTTTGTTGTGATTAAAATGACACCATTGGCCCCACGAGAACCATAAATGCCTGTGGCAGCTGCGTCCTTGAGTATTTCAACGGATTGGATGTCATTCGGATTGATTGCGGCGAGCGGATTGTTGTTAAGCGCTCCAGAATTTCCGCGCAAGAAATATTCTTGAGTGATCGGGATTCCATCAACAACATATAGCGGATCGCCAGCCGCAGAAACAGAGGCCACACCACGCACACGAATCAAAGACGGCGCGCCTGCAACTCCGGATGATTGGCTGACTTGAACTCCTGCCGCTTGGCCTTGCAAAGCCGCTTCGAAAGAAGGTGTTTGGACACCCGTTATTTGCTTTGAATTCACCTGCACGATGCTTCCGGTGACTTCTTTTTTCCTCTGGACACCATAGCCGACGACCACGACGTCCTCAATCAGAACGGCGTCATCAGCCAGTGCAAAGTTGAGCGTTAGATTGGCTGAGTCGATTTCAACAGACTTTGTTTGAGCAATGTATCCAATGTATGAGCAGACAATCTGGTGGGTCCCCGATGCGAGTGTGAAACTGTATTTTCCTTCTGCATCCGTGAATTGACCATTGGTGCCATCTGCAATCATGGAAGCTCCCGGAAGAGGACTGCCATTCGAATCCACGACGATTCCAGTCAGTTTTTGTGCGTCAAGTCCATGAGATAGGAACAAGAGGAGGCATGCGACAAGGCTTGGTCTGAGCATGGGTTGTGTTTTGTTGCTGTTGCAATGTAGTCAGTCAAAAGGTGTAAAAACAACACGAAGTAGGGTGTTTTTTTCAACGAAGAGGCTGGACGGAGAGCTGGCTAGTGAATGTCTGATTGCCTTGATTCACTTGAATGAGGTAAATCCCACGAGGAAGCGCGTTGCAATCAATTTCGAGCGTGGATTCGCTCGCAATCATTCGTTGGCCAATCTGCTCCCTGACGGTCTGACCCAAATGATTTGAAATTTTCACGTCATACGGAGAAGCTTGATCGATCGGTAGTTTCCAGAAAACGTAGTTGTTCGTCGGATTTGGATAGAGGGACGGAGCCTCAGGTATGGAATGAGTCGCTGTTTCTAACACTGGTGATGGGAAATCAAGAGTTTGATCAACATAAACGTGATACTCACCTGGTGCAAAATTCATAAATGCACTGATGTCTGACACGTTGATGGATTCTCCTGTAAAGTAATCCCACCATTCTCCGGTGTGCTGAAAGCCCGGAATCATATCGATGGCATCAACTTTAAAATTCGCAACCACAACTGCATTCATGTCACCGTTGAGGTGGAGTCTTTTCCCATATCCATTGACGTCCCAGTTGTAGTTGGGACTATTGAACGTGCCTGGATGGTCATGTTTTAGCTTGCACAAGCCAGAAATAACTTCATGAATCCGATAGCGGTTGGGGTTATTCCGGTAATCCCAACGAACAGGCTTTGACTCTGTGCGGCAGTTTTCACTGATGGTCACTCCGTCACTGCAAGTATTGATGGAGTAATCGTATCCAAGTTCCTCGAATTGCCATATCATTTTGGGTCCTGGCAGGAGGATGTTAAAGCATTGAATGGCTTCCATGCGCTCCAGGGCAGTGTTGAGATCGTCAATCTGATAAGCGCCCGAGCCGTTGCCAAATTCAGAGCACTTGTACATCATGCGTTCTTCATCATGACTTTCAGGATACGATACGATGCTCGGCTGGCTCATGCCCTGATTTTGATAGCTTGCCCAACTTAAGTTGGAAGGGTAGCCCATTGCTGCTTCACTGTAGTCGTAGGTCGCATTTGCCCATACCATGAACCCATCTTCGACGAGGGCTTGCTGTTCGGAAAGTTCTGTCCAATGCTCTAGGATCATATATAAATCAGGGTCGTCCTGCCAAAGATGGTTGGCATATTCATTGAGCAAGTCGATGCGATTTTGGTCGTAGCCATTTCCGTCACCTGGCGTTTGGGTCATTCCTTTGGAGAAGTCAAGGCGATAGCCATCCACATGGAATTCATTCACCCAGTGATCAAGGATTCGCTTCATGTGTTCCTTGGTCATTGGACTGTCGTGGTTCCAGTCAAAAAACCAAGCTTCGGGATTCGGTGCGACTGTATTGAACCAAGGGTTGTTCGCTGCAGGTTGGAAACTGGTTTCATCCCAATAAAGCTTTAAGTATGGATGAGGAAAATCTGCATGATTTAGAACGATATCGAGCAAAATGGCTATGCCACGGTTGTGGCACTCATTGATGAGCGTTTTGAACACTTCAGAAGTGCCGTAAGCTTTGTCCAGAGCCAAGAAGAATGTCGGATTGTATCCCCAGCTATCATTGCCATTAAATTCGTTTACGGGCATGAATTCAATGGCATTGATGCCCAAGCGATCTAAGTAATCCAACGTGTCTAGAATGGTCTGAAAATTGCCTTCATCTGTAAAGTCACGAACGAGCAACTCGTAGATAACCAATGAACGTTGCTCAGGCCTTGTGAAGCCTTGATCCGTCCAGTTGAATTCAGGCATTCCAGGTTGCATCACAGACACAGGTGTGTTTTCAGTGAGCATGTTGGGGAATGCCAGCAGATCGGGGTAGGTTGCGTCAGCAATCCAACCATCATTCCAGGGGTCCAGGATTTTTTCGGAATAGGGATCAGCGACACGCATGTCATCGGGCATTACGTGGTAATGAAACCGGCACTCTTCGCCGGGTGTTAATCCGTCGATTTCAATCCAATGCTTGTTGCCATCAGGGCTTTGCGTCATCAAGAAATCGTACCGCAATTCCCAATCACTGAAGTCACCAACTGCGAAGACGAAGTCTTTTCCGGGAGCGTGCAATTGAAGCTTGACAGATGAATCACTGAGATACTCGATGCCGTCCTGTCCATTTCCAGTTGGCCACCCTGTTGCTGGAGAATCTGGTAAAACAGAGATGCTTGCCACGTCTGTGGCTGCGATGCTTCCATTATTTGCGATCAACTCAACGGTGTACTGTCCTCCTTCAGAAGCAGTGAATAAATGTGTGACTTCAGAACCGGAATTGCTAGCGACAACCTCGCCATTGATTGAAATGCTTAACTCACCTGATTCACTCGCTTGTCCGATGATTTCAAATTCTTCGTCGATTGAAAGCACGGCATATCCCAAAGCAGGTGTCTGGAGTGAAGCGCTGAAGCTTCCATTGCTCACAGCATAAAAGATGTCAGAGTTATCGGCGGCCCGCCCCACCAGGCTCCCAGAGGAATTTCTGAATACCATGGCCAGGCTTTCAATTTCTTCACCTTCATCTATTCCATAGTAGTCGGCAAGTGAAAGACCATTGAAATCAAAGCTATGAACTCCATTTCCTTCAGGACTCAGCAGTGCGGAAGCGTCTGATGTTCCCCAGGTGGTTTGCACATTTTGCCAGTCCGATGGGCCCGAGCTATTGGATGTGATAACTCCCGTATGAATGAACACTGGAATGACCCCCATCAATTCACCATTTCCGAGCGCGCTATTGAAGTAGAGCACGACTTCGTCATCTGCAGATGGGAATGCGGGTTCAGTCCAGACCACTTGAGAAACCAGATGACTCGGAATTAGAAATGCAGTGATGAGTAAGATGTTGACACAAAAGAGCTTTGGCATGGGTTCATTAATTTGTGTAGTAAAAGCGGTGAAATCCGGAGAGATTGTTCTCTTCATCATGGTATTCCAAAATGAAAAATCCTGTGGACATATTGGTGCAGATCAAATCATTTCCGTGTCCATTTGAAATAATTTTACCATCGATGCTCCAAACATTCCAGCGGGAGTAGAAAGGAAGCTTGCTGATGCGATCAGCAACTGAGGAATGACCGAGAGCATAGACAGACCAAATTTCTTCCGGAGTCTGACGAAAGGGGGGAGTGATTTCCGTGGTCGCACCATTCGGTGCATTGGGTGTTGGAGGGTTTTGGCTTAAAAATTCAAACCAAACCCATTCCGATGAACCATCAACATCGCGTCCATAGGATTCGTTTTCTGTTGCAGCTGTCCAAGAAACGGAATCGCTCAAGCGCCATTCATTGTCCTCTCGGCGAAAGAGCAACAGTTCATCACCCGATGCATCCAAGTTGAAAGACGCGTGCAGAGGACCTTCTTCGGATTCGTCATCGCACCAGACCAAGAGGTGTGCGCCTGGGTCCAATGTCACATTTGGAATGGCCCAGCGACTTGGGTCAGACCAGCGATTGCTGAGGAAAAAAGAAGTGAGATTGATTGCTTCGTTGCTCGCATTGTACAATTCGGCCCAATCTTGATGCTCACCTTCAGCGTCCGCATAGACCAGGCTGTTTTTTGGCATGACTTCATTGATGATGATGGAATTGATGGGCATTGAATTCCAGATCTTTCGAGGTGAGCAAGGCGACTGCATCGCAGACCCGTTGGGCGTGGTGGCGTGAACTTGCCAATGCGCGAAGCCATTGCCGTTCATGGGAATGCTGCATTGCCATAACGTGCCGTGGAGTTGATTCATGTCAGCGGCCATTTGTGCACTCGTTGATGATCCATCAGGGAATTCAATCTCAGCCAGCAGATTCCATGAATCGGCGTCCTGTGCCTCATGAGCCCAAGCTTGCACGAGCAAAGTGTCGTTCATGATTGGGCCTTTGGCCCACGCAAATGGAGTTGAATTTGGCACCTCTTCGGATGGCTCGATTTGGACCTCGGCCCAAAAATTACGGGACTCAACAAAAGGAACAATGCCATGCGCGACATGGTAACCCCAAGGCTCTGAAACCGAGGCTTCAAAATCCTCTGCCGTAAAGCCATAATCCAAACTGTAAAAAGCATCCAAATCAATGCCTTGGCTCAGCAGGCTCTGGATCCATTCGCCACGCTCCAAAGCCCATTCTGTGGTGAGCCAATTCTCCATCCACCAATTGAGGTACCACGAGAATCGATCACGGTAGCTGTCGTTTTCTAAAATCCTTTGATAAAGTGGACGATTGCTTGACTCTGTCCATGCATAGGGATCCTGACTTGTCCATTCTCCAAACCATTGAATGCCCAATGTATTATCTGCATCATAAGGCAGGTACATCAATCGTTCGTCAAAGCTTCTTTGATAAAGGTAGAAGTTGTTTTTGTTTCCAATATAATTGTCCCAATGCCCGACCAGTATTTCGCCAGCCATGGTTTTGAGGTATCCCTCGACGTCAAATACAGCCTCCAGGGCGCACGGCAACTCGCTATCATTTGAATTGTTCAAGGCATCAATGAATTCAGCGAGCGCAGTGTAGTCGTCCTGAGCTTCATTGGTCTTCAGTTCATAAACCCGTTGTTCTGACCAAGCGGTGAATTTGTAATCATCCGGATCATTGCTGATGAATGTCAATTCTGCCGGGTAGGTGCATTTCCAAAGGTTCCCATGGCCAAATGGGAAGCGTTTGTTGAGCCAACGCCCGTCCAAATGTTCGCTGCTGAGGTAAATGCCGTGGTACTCGCCGTTCAAGAATAGTTTGATGTGGGTGCTCCTCGATACTGGAATCCCTGCATCACGAAAGCTTTCCCAAACGAGACGAGCTCGCATTGTGCTCGGGTCATTGTGCTCGCCATTGAGATTTAGTTTTTTTAGCCCTTGCCAACTTGCATCAGCATCAAACGAATTGAATGCGACTTTGAAAGATTTCTTCGCTGCCGCCCGTGATGTATTTCCGCGCAAACGAAATCCCACTTCTTCGACCGTTTCGGATCCATTCTCAGAAACAAACGTAAAAGTCGCGGGGTGTTCAACGTTGGAATACCAGTTTTCTTCCTCAAACATCCATTCCAATGCATCGCCACATTCGATGTAAACGGAGGGCAAAGTTTCGGACAGATAGGGCGGGACTGCCGCTGGGTGTTGAAATAATTCTTGTGCAGAGCAAAGCACAATGAATCCAAGTGCTATGATCCCGAGAAACGTTTTGCGGAGGTGCATGGTTAGTTTTTTCGAGGCTCGTAGCTAAATAGCTGAGCGGGCTTATGCATCACTCCGGTTTGCTTTTCATCCAAAGGCACCACGTGAGTCATCTTCTTTACGTTTTTCCTGAAGTTCCGTTTGTCAAGTTTTTTATCCAATATCACTTCATACAAAGCCTGCAGTTGAGTCAGGGTGAATTTCTTTGGAAGCAACTCAAAACTGATGTGTTGGCTTTCCAACTGCTCTTTGAGGGTCTCAAATGCTTGATCCAAAATAATGTTATGGTCAAAAGCCAGCGGTCCAACTTCCTGCAGGTCCACCCACTGTGCGCCTCCTGCAAATGACGCAGGGCGAGGTGTGAAATCTTGAAGGCTTACCAATCCATAGTAGCCTACCGTGACGACACGTTGTTCGGGAAGGTTTCGAACGGATTGAAGCCAAGCGCGGTCTTTTAAATCTTTGACGCGATTGGGGTCGCCAAAAGCCATGAATTGTTTCAAATACACGCCGTTGATCTGGGTCAATTCGAAAAGAACACGCTGCGCTGCTTGGTCGAGGCCTTCATCAAGTAGGATCAAATCGCCTGGCAATTGGGACCACGGGGAAGAGTTTTGGTCTGGCGAAGAGTCCTTTTGATTGATTAAAAGGACTTTGAGCCCATCGTCATCGTATCCGAAAACTACGCAGTCTACGGACAAGTGAAGGGATTGGTTTTGGGACATAGTGTCAAAAGTACAATATTATCTGCGCCTCTGTATGTGTAAATAATACACTTACCTTGTGAGCGTCCGTAATTCATGTTATATTCGCGGCCGTTCCAATGACGAACGACGATTTACATGACGAACTATTCATGAAGAAAATTGCAGTTTTAACGTCTGGAGGTGATTCGCCTGGTATGAATGCGGCAATACGCGCTGTCGTGCGTACAGCTGTGTATCATGACTGCGAAGCGGTGGGCGTGTTTCAAGGATTCCAAGGCTTGATTGCTGGGGATTTCAAGCGCCTTCACGTGCGTTCAGTAGCCAAAATTCTTGGTCGAGGCGGCACGATTTTGAAATCTGCGCGATGCGATGAGTTTAGGGAAGAGCAGGGGCGGAGAAAGGCGCACCAGCAATTGGTAGAACAGGGCGTTGACGCGCTTGTGGTCATTGGAGGCAATGGCACGTTTACTGGCGCTATGCACTTTAGCAAAGAAACAGGCTTTCCCGTGATCGGGATCCCGGGCACAATCGACAACGACTTGTCAGGCAGTGATTTTACCATTGGTTTTGATTCGGCCACCAACACAGTTGTGGAAGCGGTTGATAAAATTCGAGATACAGCCGACAGTCACAATCGATTGTTTTTCGTTGAGGTAATGGGACGCGATAGTGGATTCATTGCCTTGCATGCAGGAATTGCAACTGGTGCAGTAGCGGTAATGACGAAAGAAAGTGAAATCACAATCGAACATTTGGTTGACATACTAAAGCTGGGTCAAGCATCGAATAAAACGTCAAGCATCGTGATCGTAGCAGAAGGCCATCCTGAAGGTGGAGCGTTTGAAATCGCAAAGAAGGTGTATAGTTTGGACAGTGCTTACGAAACCAGGGTAACTGTTCTCGGTCATTTGCAGCGAGGAGGCGACCCCACGTGTGCCGATCGAGTTTTGGCATCGCGTCTAGGTGTTTCGGCTGTTGAGGGCCTGTTGTCAGGCAAAAAGAATGTCATGGCTGGCGTTATCAACGACCAGCTTGTTTTCTTCCCTTTTGAGGAAGTTGTTCATAATAAAACGGCAAGCCTTGAGGACGAGGTTCGCATCGCAAAAATATTGTCCATCTGATCAGTTCCATTTATTGAAACTCTCCCAAGAAATATGAAAAAAGTTGCTATCAATGGCTTCGGCCGAATCGGACGTTTGGCATTTCGCCAGATGTTGCATCGCTCTGATTTGAGCGTCGTTGCAATCAATGACCTCACGAATGTTGAAACGTTGGCTCACCTTCTGAAATTCGATTCCATCCACGGCCGTTTTGATGGAACCGTTGAAGTCGAGAATGGAAATTTAAAAATCAACGGCAGTGTTGTTCACATCAGTGCAGAGCGAAATCCTTCGGATTTGCCTTGGGCAAGCCACAACATTGATGTTGTTGTAGAGTCAACGGGTGTGTTTGCCTCCAAAGAGGGCGCTTCAAAGCACATTGAGGCGGGCGCGAAGAAAGTCGTCATTTCTGCTCCGGCTAAAGGCGATTTGAAGACCATCGTTTTGGGAGTCAATGACGACATCCTTACAAGCGATGATCACATTGTTTCAAACGCTTCCTGCACAACCAATTGCTTGGCTCCGATGGCCAAAGTATTGGATGATACATTCGGCTTGAAGCATGGTTTGATCACCACGATCCACGCCTATACTGCAGACCAACGGCTTCAAGACGCTCCACACAAGGACTTGCGACGTGCCCGAGCAGCAGCCTTGTCGATGATCCCAACCTCAACGGGCGCTGCAAAGGCAGTCGGCCTCGTATTGCCTTCGCTTGCAGGAAAACTTGATGGTTTGGCTGTGCGCGTTCCAACTCCAACAGGGTCAATCACCGACTTGACAGCAACACTGTCTCGGGAAGTGACTGCTGAGGAAGTGAATAACGCCATCAAAGCTGCTGCCGATGGACCCATGAAAGGTGTGCTTGAATATTCACAGGATCCTCTGGTCTCTGTCGATATTGTCGGCAATCCACACAGCTGTATTTTTGATTCGGGACTCACCGTAGCCATGGGCAATACAGTCAAGGTTTTCGGATGGTATGATAACGAAGCTGGTTACGCAACGCGTGTTGCGGATTTGGTTCAACGACTCTGATTGGAGCGCTGGACCTTTTGAAAATTAAAAGTCGATCACATGAAGATATTAATAGCAGATAGCGGTTCAACCAAATGCGATTGGATGCTCATCGATGAGGAGGGAAGGTCGCTCATGGAATTTCACACCATGGGTTTCAATCCATATTTTCACGATGCTGATTTGGTGCAGTCGAAAATGACAGAATCTTCTGAAGCCATGGAAATTGCTTCGGATGTTGATCGGGTATATTTTTATGGAGCTGGAAGCAGTTCCGAAGCTCTTTGTCAGGTCATCTCCAGCGGATTGAAACAAGTCTTTACATCCGCTGAGATTCACGTGGGGCATGATTTGGATGGTGCGGCTTACAGCACGTATAGCGGCGAGCCAGCCATCACCTGCATCATCGGAACTGGATCGAATTCATGCTATTTTGACGGAAAGGTGACACGTGAAGAAGTTCCAGCTCTCGCTTATATCTTAGGAGATGAGGCGAGTGGTTCGTGGTTTGGCAAGAAGCTGTTGGCCCTGCATTTGTATCACAAGTTGGACGCCACTGTAGAAGAAGATTTTCAGGCCACGTTTAACTTTGGCAAGGACGATATCGTGAACCGGGTTTATCAAGAATCAGATGCGAATGTTTTCTTGGCGTCCTTTATGACCTTCTTGGGTCGTCATCAGGAAGTGCCACAAATCATTTCGTTGCTTGAAGAAGGTTTTCAGGCTTTTGTAGATGTCCACATCAAATGCTACGATGGCTACAAGGACTGCCCCGTTCATTTTGTCGGTTCCGTCGCTTATCATTTTCAGAGTGTCCTTCGTCATGTATGCGCTCGAGAGGGGATAGAAGTGGGGCAAATCATCAAGCGACCCATAGACGGGCTATCAAAGTATCACTTGGATTACATCCTTAATGTAGCTTAATATGCTCAATGTAAAGGCCTGCATTTTTGATTTGGACGGTGTGATTGTCGATACAGCTCGGCACCACTTCGCTGCCTGGCAGGCGCTTGCGAATGAGCTTGTTATCCCATTTACAGAAGAGGATAACGAACAATTGAAGGGGGTGTCCCGTGTAGATAGCCTTGAGTATATTTTACGAAAAGGCAATCTGATATTGGATTCAGCAACAAAGCTTCAATTGATGGATAAGAAAAATGCCTTGTACCTCGGTCTCGCGGAGTCAACGACTTCAGTGGATGTGCTGGACGGCATCGTTCCTTTGATGGACGAAATGGCGGATTCAAAAATTCAAATTGGTTTGGGGAGCTCTTCCAAAAATGCCAGAATGATTTTGAAGAAATTGGACTTGATCCATCGATTCGACACCATTGTAGACGGCAACAACATCACATTATCAAAACCTGACCCTGAGGTTTTCTTGAAAGCGGCAAAAGCAATGGATGTTTCACCAGAACACTGCTTGGTCTTTGAAGATGCACAATCGGGCATTGAGGCAGCCAAGACAGGAGGATTTCCAGTGGTAGGTGTTGGCAGTGGTCTGGAAACCGCCCATGCTTCATTTGAGAGTTTAAATGGCTTAAGCCTCGAAGGGATTATAGGAAAGCTTGATTTTTCTCAATGAACCAGCAAGGCTTATTGGATGAATGGATTGTTGGAACCAAGGAATGGTCTCCAGCTGCAGTTCCATCCTTTGAGTCTCTTCTGTCCATTGGAAACGGGCGGTTTGGGCAGCGCGCCAATTTTGAAGAGCGTTATTCTGGCCAAAGCCTCCAAGGATCTTACCTCGCAGGTATTTATTATCCGGACAAAACACGCGTTGGTTGGTGGAAAAACGGTTACCCTGAATATTTCGCGAAGGTTCTCAATTCAACAAATTGGATTGGCGTCGACGTGTGGGTCAACGGTGAAGCTTTGGACCTTAACAAGGCAAAAGATGTTCGAGATTTCCAATGGTCCATCGACATGCGAGAAGGCGTTCTGCGCCGATCTTTTGTGGTAGAAATGAATGAAGGGCAGGTCGTTTCCGTAAAAACGGAGCGGTTTTGTTCTATGGATGAAGCTGAGGTTGGAGTACTGCGCTACACGGTCACGGCCTTGTCAGATTCGTTGTTGATTGAAGTCCAGCCATTTTTAGATGGAGACGTCAAAAATGAAGACTCCAATTGGGATGATGCGTTTTGGCATTTTCACAAAGCTGAATCCGATGAACAAGGAAATGGAATCGTTTACAATGAAACAGAAAAGTCAGGCTTTCACGCAGCATTGAGCATGGCCACTCAGGCATTCTATGAGAACGATAATGAACGACAAGAATTGCCCGTTGCTGGCCACGAAGTGCATGACCGTTCGGCTAGATGCACTTATCGGCGAAAACTGAGTTGCAACGATTCGATTGCGCTTGAAAAGTACGTTGGTGTCATTACTTCTTTGCAAGAAGAGCCAAGTAGAATCTTCAAACGCGCTCAGCAGATCTCAAAGAATGCAAAGGTCAAAGGGTTTGATGCTCTCAAAAGCAATCACATTCATTCTTGGGCAAACGTCTGGCATCGCGGTGACATTCGCATCAAAGGCGATGCGGCCTCTCAACAAGCGATTCGATTCAACGTCTTTCACCTGAATCAAACGTATCGCGGAGACGATGCCCGCCTGAATATCGGACCAAAGGGATTTACAGGAGAAAAATACGGTGGAGCCAGTTATTGGGATACGGAAGCGTATTGCCTTCCTTTTTTCTTAGCCGGGCATGATCGCTCTGTCGCACGACAGTTGTTGCTTTACCGTTACAATCACTTGGGCAAAGCAATCGAGAACGCGACAAAACTTGGGTTTTCAGATGGCGCCGCTTTGTACCCTATGGTAACCATGAACGGTGAGGAATGCCACAATGAGTGGGAAATCACATTTGAGGAAATTCATCGAAATGGGGCCATGGCGTTCGCCATTTGGAATTACATCAATTATACCGGCGATCGAGGCTATCTCCTGAGCCATGGCTTTGAGGTATTGGTGGCCATCGCTCGTTTTTGGGAACAACGAACGCAATGGTCGGAGGAGAAGCAAGCCTTTGTGATTCTTGGGGTCACGGGACCGAATGAATACGAAAACAACGTAAACAACAATTGGTACACCAATTATCTTGCTTCTTGGTGCTTGCGTTACGCGCTCATTGTGGCGACTGATTTGATGCGAGACTTTCCTGCAGAATGGCCAGGTTTAGCAGAGCGACTAGCATTTGACTTTTCCGGTTCAAAAAAGCGTTGGGAATCCATTTCCACGGGCATGCATTATCCGAAGCTTGCAGCTACCGATGTCTTCTTGCAGCAAGATGGTTTCATGGACAAAGAGCAGCGGTCAGCGACTGAGTTGAATCCAAAGGAACGACCGATCAACCAGCACTGGAGCTGGGATCGCATTTTGCGTTCGATTTTCATCAAGCAGGCTGATGTATTGCAAGGTTTATACTTTTTCTGGGACGACTTCACCATTGCTGAGATTGAGGCAAACTATGCGTTTTATGAGCCGAAAACGTTGCATGAATCTAGTCTTTCTCCATGTGTTCATGCCATTATTGCAGCGCGATTGGGCCGAGATGACGAAGCCTATGCGCATTACCTCAGGACGGCCAGATTGGATTTGGATGATTACAATGCTGAAGTGCACGAAGGACTTCATATTACTTCAATGGCCGGCACGTGGCTTTCAGTTGTGGAAGGATTTGGAGGGTTTAGAGTCATTGATGATGTACCAAATTTCAACGGACGCCTTCCTGAACAATGGGAAGAGCTTTCCTTCCTCATACAATTCAGAGGCAGAGAACTTTCGATAGAAATAAATAGAACAGAGACGAAAGTTCAATTGGTTTCGGGTCCGTCAATTGAAGTTAAGGTTCTGGGCGATCTCCAGCAATTGCACGAAAGTTCATCTGCCTGATTCATTCAGTATCTGACAAACCCCACATGGAATTTGACATTCCTGGGGTTCCGCCAAAGACAAATGAAGCTGCCCACGAAGCGACTTCTGCATTCGGTAGATTGAAGTCCATAAGCTCCAGAGAGGGACCTTCTCCATCAGGTGTTTCGATCCATCCATCGTTGTCTTCATAGGATATTGAAACCACGGCCTCTTCATCTGGGTTAAGCAATGTGATTGTTTCCCCTGTGTTATTGAGCCCGCCACCGCTGTCCCATTCAGCCAATCCAATTTCCTGAGCCACCACTGTTGATAGGGTATCAGCATTTCTTGCAACAACAAAAAATGAAAAGGCGCCAATGCTATCCATTTCAGTAAAGGAGTGACTAACGGCATCTGAAAGCATCCATCCGTGAAGCGGAACAACATTTTCATTGGGATTGAACAGCTCGAGGAATTCCCAATCACTGTCGTTCCCTTGCAAAGAATTGGGGTTATAATGGATCTCAGAAACCACCAACGTAGGATGAATGATCTGGGTGACTGCGCAGCTGTCGCCATAATGCACCAGCATCCCGAGCAAGTCCTCAAGATTTACCACTAGGTCGCCATTTAAATCAGCGTCACAACTCGTTTGTCCATGGGAAATTCCCGTTAGTAAGAAGGGGATAAGCACCCCTGTAATTGCCTGCCTCATTCGCTCTATGTTTTGATTCAGAGCAAAGGAATCAAACGATGCCTTTCAGAATTGGGAGAACTCACTCACGCTCATGACGAGATTATGGTTGAAAATCCAAAGTGACAGGGCAGTGGTCAGAGCCTTCAACGAAACGGTGTATTTGACTAGAGTCAAGAACCGGCTTGAGACGATGACTCGCGATCATATAGTCCAGGCGCCAACCGACATTCTTTTCCCGTGCACCGCCTCGGTAACTCCACCAAGAATATGCCACTTCGTCTGGATGCATTTCCCGCCATACGTCATGGAAGCCGCCACCGTTCAGAATATCGGTGAGACCATCGATTTCGTCCTGTGTGTAACCAGGTGTTTTGTTGTAATTGGCAGCAGGACGAGCAAGGTCAATGGGCTGATGGGCGACATTCAAGTCACCGCAACAAATCACAGGTTTGGTTGCATCCAAAGCCATCAAGAATGCTTTAAACGCCTGATCCCATTGCTTTCGAAATGGCAGTCTTTTTAAACCAGAAGAAGAATTCGGAGTATATACAGTGACAAAATGAAAGCCTTCAAATTCTGCGTGCAAAACACGCCCTTCTGAATCCAGTTCAGCTACGCCGATTCCAGCGGTGACCTTCAGCGGAGTCAGCTTTGTCAAGATCGCTGTGCCGGAGTATCCCTTTTTGACAGCAGAGCTCGAGAACACTTGATACTCCTCCAATCCTTCTAAACCAAAAAGAGCTTCACGCACTTGCTCATCCTGGGCTTTAGTTTCTTGAATGCCAATGACGTCTGCCGCCAATTCTTGAATCGCTTCCGTGAAGTTTTTCTTCACAATTGCCCGAATGCCGTTGACATTCCAAGTTGCTAGTCGCATGTAGGTGGTAATTTATCGTGACGCTGTTGCCAGATCTGCATGGTCTGCATGAGGTCTCGGAGGGATGTAAATAAAGTCTTGTCACCACATTCCATCAAATGACTCAGATACACAGCAGAATTATCAAATTCATTTGCTTGTTCCATGTTGATGAAATGCTGTTCATCTGGACAAGGCTGAACGTGGCAAAGCATGAATTCTTGCTTTTCCGGACAAAAACCGGCCATCAACGTCCCGTCCAAATCGTGTCCCAATTCAAGCACCCAAGGCATATGAAGAAAGCGATCTTTCCACAAGGGCATGTACCCCATGCTGAAGTAAGGGTAGTACCAATTCTTGAAGGCGATGTTTTCATCGCTCAAGGCAAGTTTGAGTGATGCCATTCGATCGCGAAGAGCATGAGCAAACGTTTCTTCTGGATTAAAATTGGCATATTTCCCCCACCTCTTTCCCGGTGTGTAATATTCCATTTCTCCCAACGACAATTTGTAGTCAAAACGGGAGGGGAGATCGAGCACGTAGCCAGGGTAATACAGCTTGCGTCCCGTTTGGATCCCGTATTCGATTTCTTTGAGCATCGTGTAGGTCCCGAGACTGAACTCGCAATAATTCGAATCGTAGACAGCAAGGAGAGATGCCATGCTCTTTTCCCCGAGGTCGAAAAATGAAGTGGCTACGAGACGGTCTTCGTCGTAAACACAAATCTCCATGGTTTCAAAGACGGTGGAATGGAATCCCGCGTACAGGTACTCTTCCAAAGTTTGGTGGATGAATCCTTTGAACCGCGTTTTATGCTCGTCATACAACCGCTGTTTTTCAGCTGTAACCTTGGCGGGTCCGTAGGTGATGTTGAACCTTTGCTCAACCCGTCGCAGTAGTTTTCGATGGCGCTTTTTGGCGGCATGCTTTTGCAAGTCAAGCCGAATGTTTACAACAGAAAATACGTCGGCGTCAATGCACAGTAAATCCATTTTGTACAGCATGACGGAGCCGCGAAACCAACCTGAAGCGAGGTATTGATCGTATCGACTCCTGGTCAGCCGTCTTGGGAAATGAGTTTGAACCAACAAATCAGAGTCAGGTTTGCTTTAGTCTTTTGTTGCTGAAAGCAATTCCTTCATGCCTCCAACACTGCTCATCAAACCGCTCGCTTCGAAAGGCATAAATACCGTCTTGCTGCCTGCACCACCATCGCGAAGAATCTCTTCCAATGTCTCAATGTACTTGATAGCAATCAAGTATTGCGTGGGGTCTGCCTTTGTGCCTTCTACCGCTTCAGCAATGCGTTGGATTGCCTGTGCTTCTGCAGCAGCAACAGTCAAACGTGCATTCGCTTCCCCTTCTGCCCTCAATATAAGCGCTTGTTTTTGGCCTTCAGCTTCATTGATGTCAGCGCCTTTCTGCCCTTCTGCTTCGAGAATGGCGGAACGTTTTGTTCCCTCTGCTTCAATGATTTGCGCACGTCTTGTTCGTTCAGCGCGCATTTGTTTTTCCATCGCCTCCTTGATGTCCACTGGAGGGTTGATGTCTTGCAATTCAACTCTGTTGACCTTGACCCCCCATTTGTTGGTGGCTTCGTCAAGGATTGCGCGAAGTTTCATATTGACCGTGTCGCGCGAAGTCAGGCATTCATCCAATTCCAATTCTCCGATGACGTTTCGAAGGGTGGTTTGCGTCAACTTTTCTATTGCGTTTGGGAGATTGTTGATTTCATAGACGGCCTTGATTGGGTCAATGATCTGAAAATAAATAAGGGCGTTGATTTCAGTGACCACATTGTCTTTGGTAATCACTCCTTGTTTTGGGAAATCAAAAACAGTTTCGCGCAAGTCGACCCGATCTTTCATTTTGTATTGTGTGAGCTTGAAGCCGTCGGGTCTTTGCGCAACCACGCGCCATGCAATGTCGCGCGGACGGTCGATGATTGGAATGATGATGTTGATTCCAGCGTTCAACGTGGTGCGGTACTTTCCCAAACGTTCAATCACGACAGCTTCACTCTGGCGTACAATGCGAACTCCTTTGATTACGATTACAGCAACAAAGAGGAAAAAGATGGTGGCAATGATGGTGGCTGGCATGGCTTATTTTTTTGGCAATCGAGACGAAGGCGCGTTCTGATTCATGGTTTTGCACGAACAATGAGGGTGTTGCTCTCTACGGATTCTATGAGGAGCACTTGTCCTAAACCTGCTCGCTCTCCAAGGTGCGAGTCAGAATACTTGGCGCGCCAATCATCTCCATCAATTTTACAACGACCTAACCCCGTTTGTTCATCAAAATCTTGGGTTACGACAACTTCTTTTCCGATGATGGCATCTGCGCCTGAGAGCGTCTCATTTCCAGAGAATCCCATTTTGAGCATCGCAGGCCTCAAAAAAAGAAACGCCAGTAAACTCGTAACGCCGGCAATAATCAACTGCCATTCAAAAACCAAACCGAGCCAAGCGGCAAGTGCTCCACCGAAAAAACCAATTCCGATGCATGCTAGAACGAATCCAGGCATAAACACCTCAAGAATGAGCAGTCCAAGTGCACTTGCTGTCCAGATTTGCCATGTCTCCCATATATCGCCTATCATGAGGTGAAGTTAGACGCAATTCACGAGTAAGGCAAGTGAGGAAAAGGCAAGTAAGAAAAAGACAAGGAATAGAAAGGCAAGGCCTCCTATGCGATCATCGCATTGTGAATATCAAGAACTTGCGCCAAAAGCTTGCTGCATTCGTTGTTTTCAATGACAAATGTGGAGCGTTCAACGCGCTCAGAGTCGGGGAGTTGATGCTTGATCCGGGCTCTGATGTCATCAGCCTTCAAGTGATCTCTGCTTGTCACACGCTCAATTCGCAACGCCTCCTTCGCAATGACACTGATCACATGATCGCAATCTTCATGGGAGTTGCTCTCAAATAAAATGGCAGATTCTCTGATAACATAAGGCGCATGTTGCACATGTATCATTCTGTTCATCCAAGTGGTGAAAGCATCGTGGACAAGGGGATGCACCTTGCCGTTGAGCTCGCGGAGTGCATCGTCATCATTGAAAACGATGTGCGCAAGCGCTTTTCGATCAATGCCAATCAATTCTTCATTGAGCCAAACGCCACATTGTTTGCCGTAACGATTTACGACCCATTGTTGCATTGAGCGGTCCTCAGTGTAGAGCCTTCGTCCTGCAAAGTCCGCGTCCCAAACGGGAACGCCAAGAGATGCGAATATCAGGGCAACAGTAGATTTTCCGCTCCCAATTCCGCCGGTTAATCCGACTATTGAACCTATCGGCTTTGAATCTGTGGAAAAGTTTGACACCATACAAAGGTCAATGAAATGATTGGAACCTTGAACTTTGCGGCATGGAACATTTACTCGCACCATCAATTCTCGCCGCAGACTTCGCTAATTTGGAACGTGACATTCACATGGTGAATGCGTCAACTGCAGATTGGTTTCATCTGGATGTAATGGATGGGGTGTTTGTTCCAAACATCAGCTTTGGCATGCCTGTCATCAAGAGCATTGCGAAGCATGCAACCAAGCCGTTGGATGTTCATTTGATGATTGTCGATCCTGATCGATACCTCACCGTATTTGCTGACCTCGGTGCCAATGTGCTCACCGTTCATGCAGAAGCCTGCACGCATTTGCATCGGACATTGGGACAAATTAGAAGCTTGGGAATGAAGGCTGGTGTTGCGCTGAATCCTCATACGCCCGTAGCATCATTGTCTGACGTAGTGGATGAGATAGACCTGGTGTGTTTGATGTCTGTAAATCCTGGATTTGGAGGACAAAAATTCATTGAGCGGACGTACCAGAAAACGACCGACATGCGCAACCTTCTTGATGCAGCCAATTCAAAGGCACACATTGAAATTGACGGAGGCGTGGGGGTCGGGAACTGGAAGGAACTGGTAAATGCTGGAGCCGATGTGCTTGTGGCCGGCTCGTCTACGTTTAACGCGGTAGACCCTCACGCTGCAATAATCGAGATGAAAGGGCGCTCACGGTAAACCAATTACCGGATTCAATTGGGGAGGCTTCTTAGGCTTCTATCTCAGCGGTCAGATCCGCACTGAGCAGTTTGGAGCATTTGGGCTCTAACTCATCATACGTGCCAGACAAAACGGAACATTTTCCTTTGAAATGCACCATGAGTGCACATTGTTCAGCTTGCATGGCCTCATGTTCGCAAATGGAGATGAGCATTTCAATGACGTGGTCGAATGTGTTGTGCTCGTCGTTGTAAAGCACCAAGTTCCAACCCTCTGTCGTCACAGTTTCCAATGCAATTTCCTCCGCAACCTCTTCTTGGGTATTTGTCACTGTTTTCGTTGACACAGCAGGAGAATCCATTCTGTCGTTCAAAGCCAGCAAAGAAAAGTCTTCCATTTCCATGCCCAAATTTAACCAAAACGATCTGATTCGAATTGTCAGAAGAACAATCTGCTTGTTTGGGGGTTTTAAAGACATGCACAAATTAAAACTCTTGGTTATTCAAGAAGGCGTGTCGCCAAGTGTTGAGTCATTTTTGTCAGAGAAAGGATACGATGTCGCTTCTGTGACAACTCCAGAAGACGCAATGATTTCAGCACTTGAGATTGACCCAGAAGCCGTTATTTGGCCCGAGAAGTTTTCCGGAATGAGTCAATGGCAGAGGGTGAAAGAGGTCCTGGAAAGCCGAAAGCCGCTCATACCTGTCACCAACAACATCTTGGATTCGCGCATTTCTGTGGACCGGTTCGATTTGGAACCCAAGAAGATGGACCTTGATATCGCGGTCACGGACTTGAGCCAACCAATGTCAACGACTTCGGAGTTGCTGAATCGCCTTGAAGATTTTCAAAATAGGAAGAGCGCCCAAGATGTGCATTTCTACACCAAGGTTGGAAACAAGCTCAAGCGTATCGACTTGAACAAAATCCGATTCATCCAAGTAGAAGGCAAGTACAGTGCAATTCAACTGGAATCAAGGCAGTACCATGTCAAGGCATCTTTGAAAGATTTGCTGGGAATTTTAGGCTCACCTGATTTCGTAAGAGTCTCCCGAAATTTTGTAGTGAATTTGGAGCATATCAGCCACATCGATGTTTACCAGAGTACGGTACAAGTGGCGGGACATGACATCCCAGTGAGCCGCACGTACAAAGAGAACTTGATGAAAAATGTGCGCTTGCTCTGATTTGAGCCTTTGATGAGGATGTGATTTGAAGTTACCTTTGCATCATGTCCAACAAGCCTGAAGCTGCAGACGATTCAATGGATCGTCCCCTCAATTTTATAGAACAAAAAATAGAAGCGGATATCGCCGCGGGAAAGCACGGAGGTCGTGTGCACACGCGGTTCCCTCCAGAGCCAAATGGACACCTGCACATTGGTCACGCCAAAGCTATCTGTGTGAGTTTTGGGCTGGCCAAAAAATACGGAGGGGTCACGAATCTGAGGTTTGATGATACCAATCCCGAAAAAGAAAGCACAGAATATGTCAACGCGATTCGTGAAGATGTTTCTTGGCTTGGTTTCGAATGGGAAGGAGGAGAGTATTATACAAGTGACTACTTTGATCAATTGTATTCTTTTGCTTGTCAACTAATCAAATCAGGCAAGGCTTACGTTGACGACCAAACGGCAGAAGACATGGCCGATCAGAAAGGTGCACCCGGGAAACCAGGTGTAAATAGTCCATTTCGCGATCGTTCTCCAGAGGAGAATCTTGAATTGTTTGAGGGTATGAAGGCCGGCAAGTTCCCAGAGGCCTCGCATGTTCTCCGTGCGAAAATTGACATGGCGCACGAAAATATGTTGATGCGAGATCCATTGATCTATCGCATCAAATTCGTCGAGCATCACCGCACTGGAAATGATTGGGTGATCTACCCCATGTACGACTTCGCCCATGGTCAGTCAGATTCAATAGAAAACATCACACACAGCCTTTGTTCACTTGAGTTTGAGAACCACAGGCCGCTTTACAACTGGTTCATAGAAAATTTGGGAATCTATCCCACCGAGCAAACCGAATTTGCTCGATTGAACTTGAGTTACACCCTGATGTCAAAGCGGAAGCTGTTGAAATTGGTTGAAGATGGTGTTGTCGATGGCTGGGACGATCCTCGCTTGCCGACGATCAGTGGCTTAAGACGAAGGGGCTACACACCGCAAAGTATCCGAACGTTTGCCGATAGAATTGGCGTGGCAAAGCGAAACAACGAGATTGACGTGAGTTTGTTGGAATGGGCCTTGCGGGATGATGCAAACCGCACAGCCCCGCGCGTCATGGGAGTCCTTAATCCCATCAAATTGGTGGTATTGAATTACCCTGAGGGTGAAATGGAGTTATTGACGACTCAGAACAACCCTGAAGATGCAGAAGCCGGCACCCGGGAGTTGCCTTTTGGTCGAGAACTCTGGATGGAAGCGGATGACTTCAAAGTTGATGTCAACAAAAAGTGGTTTCGCTTGGCTCCGGGACGGGTGGTCCGGTTGAAGTCCGCATACATCGTTGAATACGCAAATCACCTGGAGGATGATGCGGGCAACGTGACGGAGGTGCATGTCAATTATTTTGAGAACAGTAAAAGTGGACAGGACGTTTCAGGAATCAAGGCCAAGGGCACGTTGCATTGGGTTTCTTGTGCAGAAGCAGTGAATGCCGAGGTCCGACTTTATGATCGGCTTTTTTCAGAAAGTGCACCTGAAGCAAATGGTGATTTCATGGATTGCGTCAATGAAAATAGCCTTGAAATCAAGTCAAATTGCAAGCTTGAACCATCTTTAGCGAATGCGGAGGTGGGGACTGTTTATCAATTTACGCGTCTCGGCTATTTCACAGTAGACAAGCGTTACAGCACTGCAAATAACTTGGTGTTTAACCGCGCGGTTACATTGAAGGACAGCTGGAAAGGTTGATCTTGAAAACGCTGAGCATTCTGAATGTTCAGAGGTTTGGATGGAGATCATTCAATTACTTCGCAGTTTCAATCCCATTTCCGATGCGATTTGAAGCATTAATTTGCGAGCAGCAGCAGGTTCGTTGGGGATATCGCCTTCAAGGATGGCTTCTTTGATCGCTGATTTTATCGCTCCAATTGGCCTGCTAGGAGGAATCCCAAAGGTTTGCATGATCTCTTCGCCTGAAATGGGTGGTTGAAAATTGCGGAGCTGATCCTTCTCCTCAACATCCTTAAGCTTCTCCAAGACCACATCATAATTCGCTAGATAGCGCTTGACTTTGGTTTCGTTTTTAGAAGTGATATCTGCTCTACAGAGAATCATCAATGCATCGATGTCGTCACCTGCATCAAAGAGCAATCTGCGCACTGCGCTATCGGTGATTTGGTTCTTTGTCAACGCAATGGGACGCAAATGAAGCAGCACCATTTTCTGAACGAATTTCATTTTTTGATCCAATGGAAGCTTCATTCTTTTGAAGATCTTCGGGACCATTCGAGCTCCGCGGTCTTCATGGCCGTGGAATGTCCAGCCATGTTTCTTTTGAAATCTTTTTGTCGCTGGCTTCGCAATGTCATGGAGCAAGGCAGCCCAACGAAGCCAGAGATTGTCTGAGACTTCGGCGACATTGTCCAGGACCTCTAGTGTGTGGTAAAAATTGTCTTTATGCCCAATGCCATCTCGCCACTCAATCCCCTTCAAATTAGACATTTCGGGAAAGAATCTATGGAGGAGATCACCTTTGTCCAAAAGTTTAAATCCTTTCGAAGGATAATTGGACATGATGATTTTGTGCAGTTCTGTATGAATCCGTTCTTGCGTGATGATATTTAAACGGCTTGCATTTTTGCGAATGCTCCTCAAGTTGGAGTCTTCAATTCGAAAACCAAGCTGTGTCGAAAATCGAATGGCACGCAGCATCCGAAGGGGATCATCGCTGAATGTAACATCCGGTTCCAAAGGAGTCCGAATGCAAGCATTCTCGATGTCTCGTAAACCTCCAAAAGGATCAATCAAATCGCCAAACGTATCTGCGTTCAAGCTCAATGCAAGGGCATTGATGGTGAAGTCTCGACGGAGTTGATCGTCTTCGATGGTTCCGTCCTCAACAATTGGATTGCGACTGCCTCTCTCGTATGATTCCTTTCGAGCTCCAACAAATTCAACTTCCCAGTCCCGGTAGCGAAACATGGCAGTGCCGAAATTTTTGAACACCGTTACCTTTCCAGCACCGAGCGCTTCCGATGCCTTTTTAGCCAACTCGATGCCACTGCCTTCGACAACGATGTCAATGTCTTTGCAGGGACGTTGAATCAAGAGATCGCGAACAAAGCCTCCAATCGCAAAAGCAGGTTGTCCATTTTCATCAGCGATTTTACCAATGGTTTTGAAGAGGGGATGATTCAGATTTGCTGAAAAATTCATGGCCTTTGTTTCACGTGTGAAGGTACGTAGTGAATCCTCGTGTTTGGTCTCGTTTTTTAGCTCCGAATCACCGTGATTCGATTGTGCTCATCGAATTTGACCATCATGGAGGCAAGAGCATTGGGCTTTGCGTTTCTGCGATAATGAGCTATTGCGTCTGCTCTGTCCAATATTTCTCCTTGGAGTTGACCAAACGAATCAGGCGTGGGCTGACCAGATTGGTTTGCACTTGTTGAAGCCAAGGGTGCCCCAAGGCCACGAATGATGAAAGCCATGTAATCGTCATGTACCAGCCGAACTGCAAGGGTGCCGTCCTTCGCTACCAAGCCAGGTGCTAAGTCCGCTTTCGCTTTGTCCGAACAAGGGGCAATGATGGTAACGGGGCGATCGCTCACTTCAATCAAATCCCATGCGGAATCTGGGAGTTTTGGAAGATATTTCTCAAGCATACCGGGTGAATCAACCAGCATCAGCAACGTTGACTCTACGGGGCGTTCCTTGATAGCAAATATTCGTTTCACTGACTCTGCATTGTTCGCGTTTGCTCCAATGCCCCAGACTGTATCGGTTGAGTGCACAACGACTTCTCCCGCCTTGAGAGCACGGACCATGTTGAGAGCGTCGTCCTGCCATTCAGGTTTGTTTTTTTTACGCCCCATGGCTCAGTGTTCTTGAATCCAATTGTTCACAGTGTTTTGGATGTCTTGCTCCAGATTTTCCAGCGGATCTCGCACAAACTCCTGCCCTGTAACACGTTCGTATAGGTTAATGTATCTGTCCGTTATCTCTCGAATAAATTCATCGGGCATATCAGGAGTGCTTTGTCCTTCGAGCCCCATGAAGTTGTGCTCCATGAGCCATTCCCGAACGAATTCTTTGCTGAGCTGTTGCTGCGCAACTCCGGATTTTTGACGTTCTGCATATCCTTCTGAAATGAAATACCTCGAACTGTCCGGGGTGTGTATTTCATCAATCAGCATCAATTCCCCATTGAGCAAACCAAATTCATATTTGGTGTCTACCAGGATCAACCCTTGTTCTGCGGCCATCTCTGTCCCACGTTTGAAAAGCGCGCGTGTGATTCTTTCGAGCTCATCGTATAATTCAGGTGAAACGATTTTTCGATCAAGAATAGCTGTTTTGCTGATGTCTTCATCGTGCCCTTCATCGGCCTTTGTTGCGGGTGTGATGATTGGCTCATCAAAAGCATCATGTTCGTTCATCCCTTCTGGCATAGATTCTCCACATAGGATTCGTGTGCCTGTTTTGTAAGTGCGCCAGGCATGTCCGGTCAAATATCCTCGGATAACCATTTCCAATCGAATGGGTTCACATGCATACCCAATGGTCACTTGCGAATGCGGCGTGGCTTTTTTCCAGGTAGGGACAATGTCTGCCACGGCGTCCAAAAAATGACTCGCTATTCCATTCAAAACTTGTCCTTTGTAGGGGATTCCTTTGGGCATCACCACATCAAAAGCGCTGATGCGATCAGAAACGACTGCAACGATATTGCCACCTCCAACGCGGTACATATCACGCACCTTTCCGTGGTACGCGCTGGTTTGACCTTCAAACTGAAATGTAGCTTGGTGCAAGGTTTTGCTCATGAATTCTTTGTTTTATCTGCTTTGAGATTGCGTTCTTCATCCGCCTTTTCAAAGGCGGAAATCACAGCCTTTACGAGGCGGTGTCGAATGACGTCGCTGGTGGTGAGTTGAACAAAGCCAATTCCTTCAATTTTTTCTAAATGCCGCTGGGCGTAAACCAAGCCCGATCCCTGGTGGCGCGGCAAGTCAACCTGCGTTGCGTCGCCCGTGATGACAAACTTCGCGTCTCGTCCCATTCGAGTGAGAAACATCTTGATCTGAGCCACGGTAGTGTTTTGCGCTTCGTCTAGAATCACAAAAGCCTTGTCGAGGGTTCTACCTCTCATAAAGGCCAATGGTGCAATTTCAATGACTCCTTTTTCAAGGTGATCTGCAACTTTGTCAAATGGAATCATATCCGTCAAGGCATCGTAAAGTGGTTGCAGGTAGGGGTCAAGTTTTTCTTTCAAGTCACCTGGCAAGAACCCTAAGTTTTCCCCGGCTTCAACAGCAGGTCTTGTAAGAATGATTTTTTTCACCCTGCGATCTTTCAATGCCGACACAGCCATTGCTACTGCAGTGTATGTTTTTCCGGTTCCTGCAGGTCCAACAGCAAAGCACATGTCATTTTCCCGGATAGAATCCACCAAGGTTTGTTGATTCGGTGTCCGAGCCATAATGCGATTCCCGCCGGGACCATAAACCAGCGTATCATCTCTTTGTGATTGCTTCATTATCTCTGATTCTTCAGACGACAGCAAACGATCTACATCATCCACGTTCAGAGATTGATAGCGTTCAACGTGCCAAATGACCATTCGGATGACAGCTTCAAACCGACCCAAATCTTCTATGGAACCTTTGGCTGTAATGGTTTCTCCGCGCGTGAGCAGGTGAAGCGAGCCAAAGCCATTGCGGATGGCACGCCAATTTTCATTTTCTGGACCTAAGAAAATCAAAGGATCAACACCTCGAATGGATATCTCTTTCTGTTGCATATGGAAAGACAAAAATACGTTCCCGACCTTTGCAATGTGTCAATCATCACATTAACATCAGACTTTGGGGAAGGAAGTCACTATACAGCGGCTTTAAAGGGGGCCTTGTTGTCGCGAGCTCCAGAGGCTCAGATTGTTGATGTGTCCCATCGGGTGCGCAAGTTTGACGTGATAGAAGCAGCTTTTATCCTGAGGTCTGTCTATCCAGAGTTTCCGAAAGGCACGGTGCATTTGATTTGTGTTCAAGGTGCGAACACACCCGAGACACCGCACCGCCTGGTAACGATGCAAGGCCAACATTTTATCGGCGCAGACACGGGAGTGTTTCGATTGTTAGCAAACACAGAGCCGGAAGCTGTTTTTGATTTTTCAGGTCTGAACTTGGACGTAGACTCTCCGACTTTCCCAGAGCGTGAAGTGTTTGCGCTGGCTGCTGCTCATCTCGCCAAGGGTGGACGGGCGGATTTGATTGGCCGACCTGCAGGATCTTTGCGAAATGCGGAGCCTCGCCGCATGAGTTTTGAAGAGAACACCATCATTGGGCATGTTGTGTTCATCGATGACTATGGGAATGTAGTGACCAACATCACAAAGGAGTCGTTCAATAAAATTGGCAAAAACAGGCCTTTTGAAATTCAGATGCGAACGCCCAGGATGACCATTCGTTCGATGAGCGAGCATTACCATGACGTTCCGACAGGAAAAGAATTGGCCCTATTCAACCACAACGGCGTGCTTGAAATAGCGGTAAACAATCATAGTGCGCCAGGGGGGCATGGAGGTGCTGATGCACTGCTCGGGCTTAGAAGGGATCAAGCGATCCGAATTAATTTTCAATCTGAAACCAGCCTTTAATGGGGATCCTGCGCATTGTTCGGATGGAATTCGAGCTCGAATCAATTGAGCAATTTGACAAAATGTTCCATGAGGTCAAACATCATATCGAGGCGATGCCAGGTTGTCAACAAGTTTTGTTGTTGACGTCACCCAAGCGACCTGCGATTCGCACCACGCTCAGTTGGTGGTCGCACGAGGAGGATCTCAATGCATACCGAAGCTCGAAATTTTTTGGGGAAATCTGGCCAAAAACCAAAGCCAATTTCAGAAGTGACCCCATTGCTTGGTCGGTCCAATGGAATGTTGCGGACGGAATGACGTTCGATGTGTAAATTTGCACCTCACAATGAAGGCACTTATCCGAAAGGAACTCCGAACGTTTTTTAGCACCCTGATGGGGTATGTGGTCGTTTGCGCCTTTTTGTTGCTCACTGGACTTTTTTTGTGGGTCTTCCCAGGTGAATGGAACGTGCTTGATAATGGTCAAGCGAATTTGGATGCACTTTTTGTCTGGGCGCCTTGGGTATTCCTCTTTTTGATTCCAGCAATCACAATGCGGAGTTTTTCAGAGGAGGAGGGAAGTGGCACCATGGAATTGTTGTTGACCAAACCGATCACCGAGACCCAAGTGGTATTGGCTAAATTTCTAGGTGCGCTGAGTGTGTTGATGTTGGCATTGATTCCAACGCTATTCTTTTTGCCCGTCATCGGTTGGCTCGGCCAACCTCAGTGGAATTTTGATACGGGCGCGATTTATGGAAGTTATTTGGGTTTGGTGCTTCTAGGCTCCGCGTTCACTGCATTGGGCGTCCTCGCTTCTGCAATGACCTCCAATGCCCTGGTGGCTTTTTTGATGACTGCGGTCACTTTGGTCTTTGGTTTCATTGGCTTCACGGCTCTCGCTAGCTTCGATTGGCTTGGCGATTGGGAACTGGCTTTCATTCAATTGGGAATGCAATCCCATTATCAATCCATTAGCAGGGGATTGTTGGATGCTTCTGATGTCGCCTACTTTCTTTTTCTTGACTTTGTGTTTTTGTGGATGGCCCGCCTTGCGGTAGTTTGGAAGCGAAAGACGCGCAAAATAGAATTGATCAGTTGGGCACTGGGCACGGCTATTGCATCTGTGGTGTACTTCATTTTCATGTCCATTCCATTGCAACTTGATTTGACCAGCGATAAGCGCTTCACGATGACGAATGGTTCTGCGGAGTTGCTCGCAGAAATGGAAGATGAGCTGTTTGTTACGTGCTATTTGTCGGGCGACTACCCTGCGAATTGGAAACGGCTAGAACGAGCCATCCGGCATCAGTTACAAGATTTTGCAAAAGCTTCAGGTGGCAAAATGAGGTTTCAATTCGTAGACATTTATGAAATTGATGACCGCCAGACGATCGGCCAAAATGAAGAGAAGCTTGTAGAGCAGGGTTTGCAGTATACGCGAATTGCTTTTCAAGAAAATGGACTTCAAGCATTCAAAACGGTTTGGCCAGCTGCCATTCTGACCTACCAAGGCAAACGCGAGGTGGTGCAGTTTTTCAAGTCGGATGTCCCAGAACCCACTGACATCATGATTCAGGGCTCAATCAATGCTACGGAGTATGAGTTGGCGAGCGGCATTCGGAAACTCACAAGGTCTGAACGACCCAAGATTGCAATCATTGAAGGTCACGGTGAATTGGGTGAAGCGGAAATGGCTGACCTTACGATGGAACTCGATGAAGACTATGATGTCATGCGGGTCAAAATAGATGGCCAATTGAACATCTTATCGGAGATGTTAGAAGGCATGAAACGCAGAAGCAATCGGTTTGACCTGGCCATCATCGCACGGCCAGACTCTGCTTTTGACCCCAAGGATCAAGTGATCTTGGATCAATTCATCATGAACGGGGGGCGAGTCTTATGGCTAGTAGATCCGATGCTGACCAACCGAGACAGCCTAGCAACCAGTCAAATGACCATGTCGGTATCCAATGAATTGGGCATTTCAGATCAATTGTTTCAATACGGCGTGCGGCTCAATCGAAATTTGGTGATTGATGCGCAGTGCGCACCTGTGGTCATGGATGCTGGACCAAATGGCGATCAAAGGAACATGCAGGTTTTCAATTGGTATTTCGCACCCATCGCGATACCGCAAGGAATGAACCATCCAATTACGACCAACCTTGATCCGATACATTTCGACTTTGTTTCAAGCATTGATACGGTTGATTCAGAGGGTGAGCTTGACAAGACAGTGTTGCTTTCAAGCTCTGAAATGTCGCGGGTGTACAAGTCTCCTGTTCGTGTCTCGAGCAGCATCGTTGAGTTAACACCGGATTACTTCACACAAAATAGCAAGCCGAATCAAACTTTGGCCGTTTTGGTAGAAGGAACGTTCCAGTCGGCATTTGTAAATCGACTCCCTTCCACCTTGTTAAATGACCCTGAATTTGCTTTTGCAGCTACGAGCGTTCCTACAGCCCAGATTTTTGTTGCTGATGGCGATGTGGCCAGGAACAAAGTTAAGACTGGCCCAAATGGCCCTATGATTTTGCCGCTAGGCTACGATCGCTATGCAGGAAGAGTCGTTTACGACAATAAAGAGTTTTTGCGCAATGCAATCAGTTACCTGCTCGATGAATCTTCAGCACTTTCGGTTCGGTCAAGAACGATAGCGCTTCGGCCTTTGAATAAGGAGCGTGTCAGGAAGGAACGATTGGGCTGGCAATCCTTTGCTCTTGGACTTCCCATTGCATTGACCTTGGCATTCGGTTTGCTGTTTACCTACTTAAGACGCAAGCGCTTTGCGAAACACGTTTAGAACCAACCCTCTGAAATCATGCATCGAAATTTACGCCTCTTTTACATCCTTCTCGTCGTAACAGCAGCTGCTGTTCTCGTCAGAGAATATGGGCCCGACACGCAATCAGAAATGGATCACGTGGAGGCTTCGGCATTCGCAATTGCTGACACGTCCTCAATTAGCAAAATTTTTATCGCAGACAAGGACGGTTTTCAGGCTCTTCTCGAACGCGTTCCCGGCCAACGCTATTGGTCATTGAACGGCAATTATCTTGCGAGAAAGGATGCCGTTGACCTTCTGCTCAAAACATTCAAAAGGGTCAAAGTTCAAAGCCCTGTTGCGCTTGCAGAATTGGGCACAGTGAATCGTTTGCTTGCAGGCCGAGCGAAGAAAGTCGAAATTTATCAGGGCGAGGATTCCCCATCGAAGGTTTGGTACATCGGCACGGCCAATCAAAGCCACACCGGAACGTACATGTTGTTGGGTGATGCTGAAGGCAATGTCGCGGATGAGCCATTCGTAACTCACATGGAGGGGTTCACAGGATTTCTTTCGACCCGATTCTTTACCGATGAAAGGGAATGGCGATACACCGGCGTATTCGACTATCCGGGCAAATCTTTGGGCGGCGTTCGAGTGCAACACCATGAAACCGACGTGGATTATTCGCTTCAAGTGGATTCGACCGGGCTCCTCTCATTATCGGGGGATAAATCTGCGGCTATTCAATGGGATGGATTGCGGATGGTGGCTGCTCAAAACCGTGACACCTTGGCGCTTCAAAACCACTTCAACCAATTTCGAAAGGTGCATCTTGAGACTTACAACAACCACCTTTCGGAGCGTGCGCTTGACAGCATCAAACGTGTTCCTCCAGCTTTTACATTGTCTGCATGGAACGCCGATTCCACTAAAGTCTCAAGCATCGAGTTGCTCTGGAAACAGCCCACTATGGACACTTATGACGACAACGGGAACCTCAATCCATGGGACGGTGCTCGCATGTATGCGCGATTCAAAGATGAAGTGGTGCTTGTGCAGACCTTTGTGTTTAACCCGCTTTTGACCCGTCCTTTTTGAACGAGGGTTGAAGCAATGACCAGATCACGCCTTTGTAGCTTCTTCCTGTGAAAGCGCTACTTGGGCAAAAGCTTTCCAAGAGAAACGACGCTGCACGGACTCAAGTTCGATTGCGTCCAGTGCCGGCGCTCTGAGCTGTTTCAAAACTGCACTTGCAAGTGCTTCAGGGTCATTTGGCTCACATAGCGTTCCCAAAGAATTGTCTTTGAAGTACTCCACGAGCCCTCCGACAGCACTCGCTACTACAGGCTTTCCATATTGAATTGCAATCGCCGTTACGCCACTTTGAGATGCAGAACGATACGGTAAACAGACCAAATCCGCGGCGCCAAAAAAGTACGGAACGTCTTCGTTTGCAATGAATTTTGCATGTATGTGAACCAAACAATCTAGATTCAAAAGTTCTATGGCTTCTTCGTATTTCGTCCAGTCCTCATAACATTCACCCGCAATTACGAGATGCACAGGCTTGCCCGTGCTTTGCATCAGCGGCAGGGCCTCTATGAGCACTTCAAGTCCTTTGTAAGCTCGGATTAAGCCGAAAAACAGAATGACATGTGCGTCCGCTTCACAAGGCAGTGCTAGTTTCTCACGTGACTCTGATTGGTTTCGCAAATCTGGAAAATGATTGTACACAGGATGAAATAGCACTTTTGTGCGATTTAGCTTTCCCGTTACCACTGGATGAGCAGCCACGGCTTCGCTGAGTGTCCATGCTCCATCAAGATGATACAAAAATCTTCGAACGAGGTATGCAGCAAATGTTTGAGACTCGTGAGAAGTGGCATTGTGAAGCAACCCAATGACATCCGCCGCAGGCGCTTTGGTCTTGATCCGTTTAATTGTGGTTGTCAGCGCAGGCAACAAAAGCGGTTGCCAAAACGGCACAACGACCAAATCGGGAGAAAATTCTGCGACGAAGTCCGCGGTTTTACTCCAAGAAATGGGGTTGAGTGAATCAAGTAGAGGATTTTCCAATTCGTTGAGGCCTTCTTCGAGTTGACTCTTTCCGGGAAACAACAACCGTGGGTATTGACGGCTGAAATTCACACGAAGCAGTGCATGGCCTTCTGACTCGAAAGCCTCGCACATGCTTGCATTAAATTGAGCTATTCCACCACGGTATGGCGGAAATACAGAAATGACGGCAATACGCATGAGACAAAGTAAGCGCATTCAACGTGCGAGCATCGCTGCTGTTCCTTCTATCTTTGACCAATACACGGTTGAAATCTCATGAATGCATTTATCGTAGACGGGGTGAGAACGCCCATTGGAAATTTTGGAGGCACACTTGCTCCAGTGCGTACCGACGATTTGGCCGCGTTGCCAATCAGAGAGTTGATGCAACGCCATTCCAGTTTGGATCCAAAGGCCATTGCTGATGTCTTGCTTGGCTGCGCCAACCAGGCAGGAGAGGACAATCGCAACGTTGCGCGCATGGCTTCGCTTCTGGCGGGCTTGCCCACTTCAGTTCCCGGAGAAACCATCAACCGACTTTGTGCATCTGGAATGGCTGCTGGCGCTCATGCCGCTCGAATGCTTCATGCTGGTGATGGTGAATTGGCCATTGTTGGGGGTGTGGAGCACATGACACGAGGTCCTTGGGTAATGTCCAAAGCTTCCAAGCCATTTGGTAGGGACAGCCAACTGTTTGACTCGAGTTTTGGATGGCGTTTCGTAAACCCGAAGCTAGATGCTGAATTTGGCACAGAAGGAATGGGGCAGACCGCTGAAAATTTGGTCGCACTGCATGGTATTTCGCGGGCGGATCAGGATGCCTTTGCTTTTTGGTCGCATCAAAAAGCTGCTGCTTCGGTTGACCTCAGGCGGGAAGAAATGATGGCTGTGGCCATTCCTCGAAGAAAACAGGACGACCTGATGTTTCATGAAGATGAATTCATACGCCCCAACACGTCCCTTGATGCCTTGGCAAAACTGCGTCCTGCCTTTAAACGGGAAGGAGGCAGCGTGACCGCAGGCAACTCTTCTGGCCTGAATGACGGGGCATGTGCGCTTCTTTACGCCTCAGAAAATGGACTGAAACAGCATGGATTGGAACCATTGACCGAAGTCATTTCCTCTTCAGTTGTAGGCGTGGAGCCCAGAATCATGGGGATTGGCCCAGTAAAAGCATCTGAACTTGCTCTAGCGCGTGCTGGACTCAGCATGGATGATATGGAGCTCATTGAATTGAATGAAGCTTTTGCGGCTCAGGCACTCTCATGCACCCGAAGTTGGGGGCTAGAAGACAACGACCCAAGACTCAATCCTCAAGGTGGAGCCATTGCATTGGGTCATCCACTGGGAATGACGGGCGCTCGTCTTTTATTGACGGCCTCGAAGCAGCTCGTTCGCAACCGAAAGAAGTACGCACTGGTCACGCTCTGCATAGGAGTGGGGCAAGGTTATGCCACGATCCTCAAGAATGCACAGTTACCTTAAACCCTCTAGGCGGTGATACAATCATTTAAAGGCATGGTTCCCGTGGTGGATCCGACAAGTTATGTGCATCCCATGGCCACGGTGGTAGGTCATGTGACCATTGGAGCGGATTGTTTCATTGGTGCAGGAGCTGTTTTACGCGGTGACTGGGGTAAAATCATCATTGAAGATGGATGCAATGTTCAGGAGAATGCTGTCATTCACATGTTTCCCGGAACCACCGTGAGACTTCATGCAGGTGCTCACATCGGCCACGGGGCCATGATTCATGGTGCGGTCATCGGCGAGCAATGCATGATTGGAATGAACGCCGTTATTCTCGATGACGTTCAGATAGGGAAGGAGTCCATCATCGGTGCACTCACGTTGGTCAAAGCTCAATCTGAATGGCCTGAAAGAAGCTTGATTGTCGGCAATCCAGGCAAGCGAATTGGCGACGTATCGGATGAAATGATCGCGCACAAAATCGAAGGCACTGCACTCTACCAGCAATTGCCTCAAGAAATGCACGCTCACTCGCGTGAAGTTGCGCCTCTTCGCAACAATCCAGAGACGCGGATAGCTGATTTCCCCGTATTTGAAACTTGGCAAACGCGTCGATCAAAAGAGTAATTGTGGGCAAATCCATTAACCGGCGTGTCGAGTTCAAACAATTCACGGTACGTGATGAGAAGTGCGCTATGAAGATTGGCACGGATGCTTTGCTGCTCGCTGCCTGGTGCGACACAGCTTCGGCCTCGCGAATTGTTGATTTTGGCTGCGGTTCTGGCATCATAGCTTTGATGGTGGCGCAACGCGCTCCAGAATCTCAAGTGATCGGAGTGGAATTGGAAGAAGGGGCAGTTGCTCAAGCGATTGATAATTTCAATGATTCTCCATTTACGAACCGGCTCACCGCAGCCTATGAAAGTGTGCAAGAGTTCTCAACGAAGCCAGAGCACCAAGGCACGTTTGACTTGGTCGTCAGCAACCCGCCATACTTTCACGACAAGCCGAAGTCGCCAAACATGGCGCGTAACCTCGCGAGGCATGATGAGTCACTTCCCATTGACGCACTGATGGCTTGCGCAGCAGCAGTGATGAAACCGGACGGCGTGTTCTCATGCGTGTGGCCCATGGAGCGAAAAGAAGATTTATTTGTAACTGCCAAAAACGCCAATATGCGGCTGTTGCGATTTTGCGAAATCGCGGGGTCACCTGAACACGAAGCAGTCAGGTTTCTATCGGAATGGACCCATCAAGACTCCAAAACCAAAGAAAACTCGCTTGGTGAGCAAGAGCGAATTAACATTGAAGAAGGCCCTAGAAATGAGGGCAGGCCACGTCTTTCAAATCGATACAAAATGTTATTGAAAGATTTTGTGCCCGACTTGGGGTAGTCTTGAGGCGATTAAGCGCCTAAAACTTGCTTCAAGCGATCAATTTGAGCAGACCACAATTCTCTAGCATCGTCTACTTCATCTTCTTCAGCGTAGTCTGTGATTACAATGGCCGTATCACCTGTTAAGTCGTCGATCTTGATGCGAAACTCAAAATAGGTGGCTAGTCCGTCTTCCTCGTCTTCCAGCCACCGAAACTTGATATATTCATCTCGTTTTTTGGTTACGAGCCTTGCGCTCTCCTCGCTGCCATCCCATAAAAAAATGTGCACATCTTTCTTTATGTTCACATCATCACAGAACCATTCGGCCAATCCACTTGGGGTGCTAAACATGTTGTAAAGCACTCCTTTCGAGCTATTGATAGGGTGTTCGACCTGAAATTTTTCTTTGTCCATGTGTGAGCTGTCTGTCAAATCGCAAGATACTGCGAATTTCTGCATTGAATGCTGAGTTTTTGAAAAATTGATTTTTACGGATTTTTCATTCGTTCGGTATTATATTTGCGCCGCGTTTGGCGGGATAGCTCAGCCGGTTAGAGCGCAGGATTCATAATCCTGAGGTCGGGAGTTCGAGTCTCCCTCCCGCTACAAATAAAAACGACGGATCGGTAATTGTACCGGTCCGTTTTCGTTTTGTGTCGTTTCGGCATTGAGATGCATCAGCGAGATGCCACATTGGAAGGCCGCCTGTGATATTGTAAAAGGCTTATTCCCCAATGGTTTCTTTTAATTGGCCTCATTTTTCGAATTCCTTCACGCTTTTTATGCTGTCGATGTTCCCGAGTATTGATGTCTGAAACGACCATCGAATTCGCATTCAACATCATTATAAATAGATAGGTCGATTATATTAATATATTGATTGGTTATCTTAGTGGATTGAAATTGGTCGGAAAATGAATGCAACAATCGCCAAATACCTTATCTGTGTTCCTGCTTTAATTTTCATGCAGACCGCAGTTTGCTTCGGCCAGGTGGAAATTGGCTTGGAGGAACATGCCGTTTCGGAGCATGGAATCTCTTATCGGCTTTATGCCAATTTCGGAGAGTCTGGTAACATCACCTCTGTATTTGCCCCTGAATCAATCTATGATGAGCAGTCTTGGCCAGGACTCGATCCGGCAGACTCAAGCGATGATCTACCTCCAGGAGCTGTGCCCGCTATTTCCTTTGCAACAGATTCCCCCAATGGTTTTTTTCAGTTTGCTTTGGGTGCCCAGCATTACAACACCCCGTCTGGTATCATTCCATCTCTTTTTCAGTTTTATCCTGATATGGAATTCGATTCGTGGTTTACGATTGGTGGAGCAGAAGGCGTTTCGACTGGTGTTCAACTCATTCCCGGACAGAACGAGGCTCTCAACGCATTTAACAGTGGAGGAGTGTTCAATACCAACGGCCTATCTGATGGAGGTGGTTGGTACACAGCAACAAGTTCACCGTTCTTTACAGACGCGAATAACCAAATACTATTGGCACAGCTCACAGTTGACGAAGGCACAAGCATTGATGTTACCTTGTCTTTGATTTGGAGAGACGCCAGCAATGTCAGCCATGTGGAAATCGGATTGACGGCAGCCATTGGTGACAGCGGAGTGGGCTGCATGGACTCCACAGCTTGCAATTACGACGAAGCTGCCACAGAAATTGGCGACTGCATTTACGCGGACAGCGCATGTTTGACGTGCTCTGGAAGCAATGATGGAAGCGGAGTAGTGGTTTCAAATGACGCGGACAATGATGGTGTATGTGATGGTGACGAGGTGGCTGGCTGTCAAGACATAAATGCCTGCAATTATAGCTCCAACGCAACGGATTCAGGATCTTGCTTATATGCCACGGGATGCGATGAATGCGCGGGAAATCCATCCAATGGTGCAGGAACAATTCAAGACAATGATGCAGACAATGATGGTGTGTGTGATGCAAATGAAATATTCGGATGCACCAATCCTGCTGCTTGCAATTATGCCCAACTTGCCACCGAAGAGGACTCAAGTTGCATATTGCCTGTGAATTGCGAAACGTGCACCGGTGAGGTAGACGGCACGGGCTCAGTCGTCTACAACGATGCAGATAGCGATGGGGTTTGTGATGACGATGAAATTGAAGGATGCATAAATCCCGCTTCTTGCAATTTCAATGCGCTAGCCACAGAGGATACTGGTGCATGCATATTCGCAAATGGTTGTGACTATTGTTCCGGAGCTGCCGATGGCACAGGAACAATTGTGAATGGTGACATTGACAACGATGGCGTTTGCAATGTGGATGAAATTGATGGGTGCTTAGACGATTCTGCTTGCAATTACAATGAAAGCGCCACGGATTCCGCAGCGTGTTACTACGCTACAGGTTGTGCTGAATGTTCAGGTGCTTCGGATGGCACAGGCACTGTCGTTCTCAACGATGATGATGCCGATGGCGTATGCAATGCTGACGAAATCAGCGGGTGCACGAGTGACTCGGCTTGCAATTACGACGCCTCAGCCACTGATGACAGTGGGGAGTGCATTTATCCTTTCGGATGTGACACGTGCTCTGGAAGCGCAGATGGAATGGGCACGGTTGTCGACAATGATCAAGACAATGATGGTGTTTGCGATGCAAATGAAATTGCAGGCTGTGGAGACAATGGCGCCTGCAACTACAACAGCAGTGCCACAGATGCGGCAGAATGCACCTATCCTGAATCAGGATATGACTGCTCAGGTTCTTGCCTTGCAGACTTCGATTCAGATGGTGTTTGCGATGGTTTCGAAGTCCTTGGCTGCATCTACGAAAGCGCTTGCAATTACGATTCGAACGCCACAGATGACAATGGTTCATGCACATTTGCTGCGCCAGGGCTTGATTGTGCTGGAAACTGCTTGTTTGACGTTGATGAAGATGGAGTCTGTGATCAATCCGAAACGGTAGGTTGCCTTCAAGCATCTGCATGCAATTACAGCTCCGGTGCCACTGAAGCAGGATATTGTGATTACCCAGAATCGGGATATGATTGCGATGGCAATTGCCTTGCAGACACGGATCAAGATGGTGTTTGCGATGATTTTGAAACCACCGGCTGCATGAATAGCAGCGCGTGCAACTTTGACTCAGCCGCCACAGATGATGATGGTTCATGCACGTTTGCTGTGCCTGGACTTGATTGTGCTGGAAACTGCTTGTTTGATGTTGATGAAGATGGGATCTGTGATCAATCCGAAACGGTAGGTTGCCTTCAAGCATCTGCATGCAATTACAGCTCCGGTGCCACTGAAGCAGGATATTGTGATTACCCAGAATCGGGATATGATTGCGATGGCAATTGCCTTGCAGACACGGATCAAGATGGTGTTTGCGATGATTTTGAAACCACCGGCTGCATGAATAGCAGCGCGTGCAACTTTGACTCAGCCGCCACAGATGATGATGGTTCATGTGCGTTTGCTGTGCCTGGACTTGATTGTTCTGGCAATTGCTTATTTGACATGGATGGAGACGGAATCTGTGATCAATCTGAAACAGTAGGCTGCCTTGATTCAGCTGCTTGCAATTACAGCTTGGATGCCACTGAAGCAGGATATTGTGACTATCCTGAATCCGGATATGATTGCAACGGTGATTGTCATACAGACGCAGATCTTGATGGTGTGTGTGATCAGTTTGAAGTACTTGGTTGCACCAATCCTGATGCTGATAATTTTGAAATTCTTGCCACTGAGGACAACGGATCCTGTGACGACGTTGTTTTTGGCTGCGTTTATTCATGGGCTTCGAACTTCAATCCCTCTGCCACAGAAGATGATGGAACCTGCCTGAGCGGTGCCGCAAATTGCAATGACGATGAAGCGTGCAACTACACAGAAGGGTCTCAAGACGCTCTTGAATGCTATTACTCTGAAATCCATTATGACTGCAATGGAGAATGTTTAAGCGATTCCGATGAAGACGGCATTTGTGATGCACTCGAAGTTGGAGGTTGCACAGATAGCAATGCATGCAACTACGATGCAATCGCAACGGACGATGACGGTTCATGCACAATGGCGACTTCAGGCCTTGATTGTGCAGGCAATTGCTTGTTTGACACAGATGAAGACGGCGTCTGCGATGAATTGGAAATAACAGGTTGTACAGATATTGCGGCTTGCAATTACGAGCCTCTTGCTACGAATGCCGGTTATTGTCATTATCCTGTCTCTGGATATGATTGCAGCGGAAATTGTTTGGCTGATCAAGATTCAGACGGCGTTTGCGATGAACAAGAAATACCAGGCTGTACTTCCGGGCCAGCTTGCAATTTTAACAGCAGCGCAACTGAGGATGACGGCTCATGTGTCTTTGCAGAAGTTGGATTTGATTGTGAAGGAAGTTGCTTATTCGATGCTGACAGTGATGGCATTTGCGATCAATCTGAACAGGTTGGTTGCTCTGATGAACAAGCATGCAATTTCAACGATGCTGCCACGGAAGAGGGCTATTGTGATTATCCAGAAGCGGGTTACAATTGCAGCGGCTCTTGCCTTTATGATTTTGATGCTGACGGTGTCTGCGACGCATTTGAAATTGTAGGATGCACAGATGGTAATGCTTGCAATTTCAATTTTCAAGCGACGGAAGATAATGGGCAATGTCTATTTCCTGAATTAGGTCTTGATTGTGATGGGCAATGCTTATTTGATGTTGATGACGATGGCGTTTGCGATCAAACGGAGCAAGTCGGCTGTGCGGACGAATTGGCCTGCAATTACGATGCAAGTGCTACGGAAGAGGGATACTGCGATTACCCAGAGATTGGTTATGGCTGCAGCGGCAGTTGCCTGCAAGACAGTGACTTGGATGGGGTTTGTGATGAATTCGAGATCATGGGGTGCACTGATGTTATGGCGCAGAATTATGATGCAAATGCAACAGACGATGCCAATAACTGTGTGTTCTACAATTCAGGCTGTACCTATCATGGGGCATGCAATTACGATGATGAAGCCGCAACTGACGATGGAACGTGTCACTGGAATTGCGTCGGTTGCATGGATGAAAATGCACTGAACTACGATTCGGGAGCAACGGTAGAATCCGATCTTTGTTTCTTCTGCGAAACAGGAGGTGGGGGAGGAAATAGTGACGAGGAACCGTGCATTGGCGACTTGAACGTTGACGGCATTCGCGGCACTGCTGATTTGTTGATTCTGCTGAGCTACTTTGGTTTAATGTGCGAAGAATGACAGGGTTGCATTTCAATAGCTACAAGACACGCAATAGATGCGTAGGCATCTACCTTCAATCAAATCTTTAACGCACAAAAAGGGAGGCCAAAAGCCTCCCTTTTCAATCAATTAATGGCAAATCTAATTAACGACGCTCTCGGGCCTCGCTCTCATTGCAACGAATCTCTCGACCCATTAAATCTTTGCCTTCCATCGCTTCCAAAGCCTTTTCGGCTTCTTCTTGATTTGGCATTTCTACAAATCCAAAACCACGGCTCCTTCCGGTTTCGCGGTCATGGATGACTTTCGCGCGTTCGACTTCTCCGTGAGCTTCGAACGCTTCTTGCAATGCGACGTCATCGACGCCCCATGCTAGGTTTCCTACAAAAATATTCACAATAAATAAACTTAATGGTGCAAATGTACAATATTGTACTGTTCGAATCACAATCCACTGAAAAACAACTCGATTGCAATAAAATACCTGTTATTTTCGCAACTTTTAAAACGCTGAAAACGTAACAGACAAACGTAAAATGACGCGCTCAAGGAAGATTTAATAATTTTGAGCAATGTTTTATTTTAATTCGTCGAAGAATTTTTCGTATCTTTATGTTTGAATTATCTATTTTTCACTTTATGCGACTTCTCCTCACCCTCCTGTTGGCACTGCCAACCATGGCTTTTGCCCAGTTGTGCTCAGAGCCATCACCTGTCTCTTACAGCGGTTTTGGTCTCCAACAAACTGAAGCCGACCTTTCAGCCACTGAAAACTACCTCGATGCTTTGAATACGAGTACTTTCAGTTTGGGAACAGGAATCTCAGATAACAACCTCTGCATTCAGAGCAACAGTGACATCACGACCTTTCTAGGTGTAAAATTGAGAAACGTAGTAGCGCCAAACGACAACACCCCTGCGGAAGGCAATGTGTATTTCGCAGAACCAGGCTATAGTCCTGACTCTCAAAATGGCCCTGCAGGCGCAGGTCCCTATGCCAACTGGAATATCATTGCATATGCAGGCTTGAATGCAGGCGCTTTCGACAGTGTTGATGTGATTGTTCACCTTGATTTCAATCCATGTTTCGGTTACGAAGAGGATTCACTTCTTGCAATCAACATTGGAGACGAATTGGATAACAACATCTACACTTCAGCTTCAGGCATTTCATCTTTTGGTATCAACACCAACTTAGGATACGAGCAGATCGACGCCCTCAACAACACGGGCATCCCTTTCGACGCCACTGTGGAAGGATACTACACGTTTGCAATTGAAGTGAAGGACAATTGTGGCAATCGTAAGCTTTGGAATGAAATCACTGTATACGTCCAGTCAGAGACTACTTCAACTGGAAGCGCAGTGGCAGATGCCAACGATAACGGTGTTTATGATGACAACGAATCGATCGGATGTATGAATGAAACGGCATGCAATTACGACTGCTCGGCCACAACAGACAGTGGTTGTGACTACGCTTCGTGTTCTGGATGCACGGTGCAAGAAGCGTGCAACTACAACAGCTCAGCAACGATCGCCAACACTGAAGCCTGCAATTACCCTGTAGATTTGTGGGGTGCAGATCACTTCAACTGCGACGGATCGTGCGTGAATGACAGCGATGAAGATGGCATTTGCGATGAGTCTGAAATTGTTGGATGCCAAGACTCTACAGCTTGCAATTACAACAGCAACGCAACCGACTCAGGTTCATGTACATTCGCTGCGACCAACTACGATTGTGACGGGGATTGCTTGAATGATGCTGATGCGGATGGCATTTGCGATGAACTCGAGGTAGGAGGTTGCGATGATGAGGATGCATGCAATTATGAAATCGGTGCAACTGAAAATGATGGCTCTTGTGATTTCTCAACGTGTGCAGCTTGCAGAAACGAAAACGCTTGCAACTACAATGATGCTGAAGGCCTTGTTCACAATTCAGCGTTGTGTGTATTCCCCACCGAGTCATGTGATTATTGTTCTGGTGAATCAGATGGATCAGGAACAGTTGTTGATGGAGACATAGACAGCGATGGCATTTGCAATGCGAACGAAGTTTCAGGATGCACAATTGGTGCGGCTTGTAACTACAATTCTGCAGCAACAGATGACGACGGTTCTTGCGAAACAATCGATGCCTTGGGCGTTTGTGGAGGGTCTTGTTCAGTGGATGCTGATAATGACGGGATTTGCGATGACGTAGACCTTTGCACGGACACCGCAGCTTGCAATTTTAATGCCTCTGCGAATGCGAATGAAGCATGCGAAAGCCTTTCTTGTGCAGGATGCACGGTGGATTCTGCCTGCAACTATGACGATGCTGCAACAATTAGCCTCAACACTTGTGTGTATGCCACCAACTGCGATTCTTGCAGCGGTGAGACTGACGGAAGTGGAACTGTGGTTGATGGCGACACAGACAATGATGGAACCTGCAACGGTGATGAAGTGAATGGATGCACGGACAATACTGCGTCTAATTTCAATCCACTTGCTACCGAAGATGACGGGACTTGTATTGTCAGCATTCCTGGTTGTCACATTCCAATCGACTGCAATTACAACCCAAACTTTACAACGGCTGACCCTACAATGTGCTCTCCGGCTTTTGGTGGTTCTACGCCTTGTTCTGGTGGGATGATGGGCTCTCCAACGCCTCTTGGTATGATCACTGCATGCGATAACGAATATGCGTGCAACTTCGGTGAAGAAGGAGTTTGCGACTATTTATCATGTGTCGGCTGCACGAACGAGGCGGGCTGTGATTACGAATCGGATAATGTCTATTCGACCGATTGCGATTATTCTTGTTATGGCTGCACAAATGCTGCTGCAGATAATTACAACTCAGGAGATCCGGCAACCATCGACGACGGTTCATGTGTCATTTCAGGTTGCACCACAGATGGTGCCTGCAATTACAATGCAGATGCCACCAATGACAATGGCACGTGTGAAGTAACATCTTGCGTTGGCTGCAACGACACTGCTGCCTGTAACTACGATGCTGCTGTTACATTGAACGAACCGATTTCTTGTGTATATCCAACTGGAGCATGCGACGCTTGTTCTGGCGCTTCAGATGGTACAGGAACTGTCGTTGATGGCGACAGTGACGATGACGGTGTATGTGATGCAGACGAAGTAAGCGGTTGCACAGACAGCGCTGCATGTAATTTCAGTTCAACAGCTACGGAAGACGATGCTTCTTGCTTGTACACAGACGCATGCGGTGTTTGTGGCGGAAGCGGAATTGATACCGATAACGATGGCACGTGTGATTCTGAAGAGATTCCTGGGTGCATGAACAGCACTGCTTGCAACTACAATCCTCTGGCCACAGATAATGCCAGCTGTGACTTTACTTCTTGCGAAGGATGCATGGATGCAAATGCTTGTAATTTCGACGATGAGGCTACCACAAGTGTTCCTTCACAATGTGAATACCCAATTGATTTGTTTGGAGCCTCACATTTTGATTGTAACGGGGATTGCGCAAACGATACAGACAATGACGGAACATGCGACGAAGACGAAATTCCTGGTTGCACAGATTCAGACGCTTGCAACTACAGCAACGGTGCTACTGACGAGGATGGATCATGCACGTATCCGGCCGAAAACTACCTCGATTGTTCGGGCAACTGCCTGACAGATGAGGACGAAGATGGAGTTTGTGACGAGATTGAAGTCTATGGATGTGACATTGACGACTCTTGCAACTACAATCCTGCTGCTACAGAGAATGATGGAAGCTGTGAGTTTGACTCGTGTGCTGGTTGTACCATTGAGTCAGCCTGTAACTATGATGAGACTGCTACTTTGAGCAATGACATCACCTGCACTTACATTCCAGCCGGTTGGGACGATTGCGATCAAACGATCTGCACGGACAGCGACAACGATGGGAACTGTGATTTTGATGAACCAGCAGGCTGTGTAGGCGAATTCAACGCACCTGTGTTGAGCATGAGTGGCGTGGTAGAAACTGCTGCGAACATTGCCGATTGGGCTTCAACTGATTTTTTAACCAATGTATCTGACGACACAGGGGTTGCCGGAACAACGTTTACCGATTACGCTGGACGATTGGATGATGGACGTTACAGTGTGACGCGTATCTATGTGTCCACCGACATTTGTGGCAACTCAAGTGAGGCGGGACAATTGATTGTAGCTGATGCCACACAAACATCAGGTTGCACGAATCCGAACGCTACGAGTTACGATGCCGGTGCCATCAATGACGACGGTTCATGCGATTACTCTCCAGCTTGTCTGGGTGATTTGAATTTGGACAGCATTGTTGGAACTTCTGACTTGTTGATCCTCTTGAGCTCATTCGGATTGCCTTGCTCAGAGTAAGAAGAATTCGTTCGACCAAATTGAAAAAGGCCTGCCCATTGGGGCGGGCCTTTTTATTGCCCGCTCATTCGATTTTGAACCTAAGAGCAGTGCAGGCAATCAAACCAAGCCAAATCAATCCAAGCAAAACGGCTCATCGCTCGTGTGCCACATCATTTCATCCTTTTACAACCTGCAATGGGCGCTAGCGATTGAATGACATCAAAAAAGCCCACCATTGAAGGCAGGCTTTTAATTGAGAGTCAAATTGAATGCTTTTGATCGAAGCGAATCGAACGCAATCTCTATTCCTCCATTGCTTCCAAGCGACCGAGTAAGTCCAACATTTGATCCGCTCCAATTTGCTTTGCTACAATCCTCTTATCCTGATCCAACAAGAATACTTTGGGGGTGGCAAACACGTCGAATGTTGTTCTGAAATTGAGACTCTTCAACGTGGTCACTCCGCCATAGATTAGGGCAGAGGCACTGTCTTGAGCATTGATCAGCGGATTATCACTGACGTTGACCCAATCATCATAGTCATTCTCTGTCACAAACTCAACCCATGGGGCTGGATCAAAATCATTTCCGATTGCGAAGATTTCAAGGCCTTTGCCTTTCCATTCCTCATACAACTCTTTGTACTTGGGAAGTTCTTTTTTGCAATGACCACAAGTGCTTTCCCAGATTATAACCGCTGTATACTTTGCTTCAACATCATAAAGCGATATCCAACTCTCTTGATCCAAACCTGGTAAAATAATATTCGGAATCATGTTGCCACATTGACTGTCCCGTAATTCATCAGCACGTTCCATGACTTTTTTCAATTGCGCTTCCTTCAGCCAGGTGGCCATACCCGTTGCATAATAGGTGTCGATCATGTGCACGAAAACCTTGTCCATGCACATCACTTGCGAAGATTCGGCATTGAACGTAATGAAGTGAGTGATGTACTTGAACATTTCGGGGTTTCCCAATGCATTCGAAATCAATCGGTCAGCTTCTACAGACATAGAATCAGGCACTTGAGGCAAAACCCGGGTCCAATACGTTTCCAAAATCTGATGAAAACTTCCATCATGCACCAATCTAGGGTCTGTGAAATCGACGCGATCCCAGTAATGATCTCGGTACCATCGGTATTGCAACTCTTGTTTATTTACAATTTGTGCGGGCACTTCAGGTATTTCAGGCTCAATGATCATCTTCAAATACTTGGCGAATAACTTCTCAGGATGATCTAGAAGCAAACGCTGCTGTTCATTGGCCACTTCTTTGCCCATATCCGTTAAGAATTGGCGTGCGTCAGTCACCTGATCTGCAGTGGCTGTAGAGTCAGACAAAACTGCTTCATAGGGGCCAGCTAGCCCTCTTCGGCTTTGAATGAAACTGAGGTAGTCATAAAACACTCTATTTTCCTCGCTCTCTAAAACTTCGACATAACGTGTCGGGTCTGATGCCTTGGTACTGAGAACAACATTCTCTGCCACAGCGAGGAATTCAAAATATTTAGGACCGGGCATTACGATGGCATGTTTGCCGCATTTCTCGTAAGGTCGTCCTGGGAAAATGACTTGGCCTGATGCACTGGTTATTGCAGTGTCTGCGTAGTAAAGCTTATTGCCATAGTAATGCGCCAAGTATACGGTGTCGTTGCTTAGTCCATCGATGGTAACATCAATGCTGTAGTCAGTTTCTTGTGCGAAGAGGGTGTGCACTGAAGTCATTGACCACATAGTTGCCAATGCAATAGCACTGACGCGGAACTTTTGTATCATGTTTGTCGTTTTCATAAACCAATGGTCAAAATTAATTTGAGTAGGGCAAGCGGCACCATCAAATGTGGTTAACTGTTCACAATGTACCAAGGACAATAAGTATGCCGAATGTGGTTTTTTGAAAATAAAAAAAGCCCGCCGAGGCGAGCTTTCTTTAATTACGTTGCAACAACAAATCAGTGGCTTACCACCAATCGTTGCGTAGATCGTTCTTGGCCTGATGTCAATTCAAGGAAATAAATTCCATCTTCCAAATTGAATTCAATCATTTCGCCTTTCGAAAGGTTATTCAGCTGGCCTTCCAAAACAAGTTGTCCATTGAGCGCAATAACACGCATCCAAGCGTCATTTGGCTGTCCTTGAACGTTAATGTAGTTCGTTGCTGGGTTTGGTCCGAAAGAAAAAGCAAGGTCATTCTCAAATGCAAGGATTGAAGATGGGTTGGACGCAGACAAGTTGATGTCATCAACAAAGTAATTCCCTATAGTTTGTCCATCACCATATCCGAAGAAATTGACTCCTCCAAATGGAGAGTCAAAAGGGAAGGGGTCTGAAGCAACACCGTCAATAGACAAAGTGATCACATCATTGTCCATGTCAATCAAATGGTGCACTTGAAACCATTGGTCAAGGGGAAATGATCCTCCACCTACATTGGCTTCGTCTGCAACAACTTGAAAATCACCTGAGAAAGCGAAGGTTACGTCAAACGCCCAACCTACACCAGGCGCTACGTCTTCTTGAACATTGTAATAGCCTGATGAGCCTTCTGGGATATACATCCAAAATGAAGCTTCATAAACTCCACCATCAAGACCAGCTGTCAATACCACGTCCATCGGTCCGCCCGCTGCTGTATTGGCAAATAAGTGGAGTGAGTTAAGCCCTTCATGCGCTTGATCTGTTGAGATTTGAGCATCCTCTGCGGTGCCATCACCACCAGCCCAAGTGATCCAAACATCACTAGATGAGATGTAATCGCCTGAAGTGAAGCCTTCGAATCCTTCTTCGTAAAGTGTTTGTGAAATGGCTGATAAGCTAAACGCCAGCCCGGCCAACAGTAAAATGTGTTTCATGCGTGTGAATTTTTTCGTATTGCAATATAAGGTTTTCCGTTGAATATTTGAATAGTACACCCTTCACTACGCGAAGATATTTGTAGTTTCGATGCATGGAATGGACAGGGAATCTTCGGAAAATGTCAACCTCATCGACGAGTGGATTGAATGGAATGGTAGGGTATTCCTTGCGAGGAGCAGATGTTCTAGAAGAAATGAAGGAACTCGAAATTGCCACACTGATTGGACAAAAAATCTCATTGCGATTCAAACACGAAATCAACTGCACGATAAGCGGCAGGATCATTTCAAAAGCATATGGAGAAGGCATGAGCTATAATTCTTGGCTGAATGCTCCAAGCGCTGTCGAGAGTGTCTTGCGTCCAGAATTAAGTCGCATTCATGAAGGGATTGCTTTGCGGAATCACGATTGGGAACAGGCACACCACAATCAACCGCACTGCGTCTACGTCAGTCAAACCAGCGGGTTTAAAGTTGGCGTCACTCGGTCCACCAACCGGCCTTATCGCTGGCACGACCAGGGCGCCGTTGGAGCCGTTGTCATTGCAAACGTGCCTTATCGTCAGCTCGCAGGTGAATTGGAAGTCTTGTTAAAGTCCATCATGACGGATAAGACGAACTACCGAAGAATGCTTCAGCATGCCCAAGCGGATTTGCCAGCACTTGAATCATGGAGGGAAGAATGCTTTGAATCCCTAGGAGAAGAATACGAAAGCTTTTTTGATGAAAATAGCGAGCCAGAAGGATTCCAATACCCTGTGCGTGAATATCCAGCAAAGATCAAGAGCATCCGATTGGACAAAATCCCAGAAATCAATGGTGTGCTTGTTGGCATCAAAGGCCAATACCTAATCTTCGAAGATGGAAGCGTATTCAACGTTCGGAACCACTCGGGTTACAGGGTTTCAATCAATTGGTGACCAGCAAGCAACTGGTGACCAGCAAGAAGGGCAGGAGCAGGAGCAAATCAGTTCAATGAAGGATCAGATGGCGCATTGGCGATGTGTCCGAATCCCTTTCCCATGCCTTCGATCAACTGCTTCCAAAAAGACTCTTCTTCCACCGATGTGTCCATGATGTTTTGGATGGAAGTTTCTGTTACGAACCAAGAGTGGCTCTTGATTTCTGATTCTAGTTGTCCCGGCGTCCAACCCGCGTAACCGATGAAGAACCGCAATTCAGATTCTTGCACAACGCCTGAATCAATGACAGATTTGAGCCATTCAAAATCTCCCCCCATGAACAAGCCCTCCATGACCTGCACAGCTCCTGGAGCGTTTGATTTGGTGTGGAGATAATACAAATTGCTATGCTTTACGGGGCCACCTAGACTGATGCGAGCATCCCATTCCGGCAATTCTTCCAGCAATTCATTCAAGTCAACCTGAACAAAATTATTCAGGACAAAGCCAAAGGACCCCTCATCGTTGTGCTCACACAACAGAATGGCCTTTCTCCCAAAGTAAGCATCGCTCAAGAAAGGCTCAGAAAGAAGAATCTTCCCAACTGCCAATTCTGCCTTTGAAGGTGGAGTAAACCGAATCATGCCGTAAAGTTCCGACTTTTGTCCAAACATTGAAAGTGAATTCATGAAATACCGCCTCTCGAAATTTGAGCCTTGCAGAGCATTGGCCATGAATTGTATGATTTGGAGCATGCGTGTGGCATGCATGGTTCTGGTTTCGAACAACGTTCAAGGGCAATTTCTTGTCGGAGACTCCGAGGTGAATTTAAATGACAATGAGACGCCAACCTGGAAAGAAGCAATTGCCACATTTCGTTTGATGGCCGACGAAGTGGATTATGCCACCTTGATTGAAGCAGGTACGAGCGACGTAGGAAGACCCATTCATGCTTTTTTGTTGAGCGAAAGCGCCAGTGATGTTCACGACTTGAACGAATTGCGATTGACTCGGCTTGCGAATCATCAAAAAGCATGTTTGCTGATCAATAACGCCATTCATCCTGGAGAACCCTGTGGAGTTGACGCTTCATTGGCATGGCTTGAGAACTTGATGCAGGACGACGAAGTGCGCCTTCGACTGCTCAGTAAATTGGACGTTGTTGTCATTCCGATGTACAACGTTGGAGGCGCGTTGAATCGAAATTGCTGCACCCGAACCAATCAAGATGGCCCAGAGGAATACGGCTTTCGTGGAAATGCACGCAACCTTGATTTGAACCGTGATTTCATCAAGATGGACAGTCAAAATGCGAAGGCATTTGTGCAGTTATTCCATGCCATAAATCCGGATGTTTTCATAGATACGCATACGAGCAATGGCGCAGACTACCCCTACGCCATGACGCTTATCACGACTCAAGCCGACAAGGCAGGACCTGTGATTGGCCCATTTTTACGCGACATCATGGAGCCTAGCATCTTTGAATCCATGAAGCAAGCGGGAGAAACAATCATTCATTATGTCAACACCCGGAATCAAACGCCAGAATCCGGAATCATTGAATTCCTTGAATCACCGAGGTATAGCACAGGCTACACAACACTATTTGGGGCTTTGGGCTTCACCTCCGAAGCTCATATGCTTAAACCATTCCACGTTCGTGTGAAAGCAACAGTGAAGTTGATTGATTGCATTGCCACGTTTACAGCTGACCATCTCGGCGAAATAAAGCAAATTAGAGAGGAGGAGCGAAATCGAATCCTGAATGCCAAGCAGCTTCCAGTGCACTGGGGGCTAGACTCCAGCGACTCCACTATGATTTCATTCACAGGCTTCGAAGCAAGGAGAGAGGTAAGCCAAGTGACCGGCGACATTCGGCTGCGATACGATCACGATGCAACTTGGGAACAACCCGTGCCATACTTTAACCACTTTGAAGTTGACGCACTTGCAATCTTGCCTGAATATTACATCATTCCCCAAGCTTGGAGAGAAGTGGTCCAGCGTTGCCTATGGAATGGCGTGAAAATGACGCCATTGCCTTCTGACACAATCATGGAATTGGAGGTTACCTACATCCGAGGCTTCGAGCCTCGCAAGTTTCCCTACGAAGGGCATCATTTGAACCGCCTAGATTCCATAGACTTTCGCATTGAGCCTGTGCGACTTTTCCGAGGTGACTGGATGGTTCGAACCGATCAACCTGCTGCACGCTATCTTGCTGAAACATTGGATCCTCGCGGGCACGACTCGTTCTTTGCCTGGAACTTTTTTGACAGCGCAATGCAACAAAAGGAATATTACAGCAGCTACGTTTTTGAAGAGACCGCTTTGGAGATGCTCCAGTCCAATGATGCATTGAAAAGAAGATTTGCTGATGCAAAACAATCCGATCCAATGTTGGCTGAAAACAGCAGAGCGCAGCTCAACTGGCTCTATTTGAACTCCAAACACTACGAGGGCACGGTCAATCGGTATCCAGTCTTTCAGTCATCCGCAAAGCGAAACTAGTCCATGCCTGAACTGCCTCCTTCTCTTTGGAATATACCTGAACGGTTTATAAGCATCACGCATCAACTTGGGCGAAGTTGGAGGCGCGATGTCATGAAGATGACGCCGGAACAAATCCGAGCGATGCTCGATGGATTGTCCCGACTGTATCCTGGGCAATTCGGTGTGACGTACGAACAAATCAATTTAGGCAGGATTCCAACAGCGAAAATCCATTATTCACCTGATTCAGCGAATAGCCCGAAAAATCCTAATCGCGTTCTGTTTGTGCATGGTGGCGGTTTTGCGTTTGGTTCGGCTCGAACACATCGTGCTTTAGCCACATCACTTGCGAAAAAAAGTTTCACAGACGTCTACATTCCGGATTACGGCTTGGCCCCGGAGAGGCCATTCCCCGCGGCGCTTAATGAACTGATAGAATGCTACCAGATTCTTGCCCGTGAAGATGGTAATATTTGGTTGATGGGGGACTCTGCAGGCGCTAATTTGGCTGCTGCTTTGCTCAATGAAGTCATCGCGGACAACGGCAAGAAGCCCGCTGGCATCCTTTTGCTTTCGCCTTGGATTGATTTGCGACCGGGATCAAACAGCAACACACTGAGCCAGGCACGCTGGAGTCCTTTTGAACGATTGGATATGCTCGAGTATGCCACACATTACCTTCAAGGACACCCGCCCACAGACCCAAAAGCATCGCCTATCTTGGCCTCAATGCAGTCTTGGCCTCCCGTTTACCTTGAGGCTTCCGAAGCAGAGTACCTCTGGTCTGACGCGGAAACTCTGGCTGCCAAACTGCAGAAAGAAAACGTTCAATTTGAATTCCGAGTCGAAAAGTCGGCGCTGCACGCTTGGCAGTTGTTTCCAGACATCTTACCCGAAGCCAAGCGATCCATTGAAAAAATGGCAGCCTTCATTGCATCCCATTCCTAGGTTGACTCAATCGAAGCGCAAGCATCGAGCGTTTGACACATCAGTTCGGTGGCCTTCAACCAAGTATCAGAATCCATGGTCAAAGGCGGAGCCACTCTAAATGCATTTGGAGTGCTCAAGAAATAATAAATCAGCAGTCCGTTTTTCAATGCGTGATCAACACAAAACGCCACGGACGCTGCATCCTTTAGCTCAACGGCGATGTAGGCTCCAATACGACGCACATCCTGAACCAGTGCATGAGCCATCATCCGTGATTGAAAATTCCCGGCTCGCTCTTCCATGGCCGGAAAATCAATCTTTTTCAGAAGCGACAGCGCTGCTGCGGATGATGCGCAAGGCAACGGGTGTCCACCAAATGTTGTGATGTGTCCCAACTCAGGGGAGGTTGCCAATTGTCGCATCCTTGCTTTGGAGCTCACAAAAGCACCCATGGGAAGGCCGCCTCCCAATGCTTTCCCAAGACACAAAACATCAGGTTCGATGGAAAAATGCTCAAAGGCAAAAGGCTTGCCCGTTCGCCCCATCCCACATTGGATCTCATCCAAAATCAACAACACTCCTTTCTCAGTGCATCGGTTTCGAAGAGCATGCATCCATTTCACACTTGGAATACGTATGCCGGCGTCTCCCTGCACTGTCTCAACAATCACAGCAGCGAAAGATTCGTCGATCGTTTGAAGTGCACCGTGATCATTCCACTCCATGAAATCAACATCTGGAACCATTGGCGCAAAAGGAGCCTTACGTGCTTCATTTGAACTCACACTCAATGCACCAAATGTATTTCCATGATAACCGCCGTCAACGGCCATGATCCTCGTGCGCTTTGTGCAATTGCGCGAAAGCTTCAGCGCACCATCAATTGCCTCTGCGCCAGAGTTCACGAAATAGACGGCATCCATTGAAGAGGGCAAGATGGAACACAGTGAGGCGGCTGCGAGATCCTGTGATTCCTGCCTCATTTCACCGTAAACCATCACATGCAAGTGCTGATCAATTTGATTCTTTAAGGCTTGAATTATTTCAGGATGAGAATGACCAAATGAACTTACCCCGATGCCAGAAACAAAATCAATGACTTCCCGACCGTCATCCAGCAGAATGATTGAACCCGATGCACTCTTCACTCGAATATTGAGTGGATGCAAAGTGGTCTGAGCCAGACCATCATTCAAAAGTTGTTCGGTAAGCATTTGATTTATAGTGGCTGTAGGGTCACTTCACGACCAAGTTTATCTCGTCCAAGAAAGTCCAGCTCGGATTTCCCGCGCCGAGATGCTCTGAAGGCAGAGGCCCAAAATTGACAACATTGAAGCGGATGTAGCGCGCCTTTTCATCGCCTTGGAGCACAAAACGATGAACCAATGTTTCCTCTTGATCATTTGCTTCATTGTGGCGAACACTCCCTTCGCCAAAAGGCCGCCATTCAATCGAATCAACCGACACATCAACGCGCACTTCACGCGGCAAGAAAATCCAAGGACGAATATCCCTCAAAGCACCAATTTCAACAGTCCTCAATTGACGTGCATTTTGAAGGTCAATTACCCCCTCAACATTCTCTCCCCAAAACCCCTGCCAATCACCCGTCTGATAATGCCGCGGACCACTAATTCCATCAATCAACGCGTTTGGACCACTTGCAGCATATTGAGGGTCAAACGCAGTTTGAAGGTCCAGTGACCAATTGTGGCTGATGCGTCGGATTTGATGAACAACTGCACTGGAGCTGATTCCCAGTTCATTTATGCTTCGTGCCCAAATTTTGGCATCCCCCAAAATGTGCAAGGGACCGTCATAGGTTTTCCACTCCTTCATCGGATCAAGACCCAAAATATCTGTTATTTGATACTGAATGGACGATCCTTTTGCATTGGCCAAAATCGGAATATCAAAGGATTCAGTTCGGTAGGTCATAGGGCCGTCAATCACAGGCACACCAACAAAGGAATCGTCTGCCCAAGACTGACTGGGCCGTGACCCAACAGATTTACCGAAAACGCTTGATTCCATGGCGCTGGTCTCGAACTGAATGGATCCACCTCGTTGAATGGCAGACTTGCTGAACCAACTATTCGCATGATCTTTGAGCAAATCAGGTGACGCCAGTGTTGACTGAATGGAATTCACGACCAAACCATTTCCCTTGCGCTCAATGAGCAAAGGTTGAAAAGATGTGCCTTCTGATGGGGCTCGATTCGCCTTCGGTGCAACTGTGATCTGTTCAAACGAAGGAATACCTGCAACGAGTTGATCAGATCCGGGGCATACGGGGTACATGCCCAAGGCACTCCAAACATGCCAGGCACTCATTTGGCCGCAATCTTCATTGCCTGACAATCCATCTGGCGCGTTGCGGTATAGATCGTCTTGAATTTGACGCACTAGCCGAGCTGTTTTACTTTGATTCCCAGCATAAGCATACAAGTAGGCCATGTGATGACTTGGTTCGTTTCCATGGGCGTATTGACCAATCATCCCCGTGATGTCAGGCTGGCTTCTTCCTGTTGTCTCACTCGTGCCCTCGAACATCTCATCCAAAAGAGCCTCATAAGCTTTGTCGCCGCCAATTAGAGCGATGTGTCCGTTTACATCATGAGGAACATAGAAGTTGTATTGCCAACCGTTGGCCTCCGTGTAGTTGAAATTTACTTCGCGAGGTTCAAAATTTGCCAACCAAGCTCCACCACGCTTTGGCTGAATGAAACCGGACTCAGCGTTGAATAAATTCCTGTAAGACAGCGCACGTTTTTCAAATCGTTTGGCCAAGATGCGGAATTGGGCTGTTTCAACAGCCGATGATTGATCTGAGAGCCGACGAGCAAATGAAGCGATGCACGCATCATCATAGGCATATTCCAAGGTCTTGGACACAGATTCGTGCTCTTCGTCTAGAGGAATGTAGCCACGTTCGATGTAAGCAGGCAATCCGAGGTGCGCGCTATCCGCAGCTTGAACCATGGCTTCCAACGCCATCGCCTGATCGAAACCGTCAATCCCCCAGGATGCAGCATCCGCAATTACTGGAACACTATGGTACCCAATCATGCAGCCCGTATAGTTTCCTGCAAGTTCCCAAACAGGGAGCTGTCCGCCATGCTGGTACATCCTCAGCATGGTCCGAATGAAATCCCTCGATCTTATGGGCTCGATCCAATTCAGCAAAGGATGCAGGGCTCTGTAGGTGTCCCAAAGCGAAAAGACAGTGTAATGATCGCCCTCGTCAGGAGTCAATTGATGCACCTGCAGATCAGTGCCACGGTATTGACCGTCCACATCATTTGCGATGTTAGGTGTGGTGAAGCAGTGGTACAGAGCTGAATAAAACTTTTTTCGTTTATCATCATCTCCACCTTGGGCAACAATGGTAGCGAGTTGACTGTCCCAAAGGGAAGTTGCTTGCACTTTGTAACGCTCAAAGTTTGATACAGGTGCTTCCTCTTGCAGATTTCTCAAGGCACCTTCTATGCTAACAAAACTGAGGGCTACGCGTGCATTCAATTCATCCACAACGCCAAAATCACAGGCAAATACTGGAACGAACTCCATTTCTTGAAGCAAAGTGCCATTCTCATCAACTCCTAAATCACGCAATTCGGAGAGTTGATCCCGCCATTCAAAGGCGCGGTCAAATCGCGCGGCAAAGTAGACGTGTTGCTCTCGGGCCCAGTTGTCTGAAACCCGGTGTCCGACTAGCGTGCTGTCGTCGAGTGGATAAATGCTATAATGAACCAATTCATCCCGATGGTTCATGTCAACGATCAAGGTCAGGGTGTCTGGACGTTCGAGTTGATAGCGATGGATGCCAACACGTGAAGTTGTTGTGAGCTCTGCGTGAATGCCGTGATCCAACAGGTCAACTTGATAATAGCCTGCAGTTGCAGCCTCCTGTTTGTGGGAAAACCGGCTTTTGTATCGGTCTGGCCAAGATTGCGCGCCGGAATTAAACTGAGTGCACGGCATGAATAGTATGTCGCCGTAGTCAGAAACTCCTGTGCCCTGAAGATGCGTGTGGCTAAAACCGTAGATGGCCGAGTCAGAATAATGATATCCACCACAACCATCCCAGCCCGTAAGACGGGTGTCTGGACTCAATTGAACCATTCCAAAAGGCGATGTTGCTCCTGGATAGGTATGACCGTGACCACCTGTCCCTACAAACGGATTCACTTCTTGATGCAATGGGAGAGAAGCGGGGTCTTGGCAGCCTATGGAGAACACGAGTGCTATAAAAACTGATGAGGCGATGGAGCTTGAGATGCACCGAAATCGAATGAGTTGCATGGGGCGAAAATTAAGCAAAACTGGAATTAAGGGGTTTCACTAAAGAATTCCACTGCCCTTTGCAGGAATGGATCTCGATCAAATACGTAATCTTCAACTGTCATTGCAATGGGGAAATCAGGCAAAAGTGGCCTTGTCTCCCAACGAATCGGTGCCTCTGTGTAATATCGTGCAGTCGCAACAGTCATCTTGATGCCAGATGCGGGAAGAGACATTTGAATTGGGTTTCCAAACGTACCGCTAATGCTGCCCATGGGAGGCTCTCCAATCGTTAGTCCTCGACCAGACCGAACAAACCAAGCTGCTAATGAGACCGAGGCAGAGGCAGACAAGCCGTCCAGTAGCATCACCATCGCACCGTCGTAATTCAATCGTTTTCGAGGAGACAACGGATACTCAAAAGCGACAAAGCTCATAGATCCTGCTTCACCGTTTCGAATTGCTTTGTTCAATCGCTTGAAATTCTTTTGATAACCCAGTGAAACGACAGAACCACTTAGAGCAGGCTGTGCAAGTTGTGCGCGTGCTTTTTGACTATTTTTAATTTGAACACCAAACGGAATCCGAGTGGGCTCTGAAGCCAAGTAAGGAAGTACTTCAGCCATGACCGCGATGTGTCCCCCTGAATTTTGGCGCAAATCCAACACAACACCCGCAACTGGCTCGCCATGTTCACGTTCCCAGCTATGAATGGACCGAAAGCAATTCCTCAACTCCCGTTTAAACCTCTGAAGCTGTTCAGGATGAAAGGACCGAATCTTTAAGTGAATGACATCGGGATGATCTTCAACAAACGACCAAGAAATATCTGGAACAGTGCGGAGCGCTTTGATGGAGTCCAAGTCTGCCTTTGAAGCAACCTTAACCATTGTTTCATTTTGAAATTGCTGGCTCAATACCAAAGGCAAGCGATCTCCTTCGACACCTCCTAGGGCAAATGGGACTAAATCGTTCCACAATTTATCTGCCATTCTCAAACGAGACACCACAGCCTCACCCTCCTGGGAAATCAGTGACATCGACATGCCAAGCAGCGATCGGGCAGAAATGCCCCCGATGGATTCCACGACCGATCCAGGCATCACTGAATTGGTCCAATCTTGAACAACAACTGTTTTGTTCTCTGCGGTCGCGATTTCAATTGGAATTTGACCGTTTGAATGGGCCAGTGCATTTGCAAAGGATTGAAGTGCAATTCCGGTGTGGCTATCTTTCAATAAACTTGTCAAATCAGAGTAGGCTTTTGCCGCAGCGAAAAGATTCCCGCCACCGCTCACCAATGCTTTGTTTTTTGCCAGACGTTCTGTCCAGTCTTGCTCCGAGCAATGAGCAAAGGGCGCAGGATGAACGTCCAGAATCCAATTCGAAAGGCTGTCCAAATCGCTTTGGATTTGGGTGCCCGATAGAAAAGTAAAACCATTCGAAGCCAGGTCACTTTGCCCCAGGGTGACGGCACAGAACAACAATTGAAGGCACAGCAAGCGAATTTTCATAATCTAAGCTTCAGTTAAATCAAGACAGTTTAGTCTTGGTTGCGCAACTTGACCATGGTTAAAATCGTCGCAATCGCCACGCTTTCGCCCTCATTGTCGTACATGTCTACGTAAAATTTCACAATGCCTTTTCGAATGTCATCTTCCGATCGCTTCTCTTGTTCGACTTTCTCCTTTACTGTAAGTCTCACTCCCACAGTGGTGCCCGGATATACCGGCTTTGTAAATCGCGCTTCTTCTACGCCATAATTCAACAACACGGGCCCCTTCTTTGGATCCACAAACAATCCCGCAGCCTTACTGAGCAGATAATACCCATGAGCAACACGCTTCTCAAAAATGGTGCCGTCAAGACTTGTTTCATCTACGTGGGCATAAAAGTGATCACCGCTTACGTTTGCGAAATTGACGATGTCTGCCTCTGTGATTGTATGCTTAGCAGTTGTCACCGTATGGCCAATGATTAAATCTTCAAAGTACTGCTGGAATAGGTGTGGCTGTGCTTCTGTCTGTTGTCCGCCGGCATGATATGTTTGTGTAATCGCTGAAAGCATGGAAGGTGATCCCTGCAGAGCTGTTCGTTGCATATAATGTCGTATTCCTCTCAATCCTCCCATTTCTTCACCACCTCCTGCGCGACCTGGGCCACCATGCACGAGCAATGGGAGCGGGGAGCCGTGGCCGGTTGACTCTTTCGCGCAATCGCGATCAAGAATCAGAATTCTTCCATGCATGACAGCTGCTCCCATTACAAAATGCTGTGCTTCTTTGGAATCGTGGCTTACCAGTGAACAACAAAGTGAACCTTTGCCTCGATTTGTGAGAGCAATGGCATGGTCCAAATCACGATAGGGCATCAACGTGCTCACAGGGCCAAAAGCTTCGACGTCATGGCACCGCTGCGCGTTATCGGGATCATCCATACGTAACAAGACGGGCCCCATAAAAGCCGCTGGATCAACATCTCCTATTGGGTCCGTTTCGTCTCGATATACACAGGTGGCCTCTGATTCCAGTTTTTTGACTTGGCTTAGCACTTCGTCCTTCTGCGCTGAATTGACCAACGCACCCATTCGGACGCCTTCCACATTCGGATCACCTTTGGTGGATTTCGACAATGCTTTAACGAGTGCTTCCTGCACATCGTCAATCAGAGGCTCAGGAACAAATACTCTTCTCACCGCCGTGCACTTTTGGCCGCACTTCACCGTCATTTCTTTTCTAACTTCTTTGATGAAGAGCTCAAATTCTGCATCACCAGGTTGGACGTGACTGCCCAAAATGCAAGAGTTCAAGGAATCAGCCTCCATGTTGAATGGAACCGAATGAGCATTGAGGTTGGGATGGGCCCTGAGCTTCATGCCTGTTGAAGCAGATCCAGTGAAGGTCACAACATCCCGTTCATCGACATGATTCAACATTTGCCTTGCTGGCCCACAAATCAGTTGAATCGCACCAGGAGGAAGGATTCCTGACCGAATGATTTCGCGAACAACACCCTCAGTTAAAAAGCTTGTCGCAGTGGCTGGCTTCACGATAGCGGGCATGCCAGCTAACCAGTTGACCGCGACCTTCTCTAACATTCCCCAGACTGGGAAATTAAACGCGTTAATGTGCACAGCCACACCTTCCTTTGGGACAAGCAGGTGGTTGGCAACAAAACTTCCGCCTTTGCTCAAGCCAATGGCATCGCCGTCGAGTGCAAATGGTTGGTCTCCAAACTGGCGCCTGAGACTAGCATAGCTAAACAAGTTGCCAATGCCGCCCTCGATATCAATCCACGAATCAATACGTGTAGCCCCCGTGGCTTGACTCAGCTGGTAGAAATGCTCCTTCTTGGAATGCAAATGAAGAGCTAGAGCTTTCAGCATCAAACCGCGCTCTTGGAAAGTCAACGCGCGCAATGCTGGATTCCCAACTTCTCGACCATAATTCAATACCTGCTGCCAATCCAACTCTTCATTGGATGCGCGCGCATGAACGTTCCCATGGATTGCATGCAGGATCTCCACGCTATCGCGATCATCGGCAGACAGCCACTGGCCCTTTACGAAATGCTGTAATAATGTCGGTTCCATTCCTCGTGCATTAATGTTTGAGCGAATATATATGGCAAGCCTCCGGCTGTGAACTTTATTTGAGCAATGAATTAACGCTGCGTTCTTTACAAGTGAATGGAGCCATCTCCTTGATCAAGAGGTATCGTGATTTGCAGTTCATCGAATTTCGCCTTACATTCGTTCAAGTCGCTTAGAAGCCTTCTTTCGTCTATGAACATTTTATTAACTTCGATAAAATAATTTTGGGAATAACGAAGGATTGTCATATCTTAGCCTCAACAGACATCAAATCTAGACCAAGAAACATCTAATAATTCACTGAAATGAAGAACCTTTTCACACTGGCTGCGGCCTCTTTTCTCGCCTTCGGTGCGAGTGCCAGCAACGTAGAGCTGGTTGTCGAAGCCGTTGACAATGGCGGCCAGGTTGAAGGAAACACGTACCGAGTGTACGCTGTTCTGCCCTCAGCCGAGCATTCATTGCACGCAGTTTTCGCTGACGGAGAACACTTGTTGAACCTGAGCACTACTGGCAACTTTTACCAACACCAATACGGAAGCTTTTCGTCTTTGGACGTAAACGAGCAGATCGTCGCTCTTGACGGATCACTCGAATATGATAGCTGGGTGACTATTGGAGCTTCTAACAGCACCAACAACAACCTTTGGACTGTCGGTGTAGATTACAACTCATTCTTGAGCGGATCTGAATTGACTGTTACAGACGGAGCTTGGTTTGTTGTGCCTACTGACGTTCAAGCCGCTACTGCCGCTGGTGATCGCATTTTGTTGATGCAATTGACCACTGACGGAACAGCAACTGGCATCCTTAACCTACAAGGTTGGGACGCTGAAGGAGCTGCTTGGAGAGCTTATGATTTGACATTCTCTTCAACTGACGCTCAGGTGTTTGGTTGCACGAATGCAAACGCTGCAAACTTCAACACTGATGCTTCTTACGACGACGGTTCTTGCTTCGGCGAAAACAATGGTCCTTCTCACGGTTTGTCTAACATTGACAACACAACCGAGTGGAACATTTTCCCGAACCCAGTATTCGAAAGCACTTTCAGCGTGAAGTTTGACCGTGAGTTGAACTTGGGCGGAGAGAACATCGTTCTCGAAGTAACGGACATGTCTGGTAAGTCAATCATCTCTCAAGAGGTTGCACAGGAAAACATCATCGGAGGTAACCGCATCATTGTCAAGCACGACTTGGCCGCTGGTAACTACACCGTTGCTGTAAAGCATGCAAGCTTCAGCGATGCTCAAAACATCGTTGTTGCAAAATAATTGCAACACCACAGTATTTGAAAAGGGACTCCAGTGGAGTCCCTTTTTTTATGTTCAACAATTCGAAGCACCGCCTGAAGTGTAGTACTTTCGCCTCATGCAGTTTACCACGAACCACCTAGCGCAAACGCTAGTTTTAACAGGCGTTCTCACCTTGGGGTGTGCTACGCATCCTCTACCGAATTTAATCGGAACACCTTTCGTTGGAAACATCACAATGCGCAGTGCCGCCATTTGGATCCAATTAGAGAAATCGGATGGAACCCTCGCAGAAATTGAAGTTCTGGATTCGGCACTGATCCAAGTGGGTGCTTTTCCTATTCAGGAACTGGAGGTTCCAGGTAATTGGCTCTGCAGAGCAGGCAACCTTGAACCTGGAACGAGGTATTCGTATCACGTACGATCTGGAAATCAGTCGCTTTCCGACACCTTGCAATTCACGACACAACCTCTCTGGCAATACAGAACTGACCCACCTGCGGTGCGTTTTGCTCTTGGCAGCTGCACTTACATCAACGAAACCTCTTACGATCGTCCTGGCAAACCATACGGAAGCGGATACAGTATCTTCGAAACTATCGCGAATGATGACTTCGATGCCATGTTATGGCTGGGTGACAACATCTACCTAAGAGAGGTCGACTTCGACAGCTTTAGTGGATACGTCCACCGCTACAACCACACTCGAAAAACCAAGCAGCTTCAAACCTTACTGGCCCAAGGTGCTCACTATGCAATTTGGGATGACCACGACTTTGGTCCGAATGACTGCGATGGTTCATACGTGCACAAAGATTGGGCGAAAAAGGCCTTTGATTCTTTTTGGGCCAACCCTGAAGGTGTCATCGATGGAGCTCCTGAATTGAATGCCACGACTTTTTCGTTCGGAGATGCAGATGTGTTTTTGCTGGATAACAGGACACACCGCGTCAACCATAAGATGGGAGGGGAGAGTCGAAAAATGCTCGGAAAGGTGCAAATGGAGTGGCTGTTGAACAACCTAAAAAACAGCCGAGCACCTTTTAAGTTGGTTGCTGTCGGCGGTCAAATGGTCAGCGATGCAGCGATATATGAAAATTTCGCTCAATTTCCTGAAGAACGTGATTGGCTCTTCAGCGAACTCAATCGCCTCAATATTAAAGGTGTTGTCTTTTTAACAGGAGATCGCCACAACAGCGAGCTCTCCAAGATGCAGTTGGAAAACGGCAATTGGATCTATGACCTAACAATAAGTCCGCTTACGAGCGGAAGCTATGATCACTCAGATGAGCCTAACAGACTTAGAGAAGCTGGAACAATGGTCGGAGACCACAATTATGGAATTGTGGAAATAACAGGACCGAGAAAAGAGCGGACTCTCAGAATGCAAGTGAAAGCGGCGGATGGCTCAATCATTTGGGAAAGAGCAATCGATGCTGACAGTGATTATGAACTTAGGCCCTGATCAATGGGAGCGCAGACGGATCACCAATCTTCGTCCAAAAGCAGATCTGTTCGCTTCGGTCTCTGGTCAATTTTAATGAGATAGTTCACTTCGTCAACAGTCAGTCGAAGAGCCCTGCAGATAATCTGCTTGCCAGGCAACTCAAATTCAAATGTATCATGATCAAAACCATCAGGATATTTCATTTGCAATGTGCTCATAATCTGCTGCGGCAACTTTCGGTAACTCACAATAAGGTTTCTCATCTTGAAGTAATTTTGTTCCTTTACTCTACTCCCGTGTAAAAGGTTACACATGAGGGCCGCATCTCACTATCAATCATGGACACAAACATTAGAAAAGTTCGAAAAGACTACCTGAAGCAAGAGCTGCTCCGATCGGACTTGCCGAGAGATCCAATGGAGCTGCTCGAAGGCTGGATGGCTGACGCTGCGTCAACAGATGCAAGCGATTACAATGCCATGTGCCTGTCGACAGCAAACAAGTCAGGAAGCCCAAGTTCACGGATTGTTTTGGTGCGATCAATCTCAGAAATGGGGATTCGCTTTTTCACCAATTATCGCTCGCAGAAAGGCAGAGATATTGAAGAAAACCCAAACGTTTCCGTGAATTTCTTTTGGAAAGAATGGGAGCGACAGATTCGCATTGAAGGAGCCGCTGTAAAGTGCTCCTCTGAGATTAGTGATAGCTATTTTGCATCAAGACCGCGCGGCAGCCAGGAAGGGGCATGGACGTCTATGCAAAGCGCTGCAAACGTTTCTCCGGTGATTGAAGAGCGCGTCAAATCAACGGTTGCTCAGTTTAAAGAGACAGATGTCATTCCAAGACCTGATTTTTGGGGTGGGTACGACATCAAAATCGAATCCATAGAATTCTGGCAAGGACGCCCGAGCCGGCTGCACAACCGGTGGAAGTACCTGCGTGATGACTCTTCTGCAACCCAGTGGAGCATTGATCGCTTGGACCCTTGATTCGACTGAGTCAACGTCAATCAATTGACTCGAATCACCAACCCTTTGAGGTACGCCCCTTCAGGGTGAAAAGCACTTACTGGGTGGTCGGGTGGCTGATGAAGTCGGTGTAAAATCTGCACCTCTCTGCGGGCCTGGATGGCAGCAGATATGATGGTGTGCGTGAACAAGCGGTCATCAACAGCTTGAGAGCACGAAAAAGTAAAGAGCAGGCTCCCAGGCTTCATTGATTCAAGTGCGCGAGAATTGATGCGTTTATAGCCTTGAACTGCTTTGTGACGTGCAGAAACGCTTTTGGCAAAGGCTGGTGGGTCTAAAACGACAACATCGTACCCAGCCACACCTGCCTTCAGATACTCCATCGCATCAGCTTCAATGCAGCCGTGAGTTGTCGAATCAAATCCATTTGCTTCCGCATTGGAATGGGCCAGTTCCAACGCACGCGAAGAACTGTCGAGGCTATCAACTTTCAGTGCCCCACCAAGCAATGCTGTGACTGAGAAACCACCTGTGTAACTGAACACATTGAGGACTTTTTTACCTCTGGAGTGCCTTCTCAACAAGTCCCGGTTTTCACGTTGATCAATGAAAAAACCAGTCTTCTGGCCAAGCAAGATGTCGACTTCAAAAGCAGCTCCGTACTCTTTGGGGCTCCAGTTTTTTGGTGCTTCACCGTGAATCCAACCATCTTCAGTCTCCAGCTTTAACTTTCGCAGAAGCTTTGCGGACTTATTGTAAATACCAATCAAATCTGAACCAAGAGCTGCGATAAGGGCACTTTTGATGGCCTCAAGGGAATGCCTCATTCCAACGGAATGCGTCTGGATCACTGCGACTCTGTCGTAATAATCGATGATTAGACCAGACATTCCATCTCCTTCGGCATGAACCAGCCTACAGATGGAATTATCGGACCCTCCAAGCAAACCCAATTCTTTGCGCATTTTTACAGCGTCAAGGATTTTGGAATCCCACCAAACCTGGTCGACAACTGTTTCATCGAAGGTGAGCATGCGCACAGCTATGGACGCTCCAGGAGAGTAGTGACCAAAGCCCAATACCCGCCCTTTATTCGCGTGCACAGCAACCAAATCTCCCGATTGCACAGCACCTTCGATCGATCGGATCGCGCCACTGAATACCCAAGGATGCCTTCTGAGAATGCTGACCTCTTTCTTTGGCTTCAGAATAACTGATTTTACTTCTGACATGGATGCGAAGATACTTTTACTCCATGGATAAATATCCACGCATTTCTTTAGTGACGAAAGATGGTCCGGTCAACAACCTCAATCTCATTGGAATCAGCCCATTCATTCAGGAAGTGAAGCAAAACTGACTTGTATCGAATCGGAACGCGCTGCAACAATTGATTCACCTCTATGCCTGAACTTGGGATAGGAGCCAACCATTTCTGCCGTGCCCAGGTCTCGTCAGACTTCTTGCAATTATCACAATTCCCGCAAGGTTCTGAAGAAGCTTTTGAAAAGTAACTTTGAAATATCAATTGCCGGCAATCCTTTGATTCGGCATAATGAGCGAATGACTCCCACTTCTCTTTGATCGATTGAACCCAATCGATCCCAAGTGAGTCAGGGATGATAACATTCTTTGACTCTTCGCGCGGGCGCAGCCATGAAATTCGATATTTCGGCGGAATAAATCGATGGCCGATTACGCCCCAATTCCCAAGCCTCAGCAAAGCGCCTTTGCACTGATAAATTGAGAGTCCTGTTGAAGCAGCTATTTCTCGAATTGAGATGATCGGACATTCCATCTTTTGTTTATTCGACTCCACCTTTATGAATTGGAACACAGCCAAAGAGTTGACTGTATCAAAAGATCCTTTTTCTTGCATAGCCTTCGGAATGACTGCCTTGATGCATGCTTCAACTTGCTCATCGCTGCGATCCTTTTGGCATTGAACATATCCTGCGCGCTGCAAGTAATCCATGCTCGATCGCCACTCGAAATAACCAATTTCGTTTCTATCTAGCCAAGCCTCTGAATCGAATAGCGTTTGATTTTCCGGCAATGAACCGACGGATACAACACCTTGATTGGCCAGCCCCTGGTAGACTTGCTGAATCAAGCCCAATTGAGGCGCTTTTGCATTGATTTGTCGCTCCACATATGCCATGGAATCTCGATTGACAAAAAGAACGCAAGCACTCGGTTTTCCGTCACGACCAGCACGCCCAGCCTCTTGAACGTAGCTTTCCAAGTCTTGCGGAGGCGCTGCATGAAACACAAACCTCACGTCTTGCTTGTCGATGCCCATGCCAAATGCGCTCGTGCACGCCAAAACTCGGCACTCACCGCTCATCCAAGCCTCTTGGATTTTCAGGCGCTCAGCGGGCAACATTCCAGCATGGTAGGCGGCAGCGCGGATGCCAGATTGTGACATCCGATTTGCCCAAAGTTCAGCACTCGAACGACTTGTGACATACACCAAGCCGCAACCAACCGACGACTTCAATGCTGAGAGCAATTCAGCTTCTGCATCATTTGATCTCAGCACAGAATAAATCAAATTGCTGCGCTTCATGGGAAACGTGAAAACTTGTGGTTCCTTCAACCCAAGCTGCACTTGAATGTCTTTGATAACGGCATCTGTAGCTGTTGCTGTAAACGCGCCCCAAACGGCTCTGGGGCAAGCTGAGCGTAAAACCGAAACATTGCGGTATTCAGGCCGGAAGTCGTGTCCCCATTGCGAAATGCAATGTGCTTCATCCAAGACAATTGTTTGGATGTTGAGTCGGTTGATTCGGGCTTGTAACAAGGGATGATTCAATCGCTCAGGCGAGCAATACAAAAAGCAGCTTGGCAAACGTTCTGCATTGTCCAACAAGCGCTCAATTTCGTCATAGCGAAGGTTTCCTGCGAGTGAAATAGCCTTGTGACCTCGGGATTTTAAATCGTCCACCTGATCTTGCATGAGAGCTATTAGGGGCGAAACAACCAAACAGATGCCGCCGCGATAACAGCCTGCGATTTGATAACAAAGTGATTTCCCGCCTCCTGTAGGGAGAACTGCCAAGGTGTCTTTCCCAGAGGAGAAAGCATAAACAGGCTTTATTTGCTGAGGTCTAAATGATTCATATCCCCAGAATTGACTGAGCAACTTGAGCAGTCGCTTCTCATCCAATGGAGCTTTACTTGAATCAATCATCACTTCTGTTCATTTAAACAATTCGAATTGCGAACTTCGCGCTTTAAATTAGAACAAAGGTCATGAGGAACATCGTCGCTGGGAATTGGAAGAGCAATAAATTAATGAAAGAAGGGGCTGAGTTGATGGACGCCATCAACAAAGGATTGCCAAGATTGCAAAAAACCGAAGTCATTGTCGCTCCGCCCGCACCGTTTCTAGCCCATTACGCATCTAAACTCGACCATACTTCGCAAATTCAATTGAGTGCTCAACAGTGCAGCGCAAATCCAAGCGGTGCGCATACGGGGGAATTCACAGCTGAAATGTTGCGTTCTTGCGGGATAAACACGGTCATCATTGGCCATTCAGAACGTCGGGATCGATTTGGAGAAAACTTTGATGTGGTCAGGGAAAAAGTCGAACAAGCTGTTGCGGCCAACCTTCATGTTTTACTTTGTTGTGGAGAGCCTCTTGAAGTTCGGGAGACCCACGGTCATTTTGAATTGATTGCAAAGCAGTTGAAAGATGCGCTTCTGGAGATCTCAATCGAACAAATGCAGCGCATTACCATTGCATATGAACCTGTTTGGGCCATCGGCACTGGCGTAACTGCCTCAGCAGACCAAGCGCAAGAAATGCATCACTTCATCCGGAAGCAACTCACCAATTGGTACAGCCCTGAAGTTGCAGGCTCAACACGGATCTTATATGGCGGATCATGCAAGCCATCCAATGCTGCAGAGATATTCGGCCAACCAGATGTCAACGGTGGTCTTATCGGCGGCGCAGCCTTGGACGCGGAATCCTTTATTTCGCTCATAACTGCTTCTGAAGCGTCCTAATCAATCGCAACATGAAAGAATCAAGGTACTTCCAAGTTTCGATGCTTTGCTTGCCCGTTTTACCGGCAAGAGAAGTTGCCGTCGCTTACCTGAGTGCTTGTGGATTCGATATGTTTGAAGAAGATGGAGATGCTCTCGTGGCTTACGCCAAGGAAGACGAATTGGTCGAATCCGAATACACGGCTTCGCTGATTGCTCTGCGGGCTATAGCGGAGATTCGTGTTGAAGAAAAATGGATGGAATCGGAAAATTGGAATGCCAAATGGGAATCCAATTACGCCCCGATAGATGTGGATGGAAAAATCATGATGCGCGCGCCTTTTCATGCCCCACCTTCCACAGGACTGGACATTATCATTCAACCTGAAATGTCATTTGGGACAGGACATCATCCCACGACATGGCAAATGATGAATGCTGTCCATGGTCTGAACCCAATAAACCAAACAGTTTTAGACATGGGTTGCGGCACCGGTGCACTTGCAATTGCCGCTTCGAAACTTGGGGCACGTCGCGTGATCGCCATTGACAACGACGAATGGTCTTATCAAAACACCATCGAAAACATTCAGCGCAATGATCTCGTTGGTAAGATTGAGGTGATTCATGGTGATGCGGCATCATTGTCAGACTTGCAATGCACGTTCGATACGATTCTCGCCAATATCAACCGCAACATTCTGCTGAGGGATATGGTTGAATACACAAAGTTTCTCGCTGACAAAGGCACATTGGTGCTGAGTGGATTTTTTCCAGTTGATATCCCTTTGCTCGAGAAGGAAGCGCATGCCAATGGACTTGAACGAACCGAATCCTTTGAGCGAGAAGGTTGGTCGTGTTTGATGTTGGTAAACAATGCATCCTGAATACCAATCGCAGCTGAGGTTCGTTGTAATTTTCGAGCCATGCGACTGCCTGTAAACCTTCTTTTTCCTACCCGTCCATTTTCGTTGTCCTTCATCATTATAATGATGACATTCTGTCTGGCATTCGCAGGAGGAGCAATCGCCCAATCAGAGCCATGCGACGCACTCGAGTCACGGCTTTCAGCCACCATGGAAAAGGTCTCCAAAGAAGACAGCCGGTGGATTAAGAAAACACTGATTCCAACACTTTGTATTGTGCCAGATTCCGAGCGTTGGATCGCCACGGTGGACTCAGTTGTCACCATTATGGAAAACAACCGAATATCCCCCAGTGAAGGAATTCGCAACTACCTGCAAGCAGTTTTAGCGCTCTCTGACCCCGAAAAGCAATGGAGATGGCAGGAATACCACTCCTTTTTGGATCCAATGTGGTCCAAGCGTAAAAAGCGCAAAATCACCAATAAATTTTTGGCACTATCTCCAGGGCTCATTGCAAATAACATCCTTTTTGCATCCGGCAATTATCGATGGGAATTGGATTCAGCGAAATGGGAGTTGGCTTGGCTCGGGGATGTTCCAACACTCACATTCCAAAGCACCAGTTTATCAGCGCGCAATCAATCGGATCACTTCACTCTCTTAAACACCTCTGGCGAATGGGATCTTCGAGATGAAGATTGTGCCATTGGACCATCAACCATTACCTGGGAAGGAACATCATTTGCGCCTGATCAAAACTATGCTCGATTGCCTTCAACGTCCATTGACTTGAAGGACGACTTGATGCGTGTGCCCAGCTGCATAATGCATTCAGAACTGTCCAAGACGCCATTGATGGGTTCATTTGTGGCCAAACTTGAATCGGTTAAAAGCACTGAAGCGAAGACATACCCTCGATTTCGTTGTGCAGATGAGCAAGTAACATTGGAAGACGTCTTTGAACAGACCACATACATTGGAGGGGTTCAATTCAAAGGCTCGAAGATTCTCGGCATAAGAAATAATGAGCAATTGGCTCAGATCAAGATGCTTCAGGCAGACACCACATTCATGGAGTTTCGTGGCAATCAATTCCTTTTTTCTGCCTCAGGTTGGTCTTGTTCACATGCCCAACTCATGGTGCACTACGACGGGGACACATTAAGCCATCCAGATGTCCAGTGCAGGTACAACAAAAAACGCAATCAAATTGCGGCTTACAGACAAGAGGAGGGCCTTGGACAACAACCGTTCATTGACACTTACCACGCTTTAGACTGGGATGTGCCCGGGATATTATGGGATGTGAATTCCACTCGCGTTCAGATCGGATCAGCCCTTGACGCAGGACAAGAAATCGCACAGTTTTCAAGTGCCAATTATTTTGAGCAAAGTTCCTTCGACGCCATTCAAGGCATTGATCCTGTCAACCCCGTTGTTGAGGTTTATCGGTTCACCAAATCCGTTGGCAGAACACGTTTCATGACTGAAGATTTCGCGAGGCACATCCGATTGAGCGAAGTTCAAGCCCGCGTAATGCTTATGGAACTTGCTAACCTTGGTTATGTCGAGATCAATCCCGAAACGCTTTATTGCAAGACCACACCGAAATTACGAGAACACATTCTTTGCAAAACAGGCAGAAAGGATTACGACGTCATTCGCTTCAATTCAAGCCCTGTTAATGGGGTCAACGCCGAATGGAGCCTTCTCAATGGACACCTGCAAATCAACGGCATTGATGCCATCCGCTTGAGCACCGCAAAGGACGTAATTCTCTATCCTGCCAACGGAGAAATCGTGGTGAAAAAAGATCGAGATTTCGTGTTTGACGGGAGGATTAAAGCCGGGAACATTGAAATGGCAGGAGATCAACTTTCTTTTGACTACTCCGATTTCACGATGGACTTTAACGCCATTGAGTCCGTTCGCTTAAGCGTCTACAATGAAGACGAATTGAATGGACAGGGATTTCCTCGCAAGCATTGGATCAACAATAGAATTGAAGGCGTATCAGGAACCTTAGCCATTGATTATCCCACAAATCGCTCCGGAAGAAGAAGCGAATTTCACCCAGAATATCCTGTTTTTGAAAGCACCAAGACGAGTTTCGTTTACTACGATCAATTTGACTTATTCGAAGGGGCCTACCAGCGTGATCAATTCTATTATGCCGTGGAGCCTTTTCAATTGGAAAAGTTAGACAATCTTACAAAGGCTAACTTCCAACTTGACGGAACGCTCGTTTCTGCAGGCATTCTCAAGGATTTGAAACTTCCAATTAAGGTCATGGATGACTATTTTCTTGGAATCACAACAAATTCAGGAGCTGAGGGAATGGGAGTGTATTCTGAGGTGGCAACTTTTACCAACGATCTCAGGCTCGATGGAAAAGGATTGCAAGGAAAAGGGTCTATTGACTTTTTAACAGCTCACATCGAGAGCACATCGCTCACAATGCTTCCTGATTCAATCATTGGCAGCGCTCAGGTCATCACAAACACGCCAAGTGATCGGCGCAACACGGCAGGAATGGATGGAATTAACGGTGCGTTTGTCTTTCGTCCGTCCAAAGAGCAATTGGATTTAAAGACCGTCCAAAATGCCTTCGACTTTTACGGTCAAGAGGCGCGGTTAAGCGGCATTGCGACTGTCACGAAACAAGGGTTTTCAGGAATGGGGACGCTCGCCTTGAAAGAAGCGTCGCTTTCATCTGATTCCTTTGATTTTAAAATGCGAAATGCGACATCGCCATCAGCTTCTTTCACGCTTGACGGGAATCGCTCTAAAATAGCAGCATTCCAAACCGATGACGTTCAGTGTGATCTAGACTTTGAAGATCGACTTGGGGTGTTCACGCCTAATTCTGGTGAAACGAAAATCGAATTGCCTATTCAGCAATACATCTGTTTCATGGATCGATTCAGATGGTACATGGATGAGGACGAAATTGATCTGTTATCAAATCGAATGCAAGAGGATCTGCCGCTCGATTTCAGTGACGACCGCACCATTTCCAATTTCATTTCAGCTCATCCAGATCAAGATTCACTGCATTTCCTAAGCTCCAGCGCAACCTATCGAATTGGTGAAGATTTATTGCTGTGCAAAGGAGTTCTTTCACTCGCAGTCGCCGACTCGAGAATATTGCCTGACAGTGGATTTTTGACCATTCGGGCAGACGCCAAAATGGATGAACTCGTCCATGCTCAAATCGTATCCAATGCCACGACCAAATACCATTTTCTTGACTCCGCGTTTCTCAACATCAATGGCAGGTTTGACTTCGAAGGGGCTGGCTTTTACAATTACACATCCGTCGATGGCAAAGTCAGCCGCATACTTTTTGAAGACATTCAGGTAGATGACAGCCTCAGAACTACAGGCAAGGGCTCGCTCATTGCCCGAGATGGTTTTCTTCTTGGACCAGCTTTTGCTTTTGCGGGAGACGTAAAAATGGTGTCTTCCGAGCCCTATTTGTTCTTTGGAGGAGGCGTGAAGATGACAAAAGAATGCTCTAAGATGCAGCGCAGCTGGATTGCATTCGAAAGCAATGTCAATCCGAAATCCATCGCTATTCCCATATCAGACCCACCTCGGGACATAGACGGAGACATCCTTGCGTATGGCCTCATGGCATCTTCCAGGCCGCCATTTACTGTGTACGCATCATTCCTTGACCCACAGGGTGACGAATCTGATCTCAATATGCTCAAAGGGGCGGGACAACTTCGGTACGTCGATGAACGCTATGTCTTTTCAACCCTTGAAAAACTTGAAAGTCCCAATTCAAATGGAACCAAAATTGACATTCGGCCCTCTACATGTGATTTAAAAGGTTCCGGACGATTCGAACTGCCTCTTGACTTTCAATTGGTTGAGCAGTCGTTTGTAGGGAGTTTTGAAATCAACTCCCGTGGTGAGTACATCTTTAAAGGTTCGTATCGAATGGATGTTGCGCTAGACCAAGACCTTTTCGACAGAATGGCGCTTCAAATTCCCTCGTGGGAACCCGCAGAACCAGTCAATATTCTTGAAACAAATTACGAACAGGCATTGCAAGAATGGCTCGGGGACAAGGCGAGTCAAAAACTTCTCAATGACTTAGCAATGACTGGAGAATTGAGGAACATTCCCAAATCTATGCGCAATACAATCGTGCTGACTGGACTGGAAATGAAATGGGATCCCGATCTCGAGGAATTCATTTCCACCAGTGAGTTTACCGTCGCTTCTCTAGGCGATTCTCCTGTTTTCCAGAAGATACCTGCCAAGCTCATCCTGAGCAGAAGCCGTTCAAAAGACTCATTCACAGTCTACTTGCATGGAGACGAGGAGAATTGGTACTTTCTCAAATACTCCAAACCCACGCTCAATTGCTCTTCTTCTGACAAGGTGTTCCTCAGTCAGATTGCAGACATCAAACCCAAAAAGCGGGAACAAAAAGACAAAGACGGAAGACGATTCACCTACAACTACATGAGTAAAAACACTTGGCGTAATAACCTTGTAGACGATTACCGTGATTTTGATTGAACAATAACGATTTACAATGTCAACATCAGAGCCTGCCACTTCAATGCTGGTTTATAAACCGATAACACTGGGACCATTAAAGCTCTCCAATCGCATCTTGATGGGAAGCATGCACACTGGTCTAGAAGAAGCAAAGGATGGATTCAAAGCTCTGGCGAGGTTTTACGCTGAACGCGCCAAAGGAGGAGCGGGGCTTATCGTAACTGGCGGCATTTCGCCGAATCGCAGGGGTGCTCTGAAACCGGGAGGAGCCCGGCTTACATCGCGAAGGCAAGTCAAAGAGCACAGCCTCATCACCGATGCTGTCCACAAAGAAGGAGGGAAAATCTGCTTGCAAATCCTTCACGGTGGTCGGTACTGCTATCATCCATTCAATGTGGGACCATCGAATATAAAGGCAGCAATCAATCGATTCAGTCCAAGAAGCTTGTCCACAAGGGGAGTGAGGAAGACCGTGCGACAGTATTCCGAATGCGCTGTTCTCGCCAAAGAAGCTGGCTACGACGGCATCGAAATCATGGGGTCCGAGGGGTATCTGATCAATCAGTTTTTGGTGACTGCCACCAATAAACGGACCGATACATATGGCGGTAGCTTTGAAAATCGCATGCGATTTGCTCTCGAAATCATCCAAAGCATACGAGAGAAAGTTGGCAAAGACTTCGCTATCATTTTTCGTCTGAGCATGCTCGATCTCGTGAATGAAGGGAGCAGCTGGAGCGAAATCGAGATGTTGGCAAAGTCTCTTGAAAATCATGGAGTTGACGCCATCAACACCGGAATTGGATGGCATGAAGCCCGCATCCCTACCATCGCAACCTTGGTGCCTCGAGGAGGATTTGCGTTTGTCACTCAAAAACTCATGGGATCTGTTCAAATCCCATTGATCACAACCAATCGGTTCAACACCATCGAAGCTTGTGAAGAAGCGCTAGCATCCGGATGTGCTGACATGGTATCTATGGCGCGGCCATTCCTTGCAGATCCTGAAATTGTCAATAAATCCAAGGTCAATTCCAATGCTGTGAACACCTGCATAGGATGCAACCAAGCTTGCCTCGATCACATCTTCAAAAACAAAATTGCCACTTGCTTGGTAAATCCCCGCGCAAGCCATGAGGACAAGTGGCCAAGACAGGCAAAAGCAAATGTCATCAAGCGTGTGGCAGTCGTTGGTTCCGGACCAGCAGGCTTAAGCGCAACAATTGAAGCTGCGCGTCTTGGACACTCTGTGACCCTGTTTGAATCAAATTCTGAGATTGGCGGACAATTCAATTTGGCAAAAAGCATTCCAGGGAAAGATGAGTTCAATGAAACATTGAGGTACTTTGACTTCATGCTCAAGCAATTCGGTGTTCAAGTCAAACTGAACACCCGTGCTGAAATTGCGTCTTTGACAGATTATGACCACATCATTCTCGCTACAGGCGTAAAGCCCCGAAAATGGACCATTCCTGGATCAGATTCGAAAGAAGTTGTGAGCTACATAGATGTCTTAAAAGGAAACGTTGCCGTTGGAAAACGAGTCGCAATCATTGGAGCTGGTGGCATCGGTTTTGATGTTGCAGAATTCTTGACCCATGATGAAACGTCCCAATTCTTGGAAGAGTGGGGAATCGATGAAACACTCGCTGAAAGAGGCGGATTGAAAGAGCCAATGCCCGGGCAGTCCGACCATCACGTAGAAATATTTCAGCGCTCAGAAGGAAAGGTAGGAGGTAAATTAGGGAAGACGACGGGCTGGATCCATCGTCTTCAGATAAAAAACAAAGGCGTCATAACGCGCAACTGTATTGAATACCAGTCTTTTGAAGAGGGCCACCTCACGTTTAAAGAATCGGGAATTGAGCACCGCATTGCATTTGACACGGTCGTCGTGTGTGCAGGGCAAACCAGCTATGCTCCTCTGCTTGACGGCCTAAGAGCAAAAGGTAAGTCTGTCATAAGCATTGGTGGAGCCTTGAGCGCTAGCAAGCTCGACGCCCAAAGAGCCATCAAAGAAGGTTTAGAAGCGGCCTATGAGATATCACCGTGGTCCTGACTGTTGGTCAATCGGGAGAGGCAACGTTCTCCTGATGCCACTTACGCATGGCTGAGACACTTTCGAAAGCGGCTTTGGACAATTTCGTGATATCAGCGGTTGATGCACTTTCAGGGTGTATTGGACTCCCGAATCGCACGTGAACAGGATTCGGTCTCAACAACCACCCACCCTTGGGAAGCACTTTGCGCGTCCCGTGCACATGCATGGGTATTACAGGCACATCAGCGCCTGCTGCGAGGTAGAAAGCTCCTTTTTTGAATGGATTCAGTTCACCATCAACGCTGCGTGTTCCTTCCGGGTAAACAATTACGGAAATGCCCTTTGATAACGAATCCAATAAATTATCTATTGATTTCTTTGCAGCACTCTTATTGCTGCGGTCAATAAAAACAGTGCCAACGCGCTCATTTAACAAGCCGAGAACGGGAACCTTCCGAATGCTCGCCTTCGCCAAATAAACGATTGGTCGGGGAATGACGCTGGCACAAACATTGATGTCCAATTGACTGGCATGATTTGAGACAATGATGACTTTTTCAGGCCAGCGTTCAAATTGGGCTTCATCAAAAGCAAAGGTCACATAGGGACGATTGATTCCCGCGATCCTGAGCATGTTTGAACTCCACATTTGACTTCCGATGCGCGTAAGCACAAATGGAATGAAGCGTTTACTCATCATGGCAAACATCAATGCAGTCAAACAGCTAATAAGCGACCAAGTCAGCCCAAGAATGGTTCGCATAGCGTTGATCATTTGCACAAGATAAGGTCAGACACGGGCAGACAACGCGCGTACGATTTGCTCACTGCTCAACAAAACAAGCGCGCCTGATTGTAAATTCAATGAATCAAGTGATAAACCACCAATCTGGGTGCGGATTAAACGCAGTGTTGGCAACCCAACGTGGGCAGTCATTTTTCTTACTTGCCTGTTTTTGCCTTCCGTCAATGTAATTTCAAGCCAATTCGTTGGAATTGATTTTCGCTCTCGGATAGGAGGGATCCTGTCTTCTACTACAGGAGTAGGAAGGAGTTTTGCCTCACATGACTTGGTTCGATGCACTTGCTTCTTGATGCGCAAATCCATGGGCGACTTCAGTGCTTCGATTTGTCCTGAATTCACGTCGCCTTCCACTTGCACCATATAAGTGCGAGAATGTCCGTTGCTCGGCTCCAACAATTCATGGATGAAGCTGGAGTCATTGGAGAGCAAGATGAGACCTTCCGAGTCGCGGTCCAATCTTCCAACTGGGTAGACATCCTTTGGCAAATCCAGAGAAAGTGATCCCAAACCTGGGTGGCCGCCTTCATCTGTGAATTGACTTAAAACACCGAAGGGCTTATTTAGGGCGTAACAACTTGTTTCGACATTCATTGGATCCAATCCGCTACGAAGACATTTGTATTGCGTGTTCTTCCGTTGTTTCGGTTGGAAGAGAAAGCCAATCGCTTTCCATCTGGTGAAAACATCGGAAACGAATCAAAGGCAGAATCGAAGGAAACTTGCTCGAGACCAGTACCATCAACGTTGATCATGAAAATATTGAATGGAAACCCACCTGTGTGATGATTGCTCGAAAACAACACTTGATTGCCGCTCGGGTGAAAGAATGGAGCCCAATTGGCACCTCCCAAATTTGTTAGTTGTCGAGCATTGGAGCCGTCAGCGTCCGCTATAAACAACTCCATAGCCGTTGGTTCCACCAAGCCATTGCTCAGAAGCTCCTTGTAGTGCGCAATTTCTTCTGGTTCTGAAGGGCGGCTCGCACGCCAAATCAATTGGCTGCCATCCGGGGAGAAAAACGCACCGCCATCGTAGCCTAATTCATTGGTGACCTGAATGACATCAGAACCATCTATGTTGCACGTATACAACTCTAGATCTCCGCTTCTCGTGCTCGTAAACACCATCCGGTCTCCAGAAGGGCTCACTGTCGCTTCGGCATCATAACCAGGCAAATCAGTCAATTGAGCAACCAATTCTCCATTCAAATCATACGTAAAAATATCATACCCTTCATAAATGGGCCATACGTACTCTCCCTTCGGACCTCTTGGCGGAACTTCAGGACAAAGACTATCGGCAAGATGCGTGGAAGCGTAGACAACCGAAGAATCGCCCGGCATAAAATAGGCACACGTCGTCCTTCCCAAGCCATTGGAAATTTGCGAAGGAGGTATTGATGAAGGTGTAAATTCGTCATCCAACTGCAAGACAAAAATTTGATCACAGCCGGTTCCCCAACTTGGATTGTTCGCCTGGAAAACAAGCTGATCATTGCCAAAAGACCAGTATGCCTCAGCATTGTCGCCGCCAAATGTCAATTGACGTAAATTCCCAAAGTGGGATTCCTCTTGGTAGCGCAAATCGTTCGGAATTGCATTGGGATTATCCGCTTTTGAATTAGCAGATTCCGAAGTTTCGGCACATCCAGAAAGGACGGCGATCAAAATAAAGCTCCATTGTGCTCCTTTTCTCATGAGTTCTGACGAATTTTGCGCAAAAGTAAACTGCAATGAAAGCAACCAACGCAGGTTTTTGTCAGGTTTTTGTTGTTTTTGCATTGCACATCATGCTTTTGGCATCGTGTGCACAACAATCAAACGATGAACCGACCGAAGCAGATGTGATTTCAGCTCGAGTTCAAGCGCTGTCATCGAATGCTATGGAAGGGCGGGAGACTGGGACGCCAGGAGAAGCCAATGCGAGTGCTTGGATCGATTCTGTGTTCCAAACGCAAGGCTTGATCCCGCGTGGTGACAAAGGTTCCTTGCAGGCCTTTCAATACAAGCCGCATCCTCCCATGCAAATGCATGGGCATGGTGATTCAGCATCAATGGGCATGGCACTCGTGCAGGAAATCAATGGCAATAACGTTCTATACGCTTTGCCAGAGAAAAGCAATCGATGGGGCATCGTTGGGGCGCACTATGACCACCTTGGTTACGGTGACGAAAACTCTCTATTTCGAGGTGAACCTGAAATTCACAACGGAGCCGATGACAACGCCTCTGGCGTAGCAGGAATGTTAGCTTTGAGCGAGCGATTCGCAGAAAAAAACAATCCGAAGTCGATGTTATTCGCTGCATTCTCAGGAGAAGAGAAAGGCCTCTGGGGATCCAATCAATTTTGCAAAACCCCAACAATCCCATTGGATTCTGTCGACTACATGATCAACTTTGACATGATCGGGAGGTTGCGCGGGGACACACTAGCTGTATATGGCACAGGGACATCTCCGAGGTGGATGGAATTGCTGGAAACATGCAATGAAGAAGGGTTTGTTTTCGTTCCCAGTGAGAGTGGCGTAGGCCCAAGTGATCACACTTCATTTTATCTGCAAGACATTCCTGTTTTGCATTTCTTTACAGGACAGCATCCTGATTACCACAAACCATCCGATACCGCAGAAAAAATAAACAATGACGGCATTCTGCGAATTGTGAATTTCGTCGAACGCTTGATCAACTTATTGAATGCACAAGAAGAATGGGTATTCACAGCGACCAAAGATCAAGATGAAGAGAGCACGCCGAGTTTTAAGGTTACGTTGGGAGTTATTCCTGATTACCTGTTTTCGGGAGAAGGCATGAGAATTGACGGAGTCTCAGAAAATCGACCAGCAGCACTTGCCGGTCTAATTCGCGGAGATATTGTAACCCAAATAGACACCGTTAATGTCACGGATATGATGAGTTATATGAAAGCATTGAGTTTGTTCCAACCAGGAAATGAATCAAAAGTGACTGTCGAACGCGGCGGTCAACTCGAACAGGTAACTGTTCTTTGGGATTGAAAAGGAAATTAGAATGAGACTTCATCGCTCCCAATGGGAGAGGAAAGTCCGGACAACGCAGGGCGCCGTACTTCTCGAAAGGAAGGCTTGCTTCGGCATGACAGAAAGTGCTGCAGAAATTTATACCGCCGATGATGGTTCCTTGAGCCAAACAGGTAAGGGTGAAAAGGCGAGGTAAGAGCTCACCAGCGACGAAGTGATTTGTCGGCTTTGGTAAACCTTGCGGGTTGCAAGATCGCATAGTCTGGCATTTGAGGATGGCCCGTCCAAGTCAGTGGGTTGATTGCATAGATAAATGATGAAGCGTCCCTTGGGATGAACAGAATCCGGCTTATCATTCTAATTTCCTTTGTTTTTTTCAGTTTTTTCGAATAATTTCTATTAAATTCGTGAGATGTATTCGGAAATCATGTCAAAAACTGATCGAGAAGAAGTCCTCGCATTTTATCA
>ENA-OREB01000003-OREB01000003.1-marine-metagenome-genome-assembly--contig:-NODE-3-length-175901-cov-6.972211_pt1 | contig 175901 bp, 181 predicted proteins | sample MGYA00248625_ERZ508552 | MGnify/ENA primary metagenome ERZ508552 (study PRJEB26219, sample SAMN06267888) | marine metagenome | isolation source: Monterey Bay, California, USA | place: USA:Monterey Bay...
TTTAGTAAAATTTGTATGCGGCTGTCACTATCCTTGAAACAATTACGCATTTGACTCAGTGAGCCTTCAAGCTTCCAGTCATGTCCTAACCATTTTTTATGTTTTGTTACAGCAACAAAATTAACATAATCCCCATTTTTTACGTAATAACAGACTATATGCTTATTTTCACCAAGCCAGTTATTTGTAGCTCGAGGTATTAGGTTTGGAGGTAATTTACTGGTTCGAACAAGTCCTCTCCAAGCAGAATAACCAGTATAATTGTGCATTTCTACCCCCTTCAAATGTTTCCTTACAGATGACCTTATACCGTCTGCACCGATCAAAACATCACCACGAAAAGTCTTTCCATTTATTACGGTTGATACTCCATTCTTTGTATTTACATAAGAATTAATTTTTGACTTCAAATGTATGTTAATATTATACTTTTTAGCCTCATTGAGTAAGGTTCTATGTAGGTCTGACCTGTGAATGTGAAGATACTTATATCCATAACGTTTCTTATGCGCTCTTAATAAGTCTGACGTAAAAAGTTTTTTTGTAGTAAGCAAATCATAGAAATCTATACTTTCTGGTTCAAATGATAAAGACTCTATCTGTTTATTTATACCCAAAGCTGCATGTATCTGCATTGCGTTAGAAGCCTGTTGTATCCCAGCTCCTATTTCATGAAATTCAGCACTTTTATCAAATAAACTTACAGAATTACCCGACTTTGCCAATGAAATAGCTAATGTAAGTCCTGCTATACCAGCGCCAGAAACTAAAACGTGTAAAGACATAGATTGTTATTCATTTAGATAAATTATTGATTGAGAAGCTAAATCGTTAATCAAGCTTTCATTGTAACCAATCTCTTTCAAAATACTTCTTGTATTCTCACCGCTCTTAGGAATTGAATAATCAATGTTATTATCTGAATTTACAAACCTTGGAGCAGGCCCTGTTTGAATAACTCCGTCGATATCAAGAAGGTTACTACGGTTCAAGTTTTGCGGATGGCTAGCTGCTTCGGTATAACTAAGGACCGGAGTTACACATGCATCTGTATCATTAAATATTGTCGACCACTCATCTCTGGTTTTCATAAAAAATATATCTTCAAGTGCTTTGTTTTGTTTAGCCCACAAACTCTTATCATGCTGTGACCCAAAAGAAACTTTTTCAATCTTAAGGAAATTCAACATTATGTTAAAAAATTTAGGCTCAAGACAACCAACCGCCATATACTTATGATCCTTAGTCTCGTAACATCGATAGAAAGGCATAGAGCCATCTAACAAATTCGATTGCCTTTTATTAGTCCACTGACCAAGAGAATGTAGAGAATGCACAATACCCATCATTGATGTCGTACCATCAATAATTGCAGCATCTACTATTTCACCAACACCTGTTTTTTCAGCTTTTATAAGGCTTGCTAATATCCCCATGATTAAAAACATTGAGCCGCCGCCATAATCACCAATCATGTTTAATGGAGGAGGGGGAACTTGTTCGTCCACGCCAATGGCGTGTAGGACTCCAGTAATAGAAATATAATTTATATCATGACCCGCCATATTTGCCCAAGGACCTGTTTGTCCCCATCCCGTCATTCGTCCGTAAATAATTTTTGGATTAATATCATGACATACTTTTGGTCCTAACCCCAGTTTCTCTGTAACCCCTGGCCTTAGGCCTTCAATAATGACACTAGCAGTTCTACAAAGTTCTAATACAATACTTAATCCTTCAGGTTTCTTTAAGTCTATAACTATGGATTTTTTACCTCTTGAATCTATAGTTGGAATTGAGATTCCAGGTCTATTGATCACTATCACTTCCGCACCCATTTCAGCTAAGAGTTGCCCAGCATAAGGGGCAGGGCCAATTCCCGCTAATTCAATAACTCTAATCCCTTTTAATTGGTCACGCATAAGTACTCATTAATATTTATATACATAGTTATTCGATTTTATTAATCCAAAAAAATATTATATTTTTAATGTTTCCTTTATATTCATTAGAGATATATCAATTCCATAAATATAAAATTATCAAAAGGACTAATTCATCCATACTTTTTATTTAAGTAATATATTGGTAACCCTGCTAATATTAAGGCTAATCCCCATAATATAACTTTCAAACCTGAGCCAAACATAGCAACACAAATGTATGCTAATGCTAATAACGACAGAGAAATCCATAAATTCGAAGATTTTTTTGATGCTTTTATTTCTGCCATCGCTGAAATTGCATAGGGCAGTAAAGTGCATAGTGTTGACATTGAAATAAGAAAAACAAAGGCCTTAATTAAACCCTCTTGGTAGTTAAATATTAGCAATATACTCGAGACGATACATGAGAAAATAATAGAAACCGAAGGCGAACCCCCTCTATTTTTTTTACTGAATATTCTCGGAGCAAGCCCGTCTAATGCCAAAGCCATAGGCATTTGACCGCTAAGGAGAATGTTCCCATTCACCGAGCCTGCTGTAGAAATTAAAACTCCAAAAGTAATCAATATACCCCCAAGCCAGCCCAATGAACTTGCAGCATCTAAAAATGGGGCTTCTGAATATTTAAGCACTTCTATAGGAACAAGCATCATTACAGAAGCAGTAGCAAAGATATAAACAAAGGTAACTGTTATAGTTCCTGCTAATATTGCTTTGGGAATTGTTTTTTTTGGGTTACTAATATCTGCCGCAGCTACTGTTCCAGCTTCTAAACCAATAAATGCCCACATTGTTAATAAAGCTGTTGAAGCTATTGCTCCAAAAATTGATTTACCTTGGGGGTTGAATTCTGGTATATTATTCACTGATCCCGAAATGAAGCCCAAAAATATTATGACAATCAAGGGAGTTAATTTCAATATGACAGTTACCAATTGAGTTTTTGCGCCAGAATTTAAACTACGAATATTGATTGCAGCAAATGTCCATATCAAAGCTGATGCAGTAAATGCTTGCATTAATGAACTTGACCGTATTTGAGGTATAATAGAGCCTAAATACCCAACAAAAGCTGTACTAATGGCTGTAATTGAAAATACTATGGCCAACCAATAACCCCAAGCAATTAAAAATGCCGGTAGGTCTCCAAATGCATCCTGTGTATATACATAAAATCCTCCGCTTCGATTAGTGCGACTTGATAGTCTTCCTAATATAAGAGAAATAAGTATTGCTGCTGAACCTGTCACTAACCAACCCAAAAAGCTTACCGAACCGAATGGCGCCAGGACAGAAGGCAATAAAAATACACCAGAACCTATCATTACCCCAACAGAAATGGACCAACATTTCCAAAAACCAATTTTTTTCTTATTTGCATGAATATTACTATTATCGTTCAATGTAATGACCTGTATTTCCATGTATTGTCTTAATATACCAATCTAGAAACTCTTTCTGAAAATTCTCCATAAGTGATAAGCGTCCTGGACTATAAAATTTAGAATTTACACCTTTTTGGTTATTAATAATTATAGTTTTGTCAGCTAATGTCGTGGTATCCCATAACCATATCAAATTATTAATATTAAAATCAATATTTTCTATTGCATCATCTCGAACCATCCAAAATATATCACATACGCAATTATCTACAGATATTGGAGTAAATCTGTATCCCACAATGTGATCGTCGTAAATTAGGAAAAACATAAGCGGGCCAATCATTAGTTCTGATGCCCCATGATCATATTCGGTAAGTTTTCCTAGCAAGGGCGCAGCAGCCTCACCAGTAACAGTTCCGCTAAAAATCCCAGGATTGAGTGGGTTTCTATCATATTGATACCCCTCCTGACCAGGCTCGGCATTATCATAATAACAATTGAATTGCGCATACTTGGGATTGTTTTCGTTCAGCTGTTGGTACTCACTTTTTTTTAACTTGAAGACTTCATCATTCGTACCCATCAAATGAATTCGTGAAAATTCTTTGTGCGATGGAATGCAATGGTAGCATTCGTTATAATTTTCTACAGCCAGTTTCCAATTAGCTGGGATTGAGTAGCTTTTGTGCTTTACTAGTTTCAAACAATCCAAACCGAACAGTTCTAAAGTTTCGTTCAAATCACGTTTAAGGTTATTCAAAGATAGCGGGTTTTTTGAAAGACTAATAAATATAAAGCCTCCGATTAACTCTAAATGAACGGGAATTAGGCTATTGTGTTCAAATTTAAAATCACCTGGCATTTCACGCGCAGATATTAATACCCCATCTAAGTCATAACTCCAAGCATGATAGGGACAAGTTAGTAAATTTTTATTTCCTTTTTTGTCCAAGCAAATTTTTGACCCTCTATGGCGACAAACATTTATATGTGCTTTTAACTTATTGTTTTTATTGCGAACTATTATTATTGACTCATTGGAAAATTCGAATAAAAAATAATCTCCTTTATCCGGTACCTGTGATATGTGTCCAGCAAACAACCAATGCTTATGAAAGATATTATTAATTTCTAAATTGTAGATACCTTCATCTTTATAGTATCGTTGGTTTAAGGAGTAACCAGATTTATAATTATCTTTTAACATACTATTAAGTGAATAATTGAACACATGTAGCAAGATATTGCACTATAATTAAATTTTGACTATTAAAAATTTGTACAAATGGGATTTATCATGATTGATGTCATAATTATTGGAGGCGGTCATAATGGACTCGTTTGTGCAAATTACCTAGCCATGGCCGGAAAAAAGGTTAAAATTATCGAGAGGAGGGGTATAATTGGCGGTGCCGCTGTAACTGAAGAGTTTTATCCGGGATTCAGAAATTCAGTTGCTTCCTATACTGTCAGTCTATTAAATCCAAAAGTAATCAAAGACCTAGAGCTCAAAAAGTACGGGCTTAAAATAGTACACCGGAAAGTAAATAACTTTTGGCCACATAAAAACGGAAATTGTTTGGCCTTTCTTCTAGGTGATAATGAATTAAGAAACGAAATATCCCAGTTTTCGGCACAGGACTCTAAAGCTCTTGATCGTTATTTCCGCGATATAAATATGGTAGCAGACTTGATACGTGAATTTTTATTAGAGACTCCTCCAAATGTAGGTAGCGGATTTAAAGAAATATTCAAAACAGTAAAATTCGGTAATAGGTTACGTAAACTTTCCATAGAAGATCAACGCATTGTTATGGATATTTTTACAAAAAGTGTTTCAGATTTTTTGAATAATTATTTTGAAAATCAATATGTAAAGGGCGCTTTTGCATTTGATGGTATTGTAGGAAACTACGCAAGTTCAGAAACCCCCGGCTCAGCATATGTGCTTATGCACCATGCTTTCGGCGAGGTTAATGGTGTGCGAGGCGTCTGGGGCCACGCTATTGGTGGTATGGGCGCAATAACAGAGGCTATGAGTAAGTCAGCACGAGAAAAAGGTGTAGAAATTCAACTAAGCAACTCTGTAAAGAGAGTTATAATTAAGAATAATAAAGCTTGCGGTGTATTACTTGATAACGGGGACAGAATAGAGGCTAAAATAATTGTTTCTAACCTCAACCCAAGCCTTTTATACAACCAACTTATAAGGGAAGGGGAGCTGCCACTTGATTTTTCTAGGCGAATGAAAAATTATAAAAACGGTTCAGGTACCTTCCGAATGAATGTTGCATTGGATAAGCTGCCTGAATTTTCATGCCTCAGCAATCAAATAAGGTCAAATTCAGACTATTTAACAGGTGGTATTATTATAGCTCCGACTTGTGAGTATATTGATAAAGCATATTTAGATTCGAAGCAAAATGGATGGTCAAAAGAGCCAATAGTTGAGATGCTGATACCCACAACACTTGATAAAACATTAGCACCTAAGGGAAAGCATGTGGCAAGTTTATTTTGTCAGCAATTTGATCCTAATGTTGACTGGGATTCTAAACGAGAGGAAGTTGCTGATCTTATAATCGATACAGTTGAAATCTATTCGCCTGGTTTTAAAAACTCTATTTTAGGTAAACAAATACTTAGCCCATTGGATCTTGAAAGAGTTTTTGGCCTTGTTAAGGGTGACATAATGCATGGAAATATGAGTTTAGATCAAATTTTTAGTGCTCGACCAATGATTGGTTATGGAAATTACAGGTCCCCAATTAAAAATCTCTATCTTTGTGGGGCAGGTACGCACCCCGGTGGAGGGGTAACGGGTGCCCCTGGTCATAATGCAGCAAACGAAATCTTAGTAGATCACAGGTAATATTTTATAGTATTAATTCTGACGTAATAATCGCATAATATATATTATGAGAAATTATTTATATTATTCATGTATCATATCGGCAAATTGGTAGTGAACTTTATCTTCTCCATGGCGAAACTTGCTGAAACATCACTTATTTTAACATGTTTTATCAATTGCTTATAAACTCTATCATAATGATCGACATTTTTAACCATCATTTTTAAAATGTAGTCTGTTTCACCAGCCAACCTATAAAACTCAACGATCTCTTTTATAGATATAACAGCATTGTTGAGCTTTTTTGTCCATTCCTGCGAATGGTCATCTGTGGATATTGAAACAAAAACAGTTAGAGGTAATCCGACCTTTTCATTATCAATTAAGGCCACTCTTCCTTCTATTATAGAATTTTTTTCCAAACGTGATATTCTTCTCCAACATGTATTTAGCGAAACACCAACCTCATTTGATATCGAATCAAGAGATCGTGAGGAATCAGATTGTAAAATTCTTAATATTTTTAAATCTATCTTGTCAATAATTTCGGCCATCTAAGCAAATTAGCAAAATATTTTTCATTTGTAAGCAAAAACTTTAATAATAAAGAATTTTTTTTTAAGGTAACAATATATGTTTAATATATGAAACCACCATTAAGTAGAATATCATTTACTGAACACCTAAACAGTGTTGATGAAAATTATTTCCAACATATGCTTGTTTCCTTTTCCTTTTCACTTTTAATGCTTAAAGGATTTTTTGCTTGCTTCATTCACGCTCTATTGCCTTTTTGTTTTGAAAAAACTGGCAGCAATATAATCAAAGACATGCACGAAAGTATGGTTATTAATAGACATAAGCTTTCATCTAAAAACCAGTGACTTTAAACGCCCAATGTAAGCCACTCATTGACTGCTGCTAATTACCGGAAGCGGATATCCAGTAATTTACTGCTCCAAGAACTGATACATAACGAATGCGTCTACATAACCTTCAGTTGGGTGGTTAAAAACTTTTGGAATTGTACCGACAATATCAAAGCCGAGGCGCTTCCACAAACTTACAGCGCCTTCATTTGTGGATAGTACGCAATTATACTGCATAGCTTTGAAACCCAACTCAGATGCTTTTGTTAATGAATGCTCGCACATCTGCCTTGCAATGCCCCGACCGCGCGCATTTTCACTTGTAATATATCCGCAATTACACACATGCGAACCTCCTCCGGCTTGATTGGTCTTCATGTAATATGTACCAAATATTTCACCGTTCTCCTCGGCGACAAATGTCCATTTATCTGTCGCCATCCAATATGATACAGCCTCGTCTTTCGTCATGTTGCTATCTAAGGCGTAAGTATCGCCAGCTCGTATGACGGGTTGGATTATAGACCAAATTGTTTCCGAATCTTTTTGAGTGGCTAGTCGTATGCTTAACATTTTTTCAGCGTCTCCTAGAACGGCTATTTCCCAATTAATTGAAAATTAATGCTTAAAAAACAAACATTCAAGATAAAAAGATCTAACGTAGCCTTTCTCCGCATTTGCAGACATCTCACGAGAGGCTTAAAATCACCTAAAGTAAGACACTCTCAGTACAAGGCTCAGAGTCACTGCTGTTCATAACGGTGAGTTAGTTAGAATGGTACCGGTATTCAGCTAATTTATAATTTATTTCAATTTTTTCATTAATTTGAAATCAAACTGCTATAGGATTAGTCAAGATCCGGACTTATATTAATTGAACTTATTATATATAACCATTACTATCTCTTTATATTTAACGGTCACTATATTAAGGTCAGAGTATAACTGGTTATGGAAATATTGTGTTAATAGTAAATCGTGATACAAAAATACCCCTCTCTGAAATACAAATAACTGCTGTTAGATCTCAAGGTCCAGGAGGTCAAAATGTTAATAAAGTTAACACGGCCATACATCTAAGGTTCGACATACTAGAGTCCACATTACTCGAAGGCTATAAAGAGCGCATACTTGCTTATTCCGATAAGAGAATAAGCGATAAAGGTGTAATAGTAATAAAAGCCCAAAACCACCGAACGCAAGAAAGAAATAAGCAAGAAGCTTTTGATCGCCTTCAATTATTATTACAAAAAGCTTTAAATCGTAAAAAATACCGAAGGCCAAGCACACCAAGTTATGGATCCATAAAGCGCAGATTAAAGAAAAAATCTGAGCGTAAAGAAATAAAAAATCTCAGAAAAAAAGTAAAGGATTTTGACTAAAAAATTTATATAATACCAAGGTCTAAAAAATCATGAATATGAATAACTCCTGTTGCAAGTCCCTCATTATTTAAAACAAAAAGTGAAGTTACCTTATTTTCGTTTAAAAGCATTAGCCCTTTACTAACAAGATCATCCTCCAAAACTGTTAATGGATCAGTGGACATTATTTCATCAACTGCAGTTTCAGGAGAAACATTAAGATAATTTCGCCTTAAATCTCCATCGGTTATTACACCCAGAAGCTTATTTTTTTCAGCTTGAGTTACACCAAGAAAACCAAGTTTATTTTGATTAATTAACTTTATTGCCGCGTTAACATTAGTGCCTCGATGACATAATATATCATCCCGTAATGGCTGCATTATAGACTTAATTTTTTTTAATCCCGCACCTAGCTTTCCTCCTGGATGAAAATTAAAAAAATCGGATGGTGTAAAACCACGTTTTTTTAACAAGGCGACAGCAAGGGCATCACCAAGTGCTAACATTATAACACAGGAGGTAGTGGGAGCATTAGTGATAGTACACGCTTCAACAAATTCAGGCAAAATTAAGGGTATAGTGGAAGATTTATCCAAAATAGATCCCCTGCCCGCTGTTAAGCTAACTAAAGGAATACTATGCCGTGTTGCATAATTTATTATGCCGCTGAGGTCACTTGTTTGACCAGAATTAGAGATCATTAAAATGGCATCATTATCCGATATCATTCCTAAGTCACCGTGATTAGCTTCAGCGGCATGGACAAAGGTTGAAAGAGTTCCAGTTGATGCCAATGTCGAAGATATTTTTTTGCCTATATGGCCAGATTTACCCATACCAGTAACAATTAGTCGGCCTTGCATGTTGAGTATTAACTCTACAGCTTTATTAAAATTATAACCCAATCCCCCATCACTGTAGTTATTGAGAGCCAGTAATAAAGATTTTAAACCTTCAATCTCTGTGGATATAACATCATTCGCTATACTACTCACATTTACCTCAATAGTTGATTTCAAATATTAAATTAATATGCCAAACTTCTAAACCAAATAATAGTAAATTAATAACTTATATGATATTTAGAACATATGAATAATACCTTGAAAACTCTTATAGTGATTCCCGCAAGGTACGCCTCACAACGGTTTCCTGGAAAACCTCTGGAGCAAATAAATGGCGTATCAATGATACGCCGTACTGCAAAAATTGCGGAAAAAGTAGTTAAAGATGACATTAACTGTGATTACGTTGTCGCAACTGATGATATAAGAATTAAAAAACATTGTGATAATTATGGAGTAAATTGTTTAATGACGTCTAAAAGTCATTCTAGCGGGTCTGATCGTATTCTTGAGGCATGTATGATCAGTGAAAAAATCAAAAACATAGAGTATTCATTTGTAATCAACCTCCAAGGAGACTCTCCCTTTACACCTCCCTTGCATATAAAGATTATAATAGACGAATTGCAAAATGGAGCCAAGGTAGCCACTCCAATTATAAATTTATCTTGGCGTGATCTAGAAAAATTGCGCGAAAGGAAATCAGTAACACCCTTTAGTGGCACAACTGTAATAAAAGATAACAATAACAATGCTTTATGGTTTTCTAAAAATATAATACCTGCTATTAGGAATGAGGACGATCTCAAAAAGGCATCGAAATACTCACCTGTTTATCAGCATGTAGGTCTTTATGGGTACAATAAAGAAGCTCTCAAGACATTCACAAAGTTGCAAACTAGCAATTATGAAAAATTTGAGGGACTGGAACAGCTGAGGCTTGTTGAAAATGGAATAAATATAAAATGCGCTGAAGTAGAAGGCTCAAATATCCATAGTTCAGGTATAGATACCCCCAATGATCTTAGATTAGCTGAAAATTTACTACTTCAACATGGTGATAGCTTCTAATGGCTCGTGTGATTATATGTAGACACGGAAATACATTTGATAAAGGCGATCTCGTTAGACGAGTCGGGGCGCGAACTGATTTAGCTTTATCAAAATCAGGAATTAAACAGGCCAACTTTTTAGCAGAACAATTTTCGCCACTTAAATCAGGATACAATTTTTCAAAGGCATACTGTTCAACTCTTCAACGAACAAAGAGTACATGTTCCTATATATTATCAAGAGGACATACTGCAGTTACACCAAACTTTTTAAACTTCTTGAAAGAAATTGACTATGGACCCGATGAAAATAAATTAGAAAGTGACGTTATAGAAAGAATAGGTAAGAAAGCGATTGAATTGTGGGATTCAAGTAGCACACCACCTCAGGGCTGGCTCGTTGAGCCCGATCAAATAATATCATCCTGGAAATTATTTTTAAAAAGCTTAAGTGATACTAATGATGATATTCTAGTTGTTACAAGCAACGGTATCGCACGGTTTCTATTTGAGGCAGTTGATAATATCGAGATTGATATTCAAAGAAAATTAAATACAGCATGCTTTGGACTGGTTAAAGCTAGCCCAGGCATAACAACTTTAAAGTCCTGGAACAATAAATTTATTAGATAACTCACTCAAACCATTGTATTATATATTTATTTCCAAACCATCATATGCAACTATTGTATTTCCAAATATTTCATTAGATAAATTTTTATAATCCATATCGATATGCAAATTGGTTAAGATGCCTCTTTTAGTTCGTGTCTTAGCAAGCCATTCTAAGGCTCTATCTGCATTGAAATGCGTTGGGTGCTCCAAGTATCTAAGTGAGTCAATAATCCATGTGTGAGTGCCCTCAAAGTACTTTATACTTTTATCTGGAATATCCCTTAAATCTGGTGAATAAGCTAATTTATTCGCAAATTTAAACCCTAATGACGGGGTGGGACCATGGCTTAATAATATTGATTGGATATTGACCTCCCCTCCAGGGCCATCAACAATAAAACTCTCTCCTTCCTTAATGAGTGGCTTCATCTCTAAAATTGATGGATGATGCCTTCCGTCAGGTACCTCAAAACAATAATCAAATCTTTTCGATAAATGCTGGTGAGTATGTAAATCCATGTAAGTTGGAATTTTTTTTCGCATTCTGTAAGCAAGTGCCCTGAGGTCATCTATACCGTGAGTTTGGTCAGCATGATCGTGTGTATAGAGAAGCGCATCTATACGCTTTACATTTGCCCCTAATAACTGCTCCCGTAAATCAGGGGATGTATCAATCAATATGATAGTTTTCTCTTCAATGGCAGGTTCTTTAGCTCCGGACCAGCATTCAATCAGAAGAGAACAGCGGGTTCTTCTGTTTTTTGGCTCTTTAGGGTCACATACACCCCAATCACCACCAACCCTCGGTACACCTCCAGAAGAACCACAGCCTAGTATAGTAGCTTTTAGATTCATGACTTTGTTGCCTTTTTAAATAAGTTGAAAAAAGCGTCAGTTGTTTTTTGTGCAGTTTCTTTGTAAGTCCAACCTTTAATTAAAGCCAGCTCTTTACAGACTTCGGTTAAATATGATGGTTCATTACGCTTTCCTCTATGGGGTACCGGTGCTAAATAAGGGCAATCAGTCTCTAGCATTATTCTATCATCAGGCATCGCGCTTGCTAAAGCTCGAACATCATGGGCATTTTTAAAGGTTATAATCCCAGAAACAGAAAAATAAAAACCCTGATCAGAAGCCCATCTAGCTAAATCTGGACCAGAAGTATAACAGTGTAATTCAGCCTTGAATAAACCGTAATTCTTGATTGCATCAGATAATGTATTATGCATTAACTCATCCGCATCGCGTGTATGTATAATTAAAGGAAGCCCTGTTTCTTTAGCCGCAATTATATGGGCTTTGAAGTTAGAAATCTGGTCTGCTTTAGAGCTTAACCCGTAATGAAAATCAAATCCAGTTTCACCAATACCAATCACTTTCGGATGCTGTGATAACTTAATCAATTCATCGGCGGTTATATTCGGATTTTCATCAGCATAATGAGGGTGAGTACCAACACTTGCCCATATATTTGGGTCTTTTTCCGCAACTGAAATAACATTATCGAAGTTAGATACCTTGCATGCTATATTTAACAAAGTACTTACACCCGCTAAGCGTGATCGGGAAATTACATCATCTATATCACACGAAAATTTTTCACCATGTAGGTTAACATGACTATCAACTAACATCTTATTTAGGGTCCAATTGCGTTTAAAATATCGATAAGAACTGTCTTTTTATCCATATTTAATTTAATTTCAAGTTGTTGCATTTCAATAGTTTTTCTCCAAAGTGACTCCCACTCGTCACTAGTTTTTATTATTTTTATTGGCTCAAAAGCCCCCTTCCAATCACCTGTACAGCTATAAATAGCCTGAGAATGCAGTGTGTCTTGTAAAGCCTCCCAAAATAACTTTCTCTGCGATATATTCTTGGCTAGAGCTAAGTCATTAATTAAATTGAAATCTAAGGAATTATTTACATTTGATAGGCCTTTTAAATATCTACCTAGTGGCTTTATAACTCTATCAAAGTTATTAAATAGTGAGATTGCCTTTCCAGGTGCCCCGCGAGACAATGAAACCACACTATCTATTTCATTCTGAGTGGCGTTGACCCGCGAAGACAGCCAGGTTTCAATTTCTTTATCACTAATACTTTTAAGCGACAATCCTATGCAACGGGATCTAATTGTAGAGAGCAATCTTCCAGGGGATGACGAAAGCAATATAACTAGCGATCTAGCAGGCGGCTCTTCAAGTAATTTTAACAAAGCGTTTTGAGAGTTTAAATTTAGATTGTCGGCTGAGTCGATTAAACATATCCGCAATGCATTATCTTCTGCGGCAGTACTGCGAAAAAAATCACTAAGCTTTCTTATGGAGTTAACTGGAATTTCAGTCCGTAATTTTTTTGATTTGTGATCATATGGAATTCTAATAAGTTTAAAATTACCATGCCCGAGACTTTCAAGCTTTTGAGCTACAATATCTGTTTTTGGAACATCTAAACTATTTTGCAATAAGGGTTTTCCTCCCAGTGCATATCTAATCATTCTATACGCTAAAGTTGCCTTCCCAATACCAGGAACTCCAGTTATAAGCCACCCGTGATGCATTCTTCCGCTATCTATAGATTTAATAAATAGTTTTTCAGCAGTTCCATGTCCAACTAAATCATAAGTCCTTCTAGGGTGAAGGCAGCCTGGAATACAATCGGGCTCTGGAGGATTATCTGTCTCTTTATTATGCACTGCTGCCAAGCTTACCAGCTAATTCTGGATACTTCTGGCTTAAAGCAAATAAAATCCTTGTCTGGACACCATCTCTTGAGGATGCTGCGTCAACGTTAAAGAACCTATGATCATTTTCATTGCTAATTTTTAAAAATGCAGCACGCAATGAGTTGTGAAAATTAATAGACTCCGAGTCAAAGCGGGACATGTCCTCCCCTCTAGTTTCCACTCGTTTTTGAGCAAGAATAGGATCTATATCAAACAATATGGTTAGATCAGGTTCGAAATTATCCATTACTGCGTTGTGTAGCGACTGAACTCGCTCTGGACCTAAACCGCGAGCATAACCTTGATAGGCGAGACTCGAGTCGGCAAATCTATCACTGATAACCCAGACTCCCCTTGATAAAGCAGGCTTTATTAGCTTTTCCACATGATCTAAACGGGCTGCATACATTAATAAAAGCTCGGTCATGCCTGACCAACGATCTGCTGTACCCTCTAAAACTAAATTTCTAATTGCTTCTGCTCCAAACGTTCCTCCAGGTTCACGCGTTAATAAAGTTTCAACACCTGCGGTCTCAAGAGACTTACAGAGCAATTGGGCTTGTGTAGTTTTACCAGCTCCCTCTCCGCCCTCAAAAGTTATAAATTTTCCAACCGTCATTAGTTTCCTCTTATTTTGTTTTTAAGTACAGACCAAGCAATGCCAAATAGTGAATCTCTGTTAATATTCTCGGCAGATAATAACGGAACTATCCGGTCAATTCTGCCAGGAACCGACACAATCAAGTCCGCAACATGAGTTCCTTTAATTATGGGCGCGACTGCATCTTTGTATGATATTTTTGTTTTCAAGCTAGACCTATCGCCATAATACATACCTACATTAATATCGCTCTCAGCCATAACACTTACTGTATTCTTCGACCCTAAGTAGACATCAATTTGACCAACAATATCATCTTTTTGATAGAGAGCATAAACTTTAAATTGATTGAAAGCAGCTTGCATAAGTTTTTGACTTACGCTCGATCTTTGGGACTTACTTGCCAGTCCATTAACAACAATAATTCGCGTATTTTCGCCTATTGTAGCTGAACCCACTAACCCGTATCCCGAGTCTTCCGTACTGCCAGTCTTAACGCCATTCGCTCCGCTAAATTTACCAAGAAGAGGATTTCTGTTTTTTTGAGTAATCCCGTTCCATGTAAAAGCGCCTTCACTGTAAATTGAAAAATAATCTTGATAACTAAGCATTGATTGCTTTGTTAAAGAAGCAAGATCATAAGCACTTATTTTATGTTCAGGATGAGGCCAACCTGTTGCATTCTTAAAATTAGCTGTTTTTAAACCCATTTCTTTGGCTTTAAGGGTCATGCGATTTGCAAAGAATTCTTCACTTCCAGCCATACCTTCAGCTACAGTAATGCAAGCATCATTTCCAGATTGAATTATAATGCCGCGTAGCAAATCCATGACACTAACAGATGAACCAGCCTCTAAAAACATAGTCGAAGACCCAGAAGACACACCCCCCCGTCTCCAAGCTTCATCTGAGACAAGGTATTTGGTATCTGGTTCAATAACACCATCTTTTAAAGCATCAAATACCATATGTGCTGTCATAATTTTTGTCATAGAGGCTGGTGACATAGCAACGCGGGCATCTTTTTCAAATAAAACCTCACCAGTAGTAACATCCATTATTATGGCGTGGGGGGCTTCAGTATAAAAATTACTGCTTTGAGCTGAAGTGTAATCAGATATCGAAAATAATAAAAAAAAGAAAGTAATAAACCGCAACACATCAGACCTTTAAAGAATCAATTTACACTAACTTGTAAAACACGAAAATCCTAACAATCTTATAATAAAATAGGAGATAAATTATTTTCAACCAAAAACGCAGCTAGCGTATATCTTTTTTATTAGCTGGCCCCGCATATTGCACCCTAACTTTAGCCAAACCTTTTTCAGTTGTACCCAAAGCTTTTGCTGCAGCTGATGACAAATCAATAATGCGATTTCCAATAAAAGGCCCCCTATCATTAAGACGAAGCATTAGAGACTTTCCATTTTCTAAATTGGTGACATAGAGCAAAGAATTTAAAGGTAATGTCTTGTGTGCAACAGTTAAATCATACTGATTATAAATTTCACCTGTGGCGGTTGGCTTTCCGTGGAATTTATCGCCATACCATGATGCAATACCTTCGACATCATAATAAGGTTCATGTTTAGGTGTGTAATATTTACCCATTACCTTATATCGTTTCCCAACTTTTTGGTGACTGTAAAGAGCTCTATCTACAAAAGCTGGATTAAATTGCTCGTTTTGATTATTGTAGAGGGTATATGAATCCCCGGTATAAGAATTAGGCTTACTGGCTTTGTAGGTGATGTCTGAGTTTGAATAAATCGAAGAGGAACAACCTGTTAGATAAATAGATAAAACCAAGAAACTATATTTTAATATATTGAAATTTTTAAAAAAAATAATTTTCAAGGAATATACTCCCTAAGCAATGATTGTTAATTCATAAAATAAGTCAATTAATAACCTAATATGGAGAGCTTAAATTTCAGTTAACCATTTAGGTTATAATTTTTCACCCCATTTAAAAAAAACGCCTTGAACATGCTTGTAAAACACCTTAGAGCCAGCATCGCGTAACCAGCACTTTCTTTTACGGGTGGGTGGCAGAGTGGTTGAATGCACCGGTCTTGAAAACCGGCATAGGTGAAAGTCTATCGGGGGTTCGAATCCCTCCCCGCCCGCCATCATTTTAACATTCCACTTAAATAATTTGTAAAAAAGTTTATGATAAGCTATGTTTTAAAAAAAGGGATAAATTAAATGAAAAATAAACTTTTACTTGTTCTGTGTTTTATTATGACGCCAACTCTATCCTTTTCAGCGGAAGAAAATATTAACAACTTTGAGCCCGAAAAGCAAAATGCAGGAATGTGGGCATCAGAAGATTGTATTAAACTCAGCAAAGCATCTGGCTTTTATCTTAAGGTATCAGGTGACCTGCTCAAAGAATCTGGTGAAAAGAGACAAAACGGTGATAACCGCAGGGCTGATGAATTGGGCGCCGCATCGCTATTTTTCTCAGATCAAGCAGCAAATTATGCAACAAACTTTCAAGCTTATTGTCATAAATAAATTTTATTGAGCTGATTTAAATCTAAAAAATATCCTTATAACTGTTTCTAAGTTCTTTTTTCTGTACCTTACTCATAGTGTTTCTAGGAAGATTGCTAATAACTTCTATATGCTTTGGCACTTTATAATTTGCGAGTTTTTCTTTTGAATAATTAATTACATTATCTAGATCAATATTGCTTCCCTCACTAAGAACTATAACAGCCACTACCGCCTCTCCAAGATCTGCATGATCAACACCGAATACTGCACTTTCTCGAATTCCTTTAAATTCATCTAAAATATCTTCAACTTCTTTCGGGTAAACATTTAATCCTCCACTGATAATCATATCCTTACTACGTCCAACAATGCTTACATATCCATCTTTATCAAGTGTAGCTTGATCACCGGTATTAAAGAATCCATCTTTGGTGAAGTCTTCTTTCGTTTTTTCTGGCATTTCCCAGTATCCTTTAAATACGTTATCGCCTTTAATCTGCAAATCGCCAACTTCATTGGCGCAAACATTTTTTCCTGATGCGTTAACTATTCGCGCTTTTACACCTGGTAAGGGAGGGCCGACAGTTCCTGGTTTTCTTTGCCTATTTAATGGGTTTGAACAGTTCATTCCAGTTTCAGTCATACCATATCGTTCAAGTATCTCAAATCCAGTACGATCCCGAAAATCATTAAATGTCTCGATTAAAAGAGGTGCAGAACCCGATGTAAATAAACGCATATTTTGTATATGCTTTTTACTGAAGTTAGGATCAGACAATAATCTTGTATAGTAGGTTGGAACACCCATCATCGTAGTACATTCAAATAAATATTGATTTACATAATCAGGCTTAAATTTATCTGCCCACCTCATTGTACCACCTGATAATAAAATGCATCCCAATGCAACAAATAGTCCATGAACATGAAAGATAGGCAAAAGATGCAATAACCGATCTTTTTCACTAAACCCCCAATACGTTACTAAACATTTGGCATTAACTAATAAATTATTATGTGTCAGCATTATGCCTTTAGGTAAGCCCGTGGTCCCAGAAGAGTATAATAGTGCAGCTAAGTCGTCCTTATCTCTAGCAACTGTGTTGAAATTAGGGGAACACAGATTAGTTGCTTCAAAAAACTGGCCATTTCCATGCGAGTCTAATATATAAATATGTTTTATATCAATAGGTTCAGATAACTTTCTCATCATATCAAACTTTGAGGGGTCGCATATTATTACAAATGGTTTTGCATTCTCGAGGAAATATTTAACTTCATTTGCTTTATAGGATGGATTCAGCGGATGAAAAACTAGTCCTCCTCTTAAACATGCAAGATAAATACACATATTTTCAATCGATTTATGCACTTGAACTGAAATACGGTCTCCTGGTTTTGCGCCAAGGAAGTACAAATAGTTAGCAATCTTTCCTGTTTTTTCTAATATATCAGACCTGGAGTAAACCAAGCCATCTACAGTCGTTATTAATTCTTTTTTAGAATTAGAGCTTAAAATATTTTCTATTGAACTAAAAAAATTCATCTGGTCAACCAAAAATTAAACTTACGATCATGAATAATAGTGAGGGTGCCATCAGGCAACCTACACCAGTATAAAAGGTGGCAGTCATAGCCCCATAGGGGACTAATTTGGGGTCAGTCGCCGCTAAGCCGCCTGCGACACCACTGGTCGTTCCCATTAGTCCGCCATATATCATCGCTGATGTTGGGTTATTAAGCCCAACAGTTTTAGCAACAAACGGAGTGCCAACCATAACTAATACTGACTTTACTAATCCAGCAGCAACGCTAAGTGCCATAACTTCGGTAGTGGCACCTAAAGCTGTTCCGGTTACTGGACCTACTATATATGTAGCAGCCCCCGCCCCAATGGTAGCGATTGATATGGAGTCTGAATAACCAAATAATACTGCTACTATTCCGCCAATGGTAAAAGATAGTATTACACCAATCACTATAGATAAAGCACCCACATAACCCGCTTTTTTTAAAGATGATAAGTCTGCCCCAAAAGCTGTCGAAACAATTGCAAAGTCTCTTAACATTGCACCTCCCATTATACCAATTCCTGCAAATATTGGAATATCAGCTAAACCTTTACTTCCTCCAGTATATTTTCCGCCGAAATAAGCTAATACCAACCCTAAAGTAATTGCGATCGCAGAACCATGAATTCTACCGCGTGTAAGCAAATATGAAAATCTATAAGAAACAAAGACCAATAACCCTATGAAAGCAAATGCGGTTACTAGGTCATTTTTGCTTAAAACGTCGGTTATAACGTCAATCAACATTATCGGATCCAGCTAGTTTAGTGAGTAAGGGAATAACAGAAAAACTAGCTAATACAGCTAAGGATCCTGCCGTGAATGCCATCCAGCCTCCATTAATAGCCCCCGAAACATTTTGGTTGGAAGCCATTGCTACGACAATTGGTATATACATAGCACTCCAAAATGTTATTCCACCTTGTGTCATTGGCTTCATTTTGAATTCAAATAGGGAAGTATTAGCTAAAAATATTAATAAGATCATTGATATACCAACTCCGCCAACATTAGCGTTAATTCCCATTAAACGACCAAGCAGAATTCCGCATATAGAACCCACAAGCATGCAAAATGCTAATAGTGAGACACCGTAAATAACCATATGCTTTCCCCGAATATTAAAAAACTATATGTAAAAAAAAGTAGAATTTGAACTAACTTTTTAGTGAGCCAAAACAATAATAAGTAAATTATTAATTTGTTTTTATTGACAGTATAGACATGTTCAAAGATGATATTTAAGTTAGTAAAGTATGTGTCAGATGAATATTAATAAAAAAATTACAATGTCAAATGTGTCTGTAACAGCGGAAGTACAATCCGTAAAAATACAAATTGAAAAAGCTTTAGAGAATTCACTGCCGAATGAAAACACCTGGCCTGTTAAGCTACACAAAGCCCAAAGACATGCCCTCCTCTCGCCTGGAAAAAGATTTCGTCCACTACTCTGTTATTTTGTAGCTAGTGGTTTGGGTAAAGAAGATGAAGCAGTAATTCTTGTCGGCTGCGTTGCAGAAATGGTACATGCAGCTTCTCTAATACTAGATGACTTACCCTGTATGGATGATGCTGATATGCGTAGAAATCAACCCTCAACCCATATTGCATTCGATGAGAGCACAGCAATTCTGAGCGCTACAGCATTACTAAATCAGGCTTTCTCTGTAATTTCTAAGCTAAATAACGTTTCAGACTCAGCAAAAGTTATGCTGGTAGACTTATTATCACATACCGTGGGATCAAATGGATTGATAGCTGGGCAAATGGCAGATCTTTCTAACAACAGCTCTGCGACCACCTTGAAAGACGTTGAGGACCTTAATACATTAAAAACAGGAGCTCTCTTTGACTTTAGTATTGAAAGTGCGGCAATCTTAGCAAATGCTTCAGAGGCTAAAAAAAAACACCTTAAAGAATTTTCACGCTATCTTGGGTTGGCTTTTCAATTAATGGATGATGTCAAAGACAAACTTATGACTCAAGAACTAGCAGAAAAATCTATTAATAAAGATATAGGGAAAGCAACAATATTAGCCATAAAAGGATCTAGAGCTTCGATGGAAATTTTAAATAATTATCTGAAAAAATCAAAGGAATCTTTGAGAATGGCCAATCTTAGCAATCTAAATACTTTTGACGTGTTATTTGAAAGCCAATTTTCATTTTTAAAAATTTTACCAAAAAATTAAATAGAATTTTGTAATTTAGAAAGGCAATATAGCGCGGGTACAAAGTATTTATTTTGTACTATGTCTTGAATTGTGTAATAAATAATAATCCAAAACAGACTTAGATTTTTAAAACAATGAATCAAGAACCAGACACAACATATCATAAAAAAAGCATTACTTATGCCTTAATTATCATAGTCGCATGGTTTATAGTTCATGTATTCAGTGTATTCATGCATTCATTAAGCAACCCTTTGTGGCAGACTTTAATTTTAATTCTATTACAATCATGGCTTTATGCAGGAATTTTCATTGTAGCGCACGATGCCATGCATGGAACGCTATACCCTAAAAATATTAAATTAAATGACTCAATAGGCAGGTTTATTGTCTTTATTTATGCAGGGTTTGACTGGAAAAAAATGAGGTCATCTCATCACGCGCATCACGTTCACTCAGGCACAAATAAAGATCCAGATTATTACTCAAAAAATTCTCAGAAATTTTGGTCTTGGTATAAAAATTTCTTTAGTAATTATTTTAAATGGAAACAGTTTTTTATTATGGTTGTTTTCACTTTAGTGTATATATTAATTCTAGGTGCTGAATACGAGAACACAATCGTTATGTGGGCTATACCTGCAATACTTTCATCATTTCAGTTATTTTATTTTGGAACATATCTCACTCACAGAAACTCTGTACCCTTTAAAGACAAACACAATGCTCGAACAAACGAATTCCCATTTTGGTTGTCGCTATTAACTTGTTTTCACTTTGGTTATCATCACGAGCATCATCTATATCCTCATGAGCCCTGGTGGCGCCTCCCTGCCCGGAAATTAAACCAGTGATAGAGAGTTTAATAATAATTACTTTAAGTGTAATTGGTATGGAAACTTTTGCTATCTATTTTCATAAATACTTTATGCATGGACCAGGGTGGAAATGGCATAAAAGTCATCATGTTTACACTCAAGGGTACTTCGAAAGAAATGACCTCTATGCATTATGTTTCAGTATTATTGCCGCTTTTCTATTTATTATGGGTTCGCTCTATTGGGAACCACTATACTTTGTAGCAATAGGATTAACTATTTATGGGCTATTATATGGTTTTGTCCACGACGGACTCGTTCATCAACGCTGGCCGCTTAAATATTCACCTAAAAATGGTTATCTTTACAGGCTAATACTAGCGCATAGAATACATCATAATACTACTACCAAAGAGGGTGCCGTGTCTTTTGGATTTTTGTATGCTGAACGAATAATTAAATTAAAATCAAAACTCAAAGATCAGTGATTAACTCTAGATTGCTAAATTCCAATCTGCTTCTAGATTGCTATAAAGTAGGTATTTTCCCAATGGCAAATAGCCGCGATGACAAGGAAATATTCTTTGTGGATCCAGAAGAAAGAGGTATCATTCCTCTTGATCGATTACATATATCGAAATCATTAAAAAAATTCATGAAAAACATGAAATATGAGATTTCATTTAATAAATCATTTATGGAGGTAATAAAGAATTGCGCAGAGCCCTCATTATCGAGAGGTGAAACATGGATTAGTCATGATATTGAAAGACTTTATTGCGAATTACACGATAAAGGAAGCGCTCACTCAATAGAAGTATGGGAAAGTGAAAACTTAGTAGGTGGAGTTTATGGAATGGCCATTGGAGGCGCTTTCTTCGGAGAGAGTATGTTTTCAAATAAGGTAAACGCAAGCAAGGTAGCGCTTGTAAAGCTAGTTGAACAATTAATTAATAAGAACTTTATATTACTCGACACACAGTTCATGACTAGACATCTTCAGAGTATGGGCGGAGTTGAAATTAGCAGAGAGAATTATCAAGATCTATTGAATACCGCTCTTAATGTGACTACAGAGTTTATATAACAATCTAGAAAGTGGTTAGTGTGATTACAATTAATAAGATAAATATTGGAAAAAGATTAATTCTAGTTGGCATAATATTCATCAATTCTTGCGGTGGGTCCCTCGATACAAAAGAATCGATAGCATTTCAAAGTACCTATGCTCCTAACCTAAGCATAACAACGCTAATAACTAATGCTAAAATTATTGATGGGACTGGTGCTGATATGTTCAATGGATCCATTTGTATTGACCAAGGAAAAATTAAGAAAATATCTTCTTATAATGTTCTTTATGACAAGATTGAGAAAGTAGATATTAACTGTGAATATACGAATAAAATTGATGCAAAAAATAGATTTGTAACACCTGGTATAATTGATGTGCATTCGCATTTAGGTAACTATCCAAGTCCTTCTGTAACGGCTCACAATGATGGCAATGAAATTACTTCTCCTATTACATCTGAGGTTTATGCTGAACATGGAGTTTGGCCTCAAGACCCTGGCTTCGATGAGGCATTAAAAGGGGGCATAACTACTCTTCATATTTTACCGGGCTCTGCAAATTTATTCGGGGGACGGGGCGTAACGCTCAGAAACTATCCCTCCAGGACGGTACAAGGCATGAAGTTTCCACAAGCTCCATATACTTTAAAAATGGCGTGCGGTGAAAACCCTAAGCGCGTTTACGGTGATAAAGGTGGTCCCGGCTCACGAATGGGCAATTTTGCAGGATATCGTCAAAACTGGATCCGTGCTCAAGAATATCAAGAAAAACGCAATTCAGATCGAACAAATACTTCTCGGGATTTACAATTAGAAACTCTAGCCGATGTGCTAGATGGTAAAATACTGGTGCAAATGCATTGCTACAGAGCAGATGAAATGGCACAAATATTGGACCTAGCTAAAGAGTTTAATTATAAAGTAACTGCTTTCCATCATGCTGTTGAGGCATATAAAATTGGTGATATTTTGAAAGAAAACGAAACTTGTGCCGCTATGTGGGCTGATTGGTATGGCTTCAAAATGGAATCATATGATGGAATACTTGAAAATATACCATTTGTACATGAAGCCGGGGCTTGCGCTATGATTCACTCAGATAGCGATAGCGGTATTCAAAGGCTAAACCAAGAAGTCGCTAAATCTTGGGCACACGGTAATAGAGCTGGTCTAAATATAAAAAAAGAAGAAGCATGGACTTGGTTAACATCTAATCCAGCCAAGGCACTTGGCATACTTGATCAAACAGGAACACTTGAGACTGGAAAAAGAGCAGATATCATAATATGGAGTGCAGATCCTTTCATAACATACTCTAGACCTGAAAAAGTGTTTTTAGATGGACAATTACTATATGATAAAAATAATAACATTTATCCAAGAAGTGACTTCCGTTTAGGGTATGGAGTTAAATAATGATAAGAATTTTCAACTACTTTTTGATTATATTAATATTTTTAATAAACCATTCCGCATATGCAAAAGACTTATTAATCACAAATGCTAAACTGGTGATAGACGAAAAAACATTTAAAGAAAATTTAGTATATACCGGGAAACTGCCAACTGACTATACAAACAATATCCATGAAAATATAACTATATACCAAAGTATGGGTGCTGGAGGCAATGAGCCGATAACTTTTTTCTTTAAGGACACAGAGGCTGATGAAATAAGGTATTTTCTAGGTGATACAGACTATGTAATCAAGAATGCTGAGGGCAATTGGGTAACCTCGGGAATATTCGCTCCATTTTCTCATTTAGGCATGGCGGATATTGGAGGAGAAGACTTAACTAACGATATTAGTTCGCCAGGGTCCTCTACTACCATAAGTGAAAAAGCGAGTGACAGTTTCAATCCACAATCAGTTTTTGTGGCCAATAATAGAAGACATGGAATTACACACGCTGTTATTTCACCAGCCGCTTCTGGAAACTCTGTTTTTGCAGGTACAGGTTCTATAGTGAACTTAACTGGTAATTATAATTCAGTTGTAAAAGAGAGAGCTTTTGTTTTAGCGCAACTAGGTGAAAAAGGTACGCAATATTCTGGTGGGTCAAGGTCTGCTTCGCTTTTGCAATTAAAAGAAGGACTAGATACTGCAAATTGCAATAATGACAGGACTTGTAGAAATTCACTAGAAAGAGCAATCAACAATATTAATAAAAACTCATATATTTCTAACTCTGAGTCTGAGTTTCTGAAGCGTGTGATTAGAGGTAATATTCCCCTGATAATCTCAGTTGAAAGAGCTATTGATATAATTAGAGTTATAAATCTAAAAAAAACCTTTGAAAGGTTAGATATAATACTTCTCGGTGCTTCCGAAGCATGGAAAGTCGCAGAGCAGATTGCAGAAAATAATATAAAAGTTATGATTGACCCTCATAACAACCTACCCTCAAGTTTTGAAACAGTAGATTCTTCACTTAAAAATATTATAATATTAGATGAGGCAGGAGCAGACTACGCAATAGCTAATTTATCTGCACTGGGACTACAAGGCATCGGAACCCTAACTCAACATGCAGGAAATGCTGTTGCCAATGGACTAGATTGGGACAAAGCTTTCGCTGCGATCACTTCTACTCCTGCGAGCTGGTTTAATTTATCTCTTATAAACAATTCGCTAGTAATTTGGGACGGAGACCCACTCAATGTAACCTCCACACCAACAAGTATGTTTATAAACGGTCAAGAGCAAAGCTTAGAGTCAAGACAGACATTGCTACGTGATCGTTATAACCCGGTTAATGAAACTGAAAAAGCATATAAATATCGTTAAGCGACATATCCATTATCATTTAATAACTGGATCATACGTCTCCTTTCATCAGGCAATGTCTTATTTACACCCCACTGCAATCTTGTCTCCAAAAAAAATCCAGTTAGTTCTAAACCAGATCGAAGGTCACCAGGGTTAAATGATGAATTAGAAATTAGAAATTTCGGTAATAAAAATAATTTATCCGCGTAAGGCTCCGCAGCTTCAGCGCTTACAGCTCTACCTGACCTTGGTGATACATGCGTTAGGTTATCCTTAGAGCCAGTTGCTGCACAACTCTTCAAATCTAGCCCATACCCCATAGCAGATAGTAAGCCAGACTCCCATTTAATATACAAAGCAGGCCAGATTTCATGGATACCTATATTATTTAACACAACACCAAAGGCTTGATACACATCTAGATGGACTTCTCGTTCAGGCAAGCACTCACGAGCTATCGCGCACAAAGAGTTTAGAGCTGATAGTGACAATCTATCTTCCATAATTTGAGCAGCGTTAGAAACTAACGGCTCCACCTTAAAACTACCTAAGTGTTCTGAAAGCCGCGCATTCCACTCAACATTTATTTTATTTCCTGGCTGCAATACTGGACGAATTTTTCGACTAATTCCCCCCCTAACAAGACCTAAATGACGACCATAATCAGGGGTTAATACATCTATTATAGCTGAAGTTTCACCATGCTTTCTTACTGATAAAACGTATCCCTCAGAATTCCAATTCATTACGCATCGTACTCAAGTCCAGTTTCGGTATAATGGGACTTATCATTTTGCCAATTATCCCTAACTTTAACAAAAAGAAAGAGATGGACTTTTCTTCCTAACCAATCTTGCATATCATTCCGCGCACTTGCACCTATTGATTTAATGGTCTTACCACCTTTCCCAAGGACAATAGGTTTTTGACTATCCCTTCGAACGTATATTATCTGGTCAATTCTTACATCACCATTTTTCTGATTTTTCCAGCTCTCCGTTTCAACAGTAGATGCATAAGGAAGTTCGTCATGAAGTCTTAGAAAAATTTTCTCACGAGTTATTTCAGCTGCCATTAGACGTGACGGAATATCGGCAGCTTGATCAGCAGGATACAAAAAAGGTGAAATGGGCATAAGATTTACTAAGTATTCTGAGAGTTTTTTAATACCTTCCATATTGATAGCCGAAACTAAAAAAAATTCATCATAGATTTCTAATTTTTTAAATTCCGCAATTAAAGAAAGAGTTAGGTCATGAGCTAACTCATCTATTTTATTCAGTATCAAGAAGATTTTCTTTTTGTCTATCCGTTTGAGGCCATTAGAAACCTTTTTAGTATCTTCAACTGAGAGACGGTCTTGCGATGTTCCATTACTATTTAAACATCGGTGATAAGCAGGTGCATCAACAACATGTATTACAACCTCAGCATCACTAACACCGGTCCAAGCAGCATGAACCATAGACCTGGATAATCTATCAGATTCTTTAGGAGAGAAAATTCCTGGAGTATCAACTAAAACAACTTGTGCTTGTGAATTATCGCTTCCTGTAAGCATAGCTATTCCGCGTACTTGGAACCTTGTTGTCTGAACTTTATGCGTGACGATTGAAACTTTTTCACCTACAAGAGCATTGGTTAATGTTGATTTGCCAGCATTTGGGGCTCCTATCACAGCGGCAAATCCTGACCTCTTTCGTATCTCCTTTATCATGACTTCCACTTACTCAATAAATTTATCGCAGCGGCTAGTTCCGCCTCTTTTTTAGAACGCCCATTTCCAATTGCGGTTCCTTGACCAAGAACGTGAACCTCTATTTCAAAAAGAGGTTTATGGTCTGGTCCGGTTCTTTTTAATAGGGTATATTTAGGTAATTCTTTATTTATAGATGCAGCTCTTTCTTGTAATGTAGTTTTCGGATCTTTTAATGAGCAATTTTGTGAATCAAACATGCTAGACCACTCTCTTTCATAAAACTCTCTCGTTGCTGTTAGGCCACCATCAAGATAGATAGCAGCAATAATAGATTCACACATATCACCAAGTATGGAAACATTACCTCTCCCTCCTTGTTTGTCCAGCGCAGGGGATATTAACATTATAGAGCCGATATCAAGTCTTTTTGTTACTACCGCGCAGGTTTCCTTTCTGACTAAAGAATTTAGCCTTACAGCCATTTCCCCTTCATCTGTATCTGTTGTCGCATAAAGTTTCTCGGCTGTTAAAAAACCTAGAATTCTATCCCCTAAAAACTCTAAGCGTTCGTAATTTACTATTGAACGCCTCCCTGATCCATAGGAGCTATGAGTTATTGATCGGAGAGCAAGGTCCTTATCCTTAAAAACATATCCAATTTTATCTTCTAACCTACCTATATATTGTTCACTCAGACTCATAATATAACTTTGAAAAAGCGGTTTAAACGAAAATTTAACCAAGTCCATGGCTTCAGTAAAACGAAGTTATTTTTTACCGAGAACAATACTAATGAAGCTTTACTGACTATATTCTCAGATGGCACAAAGCCCGCCCCGCCATTCATAACAGATACGCGGCTATCTGATGAATTGTCACGATTATCACCCATTACAAAGTAGTGGCCTGCCGGTACTGTAAATGTTGAAGTTTCATCCAATCTCCCGTTATTTGTAGTATTATAAATCTCATAAGCTAAATTTTCACTGAATGACTCATCCCATTTTTCTGCAGTCAACTCTCCTCCAGATGAATTCATTAGTATTTGAGTTGTAATCAATTTTGAAGTAGCTTCTACACCATTAACCACTGGCTTTCCTTTAACTATTTGTATCTGCTCACCAGGTAATGCTAAGACGCGTTTTATAAAGTTTTTATTATCACCCTCAGGAATGAAAACTATTACATCCCCGCGGTTTATTTTTTTTTCAAACAATCTTCCATTTCTTACAGGGAACGGAATTGGTGATGCAGCGTACTTACCATATCCCACGGATAATTTTGATGTAATGATATAATCACCCTTCATAAGACCAGGCAGCATAGAGCTTGATGGAATATGGAAAGGCTGGAAAATAAAAGTTCTTATAACTACAGCAATTATTAATGCCCATATAATAGTGCTAAAAAAATCCTTTATAGAGTTTTTGTTCTTTATATTTTTTTTATCCACTAAATTGTCTTTCTTGACTCTATCATGGCGTATGCGATTGCGTATGGATAGTCATCAGATAATGTTAAATGAACAAATGATTTACTATCTACTGGAGTTTTGGCGTTGAGCCGTTCTAATGCTCCGCGGTGAAGAATGGCTTGTGGTCTTCCTGAGGGATCATTAGTAACTTCAACATCCAGCCATGATAAAGCGCCAGATGACGAAGTAGCCAATGCCTTAGCAACAGCCTCTTTAGCAGCAAAGCGCTTAGCATAAAAAGGTGCACAATCAGATTTACTGCTACAATACTCCTGTTCATGTACAGTGAAGGTCTTATCGATAAACTTTTGACCAAATTTACTGATAAGACTTTCTATACGGCTTATATCACAAATATCAGTTCCTATCCCAATTATCACAAACCCACCCTCGCATTATCAATTAAAGTTCTCATTTCGTTAACCGCTGTTCCCAATCCGCTAAAAATGGCTTCACCAATAATAAAATGTCCGATATTAAGTTCAGTGCACTGAGGAATAGTTGCAATCGTTTCAACATTATCATAATTTAAGCCATGTCCAAAATGGACCTCTAAACCGAGCTGATCTGCAAGCGATGCTGCTCTTTTAAACTCAGTTACAATATTATCTATGAGTGTGGCGTCACCAACTTCAACTGCTTTTGCGTATGATCCAGTGTGAAACTCTACAACCTTCGCATCAGTATGGCTAGCAGCAGTTATTTGTTCATCTTTTGCTTCAATAAACAGTGAGACTCTTGATCCATTTTTATTTAACTCATGAATTATAGGTGATAAAACATTAAACTTACTTAGAACATCTAGACCTCCTTCAGTTGTACGTTCCTGCCTGCGTTCTGGTACTATACAAACACTTTTTGGCTTCAATATTAATGCAATATCTAACATCTCTTTAGTTGCAGCCATTTCCATATTTAAAGGAATGTTTTCCGAAGAACACAACAGTTGCAAACGATTTAAGTCATCATCATTTATATGACGCCTATCTTCACGCAAGTGAGCGGTAATGCCATCTGCACCCGCTTTGATCGCTTCCCAAGCCCCTAGAACAGGGTCTGGTTGCGGACCCCCACGAGCATTTCGAATGGTGGCTATATGGTCAACATTAACACCTAAGCGAACAAAATTGAGTGCCATTATTGTAGCCCTCTACTTCCGGGTTTTATTGCTGGAATTTTAAGAAGCTCTTCTGGTAATTCATTAGGGTCATGATCAGGAAATTTTCGGGCTGCCAGACTGATCAAAGGAACACCTATATCTGCTTCGCCATTAGACCGATCAAATAAACATGCTCCGGCAATAACAGTGGCTCCTGTTTTATTCATTGAATCTATGCACTCACGCGATGACAACCCAGTAGTTATAATATCTTCGACCATCAGTACTTTCTGGTCTTTTTGTAGAGTAAATCCACGACGTAGCTTAAACTCACCCCCCTCTCGCTCAACAAAGATTGATTCCAAACCCATTTGCCTAGCTGTTTCATAACCGGGTATTACTCCACCCATGGCAGGAGCCACAATAATATCAGGTTTAGTATCAAGTGAATTCATAATTTTATTAGCTAAGGCGCTACATAACTTAGAGGTTAAGACGGGATTTTTAAAAATAAGAGCCTTTTGTAGAAATATTGAACTCCTGCGACCTGAAGATAAAATGAAATGACCCTCCAATAAGGCACCAGCTTCACGGAAAATATCTAGTACTTCATCTGTATTCATTATTTTTACCATTCTTATAAATAGTTTCTGACCTTGTACGCTCTGCCGCTACCACATAAGTACTTGCACGCATAGCTGCAACTATCTGTAAAAGATGTCTATTATCCGATACTTCTATATCAATAACCATATCAAAAAATGACTGACTTCTTACTAAAGTTTTAATATTAGTTACATTCCCGCCAGCCTCGCCGACTATCTTAGTTACATCAGCTAGCGAACCAGGAACATGCTCAAGTGTTGCTGTAATTTGCCCTGTTGAAGCTGTCTGCAAAGCAGCTCTGCGCCAACCTAAATCTAACCAATTCTCCTGATGGGTTTCAAGTTTTTCTAATATATTACAATCAATCGTATGAACATCAACTCCCCGCCCTTCAGTTTGATAACCAACTATTCTATCACCAGGCACCGGATGACAACAGTTTGACAGGTGAATTGAGACACCAGAACGCAAACCTTCCCCCTTAATGTATAGCTTTACAGTATTATCGTTTATAAGATCTCTACTTATAATCGTTTCTAAGGAGTCTAATGACTTACGAGAAGGAAATACTGAATTCATAAAATCTTGGATAGAGAGCTTACCACGTCCTAACATTTCATAAAGATCTGATATTGAAGAGTAATTAAGGCGCTTCATAGCGTCAATCAGTGAGCTTTCACTAAAATCTTTATCCTCTCTGGAGAAAGCATGGTCAGCTAACATTTGACCTATACGTCTGAATTCTGCTAATTCTCCTGTCCTAGTTAAACGACGTAAGGCAGATCTTGCCTTACCTGTGACAACCATATTTTCCCAATCTTGCTGAGCTTCAGCTTGACCACCTCGAATAATTTTAACAGCATCACCATTTTTTAATCTACTCCGCAATGGCACTTCCCTACCATTTATAACAGCTCCTATGCACGTATCACCTACCTTTGTGTGAACTGCATAAGCAAAATCTAAAGGAGTTGCACCACGCGGCAAAGAGATTAAGTCTCCCTTGGGAGTAAATGTAAAAACCTGATCAGAAAACATTTCTAGTTTTGCATGCTCGAGAAACTCATCTGCATCCCCACTCTGCTCCATCATTTCAACTAAAGGCCTAATTCTTTTTAAAGGGTCACCACCACTAGCTTCTGCGCTATCTGGATCATAAGAGTAACTATTATTCTTATATGCCCAGTGAGCAGCAACACCTCGTTCAGCTACATCCTCCATACGTTCTGTTCTTATTTGGATTTCAACTCTTCTGTTATTTTCAGAAAGTATTGTAGTTTGAATCGATTGATAACCATTAGGTTTTGGTACCGATATGTAATCTCGAAACCTTGCAGGGACACATCTGTATTTTTGGTGTAGTAATCCTAATACACGGTAACATTCCGTGACATCTTTTACAATAATTCGGAAAGCAAATATATCAGCGACATCATCAAAACTTATATTTTGTTTCTCTAATTTTCTCCATATTGCATATGCCCTCTTCTCTCGACCATATAACCTACCCGCAACTTTATTAACCTGCATAAAACCACGAAGACCAATCGACATTTGAGAAATTGCCTCTTTTTGTTCAGATCGCCATGACTTTAATCTATTAGTTATACTTTCATATGCAGAAGCATTGATGTGCTTAAAAGATAAATCTTCCAGTTCGGAACAAATTCTATCTACACCTACTCTTCTGGCTAAAGGTGCATATATCTCTAGAGTTTCTCTAGAAATGCGTTCTCTTGATTCAGGCTTTGGGTGATGATCAAGTGTTCTCATATTATGTAAACGATCACACATTTTAACAAGCAAAACTCTTACATCACGACTTATCGCTAATACAAATTTTTGAAAGTTTTCAGCTTGAACCCTTTCTTTTGTTGCATTAGCTGATAACTCAACGCTACCGAGTTTAGTAACACCCTTTACTAACTCAGCTATTTCTGGGGTAAATTCATCGGAAAGCTCTTCAAAAGTGACCTCTGTATCCTCCAAAACATCATGTAATAAAGCAGTGCAAATACTAGCAACATCTAGATGTAAGCCAGCCAGGATTCCAGCGACCTCTATTGGGTGAGCATAATAAGGATCACCCGAGTGCCTCATCTGTGTACCATGGGCTTTCACAGAAAAAATATATGCTTTATTTAGTAATGCTTCATCTACAGATGGGTCATAAGCTCTTACAATATCAACCAGCTCATATTGCCTGAGATATGTCTGGCCTTTTTTTGGCATAGCAGCTTTAGTTTTGGAAGTTATACCCATCAGTTATTTATAGCCCTTTAATTTACAACGGCTACATAAAACTTATTATTTATTCTCAAAAATTATTTAGAATCTACTCGAATTATCGTTATCTTTGTCACTCTGCAGAGCTTTCAATAACTCGTTTTCATCCATTTCAGCTTGAGGGATACTTTCACCATGTTCTAAAGCTAATAGCGGCTCGCTCTCATCTTCTGGCATGTCATCATCAGTTATAACTCTTTGCAAGTTTGCAACAAGGCTTTCACGCAAATCATCGAGGTTGAGTGTTTCCTCTGCAAGCTCCCTAAGAGAAACAACAGGAGTTTTATCATTGTCTCTGTCAACCGTAAGCTCAGCTCCAGCCGAGATATTTCTTGAACGATGGGCTGCTAATAATACTAAATCAAATCTATTAGGGATTTTTTCTACGCAATCTTCAACTGTAACACGTGCCATGAAATTCTCCAGAAAGACTTTTTGTTAACAAATCAAGCGGACCTATAATTTATAGAAATGAATCATGCAAGTAAACAATTACAAGACGATATAAATATTTAGCTTAACTTTTATTTAGGATTTTCAGGTGCTTTAAAAAAGTGGACCCAAAGAAACAGTATTAAGCACATCGCTTTCTGGTAGTTTACATATAAGATCATCTATCGAAAGCCCCGAAACGGGATCCCTCCACGACGAAGCTACCTCTTTCAGGGGTAAAAGTACAAATGCACGGTTTTGCATACGCGGATGTGGTAAAATTAACCCATTTTCATGAACTATATGTTTTGAATGAAAATCCAAAATATCTAAGTCAATAGAACGCGACTCGTTTTTTACGGTACGTTTACGACCAAAACAGTTCTCAACAGTATGAAGCAACTTAAGGAGAGATATATCAGAGCCATGATAAAAAATTTCAGCGCATGCATTGATATAATCTGGCTGACATGAACCCTCTGGCCATGCCGGGCTTGCCCATAAATTTGAAAACTTAATAATTTCAATATTGTATTTCCTTAACTCTGAAATGACAGATTTAAATGTTACTTTCGGATTGTCTAAGTTTGCTCCAAAAGCTATATAAATTTTTTTACTTTTTAACATATGATTATTTCTGGTGTAACAATGGCCTTTTATCCAAATGAACGAATAGCAATTTTTATCGATGGGTCAAATCTTTACAATACTGTTAAATATTTAGACTTTGATATAGATTATACAAAATTATTAGAATTTTTTTCTGAAAAAGGAAATCTGATCACTGCAAACTACTACACTGCAATCGTTCAAGATGACGATTATTCGCCGATAAAAACTCTTGTTGATTGGTTATCTTATAACGGATGGCAACTTATTACCAAACCAGCCAAACATTTGATAGACAGAAATGGTCGTCGACGCGTTAAGGGAGATATGGATGCAGAGATAATAGTTGATATGCTGGAATTATGCTCAAGAATTGATCATATGGTTTTATTTTCAGGTGATGGCGACTTTCGTGTAGCCTTGAAGGCTGTTCAAAAGAAAGGGGTAAGAGTAACAGTTGTATCAACATTAAAATCCAACCCTCCAATGCTTGCAGATGAATTAAGAAGACAGGCAAATGACTTTATAGAAATTTCAAGTATGGATAAAATCATAAGCAGACATAATAGCAAGTCTGATACCTAATGAGTTTTGATGAGCCAAATAAAAATTGCAATCTATGCCCAAGGTTACATAAGTTTCTTTTGAAAAAACGTTTAGAGTTTCCAGATTACCATAATTCCCCTGTTCCTAGCTTTGGAGATAAGTCCCCTGAATTATTAATTATTGGACTTGCCCCCGGAATGCACGGGGCCAATAAAACTGGTCGTCCTTTTACAGGAGATTGGGCAGGTGATTTGCTTTTTTCTACCTTAAAAAAGTACGGATTCACTAGTGGTAACTATGGAGGAACTTCTGATGATGGACTCAAATTGATTGGAGCAAGAATAACAAATGCTGTTCGTTGTGTACCTCCACAAAACAAACCGGTTGGAATTGAATCAAAAACTTGTAGAAAATTTTTAATAGATGAAATTAATCACCTAACCTCTGTCAAAGCTATACTATGCCTAGGTAAAATAAGTCATGACAATACAGTGAGAGCACTAAATCTTAAATTAAGCTCCTATAAATTTGCTCATCATGCTGTATATAAGCTTGATAGTAACATGAAACTCTTTTCAAGTTATCATTGTTCTCGTTACAATACGAATACGAAGAGGTTAACGGAAGAAATGTTTTTTTCTGTATTTGAGAGCATCAGAAGTCATATCAGTGTTTAGTTACACTAACCTCTATCTCTCATTAAACGGGACTTATCACGCTGCCAATCCCGCTTTTTAACACTTTCTCTTTTATCTTTATTATCCTTGCCAGTTGCTGTTCCTATCTGGACTTTTACACGCCCATTAACATCAAAATATATTTTTAGTGGTATGAGAGTCTTCCCTTTTCTTTGAGTTAAGCTCCATAACTTGTTGATTTCATTTTGTTTTATTAATAGCTTTCTTGGTCTTGTTGGTAAGTGATTGAACTGACTAGCAGGCGCATATATTGGAATTGTAGCATTGATTAAGAATAATTCCTGATTTTCTATTGCTGCATAACTTTCAGCAATATTAGCCTGACCCTCCCGCAATGACTTAACCTCAGTACCCACGAGAATTATTCCAGCTTCAACTACCTCTTCAATAAGATAATCAAAACGAGCTCGGCGGTTTTCCGCGATCAATTTTTTAATCTCTGAGGGCATACCTAAATGTTAATACCAGCCCTTCGTATAGCAGATAAAATCAGCTCCTTATTAGAATCTTGTACTGCGGTTATTGGTAAACGCACATCTGGATTCATCTTACCAAGTAAGTTCAAAGCGTATTTAGCCGGTGCTGGACTTGGATCAACAAAAAGGTCCTGGTGAAGTCGGTGCAATAATCTATTCAGAACCATCGCTTCGTCAAACTTATTATTCCACATTAACTCATGAAACTGCGCATAAGCTTTAGGGGCAACGTTTGAGCCAACAGATATACAGCCTTTGCCTCCATGGGCTGTATGCCCTAATGATGATGGGTCATCTCCTGATAATTGTATAAAATCCTTCCCACACCTTTCATATATCGCCGCTACCCGAGAAATTTCACCTGTAGCGTCCTTACAACCAACAACATTATCTAGAGTTGCTAAACGACCCATGGTATCATTGGTGATATCAACAACAGAGCGAGCCGGTATATTATAAACAATAATAGGAATATCTACAGAATCTGAAATCGCTTTGAAATGTTGAAAAATGCCTTCCTGACTAGGCCTGTTATAATATGGAGTAACAACTAATACAGCATCAGCTCCAACAGACTTCGCCTTATTTGTATATTCGATGGAAACAGATGTTTCGTTTGATCCTGCACCAGCTATTACTGGTACCCTTCCATTTGCAGCTTCCACACATAACTCAATAACTCTTTTATGCTCCATATCAGACAAGGTAGCGGATTCACCAGTGGTTCCGCACGGCACAAGACCGTGTGTCCCAGATTCTATTTGCCATTCAATGAAATCTTGAAATGCGGTTTCATCAACTACCCCACCCTTAAAGGGAGTAACTAAAGCTGTGATGGATCCTCTTATCATAAGCTTCTTTCAAATATACAATTACGTTAATTTAAAATTAAATAACAACTTTATATAAATTAGTCTATGCATGATCTTACAAGAATACTTATATAATCAGAGAGAATATGAATATCATTAATACAAATAAATTATTTTTTAAAAAAACACTTAAAATATGTAAAATCATAATTTATATAAATTTTTTTATACCACTTTACAATTCAGCATATGCATATATTCCTTTACCAAATTTAAAAGCCGCGCCTAAAAACACCTCTTTTATAATTAGTGATTCCCAATCCACTTACCTCAGAAAAGGGATTAGAGCTGCAAAAAAAGGCAACTGGACTGTTTTAAATAATTCAATTGAAAATCTTGATGACGCTGCATCCAGAGACTTATTATATTGGGCGCGAGCTATTAAAAGTCCTAATGTGTCATTTAAAGACATTAACTATGTACTTGAAGCACTTCACAACTGGCCGCGGGCTATTACTATTCAAGCAAAAGCTGAAAGAATTTTATTTGATGACCCACTAAAACATATAGAAGTATTAAGTTGGTTCGAAAGTAAAATTCCAGTATCTGGTGAAGGTCGCGCCGTTTTAGCTAGGGCTTATTACAATATTGGCGATACAAAAAAGGGAGACTACTGGCTCCGAAAAGCCTGGAATGAGTCCAAACTCACAGGTTACAGGCAAAAAGAACTCTACTTTGAATTTAAAGATAAACTTACAGAAAATGATCATTACTTACGAGCTGATCACTTGCTCTGGCAGGGTAAATTTCATTACAGTAAAATTGACCCACTACTTAATTATATGAATGAAGATAAACGAACTTTGATTATAGCAAGAATGAAAGTTTCTTCAAATAGATCTGGAATAGACAAAGCTATTAACAAAATTCCAGAAGATTTAATTAATGATGCCTCCCTAAATTATGAAAGGTCAAAATGGCGTCGTATAAAAAAATCTAAAAACTATGCATTACCACTCATAAAAGAAATTAATATACCGGTTGAGAATCCAATGGGAAGACAACTTATGTGGCTTGAAAAACGTATATATGTCCGATGGTTGATAGAGGAAAAAAGGTATGATGAAGCCTATAAAATTTGTATTAATCATGGACTAGAAAGCGGCGCAAGGTTTGCGGAAGCAGAGTTTACAGCAGGATGGTTAGCTTTAACCAAGCTTAACAACCCACTATCAGCAAAAAAACATTTTAAAACCCTTAATGATGGCGTCTCACTATCAGTCTCATCAAGTAGAGCACTTTATTGGTTAGGTCGTACAAGCGAAGAACTTAATGAAGAAAGTGCCAATGATTATTTTATGCAAGCATCTTATTTTACTAATACATTCTATGGTCAGCTATCATCAAGTAAACTTACTAAAGAGCTAACAAAAATAGTTTTGCCGCCTGAAGACGATGCTATAGACCTTGAGAAAATTTTTTTCCAAGACCCAAGAATAAAAGCTATGAAATTATTAGGTGAGCTCGGTGAAGAAGAATTTTTTACAAGCTTCTCATTTCATATGGATGATCAATTTAATGATGAACGTCTACTCACTTTACTATCACGGTTGAGCGTAAAATATGACTACATGCGACCATCTATAAGAGCAGCTAAGCAAGCATCTCGTTTAAAAAAAATGCTGACGGTGTCAGGTTATCCAATAATAAATGAAATAGAAATGCTTCCAGCCGAATTTGACATACCATTTGTTTACGCCATAGCAAGACAAGAAAGCGAGTTTGAATATAATGTAGTAAGCACTGCAAAAGCATACGGAATGATGCAAATGATCGACAGCACAGCAAGAGAGACAGCTAAAAAACATAATATAAATTATTCAAAGTCAAAATTAATAGCTGATAGAGAATATAGCGCCAAATTAGGAGCTTTACACCTAAACGACTTGCTAGAAAGATTTGATGGTTCATATATATTAGCAGCATCAGCCTATAATGCTGGGGCACATAGAGTCAGGCAATGGATTCAGAATTATGGAGACCCTCGCTTAATCGAGGTAGATACAATTGACTGGATTGAATCAATTCCTTTTTCTGAGACAAGAAATTATGTTCAAAGGGTTATAGAAAATCTTCAGATATATCGAGCCAGAAGAAATAATAATCAATTCGTTAATGAGATAACTAAAGATATAAATATAAATAATATATTATCAAACTAGAACTCACATATATTGTTAACTGATAAGCTTTTTTTGCTAATATTTGTATGAGTCTAAATACAATTGTGGTGAACAAAACTAATAAAGTGTTTACAACCCCAAAGCCATATCTGCACTACGTGCAATAGAATTATCCACATTACCGCCCGACAAAATTACGCATATTGCTTTGATATTTGGATATTTACTCAGATCACCTTTTAACAGAGAGGCTAAAGCAACTGCCCCGCCAGGTTCGAGCTGCAAGCCAGTCTCTTTTTTAAATATTGCCATTGAATAACGGCATTCATTATCCGTAACAGTAAATACATTTGATAAAGATTTTTTATTAATTGGCCATGTGAGTTTACCAGGCGATGGTGTCATAAGTGCATCGCAAATTGTATCATGTTTAATCGAAACAGATTTTCTTTTTTTCGATAAAAGGGAGATTTGGTGATCATTATATAAGAATGGTTCAGCACCATAAATTTTAGTTTTGGGTGATAATTTTTTCATTGCCAAACTAATACCAGCACACAATCCACCACCCCCAAGGCATGTTATTAAACCATCAAAATTAATACCACTGTTTGCAATCTCCAATCCAATAGTACCTTGACCAGCTATAATATAGGGATCATCAAAGCTTGGCACATAAATGTAACCATACTTTTTTGATAAATTCTCGGCAATTTCCTCCCGACTTTCAGTGTATCTGTTATAAAAATGTATTGTCCCATTATCGCCTTTCACGCCGTTAATTTTTACAATTGGAGCATCGCTGGGCATCACAATATGTGATACAATATTTAATTCTTTTGCAGCTTTAGCTATACCTTGTGCATGATTACCTGAACTTGTCGCTACAACTCCTCTTGCTTTATCGACAGTTGATAGATTGGCTAAACGATTAAATGCACCCCTATACTTAAATGAACCACTCTTTTGATTGCATTCTGGCTTAAACCATACTTTTTTTTGAGTAATAATATCAATCACATCTGAGCGAATTAATGGAGTTGGAGATATATTGCCATTCAATAAATCAGCAGCGCTTACAATATCTTGAAAAATTGGTCTAAATGATCTGCGTTTTCTATAATGATTTTTCATAAGCTTATTGACACTAACCGAATGTACATAAATAAAACACACAAATAAAAAAAATATTGAGGAGTAATAAATGCAAGGCTTAATGATGAAGCAAGAACTAATGATCAGTGATCTAATAGATCATGCATCAAAGGTGCACTCTACTCGAGAAATTTTTACTCTAAACTCTGATATGACAGAGCATCGTTATACTTGGTCAGATTGTGCTGTCAGAGTTAAAAAACTTGCTAATGCATTGCTAAAAGCTGGTGTAAAAAAAGGTGACCGTATTGCGACTATTGCTTGGAATAACTATCAACATATTGAAATATACTATGCGGTTTCATCGATCGGGGCTGTTGTTCATACAATAAACCCGCGATTGAAGCCTGAGCAAATATCCTGGATGGTAAATCATGCAGAAGATAGTTTCGTATTTTTCGATAAAACATTTTCGCCCATTATTAACTCAATATCAGGTAAATGCCAAAGCGTTGCTCATTGGATCTGCCTCACAAATGTACAAAATTTACCAGAGATTGATACAGATGTAATTGATTATGAGGGCTTCATAGTCAATGCATCAGAAGATATTATATGGGAGAGGTTTGATGAGAATACAGCCTGTACGCTGTGTTATACCTCAGGAACCACAGGTAACCCGAAAGGTGTGCTATACTCTCATAGGTCAACTGTGTTACATGCGATGGCTGGGTCCTTTCACGATGTTATTGGTGCTGGCTCACGCAGTGTAATACTTGCGGTTGTACCGATGTTTCATGTCTCAGCTTGGGGGTTAATTTATTCAGCAGCAATGATTGGCGCTAAACTTGTGATGCCAGGGCCGGGACTTGATGGTTCAAATATGTGCAAAATGATTGTACAAGAAAAAGTCTCCTTAATGGCAGGAGTACCTACAGTATGGCTGGGCGTTTACAATTACGCTAAAGCTAACAACATAAAGCTTAAAAGCGTTAAAAAAGCTTTAGTTGGGGGATCAGCACTACCAGAGTCACTCCTGAGATCATATGAACAAGATCTAGGAATTCCAATGCAACAAGGATGGGGCATGACAGAAACATCTCCAATTGGTTGCACATATACGCCTCATCCTGATACAGATTTAAATGATTATGACTCGACTGTTAGTGATAAATTACTTGCAGGACGAAGAATGTTTGGTATCGATATGCGTATTGTCGATGATGAAAACAATATATTGCCAGAGGATGGAATTTCTGAAGGACATCTACAAGTTAAAGGTCCTTGGGTTGCAAGTGGTTATTTCAAAGGAGATGGATCAGAGAGTTTCACAAATGATGGATGGTTTGCAACTGGCGATGTTAGTAAATTACACCCTACCGGCTTTATGGAAATTACAGATAGATCTAAAGATGTTATCAAGTCAGGCGGTGAATGGGTGAGCTCAATTGATGTAGAGAATGCAGCATCTGATCATCCGGAAGTAGCAATGGCTGCCTGCATTGGAATTAGGCATGAGAAATGGCAAGAAAGACCTTTCTTAATTCTACAACCTGTTCCAGGGAAAACCCCCAATAAAGAAGAAGTAAAATCATTTATACTCGCTAAATGCGCTAAATGGTGGATGCCAGACGAAATGGTCTATCAAGATGAATTGCCATTAGGAGCAACTGGCAAAATTCTTAAACGTGAACTAAAGGAAATATATAAAGATTACTATACAAAGAGATAATTGCTATTTAGTGGTTGTTGCCCCAAACAACACTCCATTTTCTGTTATAATTACAGTGATCAATGAGAATAAGCCAAGAAATATAAACCCAATTAAAATTGGTATAACAGATCCATTAAATTGGCTCGATACAAAATACCCGAATACACTTGATACAGCTGTAGTAAAAAATCCGTATAAGGCACTTGCTGTACCAGCTCTATCACCTTGAGTTTCCATAGCAATAGCAGAAAAATTAGCTCCTAACATTCCAAAACAACCAAATGTTAATGCAAATAACGGCAAAAAGACTATTAATGTCTCAGACAAGAAATAAGACACCATTAAATTTACAAAAGAGAGAAATATAAATAATATTAGCGTTATGTGACTTATTCTTCGCATTCCAATAATATCTACTATACGAAAGTTAATAAAATTAGCTAATGCAAGTGTACCTGCTATTAAAGCAAACCATAATGAAAATAAGTTACCTGAATTGAATACATCGTTAAATATCTGCTCAGCTGAGGCAATAAAAGCGAAAAGAGCTGCATAGATAAAGCCGCTTGAGATCATATATCCAGTTGTTACACGATCCTTTAAGACCTCAAAAAAAACATTGACTGAAGATTTGAAACCTATGTTTGTGTCTGACGGGTTTCGAAGAGTTTCCGGTAGTCTATAATGTGTCCATAGAAATACTACTAATCCCGCAAGGCCAAGAACACCAAAGGTCCACTTCCAACCGGCAACAATCATTACACCTTGACCAATAACTGGCGCAACAATAGGTACTATCATAAATACAGTCATAACAAGCGACATAATACGAGCCATAGTTCGTCCAGCTGTTAAATCCCTAACTACTGATATTGCTATAACTCTAATTCCTGAAGCAAAAACTCCCTGAAATAACCTTGCTATGCACAATAAATAAAAACTTGAAGTTAACATGCATAAAAATGCAAAAACTACATAAGCAACCATACATATCTTTAAAAGACTTCTTCTTCCATATTTATCAGTTATTGGACCAAAAAATAACTGAGGGACACCAAACCCAAGGATATACGAATAAATCAACCATTGTTGACCGTTACCTACGATTTTATAATGTTCAGCAATGACACCCATTGCCGGCAACATAATATCTATGGCAAATGCATTCATCGCCATCAAAGCTGCGACTATGGATATGAATTCCCAAGTATGCATCGAAAAATTTGGGTGTTTTTTTGTATCTAACATGCCTAAAAAAACTAAATTAGACCTGCCAAAGGTGAGCTGGGATCAGCGTATTTTTTCGTAGGCATTCGGCCAGCTAAATATGCTTCTCTTCCTGCTATTACAGCATGTTTCATAGCTAAAGCCATTTTTATTGGATCCTTGGCATTTGCTATTGCAGTATTCATTAAAACCCCATCACAACCAAGTTCCATTGCGATAACCGCATCGGAAGCCGTTCCAACTCCTGCGTCAACAATCACAGGTACATTTGATTGCTCAACAATTAGTCTAATATTCACCTTATTTTGAATACCAAGGCCTGAACCAATGGGTGCCCCAAGAGGCATTATTGCTACGCAACCCATGCTTTCTAATTTCTTAGCAAATACCGGGTCATCTGAACAATAAACCATAACTTCAAAGCCATCCTTAATAAGTAATTCAGCTGATCTTAAAGTTTCTTCCATATCTGGATAAAGATGTTTGGGATCAGATAATACCTCAAGCTTGACTAAATTCCAGCCTCCAGCTTCTTTAGCTAACCTCAGGGTTCGAACGGCATCTTCACCTGTGAAACAACCAGCTGTATTTGGCAAGTAGACTGTTTTCTTGGGGTCTATATAGTCAACGAGCATAGGTTTATTAGGATCAGATACATTTACCCTTCTGACAGCAACAGTCACCATTTCAGCTCCAGATGCATTAAGAGCATCAGAATTTTGCTTATAATTGGTATATTTTCCAGTACCGATTATAAGTCGTGAATTAAATTCATGACTTCCTACTTTCAGAGTATCATCGGATTTAATACTATTTTTCATTAACCACCACCTATGAAATGAATGATTTCCATTATATCGCCATCATTTAATCTTACAGTATTATATGTTGACTTAGATATGATTTCACGGTTTCGTTCAATGGCTATTTTTTTAGCTGGTAATTTTAAATAATCCAATAATTCACTCATTGTCATATCATCTTCCAGATTGTCATATCTATGACCGTTCACAATTAAATACATACTTTATTCCAATGGATATAGAGACTTGTAGACAAAGCATAGTAAGGTTAACATAATTAAAACGAGAGATTCAATGACAAAAATCATTTACATAATAAATGGACCAAACTTGAACTTGCTGGGTAATAGAGAACCAGAAATATACGGCGAATTAACATTAAAAGACATAGAAAATAAATGCAAAAAATATAGTGAAAACATATATTTAGATATAATATTTAAACAAAGCAATATAGAAGGTGAAATTGTTAATTTTATACAAGAGGCTGGAAATAAGGCATCTGGTGTTATTATTAACCCCGCCGCCTACACTCACACATCAGTAGCCATTCACGACGCATTAAAGTCACTGATTATTCCTTCAATAGAAATTCACTTATCACAGCCTGCTAAACGAGAAAGTTTTAGACATAAGTCATTAATTGCTGAAGTAGTAAATGGAACGATAAGCGGCTTTGGCCCAAATTCTTATTTGCTAGCTATGAAGGCTATAGATGATTTGTTAAAAACTAATACGGAGAGTTAGATAAAATGACAAAATCCAATTTTAAACCAACTTTGCAATCTATCAAAATGACTAGAGAGCTAACTAAAATTCTCACCGAAAATAACCTTTCTGAAATACAAATAGAAGAAGGTGACATTAAGATTAAGTTATCTCGCGGAACCGCAACAGTTACAGACAGTTACCAAGTAATCGAAAGCGAACTTAATAAGAGAGCGATAACTTTAAATACAAAAAATAGTGAACTGACTTCCGAGAGTAATGGTGATCAGACTTCCCATTTAAATGCTATTAAATCCCCAATGGTTGGTACAGTATACACAAGACCTTCACCTGATGCAGAGCCCTTTGTAAAAGTTAATGATAAGGTAAAAGAAGGCGATACAATTGTATTAATAGAAGCGATGAAAACTTTCAATTCTATTACTGCTACCAAGTCAGGTACAATAACAAACATTCTTATAGAAGACGCTCAACCAGTTGAGTTTGGCGACCCACTATTTACTATAGAATAAATTATGCCTGGTTCAACTAAATTTAAAAAAATACTAATTGCTAACAGGGGTGAAATAGCCCTTAGAATTCATAGGGCCTGCAAAGAAATGGGCATAAATACAGTGGCTGTATACTCTGAGGCAGATCGTGAAGCAATGCATGTAAGATTAGCAGATGAAAGCGTGTGCATAGGACCAAATAGTGCAACAGATAGTTATTTGAATATACCTGCAATTATAGCAGCGTGTGAAATCACCAATGCTGATGCTGTACACCCCGGATACGGCTTTTTATCTGAAAACGCGAGGTTTGCAGAAATAGTCGAAGCGCATGGAATGGAGTTCATAGGACCAACTGCTCAACATATACAAATTATGGGGGACAAAATTACTGCTAAAGATACTGTTAAAAAGGCAGGTATACCTGTAGTTCCCGGCTCTGATGGCGTAGTCTCAACATATACAGAAGCAAAAAAAATTAGCGACAAACTAGGTTTCCCATTGTTGGTTAAAGCTGCATCCGGGGGTGGTGGTAGAGGTATGCGCTTAGCTAATAAAAAAGAAGATTTAGAAGAAGCCATTAATTCAGCTCAACAAGAAGCGATTGCCGCTTTTGGTGATGGTACTGTTTATTTAGAAAAATACCTCACAAACCCGAGGCACATAGAAATACAAGTCCTAGCTGATAAGCATGGGAATGTTGTACACCTTGGTGAAAGGGACTGCAGCTTACAAAGACGTAATCAAAAAATACTGGAGGAAGCCCCCTCACCCTGTTTATCTAGTAAAGAAAGAAATAAAATTGGCAGCATAGTAACAAAAGCAATAAAGAAAATTGGATACCGCGGTGTTGGTACTGTAGAGTTTTTATATGAAAATGGAGAGTTTTATTTCATAGAAATGAATACGCGATTACAAGTTGAACACCCAATTACAGAGGAAATAACTGGAATAGACTTGGTTAGAGAGCAAATTAGAGTAGCATCCGATTTACACCTTAATTATACGCAAAAAGACATAAAGTTTAATGGCCATAGTATAGAATGTAGAATAAATGCTGAACATCCAACAACATTCGCACCTTGTCCAGGCAAGGTGATAGATTTTCATGCGGCGGGGGGAATGAATACTCGATTTGATAGTGGTCTATATAGCGGTTACATTATTCCGCCGTATTATGATAGTTTAGTTGGTAAATTGATAGTCTGGGGCAATACACGTGAAGGTGCGCTTTTTAGATTGAAAAGAGCTTTAGGAGAAACAGTCATAACTGGAGTTGAGACCACAAAAAAGCTGCATGAAGACATTTTGGAGGACCCAGACTTTAAAAAAGGTAAATATGATATCCATTGGCTTGAAACGTGGCTTGATAAAAAAAATAAGGCCTGATCAATCCAAACGCCTTATCTCGGTCGTTGATATAGATTTTCCCTAGAAACATCCACAGCTGTTTTATTCAAAAATATTGAAAATAAAGCAAGAAAAGACAAATATAGCTTTCTTAAATGGCTTGAGCTTACTCGATTAGACCATGCGCTTGGTCCTTGTTTTTTTATTCTAGAACCTATGTCACTATAAACGTTTAGTGCTGCATACATTGCCCACGAACAACGAAAAGGTAGTGCTTTTATACCAGCTTTAGAACTTCTATAATATCTATCGGCTAAGCTTAATTGCACAATTACCGCCTCGTGTATTATGGGTAAGTTTCTTTGATCAAGTAGTTCTTTCACTGAGCCTTTAATTCCTTTATCGTAAAATAAAGACTGAGGCACAAAAACCCTGTCCGCTTTAGCGTCATCCATTACATCTCTTGCTATGTTAGTTAATTGGAAAGCTATTCCTAAATCACATGCTCGGTCCAAAACATCCTCATCAGTAATACCCATAATCTTTGCTATCATTACACCTACGACTCCAGCTACATAATAACTATAATCAAGGATGTCATCAACAGTTCGATAAACACGGCAATTGGCATCCATTGAAAACCCCCTCAAAAGTTCATTAGGGTATTTATGGTCTATGCAATTATTATTTATGACTTTTGCTAAACCATCAAATATTGGATCATTCATGAATTTCCCAGATAATGCTTCAGCAGTTCTTTTATTCAAATAACTTAAACGGTCTAATTGCCCATGTTTATAATCAGATATTTGTCCATGGCCCATTTCTTGACCATCAATTACGTCATCACAATATCTGCACCACGCATAAAGCATAGCTACGTCATCTCTGTACCGCTTCGGTAAAAATTTTGACGCCAAAGAAAATGATCTGGATCCCTGCTTAATACTTTGATGAGCATGTTCAGTAATTACGTCCATATTTTTAATAAACTTTCATTCGAAATTTAATCAATCGAAAAATCATCTCTTATGACGCCTGCCGTTGCTTTAGCTGCCCCTATTACACCAGGCAACCCTGCACCCGGGTGAGTACCAGCGCCTGTAATATACATATTGCTGATTACATCGTCACGATTATGCGGCCTAAACCAAGCTGATTGAGTTAATATAGGTTCAACTGAAAATGCACTTCCCATATGCGAATTCATGATATCTCTGAATCCAAAAGGTGTGAGTGTGTGCAAAACCTCTAAGTTTTTATTTAAATCTGGTATAGCATACTTTTCTAAATAGTTTAAAATTTTCTTTGTATATATAGGACCTACATCATCCCAATTAATATTGGCATTTCCTAAGTGCGGCACTGGAGCTAAGACGTAGTAGGAAGACTTTCCAACTGGAGCCATGCTTGCATCTGTAACACAAGGAGCATGTAGATATAATGAAAAATCATCAGAAAGTTTACCCCCTTTTCCAAATATTTCCGCTATTAATTCCTTATATCTTTTCCCAAAAAGAATGACATGGTGCTTTAAAGCTTTAGGGGTTGGCTTTTTAAGGCCAAAATATATAACAAATAATGACATGGAGTGACGCTTTTTACTCAAAGACTTTCCATATTTCAAACCTCTCGGATGCGACCTTAGTAACTTACTATAAGTGTGAACAACGTCAGCATTAGATGCCACAAGATCTGAAATATATACTTTTCCATTTTTTAAGGAAACTCCTGTAGTCATATCTCCTGATGTCTGAATCTCGTCGACTTCAGAATTAAGTATAACCTCTCCACCTATATCCTTAAATAATGAGATTAAACCACTTACAAGAGCACCTGTTCCACCCTTTGCAAACCATACTCCGCCTTTTCTTTCAAGGGCGTGGATCAATGCGTAAATTGCACTTGTAGCAAAAGGGTTACCACCTACTAATAATGATTGGAAAGATAACAATTGCCGAGTTTTTTCATTTTTAACAAACTTAGATACTTGCTTATAGACACTTCTATCAGCTCTCAATCGCATTAACTGCGGAGCAGCAGCAAACATTTGACTAACCTTTAAAAATGCAGTGGTACCAAGTTTTTCATAACCTTCTCTGTAAAGATCTTTAGAGTATTCAAGAAATTTACGATAACCATTTATGTCGTCTTTATTTCTCTCCCCGATTTGCTTTTCAAGAAATAACTGATCGTTATTATAATCTAACACCTGACCGTCTTCCCACTGCAAACGATAAAAGGGATCTACAGGTAATAACGTAACATAATCTTTCATTACTTTGCCACTAACGGTAAATAATTCCTCGATGCAATTAGGGTCGGTTATTACAGTTGGGCCACCATCAAATTTATAGCCATCAATTTCATAAACATATGCTCGACCGCCGGGTTTGTCACGGTTGTCGAGTAAAACTGTTTTAAAACCCATACTTTGCAAACGAATAGCTAATGAGATACCACCAAAACCAGCGCCAATAACTATCGCAGTTTTCTGCGTTTTTTTACTAATTATTTTATTACTATTTTTTTTCATTTTTTTCTCTTTGTGATTTTTCTCGAGCTACAAAAGCCGCCTCAGAAAAGAAATATAATGCCTTTAATACGGGCACTGGCGGCTTTCCGATTAAAATACGCAAAATGTCTTTTTTATGAATATTACCTTCATAAAACCGCTTTATTAAATTTTCTGATAATGTGTAGAATCTCTGTAGAACTAAATGTCTTTTTGATGGCAAAGAGGCTTTAAATAAAAGCCTATTAAGCAGTCGAAAAAAATTATTCCTTCGATGAAGTAAGAGTTTATACTTTCTGATTTCAAGATCCAAATTTACTAGTTTATTTTGATCACAGGAATTAATAGTTCTACTTATTTTAGAAGCCAACCTCACAGCCTCTGGAAAACTATACCCTGTTACTGGATGGTAAAAATTACCTCTCATTCCTATTTCAATCGGTTCATTATATTTTACACCTCGCTTCCCAACGAGCTTACTATCAACTGCTAAGGTGATTGGTAAAACTCCCTTTTCTACTCTGATCACTTTGTGTTCAGTCCAGTTATTAGCTTCAATATATTCATCAATTCTTTTATTATATTTGGCTTGATCAAAATTGAGACCATCTGAATAGTAGGTGTCCTCGATAAGAATCTGGTTCTTACTGAAAGGCAGACAATAAATAAATCGATACCCATCATACTGCGAGACAGTTGCATCCATGATTACTGGGTATTTTAAATTATGTGGGTCGATAGTCTCAATAGTTTTACCATAAAATTTTTGAATACCAATTTTTCTACTATCATCAGAAGTAAATCCACGTGCATCAAATATATAGTCGCCAGTTACTACTTCTCCTCTAGAGGTTGTAACATCTGAACTGGTCAACTTAACAACTTCAGTATCTAAAATAAGCTTAAGTCTACCGGACTTTATAAAGGGTTCAACACATGCTCTTAATGAGTTACTATTTCCAGTACAGTATCTAATATTTAACCTTCTTGAAAAACTCATAAATTTCACATCATACTTTTCCCAGCTATGGGCAATAAATGGTTCAATCCATTCGTGAAGTGAAGATTCTATATCACTGATATTAAAGGACCAAGTATGATCACCTCCGATAATATGGTTTGAGTCAATGATAATTATCGATACATTTGGATTTGAAGATAGACATCGCCACGCCAAAATTAGTCCTGACAGGCCAGCTCCAACCACTACAAAATTTATGTCTTGAGTATTTTTATCTATTTTTTCCATTTATTTTTTATTGCAATATCCATGGTTATTTTAAAATATTTATCATACTGCAGATTAATTAAATTAAAAAGGTAACTAAGAAAGTAAACTTATATTAATCTTGATAGGTGATATCTGGCTTATAGTTTTCATCATGCTTAGCAAAAACTTCAGAAGCATAAAAGGTGTTTTCATTATCAATAAAACCAGAAACGATTACCCCCTGTCCCTCTCGAAATAAGTCAGGTAAAACACCCTCATAAACAACAACTATATCTGTTGTCATTTCCCTTTCAAAATCTTCAATATTGAATTTAGTAATAATACTTTTATCTCTAATGACCGAGCCATTTTTAACAATACCGCCAATCCTAAAAATTTCTGATTCAGGTTCAAAGCTAATTTTAACGACATCACTGGGATTATAAAAAAATTGAGTGTTTTCTTTTAGGGCTTGCAATAAGAGCATAATACCAATTATCAAAAAAACTCCAGAGAATAAAACAAGCTTTATTCTTTTCTTATGTTTAGGTCTTATCATGATACGTTGTCCAAACTGTCGCTTTGTAAATAACCACACATCTGTGCTAAAACAAGTTAAAATAAAACAAGTTATATATTGACAATAATAAATGAAAAATCTTTTCCCATTAATAAAAAAAGAAATAAGAATTGAGATTAATGGTGTATCTGTATCTCGAGGAAACCAATTGCTTTTTAAAAATTTAACAAGCACTATAACAAATCATGACGTTGTAATAGTAAGAGGTGATAACGGTATAGGTAAGACTTCATTATTGGAAGCCATATCTGGTTTATTAACTTACTCATCTGGTAAAATTAAATTTCTTATCTCTGAAAAGAGAACATCTTTTAAGAACTTAATAGCATATCAACCCAGCTCCAGTTATTGCAAAACCCTGTTAACCATAAATGAAGAGTTAACCTTCTGGGCAAATATACATAACAATAGTTCTTTGGTTGATGACGTACTAAAATTTGTAAATCTTCAGGGTATTTTTAATTTACAGACACAAAATCTTTCAACAGGTCAAAGAAAACGTTTAGAAATAGCAAAAGTTATAATTACTCAAAAACCTATTTGGATATTTGATGAGCCATATGCAGGGATGGACGATAATGGAGTAGAACTAATTGATACCGTTTTAAAAGAACATGTTAGTAGAGGCGGAATAGTTATACTGGCTTCACATAAACACACTAAAATAGAAAAAATACAAACAAAAATTATTAATATGAAAGCAAACTAGTGATACTTAATTTAATTAAACGTGATATAGTAATCGCGAGTAGATCTGGTGGTAGTGTCCTCAATGGATTAATTTTTTTCTGCTTATTCATTGCTTTAGCATCAATATCTCTTGGTGGAACCAGTGATGTATTAAAACCCCTTTCACCTGCATTAATCTGGCTAGCCATAGTCTTTTCAACAATGCTTTCTTACCAAAATATTTTCCAAGAGGACTACAAAGATGGCAATTTATCACAGCTAAGATTGGGTGGGATTTCGGCACTTAATATATGTATAGCAAAATCTATTAGCTTCTCTATACAATCAATTTTACCATTGATATTATCCGTACCAATTGTAGCAATTTTATTGAATATGCCCTTAAGTGAAATTAAAACTATAATGGCAACATTAATAATAGCCACACCTGGATTAACTGTTTATGGGGTATTTTCTAGTGCCATAGCAGCAAAAATACCTGGTGGTTCTTTTTTTATAGTCCTAATAACTTCACCATTTTTAATTCCTCTTTTGATATTTGGACTTGAAAGCATGAATAGTGCTTCTGATGTAAGTATATTCAATAGTGAACTAAGAGTGCTGATAGGTTTAAGCTTAATTGCAATAGCAATTGGTCTACCTGCATCAGCAGCAGCACTAAAAACGAATATGGAATAAGCCATGATTAATTATCTTGCAAATCCTAGTAGATTTTTAAAATTCTCAAAATTTTTTAGTCCATTCGTTGGTTGGATAACACTTATATCGTTACTAGTTGCACTATACTACTCACTTATAAAAAGCCCTCCAGCAGAAGAACATGGTCAATCAGTCCGGATGATGTATACTCATGTTCCCGCAGCTTGGTGCGCTTTATTAGCGTATACTAGCCTTACAGTTGCAAGTATGTTTAGTTTTATTTGGAGGCACCCACTAGCTGATAGTGCTGCCAAAAGTATAGCTAAACCTGGGTTAGCATTCACATTCTTAGCACTCCTAACTGGTAGCCTTTGGGGAAAGCCGGCCTGGGGGACTTGGTGGCAATGGGATGGACGGATGACATCGGTTTTAATACTATTTTTCATATACATAGGCTATTTAACCGTATGGAGCATTATAACAGAGAGAAAAAAAGCTGCAAGGTTAGCATCCATAATTGCAATGGTTGGATTTATAAATATTCCCATAATCAAATTTTCAGTAGATTGGTGGAACACACTGCATCAACCTGCTAGTATTTCATCAATTGGCTCACCAGGTTTGCCATTTGAAATATTAACCCCGCTATTATTGATGACTTTATCTTATTCATTATTTTTTATATGGCTCGTAATAAAGGGTATTGAAAAAGATATAACCAAAATGAACATTCAAAATAGAAAAAATAAACCACTAGCATTTACAGAAGTGGAAGATACCTGATGTTTGATTTTGGCAAAAACGCTATCTATATTTGGAGCTGTTACGGCGTGACATTATTGACATTTCTCATACTCGCTTATAATTCTAAACGAGGTTCCAAATGATAAAATTAGATAAACCTTATTTAGATAAAAACCCTATAGAAAAGCTTAAAATATTAATGTCTGAATTACGAGAAAAATGCCCTTGGGACTCCGTACAAACACATGAAACTATAGCCCCATATACAATTGAAGAAGCTTATGAGGTTTCAGAGGCCATAGCTAATAAAGATATGATGTCCTTAAAAGAAGAGCTAGGAGATCTGCTTTTTCAAGTAATATTTCAATCTAAAATAGCTGAAGAAAATGAATTCTTCAACTTTGATGACGTATGCGAAACACTCTTTACTAAGATGGTTAATCGGCACCCACATGTGTTTGATCATAGTCGAAATAATGCAGACTCTGAGTTGATTGAAAATTGGGAAAAAACTAAAGAGAACGAAAGAAATAAAAAAGGTTTTAATAGTTTATTAGATGACATACCAATAGCTCTTCCTGAACTTATGAGGGCAATAAAATTACAAAAAAGAGCAGCACGCGTAAATTTTGATTGGCCAAATATAGATGGTGTTCTAGAAAAGATAGCCGAAGAGTCAAAAGAGTTATCTGAAGCCATTGAGATAAAATCTTATGATTCAGTTAAAGAAGAAATGGGTGATCTTTTATTTACATTGGTTAACTTATCCAGAAAACTGAATGTTGACCCTGAATTGGCATTAAGAGAAACCAACACAAAGTTTATCAAAAGGTTTTCGTTTATCGAGAGCGCTATAAATAATAATGGAGAAAATATAAATTTTGTGTCACAAAATAAACTCGAAAATCTATGGCTGGCCTCAAAAACTATTGACGCCTGAGTGCACCAAATTTATTATGGAACTTGCCAATATCAGAATCCGATAGACTGACATCCATTTCACAATTACCGCTTCGACGCGCATCTTCCTTTATAACTGTACCATTCTTGTACAGCCAAGCTCTGGCTTTATAGTCACTAGGCGTAATATCTACGGTAATAGTTTGATCACCCTTGGTAAGGTGTTTTTCAATCCCATTTTTTAATTTCAATATACCAAATGAATTTAAACAGCTAATAGGGAAAGATACACTCTCATTATCAGTTTGGAATAAAGCTTCAGCACGTTCAATCATGAAGTCAAGCTCTACTGGGTCTATTTTATCAACCTTATTCCATACTTCTATTATTGATTGTCCATGTCTTGGGCCCGCATTAATAAGATCTAGAACCTTCAAAACTTCATTTTTTCTTCGCTCACTTAAAGGGTCAGCTATATCGCGAACATGTAAAATCAAATCTGCTTCCTTTACCTCTTCAAGGGTTGCCCTAAAAGCATTAATTAAATCAGTAGGTAAATCAGAGATGAAACCAACAGTGTCCGATAAAACTGCTGATTGACCGCTAGGAAGTAGCAACACTCGATGTGTTGTATCCAATGTAGCAAATAGCATATCTTTTGCCAAAACACCCCCTTCAGTTACAATATTAAACAATGAAGACTTACCGGCATTAGTGTAGCCAACTAAAGCAACAACTTTTTCTGGAGCTCTTTTTCTCTTTTTCCTTTGTAGACCACGGGTTTTTCTGACCTGCTCTAACTCCTTTTTGAGTTTAGTCATTTTATCGTTCAGGACTCTTCTGTCACTTTCAATTTGAGTTTCACCAGGACCTGCAAGACCTCCAGTGCCGCCCCTTTGTCTTTCAAGATGGGTCCATGTTCGCACAAGCCTAGATCTTTCATAACCCAATCTTGCCAACTCTACCTGTAATTTACCCTCTTTTGTTGCAGCACGTAACCCAAATATTTCTAATATTAATCCTGTACGGTCTATTACTTTAACCCTCCAGATACGTTCGAGATTACGTTGTTGAACAGGTGATAAATTAGCGTTTATTATTATTATGCTAGCGTCATTAGCTAAGCACTCATCCCCTACCGCCTTTATTTGGCCAGAACCAAAAAAATTAGCTACCCTTAGGTCTCTCACGGGTATTATTCTGGAAACTATAGTGTCAACTCCCAGAGCTTGAGCTAAACCATTGGCTTCATCCAAATCATATTCAGCATCGTTCGAACGATGATTCACATATCTTGGTTGATAAACAAGGGCGCCTATTCGCCTATCATCTCTTTCGATCATATTAATAAGAAGTTCATATTATTCCTCATCTATACGCAAGGAAACTGGTTCCGAAGGTACTATTGTAGATATTGCATGCTTGTATACCATTTGCATTTGTCCGTCTCGAACTAATAAAATACAAAAATTATCGAACCATGTTACAACACCTTGTAACTTAACTCCATTAACTAAAAAAACTGTTAATGAAGTTTTAGTTACCCTAACTGAATTAAGAAATGTATCTTGAAGATTATTTTTCTTACCTTTTTCCATAAAGCCTATCCTGTAATAATATTATTATATGTAACAAATAAAATTGTGCGTATATCTTTTGCAAGTCATTTTGACTAAGTTTTTATAATAAATAAGATATATCCCGTTTATTAACTATTACTGCCTCCAAAAAGACGGCGTGAACAATATTAGTACTGCTAAAACTTCAACTCTTCCTGAAATCATAAAAAAAGAAGAAATTACTTTCTGTTGTTCAGTTAAATCATTCATGGAAAATCCACTCTCTATGGGAATGTATTGCATAAGGGGACCGAAATTACTTATTGAAGCAGCTCCTAACATTACTGCACTATCAAATGTAAGTCCGCTTGCACCCAAAAGGCAAATACTTATTCCGAAAAATATAGTATAACCAAAAAAATACATCCAGATTGATAAAAATGATCTGTCTGGTATATGCTGACCCCTAAAAAGCACTGGTAGTATTCTAGAAGGATGCGATAAACGGTTCATGTCGGTGCCTAAGTGCCTAAACAGCAATAAAATTCTTATAATTTTTAATCCACCTGCTGTAGATAGAGCAGAACCACCTATCAGGGAGAGAGAAATAAGGATTGCAACAGGTATATTTTCCAAACCATCAATCGCATAGTTAAAGCCTGTTGTGCTGATGAAGAATATGCTCTCAATAAGTATAACAAAGACACTGCCAAAAGAACTATATATTACTCCAATGAAAAATAGTATTAAAACAAAAGCTATTAATGCTTTATGTTCCACGTTTTTTAACAAGCTAAAAAATGCTTTAGTATTTTTAAGGCGAAAACAATCATGCAAGACTGCAATGTTCATTGCACCGATTAAGCAGGTCACAGATAGTACAGAAACGCCTACCTGGTTTATATAGATATCCAAAGGTCCACTTTTTGGCATTAGACCGCCACTTGAAATACCACTCAATGATAAACATAAAGAGTCAAAAACATTTGACCCAGAAAAAACCATAAATAACACAGAAAAAAGAGTTATTAAAAAATATATAAATGCAACAATTCTCCCTATAGTTAATATTTTTAGAAATAATTTTCCTTTTTCTAAAGTGAAGAGCTTTGACTTATGTATGCCTGTTCCAAAAAGATTAAGAGCGGCTAATATAACAATAGCGAAAGTTGCAGCACAGACACCACCAAACCACTGTAAAATAGATCGCCACAATATTATAACTTGAGATAAATCATCAGCAATTAAAGATGAGGCACCTGTAGTTGTGAAAGCTGAAACCGACTCAAAATACGCAGAAATAAAACTATTTGAAGTTCCTAATGCTATATATGGTAATGAGCCTAAGATAGGAACAAAAACCCAAAATAATAATAAAAACAGTAATGCCTCAGAATTGCCATCGCGATTTGAAGTATTATGGGTGAGAAGTTTTAAAATCGAACCAACTGTGAGAACAATCATACTCAAAATGAAAAAAATAAATGAAGATTTATGGTCTGAAAGGAATAATATTAAAAATGAGGTAAAGCCTAATAATGCCGCAAAAATAATAAAAGTATTTCCTAGCCAATATATAATTCGTGTTATAGCCATTTCGATATATTAAAAATAATCTGAGCTAACACTAAACAATGACTCTATCTCTTTCATTGCTGCCTTTTCAGCTAGTAGTATTACGCGATCACCAGAGTTTATGATAGTATCGGAAGTAGGATAAATTACTTTATTATTATGAATAATTGCTCCTATAGAAATTCCATCCACTAGATTTGAATCAGAGATGGACTTTCCACACAAAGGAGAAGTTTCCAACACCTCACCTTCCATAATTTCTGCCTGGCCTTGTTCTAATGAATATACATCCAAAATCTTACCGCTACGCACATGACGCAATATGGACGATATAGTAGTTGCCCTTGGATCTACGACCATGTTTATACCAAGTTCAGCCTGTAAATCTCGCATTGATATTTCATTTATTAGACTAATGGTTTGTTTCGCTCCAATTTTTTTTGCTAGTACCGCACACAAAATATTAGTTTTATCATCATTAGTTAAGCATATCACCAATTCTGAATTAGCAACCCCAGCTTCTTCCTGAATATCGTAATCCATCGCATCACCATTTAAAATAACGGTTCGCTTAAGTTCTTCTGCCACCAATTCAGCTTGATTGGCGTCACTCTCAATCAATCGGACACGGACATTTGAAATAGTTTCTAATTCTTTTGCAAGATATGCCCCAATATTACCTGCACCAACGATAACTATATGCCTAGCTAGATTATCTCTACTACCTACAATTTCCAGTAACCTGTCCGAATGTTCTGCTTTAGTTATAAAATAGGCATCATCACCCACGCTTAATGGGTCATCTGGTAAAGGTGAAAATATTACACCATCTCTCTTAATGCCCACAATAGCTGCATGAAGACCGGGGAAAAGATCAGGTATTTGCTTAATTGGAGTATCAATTATAGGACATTCATCATCAATTTTTACACCTAGCATAGTAACTTTACCGTTTCCGAAACTTACTACGTCAAATGCACCAGGTGTTTTCAATCGTCGTAATATGGATCTAGCAATTTCAATCTCAGGTGATATAATTATATCAATGGGCATATTGTCAGAACTGTACAACTCTGAATACTCGTCCAATAAATAATTTTGAGCTCTAACCCTTGCTACTTTTGTCGGAACACTGAAAAGGGAGTGAGCAACTTGGCAGGCCACCATATTAACTTCATCAGTATGTGTTACTGCTATTATCATATCAGCATTTTCAACACCTGCTTGTCTTAATATCAATGGGTCAGAACCATGTCCGACTAATCCCTTTACATCCAAATCAGTAGTTATTTTTCTGATTAACGATGAGGAAGTATCTACAACAGTCACATCATTATTTTCAGATGCTAAACGCGAAGCTATACCAAACCCAACACGACCAGCTCCACAAATTATAACTTTCATATCATAAAACCTTTAATATATTTAATAGATGGAACCTAATCACTTCCATACACATTATTAGCTTCAGCTTCATTACGATCATTAGAGTTTAACCCTAATGACTTAAGCTTGCGATGCAAGGCTGAACGCTCCATTCCAACAAAATTAGCAGTTCGCGATATATTTCCACCGAATCTTTGTATTTGTGCTTTTAGATAATCACGTTCGAAATGCTCTCTAGCATCTCTTAGAGATAATGAAATCAGTTTTTCGTTTTCATTATTACCCTTAGTTGCTCTAACAACTGATACTTCTGGTGGTAATGTTTTAAGTGTAATAGCCTGGCTTGGATCTCCAGTAGCTAATATCAGCAATCTCTCAACATTATTTCTTAGTTGGCGGACATTGCCAGGCCAATTATGGGCTTGAAGAGCTGCCATCGCATCCTCTCCAATTTTCCTTGAAGGTAGTCCAGTTGATGAGGATAGTTGAGCAATAAAGTGCTCTACTAATGCCGGTATATCTTCACGCCTCTCCTTCAATGGCGGTGCCTCAAGGGGCATAACATTCAAACGGTGGTAAAGGTCTTCTCGAAAACGACCTAAACTTACTTCTTTAAATAAATCTCTAGAACTAGACGTAATAACGCGAACATCTACTTGAACATCATCTTTTCCACCTAATCGCCTAAAGCGTTGCTCAACTAGTAGCCTAAGTAACTTACCTTGTGTTTCTATCGGCATATCAGCTACCTCATCAAGGTATAATGTTCCATTATGAGCACGTTCAAGCAAGCCTATTTTATTAAGATTACCACTTTCATCTTCAACACCAAATAATTCCTCTTCCACTCTTTCTGGTATAATAGATGCTGCATTCACAGCTTTAAAAGGTCCCTTGGAGCGGAGTGAGTTTTCATGAAGCAATCGAGCTATTAGTTCCTTACCAGATCCAGATTGACCTGAAATTAAAACTCTGGAGTTAGTTGACGCTATCTTAGTTATTTTTTGCTTCAATTGTATTACATGAGAAGACGTACCAATTAAAGCAACATCATGGGATCTCTTTCCCTTTAATTCCTCATTTTCACTTTTTAATCGAGCATTTTCCAAAGCACGTTTGCATGTCACTAGAAGTTTATCTGCCTTGAATGGCTTTACAATATAATCATAGGCACCTTTACGGATAGCCGATACAGCAGTTTCAACTGTGCCATGACCGCTGATGATTATAACAGGCATGTTTGGGTGAGATTTTTTTATTGAATCTAAAAGCTCGATTCCATCCATAGCGCTCCCCTTTAACCAAACATCAAGTATCATTAAAGACGGTTTTCGTGATTTCAGCGAGTTAATTGCTTCAGCACTCGTAGCTGTAAGTCTAACTTCGTACCCATCATCTTCTAGAATACCTCCAATCATTGCCCGTATATCGTCTTCATCTTCAACAATCAAAATATCGTACTTCATTAATTTACCTTCATTCCTATATTATCGCTTTTATATAATTTTCAGCTGAATTCTTACGAATTGAAATCTCAACTACTGCACCAGGTTTATTATCAGTTCGATAATTCAGTTTTAGTTTCCCACCATGATCTTCAGCTATGCGCATAACAATTGCCAGACCTAAGCCTGTTCCATTTTCACGCGTTGTAACATAAGGTTCTAATAAACGATCTTTATCCTGAACAGGCCAACCAGTTCCGTTATCAAAAATTGATATAGTTATGTGTTCTTCACTATACTTTACAAAAGTGCTAATTTTACCCTTAGAATTATCATCACCAATCTCATCAAAGCGTCTTGTAATAGATTCACCCCCATTTTTATAGATATTGGTTAATGCCTGAGTAATTAATCTCTCATCGCATATAATTTTAGAGCTTTTCTCCTTATCAATTGAAACATCAAATTTGATTTCAGGAAAAGATACCCTTTGAGAAAACATGATATTCGAAATCAAAACTTTAAAATCAATAGAACTAAAATTGGGTGCAGGCATTCTTGCAAATGCTGAAAATTCGTCGACCATTTTCTCAAGTGAGCTCACCTGTCTTATTATAGTTTGTGTGCAATTTCGAAATACATCAGGATCTGATACTATTTCATTTGAATATTTCTTTAAGAGCCGTTCAGCTGAAAGCTGAATTGGTGTTAATGGATTTTTAATTTCATGAGCAATTCTCCTAGCAACCTCGCGCCAAGCAGAGTGCCTTTGAGCGGCGACTAGTCTTGTCATATCATCGAAAGTCATAACCCAACCGGTATCTTTTCGTGATCCAGAATAAGCACTGACACTTAAGTCAAAATTTCTTGTGCCAAACTTAGTTTCAAAGTTGATCTGATCTTCTATATGCCCCCCAATTGAGTCTTTTGCTTTATTAAAAGCAGGTAAAAATTCAGGTAATACTTGAGATATCGGGTAGCCTACCATTTCCATATCTTTCGAAGATAAAAGTCGCTTAGCGGATTGATTCATAATAGTAATTTTTCCGGCTTGGTTTAAACCAATGACCCCAGCTCGAACCCCCGATAAAACAGCTTCTGAAAATTGTCGACGCTGCTCAGATAAATCATGCTCTCGCACAAGTTCATCTCTCTGTGTACTCAACTGATAAGTCATTTTATTAAAAGCACTACCAAGGTCAGAAATTTCTCCCCAGTTTCCATCAACATCAACCCTCGCAGTCATATCCCCCATTCTAACTTTTTCTGAAGCATCTATCAAAGTTCCTAAGGGATTAATAATGCGGTTCGCTAAAGATAATCCAAGCCAAATAGAGGTAAATAAAATTAAAATTGCGGCCTCTAAGAAAGTTAAGAAGAAGACCTTATTCATATATTTTTGGTCATCATTAAAACTATCTATTGCTTGTGAAGCTCTCGCTACCCCTGATAAACTGGAGAGAACTCGGTTATTTGATCTAATTACCCGTCCAATAAATAAATATAAGTCATCATAATCGTCAATCTGAGTAACCGCTATAAGGTAATCAAAATCATCTCTTTGAATGAAGGCTATATCTTTTGGATTCAAGCTATCAAAAACAGGTTTCAAAGGAATTTCAAATGATGGTGAGATAGGGCTTTCTACTCGACTTAAAACATATCCTTTATTATTCATTATATAAATAGCATCCAAATCCCTAACACGGGAGATAATCTGTAAATTCGCTGTAAAAGAAATTCTTGATTTTATATTTTGTCTCTCCAAACTCAGTTCTTTTTTTACAATCGATGCATCTTGAGCTAGATTTGTGAGTTCTTGCTTTACATAACCGTCTAAAATTTCCCTAGCAGATTCCATATTTACCCTTACATTTGACCCTAATAAATCAGTGATGTTTTGACTGATTAAAGAAGTTGAAAACGCCCCGACAATTACAGCAGGGGTTAAAGCTGATAAACTGAAAATAGTTACAAATCTTCTATGCAGTAAAGGAGCAGATTGATTTCTTTTATTGGCAAACAATCCATACCATATGCGTATCCCAAGATAAATTCCTAAAGCTAGTATAGGCACTAAGTTGAATAATAAAATCGGGTAAGACCAACCAAACTGATAAGATTTGCTTGAAAATGAAAATAAGCTTCCAAGCACTAATAAACAAATTGAAAACGCAAATATAGTACCAAAGATTATAGCACTGGAGGAATTAAAAATATTACTATTAGTTTTCAGCTTTCTATATATCTTTTTCATATTACCACTGTGATGATATTCTAATGGGCATAGTGATTATACTACATCACTGTTGCAATAAATCAACACATGTCAATAAACAATTAAAACCAAATAGGTTTCATGAAATATCTAAAGCCTTTAATCGACTCCTTAGTGTATTTCTATGAATTCCCAAATAATCAGCTGCCTTGGCTTTGTTGCCCCCTGTCAGCCTGAGCGCCTCTATAATTAGAGGCTTTTCGACCCAACTTAGAGCAATATTATAACTCGAACCATTAATTGAATCAGGGTCTATACTTAATAATCTTCTACAAGCAGTCTCTAACAGACCCCTTAGCTTTTGATCTTGCTCAACCTTATTAGAGCTTTCAGCGTCCTTACTAAATTCCTGAAGAACCATTTCTGCTGTTATCAAATCATCCGAATATAAAACAGATAATCGATTAACAAGGTTTTCAAGTTCCCTCACATTGCCAGACCAATTATGCCGATGCAAAACATCAAGAGCTTGACTGTTGAATCTTCGACTTTTATTTGCAGACGCTCTTGTTAAAAAACTTGCTGATAACTCATAAATGTCTCTACCACGCTCTGATAAAGGTGGAATTCTAATTTCTGCTACATTAATTCTATAAAGCAGGTCATCTCTAAATTTACCCTCACTAGCTAATTTCCGTAAGTCTTTTCGTGTAGACGAAATTAACCTTGGGCGGCTAGCTGGAGGGTTCATCTCTGAGGCAGTTAAAACAGCTAATAGTTTTTCTTGTTGTTTAAGCGATAACTCTGCCACTTCATCAATATAAATATCACCTCCGTTAACCTTTTGCAGCGTTAATGAAGTATTTTCAAAATCTGTTTCTCTAAAAAAAGGTAATTTTTTTCTAGCGCCACCGTCATGAAGAAGTTTCGCTACTAAATCCTTCCCAGTTCCAACCTCACCTTGAATTAAGATAGGTAGATTCCCAGCAGAAAATCTAGAGATAGCGCGATATACAGGCTGCATGGCAGGGCTACGACCTATCATCGGTAGTTTACTCAATTCATCATTAATTTTCTTTTTTTTTGGATTTACCGACAAGCCGGCTCTCAATATGGCCTGAGTGACTTCAACTAAATCGAAGGGTTTGGGAATATATTCAAAAACTTTGTGCCTTCCAGCTTTAAGAGCAGTATTAACGGTATTATTAGCACTAATTATTATGATCGGGATTGTAGGCCTATTTTCAGATATTAATGGCAAATAATTAAATATTTCTGTTCCATTCATCATCACATCAGTAAGAATAATATCGCCATGACCTGTAGCAGACCATTTTAAAAGTGTTTCCGCATTATCGGTTGCCTTAACAGTATGGCCGGCGCGTGTTAAAGCCTTTGATAAGACTAATCTTATACTAGCGTCGTCGTCAGCTAATAAAATTTCGTATTTCATAATATCTCTCTATCTGTCAATAAAATTGAAAAAGTGGTTTTACCTTGCTCTGATTTAAACTCTACAATACCGCCATGCGCAGAAGCAATTTTTGCTACAAGCGGGAGACCTAATCCTTGACCTTCTTTTTTACTCGTAACAAAGGGCATAAAAACTTGATCCAAAATATTTTCAGGTATTCCCGAGCCATTATCCGTAACACTTATCTCTATAGGAAGGTGCTGCGCAGACCCTTGCCCGTCAAGCAATTTACTCACACCACTTCTATATTTGGTTTCCAATATTATCTCTGGTGAGCACTCGATAGATTGACATGCTTCACAAGCATTCTTAATAATATTAAGCATAGCTTGCATTAGTGTATCAGCATCTCCCATAATATTCGGAATAGAAGGATCGTATCTCTCCGTAATAATTAACTCCGGGTTAGCGGATTGTACAACTTTTCTTGCACTCTGTAAAATTTCATGAATATTGACACGTGTAAAATCCACAGGGTTTGGGTCACCAAGCACCTCTATTTTATCAGCAAGTCTTCCGATGCGGTCGATTTCTGAACTAATTAAATCAATTAAATCATGTGCTTCCTCGCCTTCAACATCTTGCCTGAGCAGTTGGGTTGCACCTTTTATACCAGCTAATGGATTTTTGAGCTCATGCGCTATTAAGTTTCCCAAACCAGAAACAGATTGTGCATCTGTATGTGAGGATATAGAGCGAGAATTTGAAGGCCAGATACTTAAGCAAACATGAGATCCGCTAGGAAACACTGTTAGATGACATGTTTTTTTATCAATTTTTATTAAATTAAGTGAACAATCTCGAACTATTATTGGAGCTTCAGACCTATGACACCTTCTAATAATATCTTTATTAGATGAATCAAACAGAAATATATCTGTAAGTTTAAAACCAATAACTTTTGAAGAAGAAGTCTTGAACCATTGTAGGGCATTATCGTTTGCCCATAAAATACAATTATCAACTGGACTAATTAAAAATAAAGGATAAGGCCAATCGTCTTTTAGAAAATTTATCTCAACATTATTGCTCATTATTTACTTCTCTCTATCGTTTGAAAAGATAACATCAAGCGTATCATACACTTTTGAGCTTTGAGACATTTGAACAATAGATGACTTAATTTCACTGCCATCAATCAAATCTAAATCATCCACATAACCAATTAAATGCCTTCTAGCAATTTTGACACCCTTTCTTTCTCCATAAAAATCAATAATGTCTCGGTAGTGATTTAAAACAATCTTCTTTTTATCTTTTAATTTTAATTGTTTTTGTATAGTTGATTTGTCTACTGCAGAGATTATTTCTTGTAGTTTCCAAGGCGACCCAATTAGGGCCCTCCCTACCATAACACCAGCAGCAGAAGACTTATCTAATGCTTCGACAGCATCATTAGCATTATTGATATCTCCATTTACAAAAACAGGTATATCAACAGCTTCGACTGTTTCCTTTACTGCGCTCCAATCAGCTTTTCCATCATAAAACTGACACCTTGTTCTTCCATGGACTACTATCATTTTTACCCCTGCCTTTTGGGCTTTGACGGCCAGAGATGGAGCGTTTAAATTATCAATGTCCCAGCCTAATCTCATCTTTAAAGTAACAGGTATATCTACGGAGTTTATTGTAGCGACTATTAATTCCAGTGCATTATCAATATTTTTCATTAGAGCAGATCCTGACATACCTGAGGTAACTTTTCTCGCGGGGCAACCCATATTTATATCTATTAATGCAGCACCAGCTTCCTGAGAAAGTTTAGCAGCCTTAGACATCCAGTTCTTTTCACATCCAACAAGTTGAATCACAAGGGGATCTATTTCCCCTCCACCAGCCGCCCTTGCTAACGTATCCGCTTTACCCATAGCCAACATCTGACCTGCAACCATTTCCGATACGATAAGGCCTGGATTGAATAAATTAACAACTCGCCTAAATGGTAAATCTGTTAATCCGGACATGGGGGCAACAAGAACACGAGATCGTAATTCATACTTGCCAATTTTAGGCATAAAGGTCATTATTGCTATATACTACAGTAAATACATATGCACAATAATTCATCGTTACCACAAGAGTACTAATGACAAGAATCGCACAAATAATAGTCGCAGCGGGAAAAGGCGCACGATTAGGTAGCACAATACCTAAACAATATCATAAATTAGCGGGAAAACTATTAATAGAACATACTATTTCAGCGATGAATTCAACTGACTTAATAGATGAGACTATAATAGTAGTCGCTAAGAAGGATAAAATTATATCTGATATAATTAGTCGCTATAAGAATATACGTATTGTCATAGGCGGAGACACGAGAGCTAAGTCTTCTTTAGCAGGACTATTATCTCTTTCAAACAAGCCTCCCGATATAGTGCTTATACATGATGCCGCGAGGCCCTTCGTATCCAAATCTACTGTAGTTGATATTATATCTAATTTAAAGGAAAACACCGCAGTTGCACCTGCCCTGCCAGTTGTTAATGCCTTAAAAACGATCGATGGGATAAAGATTGATAGGAAGTCGCTTTTCAGAATACAAACACCCCAAGGGTTTAATTATAAAGAAATAACACAAGCCTATAATAACTTATCACAGAATATAACACCTGATGATGATATTGAGGTAGCTAAGTTATCAGGTATCAATATTTGTTATTCGGAAGGCGACCCTAATAATTTTAAAGTAACGTATCCCAAGGATTTTGAGAGAGCAAAAAAAATGATTTCATTAAATAATTACATAGCTACGGGAAATGGATTCGATGTACACCGATTAGCAACTGGAGATAAAGTTTGGCTATGCGGTGTTCCTATAAAGTGTGAATTCAGCCTACTGGGACATTCAGATGCAGATGTTGCCCTCCATGCTTTAACTGATGCTATTTTAGGAACTATAGCTCTAGGAGATATCGGGGACCATTTTCCTCCAACAGACCCACAGTGGATGAATGCAAAGTCTGAAAAATTCTTATTATTTGCGTTAAGTGAATTAAAAAAACGCGGCGGAGTATTACAACACTTGGATGTAACTATAATTTGTGAAAATCCCAAAATTAAACCATATCGTCAAAGTATGAGGGATAAATTATCGCAGATTTGCAATCTGCCAATCAAAAAAATAAGTGTGAAGGCAACAACAACTGAAAAATTAGGGTTTACTGGTAGGAGTGAAGGCATAGCAGCCCAAGCTACAGCAACGGTAAAATTACCCGAATAACTATGAAACAATTAAATACATTGATTGATAAAGAAGCTCAAAAACTTCTATTTATTTTTAATAAAAGCAAACTTAGCCTCAGTACAGCCGAAAGCTGTACAGGAGGCCTTATATCTACAATCATAACATCTTTCTCTGGTGCTTCTTCAGTTTTTATGGGTGGAATTATAGCATATGATAATGAAGTTAAAAATAAACTTCTCGGAATACCATTTAATATTATAGATAATAATGGGGCCGTCAGTGCTGCTGTGGCAGAAGCAATGTCCGAAAATACAGTTAAAATGTTTAATACAAACTTTGCAATATCGGTTACCGGTGTTGCGGGCCCTAATGGTGGATCAGTAGAAAAGCCTGTAGGCACTGTTTGGATTAGTATTTCTTATTTAATTGGAAAGAGCATAAAAACTAAATCTAATTTATTTTGCTTTGGACAGAAGAGCAGAGAACATATTAGAAAATTAACTTGTTATGAAGCAATGAAATTGGCTAACTCAATTGCATTAAATAATAATAAAAATTAAAAGTTCATCTAAATACTCAAAACTTCAATCTCCTTAATAAAATCAACTCCACATTTATTGACTTTCTTAAAAAGTTCCGATGCTCTATTTTCGAATGCTTCCATTATTATTTCACTATACCTATTAATTCTACTTTGAACCAATAAGTTAAGAGGGAAAGCTTTGAGGGAGACATCCACCTCAAACAGTACCGCTGTAGAGCCATTACTCAGTTTGTAAAAAACCCATTTGTTCATAAGAGACTTTAATGCGCCCCCATCACCAGATTTCTCAACAAATATTGATCTTTTTTGGGGATCTATCATAACTCTAGATTTAAAACACTCCCTCAGTAGCTTGTAGCTCACAACAGCCTCCGCCTCAAAATTATTAATGTTACTTCTATTTTTTATTCTAAGGGCAGAAATTAAATTGATAAAATTCGGATAATCCTCAACATTTGCAACTAAAGATAAAAGATCGTCTGCATCATATTCTAAATGCTTTATAAGCTTTACTGATGGCATTATTTATATCTTTTTTTTCTATTCTCCTGCAGTTCTTTAAAATCACTGTCTGCGTGATAGGAGGAGCGTGTAAGTGGACTAGCTGAAACTAGTAGAAACCCTTTAGCTTTGGCAATGGTTTCATAACCCTTAAATTCTTCAGGCGATACAAACCTATCTACGGCCACATGCTTTCTAGTAGGCTGAAGGTATTGTCCTATTGTCAGAAAATCAACTCCAGCCGATCGCATATCATCCATAACCTGCATAACCTCTTCCTTTGTTTCACCTAAACCAACCATAATACCTGACTTTGTAAATTGATCAGGATCTCGTTGCTTTACTTTATCAAGCAATCGAAGCGAATGATAATAACGGGCTCCCGGTCGTATCTTCAAATAGAGCCTAGGCACGGTTTCAAGGTTATGATTGAAAACATCGGGTTTTGCATCAATAACAGTATCAATAGCCCCTTTTTTACGAAGAAAGTCAGGAGTTAGAATCTCAACAGTAGTTTTAGTAGAAACTTCTCTAATTGCCGATATAACTTTTACAAAATGCCCTGCGCCGCCATCCGCTAAATCGTCTCTATCAACAGATGTAATAACAACATGTTGCAAACCCATCTTCTTAACAGCTTCCGCAATTTTATATGGCTCCTCCTCATCTATCTTATTTGGTAGACCTGTAGAAACATTGCAGAAAGCACAAGCCCGAGTGCATACCTCCCCTAATATCATAAAAGTAGCATGCGACTTCTCCCAGCATTCACCTATATTTGGGCATGCTGCCTCTTCACAAACGGTAACAAGGCCGCTTGATTTTACTATGTCACGTGTTTTGGAGTAACCTTGGGATGTAGGTGCTTTAACCCTTATCCAAGAAGGCTTTCTCAGAACCAAAGTATCAGGTTTATTTACTTTTTCAGGATGTCTGATCCGATTATTTTTATTAATATCTAATTTGGTAGTCATGATTTCATACAAACTTTTTTAGTAAGTTAAAATTAATTGCGTTATTAATCAACCATATCAATTTTAAGGGTATTTGTTGTTCCTGGGCGTCCAAATGGAATTCCAGCAGTTATTATTATCTTATCTCCAGACTTTAAACCTGCATATAACACAGAAGCCTTTTGTATATGCGGTAACATTTCATCAAAATTCTTTGGGTCTTCCATAATCAATGGAATAACACCCCAATTTAGGCAAATTACTCTTGCCGTTTTGATAGATGGAGTTAATCCAATTATTCTACAGGGTGGCCTTTCCCTTGATATTCTTTGCACGGTTGATCCTGTATTGGTATAACCAAATACAGCTTTGCAATTAAGTGTTTTAGACATAACACAAACGGATTGGGAAATCGCATCCTCAGGTGTATCAAAATAAGGTAAATCACTGATTGAAAAATAGTCCCAGAACTCTGGATCTCCCTCCACTGATTTGATTATCCTATCCATAATTGCCACGGCAGTTGCTGGATGACGGCCTACTGCAGTCTCAGCTGATAACATGACGACATCAGCACCTTGGTAAATTGCTGTTGCCACATCTGAGGCTTCAGCACGTGTTGGAGTGGGTGAATCGATCATGGATTCAAGCATATGTGTTGCCACTATGACTGGCTTACCAAGTAAACGAGCCTTTCTAATTATCTTTCTTTGAACTACCGGAACGTCCTCAAGAGGCAACTCCACCCCTAAATCTCCACGTGCAACCATTACTCCATCTGCTAAGTCGAGAATAGAATCTATATCCCGAACAGCTGAGGGTTTTTCAATTTTTACAATTATATTAGCTTTGTTACCAATAATTTCTCTTGCATCGAGAACGTCCTTGGCTGTTTGAACGAAAGATAATGCTATATAATCAACATCCTTACTTAATGCGAATAATATATCCACCGTATCTTTATCAGTCATTGCAGACATGGGAAGGACAGCATCAATTACATTCACGCCTTTTTTATTTTTAAGTGTTCCTGGTACATCGACTACAGCTTTTATTATTGATCCATCATTACTTTTAACAGTTACCTTAATCTTGCCGTCGTCAAATTTTAAAGTATTCCCGGGCTTTAAGACTTCAAATAACTCCTTATGCGGTATACAAATTAAATTATCAGCATCGCTATAATTATCATTTATTATAGTAATTTCTTGACCAAAAATTAGTTCAATTTGTCCACCTTTAAATTGACCGCAACGTATTTTAGGGCCCTGCATGTCAGCTATTACAGCAATTGGTTTACCCGTTTCATTTTCTATATTTCGAATAAAGTCTATTGATCTCGCGTGATCACTATGACTACCATGAGAAAAGTTTAAACGAAAAGCATTAACACCAACTTCAACAAGTAGTTTTAACATATCAGGTGAAGAACTTGCAGGCCCTATTGTAGCAAGTATTTTAGCAGAACGATGTTTCATGTTACGGTGCTCACACTCAGGGTTATTATTGAACTTGAGGTATATGGTCTAACAGGCATCAGGAGGCAAGATCAATAATACGCCTAATTGAATGTTATAACTTGAATTCAAATTGTTTAACTTATCAATTTCTTCAATATTTTGGCAAAGCATTTTTGCTAATGAGTAAATTGTATCACCCTTTACAACCTTATGTATCGAAGCTTTAGTTATGTTAGGCTCATAATCCTCTTTTGGTGCTAATAAAGAATTAACTGAGTAATCATAATCTATAACACTTAAAACTTGCTCATCAGATAAAGTTGATGAATTGTTATTCAACAACACTTCATCAGACGCAGAATATAAAGTTTTTACTAAAAGTTGCCTGTTATCATCTTTTTTTGTCTCGTATAAATATACGGCATCTTCCAAGTCATTACAATGACTTAACAATTCACCTACTTTGTAACCAGTAACACCACCTAATCCCGCTCCAATAATAGTTCCAGCCTTACCCCTTACTATACTTTTTGCTGCTACCGAACCTACCAAGCCGCCAATGCTGGCTCCGATTATTTTATTAGATTTTGCAGAATTACTGCAAGTAATATTGTTTATTGTTTCATTAGACGATGATATCCCAGCTGATTTATTATCTATCGAGTTTTGATGCAAATTCTCATTAAATTCCGAATTGGAAACAATCTCTTTCTTTGAATGCAAATAGGAAGTTGAGTAACTATAATTTGGATTTTCCTGATAAGTTGCACAAGAAACGAAACAAAAAGTACTTAATAATAAAGTAAAAATCCGAAATAACATTTTAGGCCTTTAATTTGTTTGTGGAGAAATAAGCATATAATTTATAATATATTGTTAATTCATACTCGAAAGTTATCTTTACTCTGGATTTATAAACATTAATTTATTACGGAGGTTGTGTAATGGCTATAATAGAAAAACCCGTCGAGTATTATGATCAAGATAAAAAGTGTATTGGTTATATGGTTTATGACGATGCACTATCTGGAAAGAAGCCGTGTGTTTTGATAAACCACGCTTGGAGTGGTTTAGATCAATTTTCTAAAAACAAAGCATTAGAAATCGCTAATAAAGGTTACATAGGGTTTTGTTTAGACAATTATGGAAATGGTTACGAACCAGCGGCCCTTGAAGATAAACAAAACACAATGCTTCCACTAAAAGAAGACCGCGCAAAACTATTAAAACGTCTGCTTGCAGGCCTTGAGAAAGCTAAGAATTTTGATATTGTTGATAAAAAAAATATCGCTACTCTTGGCTTTTGCTTCGGAGGGCTTTGCGCGCTAGACATTGCGAGATCTGGAGCAGATATAAAAGCTGCAATTAGTTTTCATGGACTACTAGACGCGCCCAATTTATCCAAAAATAAAATAAAAGCAAAAATATTAGTTGCACATGGTTGGGACGATCCTATGGCTACGCCTAATGATGTCCTAAAACTGTCCAAAGAACTTACAGAGTCAGGTTGTGACTGGCAATTGCATGCATATGGAAAAACAACCCATGCATTCATGGTTCCAGGAGCTGATAGTGGTGATGGTGTTTTGAAACATAACTCTACCAGTGAAAATAGAGCTTGGAGTTCTGCTCTTGATTTAATAAGCACATCCTTCGGTGAAGTGTAATAAATTTGTTGATATGTTTTTTTTGTATCCAGTATTGGCTAATTTATGATTATTATTGATAACCAGGAAGAACTTAATTCCTTCTGTAACAAATCCTCTAAAAAGCCTTTCATATGTATAGATACAGAATTTATGCGTGAGAGCACATTTTTCTCTATACTATGCTTAATTCAGATTGCTACCGATGATACAGAAGTTATTATTGACCCCCTAGCAAAAGATATTAACTTAGCACCACTTATCAATATATTATTGGATAGTAATGTTACAAAAGTCTTTCATGCTGCACGACAGGATATCGAGATATTCTATCACATCTGCGGGGAAGTACCAAAAAATATTTTCGATACTCAAATAGCAGCGATGGCTTTAGGCTTTCGTGAGTCTATCGGTTACAGTTCATTAGTGAAAGGAAGATTGAATATAAATATTGATAAAGGCGAAAGGTTTACGGATTGGTCGCGAAGACCATTAACCAAAAATCAATTAAAATATGCGCTTGCAGATGTAACACACCTAAGAGACCTGTACCCCGGACTCGTGAAAGAGTTGACGGAGAAAAACAGATCAAGTTGGATAAAAGAAGAAACAAACCAATTAACTGATAAAAAATTGTATAGCTTTGAACCTGAAAATGCATGGGAAAGACTAAAAATTAGAAATCCTAAGGTCTCTTATCTAGCAGCACTAAAGGCAGCAGCAGCTTGGAGAGAAAAACGTGCGATAGAAAAAAATATACCAAGACGACGTGTCCTAAAAGATGAAATCCTGTATAATATAGCACAACAAAAGCCAAAAAACCTCCAAAGCCTTATGAAACTACGAGGTATTCCACGAGGGTTTGAAAGTTCAAAATCTGCTGAAGATTTGATTGAATTAATAAATACTGCCGTTGCTAATGCAGAAATATATGCACCAAATCCGCCCAAAGTTAAACACATGCCTCCGAACTTAGGACCTACAGTAGAAATGTTAAAAACATTATTAAGGTTAAGAACAGAATATGCAGGCATTGCGCCGAAACTAGTGGCTACAAGCAATGATATAGTGGATATCGCGGCTTTCGGCGAAAAATCAAAAGCCAAAGCCCTAACTGGGTGGCGAAAAGAAATCTATGGAACGGAAGCTATAGATATGTTGAATGGCAGAATAGGATTATGTCTTGAGGGACGTGAAGTCGTTGTTAGAAAAATAAATTGATGAAGCGCGGGTTTACCTATTCCCCACCTAAATGTCCCATTTCATATATCTATGTTGATCAAGATGTGATTATTGCTGAGAAACCTTGTGGATTATTAAGTGTTCCAGGTAAGACTGAAACTGACTGTATGGAAGCTAGGGTAAGAGTAGATTATCCAGAATCCTTGACTATACACAGACTTGATATGGCAACATCAGGACTAATGATTTTTGCTAACAATAAGAATGCACAAAGACACATAGGTTTGCAGTTTGAAAAAAGGTTCATACGTAAAGAGTACGTGGCAAGAGTTTGGGGGCTAATAAATTTAAATAAGTTTAATATTGACCTGCCCGTTAAAACAGACTGGAAAAATCGTCCTCTACAAATCGTGTGTTATGAAAAAGGAAAGTCTGCTTTAACTAAAGTTGAAATGATAAGCCGCGGAAACAATTCAAGTTATCTAAAATTAAAACCTGTAACCGGTAGGACACATCAATTACGTGTACATCTAAATTCTATTGGTCACCCTATTTTAGGAGACAGAATGTATGCGCATGATTCAGCTTTTGCACTCGCAAACCGACTTATGTTGCATGCAACAAAAATCAAACTAATGAGACCTGCAGATGGGGAATGGATTGAGTTTGACTCAGCTTGTCCGTTTTAAAATTAAAAAATTCACCTATAACTCTTTGCCGGCTCTATCATGGATACAAAGTTATCTGCCTTATTGATTAATGATGAAGATAATTTTTTATCCATCTTTTCGAGATTTCTGTATGGCATGGACATTCTTGGGTTACCTCGAAGATATTCTTTATTTTTTGAGATAAAGCCCCAGTACAAACTGTTGAAAGGACAAGCATTTTTTCCTAATTTTTCTTTAACATTGAACTTACATGAAGAGCAGTAGTTACTCATACGATTTATATATGCACCACTACTTGCATAAGGCTTTGAACCTAAAAGTCCGCCATCACTAAATTGACTCATACCTAATGTGTTAGGTAGTTCTACCCACTCAAAGGCATCAATATATACAGCAAGGTACCATTTATGCAATTCAATGGGGTTAACACCTATTAACAATGCAAAGTTACCCGTTATCATAAGCCTTTGGATATGATGCGCATATGAATGTTCTAAGGTTTGGTTAATACTCTGCGAAAGACAATGCATATCAGTGTCCCCGGTCCAATAAAAATCTGGTAATTTTTGTGATGCTTGCAAAGCATTCCCTTCTAGATAACTAGGCATTTTAAGCCAGTAAATACCTCTCACGTACTCTCGCCAGCCGATAATCTGACGAATATAGCCTTCCACAGAATTTAACGGAGCCTTACCACTATAATATGCTTGCTCTACAGCCAAACAGACTTCAAGCGGCTGCAACAGACCGATATTTATGTATGGTGATAACAGTGAATGGAACAGAAAAGGCTGCTCAGTCATAAGAGCATCCTGATAATCTCCAAATCGAGGCAAAAGATTTTCAATAAAGTAATTTAACGACCTGAGTGCATCCTCTCGTGTCACTGCATAAAAAAAGCTTCCGGTATCACCTATTCGGTCAGGATAAATTTGTTCAACAAGTGAAATGACTTTTAGTGTCTCCTTATCTGGCAAAAAATTTATAGGTGAAGGTACACTCAAGCCTTTTCCTGGCGGCTTTCTATTGTCTTTATCAAAGTTCCATTTCCCACCGACAGGTTTGTCCTGCTCCATAAGAATATTAGTCTTACGTCTCATTTCTCTGTAGAAGTATTCCATTCTATATTGTTTTCTACCCTCTGCCCATTCCTCAAACTCGGAATGGGATGCTAAAAAACGGCTATCTGGCGTAAAGCTAATGTTAAGTAAGTTATTTTTTTGTAGCTCTTTAAGAGTACTAAAAGTTTTCCAATCTGATGGCTCACAAATACGAACTTGGTCTACACAATGCCGCGATACGGCTTTTGATATTTCTTCAATCAAGTTTCCTGAGTTGTTCTCATCATTCAACGCTATATAATCTACTTGCCAACCATTCATTTTAAGTTGTTTTGCAAAATGACGCATAGCAGAGATTAGGAAGATAATTTTCTTTCGATGATGAGGCACATTAGATAGAACTTCGTCTAATTCCATCAACAGAACTACGCTGTCATTTTTTTCGCTCACTTCTAAGGATGATAAGCTTTCGGTTAGTTGATCTGACAGTATCGGAATTAATGTTTTTTTCATAATATTAATACGCTCTAAAATAACAAGTGGTTCGTACATAAAATATGGCACATAAAAAAATAAATCTTCCTGTGAAGAAATGTTTGAATTGTTCGCTACCTTTTTCATGGAGAAAAAAATGGGAAAGAAACTGGGAAGAGATTAAATACTGCTCCAAACGGTGTAGAAAGGAAAAAAAATGAATTATAAACTTCCTTCAATGGATGAAAGATTAAGGGTAATAATAATTGGTGCTTCCGGAGGGATAGGTAAAGCATTAGTAAAGAACCTATTAAACTCCTCACAAATAGATAAGATTTACGCTCTATCACGCAAGTCAGAAACAAGTACTTCCAAAAAATTAATTAACCTGGAATTTGATTTGTCCAGCGAAGATAGTATTCAAAATGCATCATCAAAACTTTTAGCCACTGGAAAGTTTGACCTTTGCATTATTGCTACTGGTCTTCTTCAAAATGAAGAAATAACACCTGAAAAAAATATGAAATCTTTAAATACCTCATCGTTTAATAAAAGTTTTCTTATAAACACAATTGGGCCAGCCTTAGTTGCTAAACATTTTATTCCTCTTTTAAGAAATGATAAAAAAGCTGTATTTGCAGCAATATCTGCAAGAGTTGGGTCAATATCGGATAATAAGATTGGTGGATGGTATGCATATCGAGCATCAAAAGCAGCACTAAACATGGTTATAAAATGCCTCGCTATTGAGGTATCAAGAAAATCAAAAAACCAGATAATATTGGGGTTACACCCGGGAACAGTTGATACAAATCTTTCCAAACCGTTTCAAAAAAATGTCCCTAAAGAAAGGCTGTTTAGTTCAGACTTCAGTGCAATAAAATTATTAAATGTAATTAATGGAGCCACCGTCAATGAAAGCGGTTCTCTTTTAGCTTGGGATGGAAGCGTAATTAGTTTTTAAAAACTTCATCGCAAAAGATTTACTAAGATCAGCTTTCTGTGATTGCGCAGCCTTCTCAAGCATCTCCGCTATTCGAACTTGGGCAGGAACACTTCTTTCATAATGTTTAAGCAAATATGAAATTAGGTCCCGGGAAACATTTCGCCCTTTCGCCTCAAAAATCCTCCGCACTATCATCTCAAGGACCTCATCATCATGCTCAGTTAATTCAACTAATGTTATGCTTTTTAATCGGGATATTAGATCAGGCATTTTAATTAACCATTTTTTAGGAAAGTTTTTATCTGCCATCAGTAGTCGGCTCCCGGTACCATTCAGTATCAAATTTAATTGAAAAAAAAGTATTTCTTCATCAATTTGACTCGCATCATCAAGAAATAGAAAACCTGTTTCATTAGCCCAGGCATTTCCAATATGGGATTTTCCGGTTCCAATTGGACCCACAATCAGAGTAATTGGTGTTTTCCAATTCATTGGTAACCTTAAAAATCTTAGCATTTCTCTGTTGGCAGAGCCCACTACATAATTCTCAAATGAAAACTTTTGCAAGGGTGATAAATCTAGAGGGAACTGATTATTATTTTTCATATCTAATAAAATTAATTTATGACTGATAGTGTCAATAAATAGCCGGAGTTTGTGTCAGCTTTCAAATTGATACCTTTATAGCTCAACTCATTTATTAATCCATCAATACCACCGCCATGGTAAATTTCCATTTTTGCACTTTTGTTTGTAAAAGAAATTAATTTAGCACTTAAAATTAAAGATGTATTATTGAGAATACTTTTAATTTTTAGCCAATCGGAATGAGATAAATAATTAATATTCACCGATACCAACGATTTATTCATAGCGAAATTAATAGCGGACTCTTTCCATTCAATTTGAAATTTATCAATGATGTCTTTGGCGCTAGCATTGTAATAGAATGATTTAAATTTTTGGTTATCTAAAGAAATATCTACCATTTTAGCTATGCCATCAACATTATTGGCTATTAACAACTGCTGAACATCAAATTGCTTACCAATAGAATTAAACACATCAAAATTCATATCTTCAATATCAGCAGGTTTTATAGAAATGTTCGATGCCTTATACATAGGCAATGTAATCATAGGGGTGAGAATGTTTAAGGTATCAGACCTCCTCCATGATCTATACCATGAGTTATTTAAAACTAAGTTACCATTGGTAAGTGGTAAAATAAGCCTAGTGCGTGATTGAGAAGAAACCATTTTTATGCCAGATTGATTTAAATATGCTTTCACAGCACTTGGATTAAATGAAACAGTAAGTTTTCCTAAATATCTTGTAGAAGACCTTTTCTCATTATCTATTTCAATTGCAAGAATCAACTTTGCCGCATTATCTTCGGATATTGAATTTATCTGTCCCTCTTTTCCGTAACCTAGTGTCAATCTTTTTAACAAGATATCAGCAGCTTTAGCCTGACCTGCACGAATTGCTTTTACTTGAGCTTTTACTGGCGTCTTTCCTTTGGCATCAACGTTTATACCACTTACTATAAATGGGTCAGATGCAAAAACAGAACTGCAAAAGAAAATAAAAAATAATGCTGTAAGTGTTGTCTTTATTAGTTTCATAGACTAGCGATAACCCTCTTTAATCATTTTGCAAAGTCCAATAGTGGCTAGAATATAAATAAAGTAACAGTAGAACTTGAAATAAAACTTTTTTTATTGTCTTAAGCACTTAACAAAGTGGAGAAAAAAATGTCTAAAAAAGGACTTACCTACAAAGATGCTGGAGTAAGCATAGATGAGGGAGAGAAATTAGTCGAACAAATCAAGCCAATGGTTAAAAAAACCCACCGACCCGGCGTGATTGGAACTATTGGGGGTTTCGGAGGCGCTTTTGACTTAAAAGCCACAGGCATGATAGATCCAGTATTAATATCAGGAACAGATGGTGTTGGAACAAAATTACGAATTGCAATAGATACAGACATTCTCGATACGGTGGGAATCGACCTCGTGGCAATGTGTGTAAATGATGTTCTTGCTAACGGTGCCGAGCCCCTTTTTTTTCTAGACTACTTCGCAACTGGTCATCTTGATACAAGAAAAGCAGCTAAAGTTATATCAGGAATAGCCAAAGGCTGTGAGTTGTCAGGTGCCGCATTAATTGGAGGAGAAACTGCGGAAATGCCAGGTATGTACAATGATGATGATTTTGATTTGGCAGGTTTCGTGGTGGGCGCTGTTGAAAGAGAAAAAATGCTTCCAAAGCATGAGAAAATGAAAGCTGGTGATATATTAATTGGATTGGCCTCCAGTGGTCCACACTCCAATGGCTACTCTTTAATACGTAAAATAGTTGACCTATCAAATTTAAAATGGAATGACGAATCCCCATTTATGCCTGGGAAAACATTAGGCGAGTCACTAATAACACCGACAAGAATTTATGTTAATTCTATATTGTCTTTAATAAAAGATGACATGTTGCTGGGTTTATCTCATATTACTGGTGGAGGTATTACTGAAAATACACCACGTATGCTTCCCAAAAACTTGTCTTTTGATATAGATATATCATCATTCCCAAGACCAAATGTTTTCAAATGGCTTCAAAAAACAGGAAATATTAACGAGACTGAAATGTTAAGAGCATTTAATTGCGGAATTGGTATGGTTTTGGCTGTTAAGCAAGAAAAAATGACTGATATTCTTGAGCGGCTTGAAAGCTACGGTGAAACAGCTTGGGTTATCGGACAGTTAAAAAATGCATAAAATTAAAACAGCTGTTTTAATTTCGGGCCGTGGCTCAAACATGATGGCAATTTTAAAGGCTACTCAGAATTATAACTATCCAGCAAAATTGGATATTGTTATATCAAATAAACCATCGGCTGAAGGACTTAAAAAGGCTGAAGAGTTTGGAATAAAAACGGTAGCACTGGATCATAAAGCGTATAAAAATAGGTATGAGTTCGAAAAAGATTTAGATACTCACCTTAGGGCTTCAAAAATTCAAATTGTCTGCTGCGCTGGTTTTATGAGAATATTATCTCCTTGGTTTGTAAAAAGATGGGAAGGAAAACTACTTAATATACATCCCTCTTTGCTCCCAAAATACAAAGGACTAAATACTCACGAAAAAGCAATTGAATCAGGTGACACTATCCATGGGTGCACTGTTCACTTTATAAATACTGAATTAGATTCAGGTAAAATAATATTGCAAAAAAGTATAGAAATTTTTAGTGATGATACGCCGCAATCATTATCGGAACGATTACTCATTAAAGAGTTAGAGGCGTATCCTCAAGCACTGAAAAAAATTGCAAATGAGTTAATACACTCAAAGTAATTAAAAGGATGCAACTAACCAACTATTTCATTTTCAGCAAAAAAGAATTTTATTTCTTCTTTCGCAGTCTCTGGAGCATCAGATCCATGAACAGTATTAGCGTCAATACTTTTTGCGAAATCAGCTCTTATAGTCCCTGGATCTGCTTCATCAGGATTAGTGGCACCCATAACTTTTCTGTATGCAGCTATGGCATTTTCACCTTCCAAAACTTGAACGATTACGGGTCCAGACATCATAAACTTAACTAAATCATCATAAAAAGGTCTATCTTTGTGTACAGCATAAAAACCAGAAGCTTGCTCCTCTGTAAGAAGAAGACGCTTTTGCGCAACAATACGCAAGCCAGATTCTTCAATCTTTGCATTAACTTTACCAGTTATATTTCGTTCAGTTGCATCTGGTTTAATAATAGAAAAAGTGCGTTGAATTGACATCATAAATTCCTTTGCCTGAGTCATTAATTTTGAGGTCAAATAAACATGCTTTTATAAGAAGTAAAGTAATGTTATCAATCAGCTTGACGTTTAGAATGCTAACTCTATGTTGCGCTTAACAAATTGTAGGATAAACCTACTCTAAATACTAATAAGTGGCCATCAGTTGAGCTCAAAAAAAGAAAATCAAGAAATAGACGCTGACACCAAAGTTGATATTAAATTCAGTCAATTGGGTCTTGATGATAGAATACTGAAAGCTTTGGGTGACTTGGGTTATGAGAAACCCACTCCAATCCAAGCTAAGGCAATTCCAGCCGCTATAAAACAAAGGGATGTTTTAGGCATAGCTCAGACTGGTACAGGGAAGACCGGCGCATTCACACTGCCAACAATGCATAAACTTGCCTCTGGAAGGGCAAGGGCCAGAATGCCGCGGTGCCTAATTGTTTGTCCAACAAGAGAACTCGCAGCACAAGTAGCTGAAAACGTTGAACAATATGGTAAATATTTGAAGTTAGAAATGGCACTTCTTATAGGGGGTGTAAGTTTTGCTGAACAGGACAAAAAGTTAATGAGAGGGGTTGATATCCTTATCGCAACACCAGGCAGGTTACTAGACCAATTCGATCGTGGGAAAATACTTATGACTGGTGTGCAAACATTAGTCGTTGATGAAGCTGATAGAATGTTAGATATGGGCTTCATACCTGATATAGAAAGAATTTTTCAACTAACTCCATTTACTCGGCAAGTTTTATTTTTCTCTGCGACAATGCCGAATGAAATAAAAAGATTAGTTGATCAATTTTTACATCAGCCCCTGACAATACAAATTGCTAGAAAAAATATGACTGCTAAGACAGTTAAGCAATATATTGTTCGGATGCCCTCTTCGGACCCTAAACAAAAAAGAACTACATTGAGATGGCTTATTGAAAATAATGAAGTCGATAATGGAATCGTTTTTTGTAATAGAAAAAAAGATGTGGACATAGTAGCAAAGTCTCTTTCAGTACATAAAATTTCATCTGCTCCAATTCATGGAGACCTACCTCAGTCATTGAGAACTGAAACCCTAGAAAAATTCAAAAATGGTGATATCAAAATCTTAGTTGCAAGTGATGTAGCCGCACGAGGCTTGGACGTTCCAACAGTCAGCCACGTTTTTAATTATGATGTTCCTAATCATTCAGAGGATTATGTTCACCGTATAGGCCGAACTGGACGAGCAGGACGCAAAGGGGAAACGGTAATGCTAGTTTCACGTCTGGATGAAAAGAACTATGATGAAATTCTGGAGTTAATTAACGCTAAATCTATAGAAGAAATAGAAATAAAAGGTATAGAAAATTTTCCAAAAGATGGTGGGAAATACAAACGCAGTAATTCGCATTCAGCTCCTAGAAAAGAAAAAAGAGATAATAGAAAAAAAGCTCCAAAACGCATTAAAGAAAATACAACGGCAACAACCAATAATAAAAAAGAATTAAATCAAAATGGTAAGGTAGAGTCTACGAATAAATCTGGAGAGACAGAAGGTTTTGGTGGAAATATTCCAGCTTTCTTTAAGGTGCTTTAGGCTTTGAGTTAAATACAAGCAAGTCATCGACACTATCAAATATTATGCTAAGTATCTCATCAGATTCTTGAAATAAGCAGTGTCCTGAATTATTTACGTCTACTCTTGTACAATTTGGAAAAATACTATCGCAAGATATTTGATTTGTATTTGTGTCTACAAGGTGGTCAATTTCAGCAGAGATCATAGTAATTGGTATATCAATGCTACTTAAAAAAGCTTTCGTATTTATAACCTCACTTGATGCAAGGAACTCTCCTGCCCATTGAGCTGTAACACCGCCAACACGCTCTTCTGAATTGCGTGTAAAAACCACATCTCTGTATGGCAATCTTTTTGGGTTTGACGCACATAAATCAATATTAGCTACCGATAGGTCCCTCCTAAAAGGCCTCCAGTTACCCTCTCCAATTAAATACCTATTGGACTTACCGAAAAACCGGCTTAATTCTATTAAAAATTTAGACTTCTTATATGATAAAGCACCTGTTTTAGGGACTATGGCCGGCGCTACCAAAACCAAAGAGTCGATAACATCCATATGTTCCCCAGCCATTCTAACTGCAACATGTCCTCCAAAGGAAATCCCTATAGGAATAATAGGCTGTTTCGTTGTGCTTTTTATTGACTTAATAAAAGAAGCTAAATCATCCGAGTAAACCTTAAAGTCATCTATCCATAATTTTTCTGGTTGATTATCTCTGTACCTATCAGAACCCCCCTGCCCCCGCATATCAATTCCAACAACATGGTAGCCACGTCTAGCAAGCATATCAGCATGCTCACCATACATACTCATAGTTGCGGAATATCCAGGAATTATTATAACTGTGGCCTTAGCTGCTCCCCGGTTGCCTGTTTCCCCCCAGCGAAGTTTAGTGCCATCAACCGCTTCAAAATAATGCCAGTTCCAGTCAGGAGGCATGTTAGGTAGATAAAAGCTATCAACTTGTTTTTGAAATTCGTCAGCGACTTCATAAGCTTTATATTTTTTTTCAGGCCAAAAAAAGAGCAGCAATAATGGAACTAATATTAAAGCAATTATTATATTTTTTTTACTTATCATATATTAAACAAACTTAAGTTAAACTTAACAGGAGTTATTTCTTAATGGGTCCAGGAAAAAATCGATTAGTCTTGGTCTGGTATAATTTATAATCAGGCCTTTTGAGGGCTGAATAATATTCAGACGGCACAGCGCCTGTTTTATAAACAAGTGTAGAATACATTATTAAGGATGTAGAAATTAAGCCAATCCCTAAAAGCACCCAAATGTATAAATTTTCTGAAGGTCTTAATGCCATATATGAAGGAATAGAGGCTAAAATAAATCCATTCCAAACCATCCATTCACTGAAATAATTTGGATGACGACTATACTTCCACAACCCGACATTACACACCTTATTTTTTAATCCATTCCTTTTCATTTTAAGTAAAAAATTTAACTTTTGAAAATCAGCAATAGATTCAAGAATAAAAGATTTTAACCAAATAAAAAGACCTATAATTTCTAGAGGGTGAAAATCTGGGTTATCATTTGTTGAAATTATAAATATAGGTATTGATAAAAACGATGCATTCGCCATTCCCTGAACGATAGCATCAACTTGTAATGCCAAAGGCACATTAGTTTTATTTTCTTTTTTCCATATTAAACGCTGGTACTCATAGCGAGGAAACTCTCTTTTTAAATGCCCCTTACTCCAAAGGTTTATTGCTCCAACACCCATTCTTAATCCAACCAGAAGTAACGCTCCACTGCATATTACTGATCTAATAAAATTTCCATCAAAAAACCAAAAGCTTAAAAAGCTTAATAAAACTAACCCCAGAGGCCAGCCAATATCAACATAACTCATACGATTTGTCCGCCAAATGGGGATACAAACGATTGTAAAAAAAAGTAATGCTTGGGCTAAGAAATTATACAAAGTAATTTCAAAAAAAGTGTTGGAACCTAATAGAATTAGAAGAAAGATTACATATGGGATTAAAGGCTTAAAGTACTTCATAAAATAAGCTATTTAGCTATTATCTATTCTGCACTGGTTGATGTCTGAGAAATAAGTTTATTATCATAAAGCCGTGTTGCAACTAAGATATCGCTATTATACTCATCTAGTAGGAATATTTTACCTTCTTTAAACTCGTAAGTGAAAACATATTTATTGTCATAGCGTCCATTCTTTCCTTCAGCACGCCCCTCCATTACAACAGCAACATGATTACCATCGGATATTGTTTTAATTGGTGTAAGAACAATACCGTCTGGTAGTAATGCACCAACAACTGCTAGGAAGTCAGTAAAATATGTTGACTTGTTATAGGCATCTTCAATTACCAATTCGCCCATAAGTGAAGTTGGTATTGTATTCATATAACGAAATCTAAAATCTTCATGCAACAATTTTTGTGCTTCGTCTGGCTGAGTTAAAACGAGCCCAATAAAATCCTCAGCTATATCACCGTAAGCAGCAGGTGCAGTTACCTCCTGATCATTTACTTTGCTTTGTGAACAGGCAAGTAAACTAACAGACAGGAACAATGATATAACTAGGTTTTTCATATTATTGGGCTCGGTATTAATTTATTCAGCTTCAGCTTCCTCAGCTGCTGGTGCAGCCTCTTCAGCCATAGGCGCTGTTTCTTCTGCCATAGGCGCAGATTCTTCAGTCATAGGCGCAGCTTCTTCAACCGCAGGCACAGCCTCTTCAGCCATAGGCGCGGCCTCTTCTACTGGTGCTTCTTCTACTGGAGCCTGCGAACAGCCTACAATAAAACCTACTGTTAGTATTGTCGTTATAAAGTTTTTCATTTTGTTTTCCTTTTTGCAAAAAGTAATATCATTATAAGGTATTTATAATAAATTCGCAAAGTAGAAATTATTTTTTTTAAAACCCTATTTAGCAACCATAACTACTTCCTGTAGTTTCACGACAAATGGAAGAGAGAGACCTGGAAATACCATTGAGGCTATTACTAATTTCTTTAACGTTTTTAGATATTGCTGAAGCATCGTAAGAGCTCATCTGTGCATTTGCTTTCGGCGTTACTAAGCTTATACTTACCACTGTTAAATTAATAGCGATAATACCTAAAAGTATATTGGAGAGTTTTACTTGTTTCATTTTATGTCCTTAAGTTAGAAAGAAGCTCATAATGACATAAAATTTATATATTTCAAAATTAAGATAAGGTTTTTGATCTCACTTACGCATAAAAAGAAAAATACCCGTAATTGAAGTAATCAAAGCTAAAAAAGAGAAAAATTTTAAAAGTGCATTATCAATATTATCTCTTTCAACCCAATCCATTATATGAATACCCCACATAAAATCCCAGATTCTCCAAGATTGGGATCTTATTGCTAAAATTTCTCCTGAATAAGGGTTTTGATAAATATTTATATGGGAGTTTTCTATGTTTTTGGCCGTAACTTTATAAATAGGTAATTCCCTTCCCCTGTATTCCGAACCTTTTTTTAATTCGGAAATTACTTCTAAGTTGAGTGGTGTTAGGAAAGTTTTTTCTACTATAATAGAAAAAGCATTATTTTTGCTTATCATTTCAACTGTATCGTAATCAGCGTAGGTATTACTATTATCAACTTTACGATAATAATGCTCGCCCCGAATTTTCTCAATTTTATTAAAAGAAAAATAAAGCCCGGAAACCGTCCATAAAAGTAACTGAACAGAAATAAGCAAGCTTATATACCTATGTATTTTTCTGACACTCATTATAAATTCCAATCACGTATTAATATGAAAAATAGCTTTCAAATCAGACCGGGATAGAACTTCAGCTTTTCCGTCAGAAACTGACTTAATAGCTCCCATTAACTGGTTAAGCGTACCCTTTTTTTCCCATTTCCCTAAAATTGAGTTATCAGCACCTAGCTCATAAGAAATTGTTTTGATATTGTTTGGTAAGTTTTTATCTTCAAAAAAATGAAATATATTATTACTATTAAGAGGACGAAAAAACACAGACACTGACGTAGATCTCCAAATTAGAAAAGTTTGAACCCTTGGTTAACTCATATTTTCATGGCCTAACTTAGTCAATAGCGATGAAAGTGATCATTAGGTCTTTTACTCCCACTCAATGGTACCAGGTGGTTTAGATGTTATATCATAAACAACTCTGTTTACTCCTCTGACTTCATTAATTATTCTTGTCGCAGTTTCACCTAAAAACTCGTGTGAATAAGGATAATAATCAGCGGTCATTCCATCGGTAGAAGTCACAGCTCTTAAAGCTAGCACATTTTCATATGTACGCTCATCACCCATAACACCAACAGTTTGAACTGGAAGTATTACAGCAAATGCCTGCCATATACTATTGTAAAGATTATGTTTTTTTATCTGGTCAAGGTAAATAGAATCTGCTTCCCTTAATATATCCAAACGATCTTTTGTTATTATGCCTGGGCACCTTATTGCAAGGCCAGGACCGGGAAATGGATGGCGTTCAACAAAGTCTTTGTGAAGACCAAGCTCTTTTCCCAACTCACGCACTTCATCTTTAAAGAGCTCCCGTAAAGGTTCAACAAGCTCCATGTCCATTCTCTCAGGCAAACCCCCAACATTGTGATGTGATTTTATAGTGACAGATGGCCCACCATCAAAACTCACCGACTCAATAACATCTGGGTATAATGTACCCTGAGCAAGGTATTTAGCTCCTCCTATTTTTTTTGCTTCACGTTCAAATATATCAATAAAAGTTCCTCCGATGATTTTACGTTTTTTTTCTGGATCAGAGACACCCATTAATAATTTAAGAAACTCTTCACTTGCATCAACTGCTATGAGGTTCATATCATAATGCTCTTTAAACAATGAAACTACCTGTTCGGTTTCTCCTTTACGCATCATCCCAGTATCTACATAGACACATGTCAATTGATCACCAATTGCTTCATGTATTAGAACAGCAGCAACAGAACTATCGACTCCGCCAGAAAGACCACAAATTACTTGGCTTGATCCAACCTGTTCTTTTATAGCTTCAATCATCTCACCTTTGAAGGAAGCCATTGTCCAATCAGCCTTAAAACCTGATATTTTATGTGTGAAGTTTTTTAATATCTTAGACCCATTCAAAGTATGAACCACCTCTGGGTGAAACTGAACGCCGTAAAATCTTTTCTTTGTATCAGAAATCGCTGCATAAGGTGCATGCTGGGAGGTACCAATTACTTTAAAACCATCGGGTATAGATACCACCCGGTCACCGTGAGACATCCAGACCCGTTCCTCTTTATCGAGACCTTCGAATAATTGACTGTCATCCAATACGGTCATGTCTGCCCTGCCAAACTCTTTGTCTTCTGAACTTTCAACCGCCCCCCCGAGTTGTGCACACATAGTCTGCTGACCGTAACAAATACCTAGAATTGGAATTCCCATGCTCCAAATATGGTTGTCAGCCCGCGGAGTGCCTATACCAGTTACACTATTAGGACCTCCAGATAGTATAATTGCTTTTGGTGCAAATTTTTCGAGCATCTCCTTATCGATTTTATTGTAAGGGTGCACCTCCGAGTAAACACCACTCTCACGTACTCGCCTCGCTATGAGTTTTGTAACCTGCGAACCAAAATCAATAATCAACAGTTTTTCATGATGAGCATGACTCATTTTTTTCTCTCCATAACTGCAAAAAAGAAACCATCTGTATTTGTTGATGATGGTGTGAGCGTAAGAGAACACCCATCAGCGGACCAAGGCTTAGGCGCATCAGCCCCAAATTTTTCCTCCCATACCTCACCCGCAGAAAGTAAGCTAAAATTATCATTTTTTTCAATGAAATCATAAACTTGAGCTTCATTTTCTTCAGCAAGCATTGAACATGTTACATAAAAAAGTAGACCCCCTGGTCTAACAAAACCTTTAGCGCTGTTTAAAACTGAACGTTGTTCATTATTTCTAAGCTCGAGTCCATCTTCATTCAAACGCCACTTAGAATCTGGCTTTCTTCTCCATGTTCCTAGACCCGTACAAGGGGCATCAACCAGAACTCTATCCATTTTACCCACTAAATCTTTAAGGCTTTCAGACGGCGGCTGACGAATATCTATAATATTAGCTCCTGCCCTTTGAGCTCTTTGATAAAGTGGAGAGAGCCTGCGTTTATCAATATCAAAACCAAAAACAGTGCCCTGGTTTTGCATATCTGCAGCTAACGCTAATGTCTTACCACCTGCTCCAGCGCAATAATCTAAAATAGTTTCTCCTGGCTTTGCATCAACAAGCAAGCTTACAATCTGAGAGCCTTCATCTTGTATTTCAACTGCTCCAGTCTGATAACTTTCCTCAATTTGAATATTAGGTAATCTTCCATCAGCACGTGCTGCTGCTATTCTCAACCCTACTGGGGAAATCGCGCATTTTTCAATATTTTTGTCTTTTAATTCATTAATCACATCTGATACATTTGACTTTAATGTATTTACCCTCAGGTCAAGTGGTGGTCTTTTAGTAAGGGCGTTCCCCTCATCTATAGCACTGTCCGAGAAATTATTTTCAAAAGCGGGCCATATCCATTCTGGAATATCAGCCCTGACCCAATCAGGAGCACCACTTAAATCTATTGAGCCAGAAAGCTTTAAAATTTCATCTTTAGTTAACTGTCCAGGTGAATGCTTGTTATTTTCAAATGCTTCAAATAATTCCTCAGTCGTTCTTTCGCCAATAAATACAGCCGAGCCAAGAATTAGAGCACGAGGTTTATCGTTATTCATTCTGAATTCTAATGAGTTTTTACAACGTAAAGCATCGTAAACATAATTACCGATTGCTGACCTGTCTTTCGAACCTGCGTAACGATTAGATTTACCCCAGTCACGCAATGCCAATGTGGCAGGCGTTTTTCGATTAAGTATGTCATCGAGAACCTCGATAGCGGCTTTAATACGTCCACCTAATAGCATGTATTTACTCTTAATATTAACATTTCAGACTTAGAAATATTACTTAGTTGATCAATAATATCATCACAGTGTTTAACAACGACAATACAAAATATTAATAATTATCCTGGCATAGAATAATTGGGGGCTTCTCTTGCGATGTGAACATCATGTACATGGCTTTCACGAAGACCTGCATTTGTTATTTTAATAAATTTAGCATTTTTATGAAGTTCCTTAATTGTTTTTGATCCTGTGTATCCCATGGCAGCCTTAATTCCACCCAATAATTGATGCAATATTGGCCCAACAGGTCCTTTAAAAGCTATTCTACCTTCGATACCCTCTGGAACTAACTTCATTTTATCGCTAACTTCTTTCTGAAAATATCTATCAGCGGAACCTCTGGCCATAGCAGATACAGAACCCATGCCCCTATATGACTTATAAGATCGTCCCTGATATAGAAAAACTTCACCCGGCGTTTCCTCTGCACCAGCTAAAAGTGACCCAACCATAGCGCATTCAGCACCTGCGGCAAGGGCCTTGGCCATATCGCCAGAGTATTTGATACCCCCATCTGCTATAACTGGTATTCCAGCTTTATTAGCAATTCTACAGACATCCACAATAGCCGTTAGTTGAGGCACCCCAACTCCCGCAACAATTCTCGTTGTACATATTGAACCAGGACCTATTCCTACCTTTATGGCATCAGCCCCAGCTTTTATGAGAGCATCTGCAGCTTCAGCTGTAGCTATATTACCTGCTATGATCTGAGATTTTGGATAATCAGTTTTTAAACGCTTAACTATCTCGATCACTTTATTAGAGTGACCATGCGCTGTATCAATAACAACAGCATCAACTCCAGCATCTATTAAAGCAATTGCTCTGTCATAACCCGATTGACCAACTGTAGAAGCAGCGGCCACTCTCAAGCGACCTCGATTATCTTTACAGGCATTAGGGTGACTAAGCGCCTTATCCATGTCTTTGACGGTAATTAGCCCAACGCACCTATACCTATCATCTACAACAAGAAGACGCTCTATCCGATGCTTATGCAGTAATGCGCGCGCTTCGGACTCAGATATACCTTCTTTCACTGTAACTATATTTGTTGTCATCAGGTTTGAAACTAGCTCTTCAGGGTCATCAGCGAACCTTACATCCCTATTTGTAACTATACCTACCAGCCTTCCATCATCTTCCACAACAGGAATACCAGATATATTTAACCTTTGACCTATTTCGCCTAATTGACGACGAGTTGCATTTGGTGAAATAGTTACAGGATTAACCACCATACCGCTCTCATAACGTTTCACCTTACGAACCTCTTCAGCTTGCTCCTCAATTGATAAATTGCGGTGTATCACACCAATTCCGCCTGTCTGCGCCATAGCAATCGCTAGGGGTGCTTCAGTGACAGTGTCCATTGCAGCTGATATTAATGGCACATTAATGTTAATAGACTTAGTCAATCTAGTTTTAAGAACTGCGTCAGCTGGAAGTATTTCCGATGCTCGCGGTTGCAAAAGAACGTCATCGAAGGTTAATCCTTCACGAATCTCCATGGGATCCTCCTACTTTTGCAAGCGGGAGTTATCAGGGTTAACCGTCAAATGCAAAGGGAAATTTAATTGAATTATACATTATCGTGATTTTTCAATTATTGAGACGATAGCCTTTAGCAACTAAATACATTTCGGGGCTTCCTGCCCTCGAACTTTTTGGCTTGGCGTGCTTCACAGTTTTAAATGATTTTTTAAGCATAGCTAATAACTTCTCTTCTGCACCTCCCTGAAAAACTTTTGTTACAAAAGAGCCTCCAGGCTTAAGAATCTCCATCGCAAAATCAGCAGCAGACTCTACAAGAGCAACAGTTTTTAAATGATCTGTTTGCCTGTGACCTGTAGTATTGGCTGCTAAATCAGAAAGTACGATATCGGGCTTTCTTTTAAGTTTCTCTCGTAAAATTTTAGGCGCATTTTTATTCATAAAATCCATTTCAATCATGTCCGCTGATCCTATTGGCTCGACGGGTAATAAATCAATGCCAACTACTCGGTCCGCTCCAAGTTTGAGGGCTATTTGAACCCAACCGCCTGGAGCACATCCCAAATCGACCACTAAAGCATCTTTCTTTATTAATTCAAATTTCGTGTTTAATTCCAATAGCTTAAATGCTGCTCTTGATCTATATCCCTTTATTTTTGCTTCTTTTACATATGGATCATTAATCTGTCGCTCTATCCAGAGTTTAGAAGATATTTTTCTTCCGCGTGCAGTTTTCACTTTATGCGTCATCATTCGAGTAGCATTATTCATATCAATAGGTTTTGTTCGCCGCTCTCGCTTTGCTGTCTCAGGTTTGCCACCAGACATACGTTTTTTAGGTTCGTTCTCGGTCATACTACAATCCATTCATTATTTTTACTTTCTGCCTTTGCTGCATTAATCCCATCAGCATGCCTTCTCTAAGCCCCCGGTCAGCAACCCGTATAATCTTAGCCGGCCAGGTTTCACAGATAACATCGGTAATCGCGCAACCTGCAACTAAAAGGTTTGCACGTTCTTCACCTATACATGGTTCTTTTGCCCGCTCCGCAGGAGACAGTGAAGACATGTGCCTAGAAACCTTAATAGCGTCACTTGTTCGCAACCAGAGACCATCAACCTTATCGCGTTGATAATAAGGAAGCTTCAAATGAATACCTGCAAGAGAAGTGATTGTTCCTGAAGTCCCAATGATATGTCCCTTTCCTTCTTTAAAGGTATTAACAAACCTATTTTTACAACCGCTTTTATTAATTTCATCTCGAACAACAGATTTCATTGTTTCATAACATAATGTTCTATTCTCTAATTCCGGAACTCGTTCAGATAGAGTTACCACGCCTATAGGTAGTGAAGCCCATGCACTGATAGGAGGTCTGTATATTTTTGTGGATGCACTTTCATCCTTTAGGCGTCGAACATCTACCCAACTTAATTCCGTTGAAGCCCCACCAATATCTACAACTAATGCCACATTTTTAGTGGTATCGATTAAATTTATACACCCCATGACAGCCAACCTTGATTCTACTCGGGGAGAAATAATTTCAAGTGATAAGTCTGTCTCTTTTTTTACACGATCTAAAAAATCTTTTCCATTTGAAGCTTTTCTGCAAGCTTCAGTGGTTATACACCGCCACCGCTTAACGCGGTGATTTTTTATTTTTTTTGCACAGATTTTCAGAGCTTCAATCGCAGCATTCATACTATTATTAGATAGTAATCCAGTAGTACTTAAGCCTTCGCCAAGCCGCACAACTTTTGAATAACTATCAATTACGCTAAATCCCTCATCAGTTGGGCGAGCGATTAGCAACCGACAATTATTGCTGCCCAAATCAAGGGCAGCAAATAAATTTATATTTTTCTTGAGGCTTTTATTGCCCGAAGAAATAGACCTAATTTTCCGTCGACGAGATTTAGTGGGTTTTTCTGCACCAATTTTTCCCAAATAGTCGTCTTCGGATAATGTTATATCCGGCATTGATAATCTCACATTTGTAGGCCGAGCAACCAAATTTGGGCTCAAGGCAATTCAAGTTATTAATAGACGTAATGCTAGCTTGCTGTAAATAAATTTTTATATTTAATGTATATCTATATGATCGGAAAGATCATTCCAATCTGGTTCAGGGCCTAATGCTACCATCGCTTCATGTTGTGAAAGAAAAATCTGTCCCGAAAGTTTTTCTAAAAAATTAGATCTAAATAGACGTTCTTTCACACGACTTTGCATATCAGAAAAATTAAGTCTTATATCTGCACTTCTCAAGCGCTTATTTATTTCCTCCAAACTTGACAAAGCACTAGCATCGATCCTGTTTACCGCTGTGCACATTAGGATAAGGTCTTTAAGGTCAGGACTATTTTCAACAACTTGAGCCACCCTATCCTCTAGATACCTAGCATTAGCATAGTATAAGCTTTCATCGACTCTTAATGTTTTTACTATTTCGTTAGTTTCAACATTAAATCTTCTAGAATCTCTGTAATGTTCCGTTCCAGGAAAACGACCGACAAGAGGCATGTAAGGTAATAGTGTTGAATTAATATGAAGAGCCATTGCAAGAATAACACCGGCTAAAACGCCCCACTGGACCCCAAACATCAAAACTGAGGAAAATGTTGCTATCGCTGTAATTCCGTCAGCACGACTATAAACCCAAGTTTTCCAAAGACTTTGAAAATCCAATAAACTAAAACATGCAACTATTATCAATGCAGCCAGTACCGCTAAAGGTAAGTCTTTGAGCAATGGCGTCAGAAAAACAGCGGTAAATGCCATCATCAAAGCAACAAGCAAACCCACCACTCTAGTTTTTCCACCTGCATTGAAGTTTACGGCTGATCGTGACATGCTCCCGTTAATAGGGTAACCACCAGAAATACCAGCAACAAAATTTGATGCACCAAGACTTAAAAGCTCTTTATTGGAATCAATCCTGCTTCTGGACCTGGCAGCTAATTCCTGAGCTGTGGAACAGCTATCAACAAAAGCCACAACCGCTATAACAACCGCTGGCATCAGAAGAGACTCTAAGGCTTCATATGGCAGTACCGGAAAACTAATAGGCGGCAGGCCTTTTGGAATTTCACCTACAACGTTTAAATTTAAAGTTATTTTAAAATTATAAAATGAACTGATTATTATAAAAATAGCAACAATTAATATCGGGGCTACTCTGCCAACAAGTTTTGCTCTTCGGCTCTTTATTCTTAACTTTACTAGACTATAAGCTAAATAACGATTGATAATTATAAGTAAAAAAATTGCAGAAAGACCAATAAGCATTGAGTATTCATTTATATTGTACATATTCCTGAGCAACTCATTAACCATAGCTATCGCAGTATTACCCTCTATACTAACCCCAAAAATATGTTTTATCTGGCTTATGATGATCAAAAGTGCAGCACCAGTAATATAAGCGGAAACAACTGGCCTAGAAACAAAATTCATTATAAACCCTGCTTTAAAAAGCCATGCCACTAATAATATACTTCCTGTCATAACCCCTAAGGCTGCGGCACTAATTAGACGTTCACCTTCAGGCAACATAGATATTGATGCAGCAGTCATAATGGAAATAACTGCTGTGGGCCCCACATTCAAATATTTAGACGACCCTAAAAGAGCATATGCTAATAAAGGAAAAATAGAGACATATATTCCAACTTGTGGAGGCAAGCCAGCTAGTAATGCATAAGCCAAAGACTGCGGAACCAATAAAATAGTAACAATTACTGCTGCGACTAAGTCCTCGGTAAAAACACCGCCACTGTAAACAAACTGCCTTTTTTTGATGCTTTTCGAGGAGCTTAAGACATTTATGTAATTGATAGGTTTTTTGCCCATTATGCATCCTCTCATTAGTTGACAACGAGGTAAATCGTTTTTTTGTCATTAAATTTACATTGCGCTTACTATTACGTTTATATGAGCATATATGTTTCAATATGAAACAAACAGATAAATTTGAAATATTTATAACCACTCAGCTGGGACTAGAACATCTGCTTCATGATGAGATCAAAAAGTTTGAATTTACTAATCCAGTGTTACTTGTAGGAGGAGTATCCATAACAGGAGATTGGGTGGATGTTTGGAAAGCCAATATGTATCTGAGGGGCGCAACAAAAGTGTTAGCCCGCATAGGTGAATTTCGAGCATTTCATTTGGCTCAACTTGATAAAAGAGCACGAAAGTTTCCATGGCACATTACAATTTCCAAAGGCATGAGTATAAAAGCAGAAGTAGTTACAAATAGAAAAAATAAAATATACCATGCTGGCGCAGCTGTTGAAAGAATAGAAAGGGCCATTTCTGAAGAAATAGGCAGTAAAATAGCAGGATCTGTATCAAGTGCAGATATCGTATTCAAAATTAGAATAATTGATAATAATGTTATTATTTCCATCGATACGTCAGGAGACGGTCTGTACAAACGGGGTTACAAATTAGCAACGGGAAAAGCGCCAATCAGAGAAAACATAGCGTCTTTAGCATTATATTATTGTGGTTACACAGGGAATGAACCGGTTTTAGATCCGATGTGTGGTTCTGGAACATTTATTATAGAAGCTGCAGAAATATCACGTAATTTAATGCCGGGAAGGAATAGGAAATTTAGCTTTCAAAACCTTAATAGCTACGACGAAAAATTAGTAGACTATTTTGTAAAAAAATGGGAAAATAAAATTTCTGAATTTACATTTTTCGGTATGGATAGAAACCATAATGTAGTTGAGCATTCCATCCAAAACTCGAAGCGGGCTGGTATCGATGATATATCCAACTTTAAAGCTCAGAGTATAGAAAGACTATCCAGACCAAAAGGTCCTGAAGGCTTAGTCATAGTAAATCCTCCATATGGATCTAGGATAGGTAAAAAAAAGGATCTGTTTTCACTATACAGAACATTTGGTGAAAAAATGAAAAATGAATTCTCTGGATGGCGAGTTGGAATGATTACCTCTGATAATGCACTAGCACAATCCACTAAACTGCCCCTAATATCCTCTGAGTTAGCAATATCAAATGGCGGCTTAAAGATTCATTTATATAGAACTGAGACACTGGCATAAAATCTACTTGTAATATGTGCATGTGTGTGCATATATACACAAATGATTACAAAAAAAATTCAAAACACTGAAAAAAACTCTATTTCAGATACAATAATAGAGGTACTAGATACAGCTTTTTTAAAAGCACTAACTGACCCCACGCGTATTCTAATTATCAGGAAATTAGTATCTTTTGGTGTTTGCGATGTAACCACTATTGCAAAAAATTTATCCCAAGACCGCTCTGTCGTTTCCCGGCATCTCCTAAACCTTGAAAAAGCAGGAATAACAATCTCTAAAAAGATTGGACGACAAGTGTTCCATGACATTAATGGCCCTTATGTAGTCGACAGGTTGGAGCTAATTTTATCAGCACTAAGCCCTATGAGACAGCTTTGCATTCCATTTACAGAAAATTATAAGGATTAATTGTGACTACATTCATGGGATTGACAGAAAATGGTAGTGAAGTGATCTATGCTGATAAAAAGCGTCATTTATATTGGTTAATTTTGGCATCTCCTGTTATTTCATGGCTGTCAATTTATTTGTTCTTTACGTTTGATAAGAATCCAATCTTCACACTCATGCCTATGTTATTTTTCTATATTTTCACCCCTATTATGGACTTTTTTATGGGTGAAGATGAGCATAACCCGCCGGAAGAAGTTGTTAATGCTATGATGGCAGATAATTATTACAGGTTTATCGTTCACTCGTTAATTCTAGTATCCATTGCGCTTTATATCAGTTTTGTAATATTCGTTGGAACTCAACAACTACCGTGGTGGTCTATTACAGCACTAATCATAGGTATAGGAGCTAATAGCGGCGGAGTAATGGTTATGACTCATGAACTTGGTCACAAATCTAATAAACTTGATAGATTTTCCGCAAAAATTGGTAACATGATAATGGGATACGGTCACTTTAATATAGAACACAATAAAGGCCACCATACTTGGGTGGCTACACCTGAGGACCCTGCAAGCTCAAGAATGGGAGAAAATTTTTATGCATTTATGCTGCGAGAACTTTCCGGAACATTTAAAAGAGGGGTAAACTATGAAATGAAAAGATTAAAGAATTTAGGAAAAGGTTTCTGGTGTTTAGAAAATGATTTACTACAAGTGTATACAATCACTGGTATCTCATTATTAATTTTTGCCTATATATTCGGAATTTCAATCTTAATGTTTCTTATTCCACACCATTTTGTAGCTTGGTTAGCACTCACGCAAGCGAATTACATAGAGCATTACGGATTAATGAGAAAAAAATTATCAAATGGCAAATACGAACGCTGTCAACCTAAGCATAGCTGGAACACAAATCATACATATTCAAATCTTTTATCATTTCATCTCCAAAGGCACTCAGACCATCATGCTTACCCCATGCGAGCCTATCAAGTACTCAGGGACTATGACGATGTCCCCTCTCTTCCAACTGGTTATGGCGGTTGCTTTGCCTTAGCTTTCATCCCCCCCCTCTGGTTTGCAATAATGGACAAAAGAGTTATGAAATGGGCAGGTAACGATATCAATAATGTAAATATAAACACCAAGAAAGAAAAGCTATTAAGAGAAAAATGGGGCTAGGTTAATACCTTAAGCATCTGTATTAACTTGGTTTTCATTATCTTGATCTTCGCTTTCTTCAATTCTTTCAACGCTTACTACTTTTTCTTTTTCTTTAACCTTGATAACCGTCACCCCCCTAGATGTACGGCTAACTATACGAATATTCCTAACCGGGCATCTGATAAGCTGTCCGCCATCAGTAACAATCATAATCTGATTTTCATCTTCAATAGTAAAACTTCTGACTAATTTAGCATTATCGCTTCCCTTTCTTGCTAATTCTTGCGCTGTAACACCCTGCCCGCCTCGGTTCATACATCGATAATCATAGCTAGAACTTCGCTTACCAAAGCCATCGTCAGCTAAAGTAAGTAAAAACTGTTCATTAGCGCCCAGCACACCGATGCGCTCATCAGATAAACTACTTTCTGTTTCAGATTCCCCGGTAATATCGTCATCACCTTCACCTAATGCACGACGCATTGCATTAGCATGTTTCATATAAGAACGAGACTCTTCCGTTAATACATCAACGTGTCGCAAAACAGCCATAGATATGACTTCATCACCATCTGCTAACCTTATCCCCCTTACACCGCTTGAGGTTCTTCCCACAAACCTTCTAACATCTGTAACTCTGCACCTAAGTGACTTACCCATAGCTGTGGTTAAAAGAATATCATCATCTTCAGTACACAACCGCACGTCAACAATACCGTCACCCTCATCCGGCTTCATAGCTATTTTGCCATTTCTGTTAACTCGTGTGAAGTCGGCTAAAGAATTCCTACGAACACCACCAGACCTTGAAGCAAACATGATATCAAGATTTTTCCAATCTTCTTCGTCTACCGGAAGTGACATTATTGAATTAATAGTTTCGTTTTGATCTAGTGGTAATAAATTTACTAGTGCCTTACCTCTAGTTGCGGCACCTCCCAAGGGTAACTTCCATACTTTTAATTTATATGACATTCCTGAAGAACTAAAAAACAAAACAGGTGTATGGGTCGTAGCAACAAAGACTGTAGTCACATAATCTTCATCCTTCATGGACATTCCTGAGCGTCCCTTACCACCACGTCTTTGAGCCCTGTAAGTTTCTAGTGGGGTCCTTTTTACATATCCACCCGATGTTACAGTTACTACCATATCCTCTACCGGGATTAGGTCTTCATCTTCGAAGTCTAGACCTCCTGCTGTGAATATTGAGCGGCGCGGAGTAGCAAACTTTTCTTTCACTTCACTAAGCTCCTCGCGAATAATTGATTGGACTCTTTCTCGGGATCTTAAAATATCAAGTAAATCTATAATCTTTATGGAAAGCTTCTGTGCCTCATCTGTTATTTCGTCCATGCCTAAAGCTGTTAACTTTAAAAGTCTTAATTCCAATATCGCTTTGGCTTGCTCTTCCGTTAATTGTATAGTTCCATCGCTTAAAAGCAATGATCGCGGATCAGCAATTAAATCAATAAGTGAACCCATTGATTGAGCATCCCAAGTTCTTGAAAGTAGACTGGAGCGGGCATCTTTAGGGTTTTTTGATCCTCTAATCATTTTAATGATTTCATCGATATTAGCCACTGCCGTTGCGAGGCCAACAAGGATATGAGCTCGATCCCTTGCTTTGCTCAAATCAAATTTAGAGCGTCTTGCAATTACCTCCTCTCGAAAACCTAAAAAAGCCTCAAGCATAGTTCGTACATTCATTTGCTCTGGCTTGCCGCCATTTAAAGCCAGCATATTAGAACTAAAGTTTTGCTGCATGGCAGAATATTTAAATAATTGATTTAAAACAACATCAGCGACAGCATCGCGCTTAAGCTCAATAACCACACGCATACCAACCCTATCAGACTCATCGCGAACTGCCGAAATGCCTTCTATCTTTTTTTCATTAACCAGAGTTGCTATTTTTTTAATCATATTTGCCTTATTCACTTGATAAGGTAATTCTGTGACTATAATTGCATATCTGTCCTTACGAATTTCCTCCACATCAGCAACAGCTCTCATAGTCACTGATCCTTTGCCCGTAAGAACACCAGAACGAGCACCACTCTGCCCCATAATTAGTGCGCCAGTTGGAAAGTCAGGACCAGGTATAATATTCAAAAGATCCTCATCAGATAAATTCTCATCCGTCATGATGGCAAGCGTCGCGTCTATGACTTCCCCCAAGTTATGAGGAGGAATATTAGTCGCCATACCGACAGCAATCCCTCCTGCCCCGTTAACTAAAATATTAGGATAGCGCGATGGCAGCACTACAGGTTCATTTTCAGAAGAGTCATAGTTTTCCTGAAAGTTAACAGTATTTTTTTCAATATCCGCCAAAAGTGAAGCAGCTGGCTTATCCATTCTGACCTCAGTATAACGCATGGCCGCTGGAGGGTCTCCATCGATAGAACCAAAATTTCCTTGCCCATCAAGTAAAGGTAGCCTCATAGAAAAGTCCTGGGCCAATCTTACAAGAGCATCATAAACAGCACTATCCCCATGCGGATGATACTTACCTATTACGTCACCAACGACACGAGCTGATTTTTTATACGCTTTTTCGCGAGTAAAGCCATTTTCATGCATTGAATATAGTATTCGACGATGAACAGGTTTTAGTCCATCTCTAACATCCGGTATTGCCCTTGAAACAATGACTGACATTGCATAATCAAGATAGGAGCGCTTCATCTCCTCCTCGATTGTTATCGGTGAGATACCATCCACCAAGCCAATTTGACTACTATCTGGAGGGATTTTAGTTTCATCGGTCACAATATAAAAATCCAATTACTCTTCTAATTTTGATTCGGCATCTATGAGATTATTCATAGCATTATTCATGTAATGCATCAAATGAATGAGAGCTAAATCAAGAGAAGGTCATGGATTAAAAATTTTAATTATATTCAGTGATACTGGTATAGAAAATGGGGATAAAAAAAATAGTTTTTTTACGATAGCTCCATTATTTAAAATGGAATTTCGTCATCTAAATCAAAACTTTCTTTAGGGGCATTCATACGATCAGGTGCTTGTTCATTACCAATATTATTGCTTTGTGCCGTCCTAAAATTATTTTGACTTACTCCACCCTGATCTCTGCCATCAAGCATTGTAAGTGTCCCACCATACCCTTGAAGTACAATTTCAGTTGTATACTTTTCTTGCCCGCTATTATCTGTCCATTTTCTAGTCTGTAGCTTGCCCTCTACATAAAGCTTACTACCTTTCTTCACATAGCGTTCAATAACCCCAACTAGGCCATCATTAAATACTGCAACGCGATGCCACTCAGTTTTTTCTTTTCTCTCGCCACTTTGCTTATCACGCCAATTTTCTGATGTCGCTAATGAAAAGTTAGCAACTTTTCCTCCATTACCAAATGTACGTATTTCGGGATCATTACCAACATTACCAACTAAAATAACTTTATTTACCGAACCAGCCATAATTTGCCTCTTAAGATTTGTATATGTTCCCTTAATGTTCTATTCAACTTAGTGTAAGTTTGCAAGGACACAAAAAACTTTAACATCTTTTGAAGAATTTACACCCACGAGTCCATGTTAAGACGTATATTGTCCACAGACTTTTCTGTTGGTTATTGGAGATAAAGCTTTGATGCAAAAGTTCATACAAGTTAGAGGAGCTAGAGAACACAACCTAAAAGACGTTAACATCGATCTTCCTAGAGACAAGCTAATTGTAATAACAGGCCTATCAGGATCAGGTAAATCTTCATTGGCATTTGATACCATATATGCAGAGGGGCAACGTCGATATGTTGAAAGCCTTTCTGCATATGCTAGGCAATTCCTTGAACTACAAGGTAAACCAGATGTAGACTCAATTGAGGGGTTATCACCAGCAATAAGCATTGAACAAAAAACAACATCCCGTAACCCAAGATCAACAGTAGGGACTGTAACAGAAATCTATGATTATATGAGACTTCTATGGGCAAGAATAGGCGTGCCCTACTCGCCTGCAACAGGGCTACCTATAACAAGTCAAACTATTAGCCAAATGGTCGATAGAGCCATGGAAATTCCTTTCAACACAAAATCTTTGATACTTGCTCCAATTGTAAGAGGTCGCAAAGGGGAATTCAAAAAGGAATTTGAAAAACTACTAAAAAACGGATTTCAGCGGGCAAAAATTAATGGGGAGTTTTATACATTAGAGAATGCACCAGAACTTGATAAAAAAATAAAACATGACATTGATATTGTTGTTGACAGAGTAGTTGTAAAAAAAGGAATAGAATCAAGACTTGCTGAAAGTCTCGAAACAGCATTAAGACTGGCTGATGGACTTGCATCAATAGAGGCATCGGAAAAACCTAATGAAAAAATTATTTTTTCAGAAAGATTTTCTTGTCCAGTATCAGGCTTTAGCATACCAGAAATTGAACCGAGGTTGTTTTCATTTAACAGCCCGCATGGCGCATGCCCCCTTTGCGATGGGCTAGGAAAAGAACTTAAGTTTGATACAGATTTAGTTGTTCCAGATAAAAATATTTCTTTAGCTTCAGGGGCCATCTCTGCTTGGCCTAACAAAATAAGTGGTCTTTATATGCAGACTATAAAATCACTAGCAAAATATTATAAATTTTCAGTAGATAAGCCATTCAATAAATTAACAAATGAAATTCAAGAAATCATATTATTCGGAACGGGTGATAACAAAATAAATTTTGTTTATGAAGATAATGGACGCCGTTATGAAACATCAAAAACATTTGAAGGGGTGATTCCTAACCTTCAAAGACGCTACAGGGAAACTGAATCAAATTGGATGAGAGATGAACTTGGAAAATACATGTCCGATGCCAAATGCTCTTCTTGCGCAGGAAAACGTCTGAAGCCAGAGGCATTATCTGTTCGTGTTGCTAACATGGAAATTTCAGAAGTTAGCGATATTTCAATTAAATCAGCTTTGAAAAAATTTAGTGAGATCCCAAGTTACCTTAATGATAAAGATAAAAAAATCGGTGAAAGAATATTAAAAGAAATAACAGATCGTTTAAAATTTTTAATAGCCGTTGGCTTAGATTACTTAACAATTGGAAGAGGCTCTGGAAGTCTTTCTGGCGGAGAGTCTCAAAGAATTCGTCTGGCATCGCAAATTGGCTCAGGATTAACAGGAGTACTATATGTTTTGGATGAACCTTCGATAGGATTGCATCAAAGGGACAACGAAAGATTGCTTGAAACATTAAAAAATTTACGAGACATGGGAAACACAGTTCTAGTCGTCGAACATGACGAGGATGCTATCCGCGAAGCTGATTTTGTAGTAGATATGGGCCCACTAGCTGGAGTTCATGGGGGCTCAATAATTGCGAGAGGAAGTCCCAATGATATAATTGCCTCACGGGAGTCATTGACTGGACAATATCTTAGCGGAAAGAAAAGCATTCCTATTCCATGTAAGCGTAGAAGCCCAACAAATAAAAAGTTAATAATTAAGGGTGCTACAGGTAATAATCTTAAAAATATCACAGTTGAATTTCCAGTTGGTTTAATGACTTGTGTCTCTGGAGTTTCAGGTGGTGGGAAATCAACTTTAGCAATTGAAACGCTATATAAAGCTACAGCTAGACGGTTAAATAGATCAACCATATTGCCAATGCCTCACAAAGAAATAAAGGGCTTAGAATACTTAGACAAAGTGATTGATATAAACCAAAACCCGATTGGTAGAACCCCCCGCTCTAACCCGGCAACTTACACAGGCGCATTTACACCGATACGTGAGTGGTTCGCAGGCTTACCAGAGTCAAAAATTAGAGGGTATAAACCTGGAAGATTTTCCTTTAACGTTAAAGGAGGACGTTGCGAAGCTTGCCAAGGCGGTGGTGTTGTTAAAATCGAGATGCATTTTTTACCAGATGTTTATGTTACTTGCGATGTATGTAAAGGGGCGCGTTATAATAGAGAAACTTTAGAAGTGAAATTTAAAGGAAAGTCCATATCTGATGTACTTAATATGACAATAGACGAGGCAGCTTCTTTTTTCAAAGCTATTCCAAGTATCCGCGATAAAATGATTACATTACAGAGGGTGGGTTTAACTTACTTAAAAGTGGGCCAGCAAGCAACAACACTTTCGGGTGGTGAAGCGCAAAGAGTTAAGCTTGCAAAAGAACTTGCGAAGCGCGCCACGGGCCGAACACTATATATTTTAGATGAGCCAACAACTGGTTTACATTTTGAAGATGTAAATAAACTATTGGGGGTTTTAAATGAATTAGTAGATAATGGAAACACAATGGTTATAATAGAACATAACTTAGATGTTATAAAGACTGCCGATCACATTATTGATATAGGTCCAGAAGGAGGTGATGGTGGGGGAGAAGTAGTTGCGTCTGGCACACCGGAAATAATTGCAAAAAATTCAAATAGCTGGACTGGTAAATATCTTAAGCCACTATTCAAATGAAGTTAAAATAATAATTAATATAATGTATTAAACCTACACTTAATGTATTTTATTGTATCATATATCACACTGGGTATTTCTGAATGAAAAAGAAAAAAACTATTGAGCCAGTTCATATAATCGGTGCAGGCATGGCCGGTTCAGAGGCTGCATGGCAATGCGTAAAAAAAGGCGTTCCCGTTATTTTACATGAAATGCGTCCCGCGAAAATGACTGAAGCACATAAGTCTGATGGATTCGCTGAACTAGTTTGTTCAAATTCATTTAGGTCAGATGATAAGAATGGAAATGCTGTCGGTGTACTTCATGAGGAAATGCGGAAAGCAGATAGTATTATTATTGGTATGGCCGATATAAATAAACTCCCTGCAGGAGGGGCCCTAGCAGTTGATAGAGATAATTTCTCAAAGTCAGTTTCATCAGCCTTAAAAAACCACCCCTTAGTAGAGGTGAATTATACTGAACTTAAAAAACTCCCCAATAAGCAATGGAAGAATTCCATTGTCGCCACTGGCCCTTTAACAGCACCAAATTTAGCAAATGCTATATTGGATGAAACTGGAGAGGATAGCTTAGCCTTTTTTGATGCAATTGCTCCAATAGTTTATAAAGATAGTATTGATTTTTCTAAAGCTTGGATGCAGTCACGTTATGATAAAAAAGGTCCGGGCGGAGACGGAGCAGATTATATAAATTGTCCACTTGATGAAGACCAATATGAGCAGTTTATAAAAGATTTAATAAACTCTGATAAAACATCATTTAAAGACTTCGAAAAAAATACTCCTTATTTTGAAAGTTGCTTACCCATAGAGGTAATGGCAGCGAGAGGTAAAGAAACACTTCGCTGGGGACCAATGAAACCTGTTGGACTTACTAACAAGCACAACCCTACCGTTAAAGCGCATGCCATAATACAATTAAGACAAGATAATTCTCTTGGCACTCTCTACAATATGGTGGGCTTTCAAACAAAAATAAAATATGCTGAACAAGCAGATATTTTCCGAAAGATTCCTGGGCTGGAGCACGCTGTTTTTGCTCGGTTAGGCGGCATCCATAGAAATACATTCATCAATTCTCCTAAGTTACTTAATTCTCAGCTTCAATTAAAATCAAGGCTAGACATTAGATTTGCAGGTCAAATTATGGGAGTTGAAGGTTATGTTGAATCAGCAGCTTTAGGGTTAATTGCAGGACGCATGGCGGCAGCTAATGCATGTGGAGAGATATGCCCACCTCCTCCAAATACAACTGCAATGGGTTCTTTAGTTGAACATATCACTGGAGGCTTTATGGGTAATAATAAAAATAAGTTTCAACCTATGAATGTTAATTTTGGCCTATTTCCACCTATAAATGATATAAAATATAAAGATGAAAACGGTAAGAGCTTGCGCGGAAAAGATAAAACAAAATTTAGAAAAAAACTACTTTCCATAAGAGCTCTTAAAGATATAGATCAGTGGCTATCACACCATTAAATTTCTTAAACTAGTATATATTGAAGAGTGCTGCTTTTAATAAGCATATTTTTTTTGACAAAGGACTAAGTATAATTGGGTCTACTCTGGGTTTGTGTTTTTCATTTTGTAATTTTTCTAAAAATTTCGGTATCAAAGTAATATATGCTACTGCAGGAAATATTTTATCTGGAGAGTGCTTTAGATCGATCAGTGCTGAATAATAAATATCAGATGCTTCATTACAAATTTCATTAAAATTTATATTAGATAACATAGTTTTATGATAGTATTTATAAGACCTAGCTAGACCAATTAAACCCCAAGCTTCTCCAGCCTTTAAGACGCCCTCATTAGGATTTATACCTATAGATTTAGTAGCTATTTTCATTAATGTGCCTGACGTATTTCGGCAATAGCTTTTGGCTTCATTTAAGTCAGAAAAACTGGTTGAATTAAGATCACGCTCTCTTCCATCGATTAGTTTATCAATCCAATACCGTGGTATTTCGTGTTGTATTATTATATTAGATAAATATTGCAGTATGTAATGTTCATTTAGTGAATTATTGCTATAAATACTATCAACTACTTCTCGCCACCACTGATAGCGTATTGAACCAACCAAATTGTCACTAGCTATTTCTGGTATTTTAGCAAGCTCATAATGAAATCCATATATAATATTTAAATTATTACGTGAATTTCTGTCAGCAAAAACTGCAGCCCTATATCTGTCCGGATCAGAATGCTTCAATTGTGAAAGTAAATTATAAAGTTCCATATTTATAAACTTTTTTTTGAATATCCCCGTATTAATAACTAGGTCTTCTTGCACAAGTTGACGATACAGTTAAAGTGAATAATTATAGTAAGGACAAGAAAATGAAATTTAATAAATATATCACGGGAACTTTAGTGGCACTTGGCGCAGCGGGACCCGCTATGGGGCATCATGAGCAAACTCTCTCCAGTGCTGCAGCCAATCTATCGCCAATGGAAGTAGTTTTAGTTGTCTTAGGCCTAACAACAATTTGCTTGACGCTCTATAAATCATACAAAAATAAGGTATAACTTAAAATGTTAAATAATTTAATTTCAAAATTTAATAATTCATTAGAGTCTGTTTCTGCTCATTGCGACATACCTTGCGGTATATATGATGCCAGAACTGTAATGTATCACGCTGTTTCAACTTTACGACAAATTGATATTTTATTGAGCCTAGAAGACAAAGGCTTAAGCCAAACATCATTCGCCATGCAAGTTAGTAGAAATACTACTGAGAAAGAAAAGCAAGCTGAACTTGTAAAGCATGAAGTACGCATAATATGGGGTGATTTTATGAAAGGTGCTCACTTAGAAAAGCATCCTGGAGTTCACGCGCTAGCACACAATATCATGATAGCTGGGTCTGCCTGCAAACAGGACTTACATAGGGAAGATGGTATAAAGCTAGTAGAGCTATGTAACCAATTCTCGGAAATCTTCTGGGACATGAAAGGTGTAAAAGTTAAGAGAGCCTCCACACCTTATGCCCCAAATATAGAAGTGGTAATACCCGATCTGTAAATAATATGAAGCTATTCAAAATTTCAGGAAGCTCAATGAGCCCAACACTGAATGATGGCGAAATTCTATTATCTAAGAGACCTCACTTAATAAAGGTGGGGTTTATTTATGTGATCAACCATACCGACCTTGGCGTAATAGTAAAAAGACTTAAAGGTCAGAAAAATAATAAATATTTTTTTGAAGGCGATAATTTAAAGTTATCAACACCTTCTTCTGTAATTGGTCCAGTTAGTAGAGAAAGAATTATAGGACAGGCAATTTGTTCTTTGGGACGAAAGCGTATTCGCAGACTTTAGTTGCTATTACCTTCAGCATTTCCTGTATTTACACCTCGCTTAAGTTTCAAAAGCAATAAAAGGGGCGATGCGACAAATATTGATGAATATGTACCCACAAAAACTCCCCAAATCATTGCAAACGAAAATCCTCTAAGTCCGGACCCACCTAATGTATACAAAGCGGTTAAAGCCAATAGTGTAGTAAGTGAAGTTAATATTGTACGAGATAGAGTATCATTAATCGATAGATTCAAAACATCAGGTAATGGCATTTTTTTAAACTTACGTAAGTTCTCCCTAATTCTATCGTAAACAATTACTGTATCATTGAGCGAATATCCAACAATAGTTAATATGGCTGCTATGATTGATAGATTAAACTCTATCTGAGTTAATGAAAATACTCCAATAGTAAGTATAACATCATGAAAAAGAGCAAAAACAGCACCTAATCCAAACTGCCACTCAAAGCGAAACCATATGTAACCCAACACCATTAAAAGAGCCAAAGCGACTGCTAAAATTCCCTTTTGACGTAACTCTCCTGAAACAGCAGAGCCAACTGCTTCCTGGCTTCTAATGTTTTCCGACCCTTTAAATCCATCGATATTTTCAATTAACGCATCTTGAGCCGCCTTCATAGCTATCTGCTGTGCAGCTGCACCCGTTTCCTCAGTTTCTTTCTGGAGAGGTATACCAATTCGGACGTAATTATGATTTAAAGTACTTGAAGCATCAGGGGCTATACCTTGCACAGTTGCACCAGGAAAACCTGCTTCATTAATAACGGTTCTAATTTTTGCAAGGTCTGGATCCCCACCTGTATCAATTTCAATTACTGTTCCACCAGTAAAGTCGATTCCGTAATTTAATCCCTTGGAACTAAATAAATAAACCGACATTATCAGTGCAATGACGGAGAATACAGCTGCAAAAAACCGCAAGTTTATGAATGGAACTTTAGGTTCCATTGGTAATATTTTTACTAACGAAATATCTTTCATAGAAACTTCACTTCCTAAATTGGTAAGCTTTTCGGACGATTACGCCTTAACCATGTAGCTGTTATTAAGCGAGCAACAATCACGGCAGTAAAGACTGACATGATTATACCTATAGCTAAAGTAACAGCAAAACCTCTTACGGGTCCAGAACCGACAAAATAAAGAGTTACAGCTGCAATTAAAGTGGTTATGTTCGCATCTAAAATTGGAGCTAGAGACCTACGGTAACCAGTCTCAATAGCATTTACTGGAGGACGCCCCAAATGAGCTTCCTCTCTTATTCTCTCAAAAATTAAAACATTAGCATCAACAGCCATACCTATAGTCAATATAATGCCCGCTATGCCCGGTAAAGTTAATGTTGAACCTAGTAAAGATAGTGCACCAGCAATCAAAATTATATTTGTTGATAAAGCTATATTAGCAATTGTTCCAAACCTAAGGCCATATGATAACCACATAAACAAGCCAACGCCTATAAGGCCTATTATAGAGGCAATTTTTCCTGCATTTATTGAGTCTTGGCCTAAACCTGGTCCAACGGTTCTTTCTTCGACTATTACTAGTTTAGCTGGTAGCGCGCCAGCGTTTAAAAGTAGTGAAAGTTCGCGGGCGCTTTCCAAAGTAAAGCTTCCCTCTATGAAACCAGATCCACCTGTTATAGCTCCATTTATACGAGGTGCAGTAATAATTAAATCATCAAGAACTACTGAAAATCTCTGTCCAATATTTTTCGAAGTCAACTCACCAAAAAGTCGGGCACATCGAATATTAAATGTAAAATTAACTATCGGATAGTTACCTTCAGGGTGAAGACCTTCACTGGAAGTCTTTAAACATTCCCCAGTAATTTTTGTTCGTCTCTCGACAATTAAACCCCCACCCAATTCTTGTGGAAAGTAAGCAGCACCTGGAGGAACCGTTCCCTTTTCCACAGCAAGACGAAGAGCTGCTTCGTTATTGCTCTCTTTTCTAACCATGTGGAAAGATAAGTTGGCCGTTTTATTTATAACACTTTTTATGTCATCAACATTTTTAGCACCTGGTATTTGAAGTAAAATTCTGTCGTCGCCTTCAGGTGCTATAGTCATCTCCGTAGTACCCTGCGGATCTATTCTTCGCCTGAGAACATTCATTGATTGTGCTATAGTTCTTTTTTGTATATCCGCTACATTCGCATCAGTAATCATTACCCTAAAGTCTTTCTCACCATCCTTCTGAACTGAAGTTGTTTTTTCTTGAGAAAGACTAGATGGGTCAATGGGTTTTGATAATGATTGCAATAAATCATATGCACGTTCAGAGTCTTCTTTATTTCTTAATCTTACAAAAACGGAGTCTGAGTCAAAGTCAACGCGAATTGTTTCTGTCCTAAGTCTATTAGCTTCCCTAAACTCTTGTCTTATTGTTTCCTTTTCATTTTCTAAGGCTTGAGACATAACACTCGAGAGGTCAACCTCCAAAAGCATGTGAGCACCACCTTGCAAATCTAGACCTAAATTAATTGTCCTGTTGAACATACCCGGCATATTAGCTCGCGTATTACTAGGTAGAACATTAGGCAGTGCGAAAAAGAAACCCAAAAGAAGACAACTTAGAATTAAGGATATTTTCCATTTTGAAAAAAACAGCATGGTATTATTAACAGCCTATCGATTGAAATTTAATTATTTCTTCTTTTTTCCTGTATCGTTTGCGGGAGCTGGCTTGTTTCGGACATCTGCAATCATAGTGCGAACCACTTTTATCTCAGTTCCATTAAAGTCGACACTCAATTCATCATCGGCAACCTTCTTGACTTTGCCGACTAACCCACCATTAGTGACGATAACATCCCCTCTTGAGATTTCAGATAGCATATTTTTATGAGCCTTCATTCTCTGATTTTGTGGACGAATTAATAAAAAATAAAATATTACACCTATCAAAAGTATAGGCAAGAAATTCTGAATGACACCTGCGCCGCCTGGTGAAGCCTGCATAATTACGTTTAACATAGTACCCCCTTAATAAATACCTACACAATAGATCTTAGATTTATATAAGGCCCTGATACGCATATGCAATGGTCAACTTAAAGATACATAAAAATTTAATTGCACCCATGGAAATAGAGTTACTTTTTGGTTTCAACTATACTACTTGAGAGAATAGATAACTCATAAAGAAAGTATATAGCACTTCCCAAAACAATTTGAGTAATGGGGTCCGGCGGAGTAACAAATGCTGCAAACACAGCTATAAGAAAAACAGCGTATTTTCTCGAACGCTTAAGAGCATCAGATGTTATTATGCCCACTCGGGCAAGAAGACTTAATATAACAGGAAGTTGAAAAGAAAAACCAAAAGCCAGAAAAAGTGTCGTTGATAATCTTAAATAATCACTAATTTTAGTTAATAAATCAATTTGGTTATTATCACTTATGCTCTGTTGATTTAAGGCAAATTCCATAACAAATGGAAAGACATAGAAAAATACTAACGAAGCACCCAAAAAAAATAAAAATGGTGACATAACCAGGTAAGGCAAAACAGCCTTCCGCTCATTTCTATAAAGTCCAGGGGCAATAAAACGATAGAATTGATAAGCTAATATAGGGAATGAAAGAACAATGCCTCCGAATAAAGCAATTTTCAATTTAACAAAGAAAGTCTCCATCGGGTGCGTTGCTATCAGATCAAGCTTAATTCCTTCTGCACCACTAGCTATTAAAGAAAAGTTATACCTATTTATAGCTACATCAAATGGCCAAATTAAAATCTCTATAATTTCTTTTAGAAATGGAGCACATATAACGCATCCAAGTATTATCGCCAGTATGCACTTTATTAGTCTTTGTCTTAATTCAACTAAATGCTCCATCAATGGAGCCTTTGTGTCATCAATATTACTGGTTAATATATTTTTTTTCATGGAGAAGAACCATCATTTTTTTTAACGCTGGGTGAAATCTCTTCCCTTAATTCTGTTTCCAAACTAAATAACTCTTCCTTTATATCACTATCCAAAAGACTTTGATAATTACCAATATCTTTTAAACTACTAATTTCTTTTTGAATTTCTGATATCTCATTAGTGGCATCCATTTCCGCAAAAGCAGACTTGAATTCATTACCTAAAGACTGCAAAGATGAAAAAAATTTACCAATATTTTTCATTAGAATAGGTAAGTCTTTAGGACCAACAACTATTATTGCTAATAAAGCCAATACTAATATTTCTGAAAAGCCAAATTGAGGAGTCACAAGTATCCTGTAAATGTTTACTTATCTTTTTTAGGCGTTACATCCAATGCTTCTTCTACGGGGTTAGATTGCTCATCAGTCTCATCTTTCAAGCCTTTCTTGAAAGATGTTATACCTTTTCCAAAATCACCCATAATTGAAGATATTTTTCCCCTACCGCCAAAAACCAATAAAGCAATGACAAGTATTATTATTATTTGTAAAGGTCCTACAGCCATATTATATTCTTTCTTTATATTCTTCTTTTTAGCCTTTCCCTTCATTCCATGCAAGACCGCATTATTCAACTAATAAAATAATAGACTACATAGTCGTCAAGACTCAGATAAAAAGTCTTCAAAAAACTGATTTTCGTCCTCAGAGACTAAATCCTCTTCATCTAAATTAACATCATCAGTTATCATAGGCTCTGGAATTTCGAAGTCTTTGGGTAATCTTGGGTCAAGCAATCCAGCGGCGCGTAAATCTTCACGGCCTGGTAAATCAGATATTTCCTCCAAATTAAAATGAGCCAAAAATCCATCAGTAGTACCGTAAGTAACAGGGCGCCCAGGCGTTCGCCTTCTACCCCTTAACCTAACCCATTTTAGCTCCATTAAAACATCAACAGTACCCTTAGAAACAGCCACTCCTCTAACCTCTTCAATTTCCGCGCGAGTGACAGGCTGATGGTAAGCAATAATAGCGAGTGTTTCCAATGCAGCTTTTGAAAGCTTTTTTGGCATCTCCTGTAAGTCAACTAGATTAGACTGCAAATCAATTGATGTTTGGAACCGCCATGCGCCGGCCACACGAACCAAATTTATACCTCTACCCTCATATTCTTTCTGCAATTGTGCCAATAAAACACTAACATCAACATCTGAGTGCAAACGGTCGCGTAATGTTTGAGTATCAATTGGCTCAACAGCAGCAAACAATAATGCCTCAAGCAACCTTAAATTATTACCCATGACGACGTTTGGTTCTGAGAATAATCTAGCTTTTAGAATGGAAACAGAGTTGTTTATGCCGTCGGATGCAATCTTAACGCGGTTTTTCTTCATGATTGACCTTCTAAATTTTATTGTTTGTTATTTCGTATATAAATCGGACTAAAGGGGTTGTCTTGTCGTATTTGAATATCACCCTCTTTAGATAGCTCAAGACTTGCTAACAATGTACTGGCTTTGACGGATTCGATTGGGATAGCCTCTTCAAAATCATTTGTTTGAGGTAATAATCTAGAGAATTCAGTCCATACCTTTAAATTAGAAGAAATAGACATTATAGCTTTTTTTAATCTTTTTCTTGCCCCTGAAAGTGAGAGTATCATCGGTTTTTCAATTATATGATGCTGCATTGCTGATCTTGATCTTGATACTCCATAGGCACTTAATATATCAAAAATTTCAGCCTCCCATAAATGTGTTTTTCGCGACCGGAGTCCTTCGGGCATTCCACGTTTAAAAACTTGTTGTCCAACTTCAGGTAAACTCAACAAACCATCAGCTGCTACCCTCATTGCGTCTAACCTTTCGAGCCTGAAAGCTAAATGAAGTGCCATACTATCGTCCTCTTCAGGAACATTACCTTCAGTTTCTTTTGGAATAATCAAGCGGGATTTCAAATACGCGAGCCAAGATGCCATCACTAAATAATCAGCTGCAAGCTCAATTCTTAATTCATTCGCAGTTTTTATGAAATGTATATATTGATCTGCTAATTCTAATATTGAAATGTTGGTAATATCAACTTTTTGCTTGCGCGCCAGATCAAGTAAAAGATGCAATGGTCCTTCATACCCATCAATATCAACTAATAGAGCCTGACCATCATCTGCCGCATCATTGGCAGCTTTAAAATCAAAATCCTCTTGAAATGCTTCACCCATAATTTAATCTCTGTTCATCTCAAAATATTTATGGTGAAATGCAGTTAAAGAGTTTAGTTCATTTTTAAACCCTTCTCGATCAATGCAATCGAAAATATCACTGCAGTATTCTGCAATAGTTGCTCTATTCAGGCTTATACCATCTAAAGTTTTAGCTCCTTTTGCCACATTATTCATAGAGTCAAGATTTCCTGAACATTGTAACGCGATGTCACAGCCTGCATTTAAACTCGCTCGCGTTCTGTCAATTAAATCTCCACTCAAGGCTTTCATATCAAGATCATCACTCATAACAAGACCCGTGTATCCTATCTCTTTTCTGATAAGGGTATCAAAAGACTTCCTAGAAATAGTTAAAGGTGACTTCGAACTGCACTCGTAAACAGCATGAGCTGTCATAGCCATAGGAGCATCTTTAAGTGCTTGAAAAGGTATGAAATCTGAATTCCTTAGAGTTTGTAATTTCGTAGGTATTATTGGTAACTCTTTATGGCTATCAACTCTAGCTCTACCATGACCGGGTATATGCTTAATAACAGGAACAACACCACCAGACATTAAACCAGACATAACAGCATTGGCTATATCAATAACTTGAGATGGGTTTTTTCCATAAGCTCTATCTGATATAATAGGGTCTGCTCCCTCAACTGGTATATCCAAAACTGGCGCACAGTTTGCTGTTATACCACATTCTCGTAAATCATCGGCTATCATACTGTAAGCCAAATAAGCTGACCTTAGGGCCATTCCTTTATCTACTGAATAGAGATCATTGTAGAACGATCCTGAGGGATAGATTTGCCAATTTGGACTACTCAAACGTTGAACACGCCCGCCCTCTTGATCAATAAAAATTAAACAATTCCTACCTAAAGTCTGACGTAAATCGGATGTTAACTTAATAAGTTGTTTTTTATTTAGTACATTTCGCTTAAAAAGAATAAAAGCCCATGGGTTAACTTCTTTAAAAAAATATTTTTCTTTTTGAGTGAGACTGAAGCCAGATAAACCAAAGATTACGGAAAGTTTATGCACATTATTTCCGTGTCACAAAACAAGGTTGATTTAAATCCTTAAGTTTGTCACAAAAAGTATCTGCTGTTTTTTTACTTTTAAACCCAGAGACCCTTAAGCGATAATATATCCCTTTGCTTCCTAAATCAACAGTCTTGATGTCGTGGTAGAGCTCTGATTTTATTAAATTTTTATACTTAATTTTGATATCATCCCAAAAAGATTTTGCAGCTTCATTGCTTCGAACAGATGCCATCTGCACTACAAACTCACTTTCAATATTTGGAGCAGTTTTAATATATCCTGGCCCAGATGTCTTTATATTGGGAGGAGAGCTCACAGGATTAAATTTTTTAGGTGTACTCATTTTATTTTGAATGATTGTTTCAGAGAAATCTATTGGACCTTCCGTAACCTCTCTAGTGGTTATAACTTCAGGAATTGCTTTATCCATTACCGAATAAATATTTTTGTCTTGGTTTGGTGTTTCTACGCCACCCGATTCCTCGAGTATAACTTTAAATGGGGTTCCATCTCCGACTATAGTCGGAGGTTCTGATCTGTCTCTTACACCCCCTTGGTAAACTTTCAGACAAAGTATAAAAACCGCGATTAATAAACCTAATGCTATCAACAACTTTAACAGTCCTATTGGTCCTGCACTCTCTCTAACATCGAAAGAAGACAAAGGATTATGATTTTTTTTATTTGTAGAAAACATAAAGTTTCTATCCGTGGACGATTAGATCTGAAAACTCAAGATCTAGATTAATCATTGATTCGCAAATTCTAATATATTCAATTTAAACTATTATGCATTCCAAATTTAAATTAAATATAACCAGAAGTAGAATAAAGTTGTTTATGTTCATTTATAGCATAATTATCTGTCATTCCAGCGATATAATCGCATACAACCCTTGCTGTTACCTCTGAATTTGGATCAGAAGTTTTTTTCTGCAACTCAGTCGGTAACAAAGATGGGTCTGATAAAAAAAGATCAAATAAGTCTCTAACTATCCGACGCGCTTGACCCATAGTTCTATTAACTCGAAAATGCCGATACATATTTTCATATAAAAACTTTCGCAATGGCGCTTCTTTTTCACGAAAACTTTCTGAAAAATCACAAATAGAGTATCCAAGATGTCTTATTTCGTCAGAACTATTTGGTTTCGACTCATTAAGCCTTAAACGAGTTTCGGTTAGTACATCTTTGACCATAAATCCGATCATATCTCTTACAACTTCATGAATAAGGCGGTTCTCAGAAATAAGGGGATATTTTTTTTTCACTTTAGTAAATGTTTCACCAACGATAGGAACCTCAGATATTTCTTTTATTGAAAACAATCCAGCTCTCAGACCATCATCTATATCGTGATTATTATAAGCAATATCATCAGCAATAGCAGCCACTTGTGCTTCCGCGCTAGCAAAAGTATGCAAATCAAGTCGTTTCCACTCTTCAAGCGAAACTAAGGCCCACGGCAGTGGCTTAGTGTCAGATTTATCTTTTATTAAAGGTCCATTATGCTTGGCAATTCCCTCCAATGTCTCCCAAGTTAAATTTAATCCATCAAATTCAGCATATCTGCCTTCAATGTGTTCAACTATACGCAATGTATTAGCATTATGGTCAAAACCACCATAATTCAACATTCCTGAAGATAGTGCATCCTCACCCGAATGACCAAAAGGAGGATGACCTAAATCATGAGCAAGAGCTAAGCACTCAGATAAATCTTCATCAAGGCCTAAAACTCGCGAAATAGACCTTGCTATTTGAGACACTTCTAAACTGTGAGTTAACCGGGTGCGATAGTAATCACCTTCATGAGCAACGAATACTTGGGTTTTGCCTTTTAATCTACGAAAAGCAGAACTATGAATTATTCTATCCTTATCACGCTGGAAAGGGCTTCTTTCTGATGTGACTTTTTGAGGAATACGCCTTCCTCTGCAGTTTTCAGGGTCGACAGCATATACAGCGCGCTGACGATAAGCTGAAAATTTACTCATATCTAGGCCTTTAAATTTACGATTCATTTCTTTATATAGTCAATATGACAAATAACACCACATTAGTTTCATTAACAGAAAATGCTGCAAAACAAATTTCTATAATTATGAAGAAACAAGGTTTTGATAAATTTTTAAGAATATCTGTACAAGGCGGTGGTTGCTCTGGCTTTCAATACAAATATGATTTTTCAGATATAGCTGATAAAGATGATTTAATTGTCGAAAAAAATGGAGCGAAAGTTTTGATTGATATCATTAGCTTAGAATTTCTAACAGGTGCTACTATAGATTTCACAAATGAACTAATTGGATCTTCATTTAAAATTAATAATCCGAACGCAACAGCCGGATGTGGTTGTGGTACAAGCTTTAGTGTATAATTTGATTTCGCTATCTTTGAAATACTAAAGAAATAACAACTGGTACTACAGGCACTATACTATCTAAACCTGCTAATTGCTGCAATTTTTTAAATTCAGAATAAAGACCATAATCCTCGCCATCAATAATTATAGGTTCAATGCTTTTAACTAACACTTTATTTTTACCAAGCCTAAAAATTTCTAATTTAGATTCATAATCAATATTAAGCCCATGAAAAAAAAGATTAAAGTTAACATCTTTTGAAAGACTTGATCCAACAGGCAGTGTCTCATATTCAGACAAATTAATTAATGCAGTAACTTTAGCAAATGGATATGTTTCAGTTTTAAAAAAGATTTTTCTCAAACGCTCATCACGAATATCATTATTAGTATTTACTGAACTAAGATCTATCAAAAATTCAGCATTACCATTTATAGTAACCTCTCCCTTAAGAATTTCAAAAGTATTGTTTTCCATTAAATTATTATTTTTAACAGATACATAAGTAATTTTTGATTCATCGCTCAATAAATTCCAAGAAAATTGTGACTTTGACTGACACGAGGCTTGTGAGACGCTGATGCAAAACATAACTATAAAAAAGAATTTCAACAAACTTGATAACATACCTATTTAAACCAACCTACTCTGCATCAATGCAGCTTTTATAAAGCCAGAAAACAATGGATGGGGGTCAAAAGGCCGAGATTTTAATTCTGGATGATATTGAACACCTACAAACCATGGGTGATTAGGTATTTCGACTATTTCTGGTAAGAGCCCATCAGGTGAAATACCAGAAAATAACAAACCAACAGCCTCCAGTTTTTCCTTATAATCGACATTTACTTCATACCTATGACGATGACGCTCTGAGATTGTTAATTTCCCATATTCTTTCGCCACAACTGAACCTTTACTTAATATTGCTGGATACTGGCCTAGTCTCATAGTACCACCCATATCGGTTTCTGAATTACGATGTATCTTTTTTCCTTCTTTAGACCACTCAGTCATCAAACCTACTATATTTTCTCCTTCCATATCAAATTCTGATGAACTAGCTTGCTCAATACCAGCCAAATTACGTGCAGCTTCAATAACTGCCATTTGCATTCCAAAACAAATCCCAAAATAAGGTATTCGCATTGTGCGTGCTAAATTTGCAGCTTTTATCTTACCTTCAGAGCCTCTTTCTCCAAATCCACCTGGTACAAGAATACCATGAATAGATTTAAGCATTTCAATATCGTTATTATTTTCAAACTCTTCAGCCTCAAGCCATTTTACTTTAACTTTTACTTTATTGGCTATACCTCCGTGAACTAGTGCCTCAGTAATAGACTTATAAGCATCCGGTAATACAGTATATTTACCCACAACAGCTATTATTACTTCTCCATCAGGGTTCGCAAGAGTATTTGATATTTTTTGCCATTTAGAGAGATCTGCAAGTGGTGCATTTTTGATATTAAAATGCGAAAGCACTTCTTTATCAAGTCCTTCATAATGATATGATAAAGGAACGGTATAGATTGAACTAGCGTCTAAACCCTGAATTACTGAACTCTCTCTGACATTACAAAATCGGCTTATTTTTTTACGATCACTATCGCTAATTTCTCTCTCAGCCCTGCAAAGCAATATGTCTGGCTGAATTCCTATTGAACGTAGTTCTTTTACACTATGTTGAGTGGGTTTTGTTTTCATTTCACCAGCCGCTGCGATAAATGGCATCAAAGTTACATGCATATGGCAGCTTTGGTTAATAGGTAGCTCCTGTCTTAGTTGGCGTAAAGCTTCAAAAAATGGTAAACCCTCAATATCACCTACAGTACCGCCAACCTCACATAGCACAAAGTCAACATTTCCAGCGTCAGACGTAATGAATTCTTTTATCTCATCAGTAACATGTGGTATCACCTGTACCGTGGCCCCCAAATACTCCCCTTTTCTTTCCTTGCTAATTATATTTGAGTAGATACGACCGGTAGTTATATTGTCGGATTGGGCTGCTGAAACACCAGTAAACCTCTCATAGTGGCCTAAATCAAGATCGGATTCTGCGCCATCATCAGTTACATAAACCTCACCATGCTGGTAAGGACTCATAGTCCCTGGATCCACATTTAAATAGGGATCAAGCTTTCTTAATCTGACTTTATAACCTCTTGATTGTAAAAGAGCACCCAATGCTGCAGAAGCTAAGCCCTTTCCTAATGATGAGACCACACCACCTGTTATAAAAATATATCTTGGAGTATAACTAACCATGAAGCCCGTCCAATCAAAACTTAAGGGTTTATTCAAACGTTCGTTCGTTTAATTAAGCCGCTTTAGTAACCAATGATGATATATCTTCTGCAGTAGTTTAGGGTACAGAAATTTCTTCATCCAACGGGGTTGTTGTATCAACTGAATCTATAGTATCAGTCAAGGGGGCAACCGCATTAGTGTCGTCAATAAGTGAAGTATTTTGATTTTCCATGTTGAAAACTATTGAAAGTGCTAAACAATTGATAATAAATGCAGTACCCAAAATCCATGTTAAGCGTGAAATTGAATTCGTTGCCGATCTTCCAGACATCAAGCCGCCTCCGCCCCCGCCTCCTATACCCAACGCCCCGCCCTCAGACCGTTGGATTAATATGAGTCCAGTTAATATCAGGCTGATAATTAGTTGTATTATTAGCAACACAGTTGACATATTAATCTCTTATTTTTTTTTCTATTTAAATTATACACAAGTATACTCGAAAAGTCTTTTAGAGCACAAAGAATTTTTATCAAGAAGTGAATGAAAGATGCTGACCACCATCTATTGGAATCATGTGACCAGTAACGGATGCATCAGAAAGAAGATATAAAATACCCTTCAACAATTCATCTGGTGGAGATCCATTCTTCAATAGAGTTGAATTAATCTCACTATTAAAATCCTCATCAGTTTGAATATAATTCTTAATTGTTGGTCCTGGTCCAATAGCATTTACACGAATGTTAGGGGCTAAAGTCTGAGCCATAGTTTTTGTGGCCCAGAATAAAGCAGATTTTGAAATAGAATATGTAAAAAAGCTTGGGTCTGAATTTAGAACGCGTTGATCAATGATATTTATTATTTGACCCTTAGTATTACTCGGTAATTGCTCAGCGAACTTCTGACTAAGTATTATAGGGGCACGTAAGTTTATATCCATATGATAATCAAAGGAGCTATTTGTAAAGCTCTCTAAACTATCCTCTTCAAAGGTTGAAGCATTGTTTATAAGTGCTGTTAACCTCAAACCCAGATTTTCCGAAGCTTTTTTAATCAACACATCTAAATCACCAGAAATAGATAGATCTGCTTTTACCAGTGCAACTTCTCCACCCGATGCTCTGATTTCCTCTGAAAGAAGCTCAGCACTATCTCTGCTTTTATTATAATGAATTGCAACAGCCCAGCCATTCTTAGATAAATTCTTAGCTAAAAAAGCACCTATTCTTGTTCCAGACCCTGTTATTAAGATAGCTTTGGTCATTACTTTTTAACTCTAGCTTTTTCACCACAAGACTCTCGCCTAACTTCAACACAAATTAATCCATCAAGTAAAATATCTAGTTTCAGGAATATCCATTTAGCTAATTGTTCGAGAGCAGGTTTTTCAAGACCGTCAATTTCGTTTAATAGTGAATGGTCTAAAACGTCGATCACACTTGAAATTATTTTTTCAATTTTCCAAAAATCTTTAACCCAGCCCTTGCTCTCTTGTGCTCCCCCAGAAAGAGTTACCGTACCAGAAAAGCTATGCCCATGAATTTTCTTGAAGAGGTCATTAGCATCTGAATGTCCGAAATAATGGGCAGCTTCAAATTGAAAATCTTTTTCTATTTCGAATATAAGTTCAGACATTATATTATATTACATCACACTATTAATAATCGCTAGTAAATATGCAGCATAGCTAAATAAAAAGAATACCCCAGTTTTTCTTCCAATAGGCTTTCTTCTCAAAACTAAAAATACCAGCGCTATAGCGGTTAATAACATTATCCAAATATCGAAACTAATTATTGAGGTGCTTACATCAATAGGACCAGTCAAACCTGATATACCAAGTACTGCTAGTAAGTTAAAAATGTTTGAACCAATAACTCCCCCAAGTGCAACTTGTGGTTGCCCACGATAAGAAGCAATTATAACAGTTGTAATTTCAGGAAGAGAAGTTCCAACTGCAACAATAGTTAAACCTATTACTGTTTCGGATATATTCAAGTTTGTGGCTATTAGCACAGCATTTCTGACGATAATATGACCGCCGAGTAATAGCCCACCTATACCGATTAACAAAGTAATGATTAAACTAGCCTTTGAACTTGCAGTATGACTCTCTTCAGCTTCGTTTATTAACTCATATAGAATTGGGTCTTCCGAGCCTGCAGATGATAATTTATACATCCACAAAAGGTATATTATTATACACATACAAAATATGAAGCTTTGCCAAAATAATAAGGGGTTATTAATAAATACCATAACTATCAATAAAATAGATGCAAATAATGCAATTGATGCATTACGAGCCACTCCAATTGTATTTGTCGGTATGGCCATGATGGTAGCTGGAATGCCCAAAGCAAGGAGTACATTGGCAATATTTGAACCGATAACATTTGCAGAAGCTAGCTCACCCACACCTGTTGTCACAGACCTTACCCCAACAATCAGTTCTGGAGATGAGGTCCCAAAAGCAACTATAGTTAGACCAATTATTAATCCAGAGACACCAAGGCTTCTTGCCAAAGATGCTGCACTTTCCACCATTTTATTTCCGGAATATACAAGTACAAATATTCCAAGAAATAGCATTAAAAATGAAATTAGCATGTCCTAATTCTAATCAAATCGTTTAAATTCCAATATATTTAAACCACCAAATATCAATGCAATCAACCCGAAGCAAAATAAAGCAGGATCAATAGAAATTCCGAATATAGATATACCAGACTGTATAATACCTAACATAAATAATCCTCTGTTTAATGATACAAATCGAAGTCTATATAATGTATATAAACTAAAAGGCTATTAATAAAAATTATATTAATAAGTTTTTTAACTCGCTAGTAAGCACTTACCATATTTTGACTTATTTATATCATTTGCAAATTTACTATTCTGCCATATAGCACGACCCGATACTATTGTTGCAGTAACGACGCCATCTGAACGATTAACGAGTTGTTCATGCTCAAAATCTTCTCGATATATTCTCTGAACACTGTTTTCACCATCATAAACTTCAAGTTCTTCTGGATTTACTATAGTAATGTCAGCCCTCTCCCCAACCTTAATCTGCCCACCTGCAATACCAAAAATATTTGCCGCATCACGTGTTAAACGCTTTACCATATAGCTAACATCTAAAATTCCGCCCTCTTGAGCGATATTTAATGACCGTAAATTACAGTCATAAAATGCCATATTAGTTAAGTGAGCCCCTGAGTCATTAAAACCTGGAAGCAATAAAGGGTCCATCAGTAGTTTTCGCGTTTGATATGGATCTCTGTTAGCACTAGTAGTATTCCAGACTAAATCAGTATCAAAGACCTTGAGCATAGCTAAAATAAAATCAGGCTCATCTTTGATAGACTCGAAGCCAACGGGGACGTTACCAACCTTTATGTCATCATAAACTTCTTGAAAGCTTAATCCAATCCAGCGACTTATGGGACACCTATCTATGAACATGTCTCCAAGGTTGCGGTTAAAAGCATAATCCTCTCTATTAATTAGTCGTTTCAACCTCGCTAAATTTAAACCAACTTTTCCTTTCATCCACATTTTTTTAAATCGTTTTCGAAAATCTTCATTTTCCAAAATTAAAACTCTCGCCTGCCTATCATCCAAGTCTGTTTCAATTAATTCCCTCATTTCGTCTATTTCTTCTGACAAAGGATTAAACAAACCATCAGACCAAATCTTAAAAGGGGCTCCTAAAGCTTGCATATAAAACTTACCTCCAATTAACTTAGAGTTTAGAATACGAGCTAAAGTTCTTGCTAGTTTAATAATAGAACCATTACTTTTTATATCCAAAGCCGCTACCACCGTCGTTTTTAATGGTTTTTTATATAAACGTCCACTTGTTAACAAGAATGTTCTTACCACTTTAAAAGGATTGTCCTTAGGGGGAGTAGCCTGCCATACTCGATCATAATCTCGGACTATAGAGGTTAAAGATTTTAACTCAGAAAATGGTGCAAACTGAGTTGGAATTTGTTTATTCCTATTCGGGTCATTAGCTAAAAAATGGAAAGGTAATGAATCAGTTGAAAAACCAACATAACCCTCATCTAGCCCTTGCTTAAGAAGCGACTTCATTTTGCCTAGCTCTTTTGAGGTTGGATTGCGACTTACGCTATCCTTAAGCCCCATAACCTCAATTCTAAGCATAGAATGGGGAATCATCGGAACAACATTAGGTCCTAATTTTAATTTATTTAAATGCTCAATATACTCAGATGATGAACTCCAATAAACTTTATCTGCAACTTTTTTGAGAACATGTTTTGGTATATTTTCTACTCTGGCAAAACATGATACAATAGGGTCGTCATTATCTTTTCTTTGTGAGCCAAATGCTAACCCAAGCGAACAATTAGACATAACAACTGTTGTTGTACCATGCCTGATCGATTCTTTTAAACCGGGTGAAACTTCAATTTCTAAATCATAGTGGGTATGAATATCAAGCAAGCCAGGCATTACCCATTCGTTACTTGCGTCAATGGTATCAACATTCTTTGCTACTTTTAAATTTTTACCTATAGCGACCACCAAACCTTTGGATATCGCTATGTCATTAATAACAGGATATTCTCCACTACCATCAAACATAAGTCCATTTTTTATGTACAAATCACAATCAATAAGCATAGTGCCTCCTGTCTATATATAATGGTCTTATAGAAATGAACGTCAAGGTGATGCAGAAAAATTTATTCGAGGTTTGAGTATGATTTCAATAGAAAACTGGAAAGAATCAGGAAATCTGATCTCGATCAATGATTACAACATCTTTGTTTACGATACAGAAGTCGAAGACAAAGAGACAATTATTTTAATACATGGATTTCCAACGTCCAGTTGGGACTGGAAGGATATATGGGCTTTACTTGAAAAGGACTACAGGTTGATAGCAGTTGACATGCTTGGATTCGGGTTTTCAGATAAACCTAATCCTCACAAATACTCGATTGCAGAGCAAGCGGACATAATTGAAGAAGTAATAAGTAATAAAAAACTCATTAATTATCATATATTAGCTCACGATTATGGAGATACTGTAACACAAGAAATACTTTCACGTAAAAATAGAACAACTAGAGCCAAGTGTAAATCGGTTTGCTTCTTGAACGGAGGGTTATTTCCTGAAACCCATAAAGCATTATTAATTCAGAAGATTCTATTAAGTAAAATAGGGTGGCTTGTAAATAAACTAGCCACACAGAGACAATTTAACAATTCTATGATCAGAGTATTTGGACCAAAAAGCAAACCCTCAAAATCAGAATTAGATAGCTTTTGGTCTCTGATAAACTACAATAAAGGGAGGCATATTTTTCATAACTTAATTAGCTACATGTCAGATAGAAAAGAAAATAGAGAGAGATGGATAAATGCACTTAAAAAATCAAAAATTCCAATTGCTTTAATTAACGGCTCTATAGACCCCGTTTCAGGTTCTCATATGATAGAAAGATATAAACAACTAATTGGAGATGTAACTTGGCTAAAAGAGCTAAAAAATATAGGCCATTACCCCCAGCTTGAAGCGCCCAAAGAAGTCAGCGAGTATTACAAGTTTTTTCTAAATAGTATTAGCTAATAATTATTATTTCTTTGATAAAGCCTTTAACTTTTTCAGTTCTTTCGTTAATTTTTTGATCTCTTCATTAGACTGGAAAAGTTGTGTTTTAAGTATCTCAAACTCTTCCCTTCCAACTAAGTCTAATTCAGCTATTAAGCTTTCAGTTTTCGACCTTCCTAAGGCCTTAACTTCATCCTCCAAGCCCTTAACTGCTCCAAAAGCATTAGTGACGAGATTTGAAAAATCATTAATTGGGTTAGATTTATTTTGCATTATATGCTCTTTATTAGATATTTAAATGTACTAAGGTAGCTTATACATATACGTGATGATTTTCTAGTTTTTTTTCTATAGATAAAGTAATTATATAATGTTTGATTTTTTTATAAATATAATTAGCGCAACAAACTTTCCAAAATGGCTCAGTAGTGAAATACTCAATATTGGCCCATTGTCGATTAAATGGTACGGAGTATCATATATAATCGCGATATATAGTGGTTACTACTATTCTATTTCTGTTATTCAAAATCCCAACTTCTGGTTTAATAATAAAACCAGTATCGATAAAAATAAAATTCCTAATAAAGTAATCTTACAAGACCTTATGTTTTATTCGCTTTTAGGAATAATCATTGGAGGAAGAGTTGGATATATTGCACTTTATAATACATCAACTATTTGGACATCACCATTAGATATATTTAAAGTCTGGCAAGGAGGCATGAGTTTTCATGGGGGATTTCTTGGGGTTTGCCTTGCAGTTTACTATTCAAAGTTAAAAAACAAATGCAACCTATGGCGTCTTAGCGATCTCATAGCAATTGGCGCGCCATTAGGATTATTTGCAGTTAGGGTTTTAGGTAATTTTCTTAATCAAGAGCTCTATGGACGAGTAACTGATGTGCCTTGGGCTATGATATTTTCTACTGACCCAAATTTACTTCCAAGGCATCCAAGCCAATTATATGAAGCTTTTTTAGAAGGTCTAGTTATTTTCATATTCTTGAGGTATATAATGTTCAAGTTTAAAGCCTTGATGATACCTGGTTTATGCACTGGGTTCTTTATTTTTTTATATGGCTGCTTTAGGTTTGCTGTGGAGTTTTTCAGAGAACCAGACAATATAAATCAATTTGGCGTCCTTACCAGAGGTATGGCCTACTCAATACCAATGATTATAATTGGCGCATTAATTATCTATAGAGCAACCTCCAGACAATCAAAAAATGATTAATAATTTTACAGAGAAAATTAATAAAAAGATACTAGAAACCGGACCAATAACGATAGCCGAATTCATGACGATATGTTTATTAGACCCAACTGATGGTTACTATCCAACTCGTGATCCATTTGGTAAAGACGGGGACTTCATAACGTCACCAGAAATAAGCCAAATGTTCGGAGAATTAATAGGCCTATGGTGTATGCAAACATGGCATGACATGGGACAGCCCAAAAAAATTAATTTAATTGAGTACGGCCCTGGTCGTGGCATAATGATGCAAGACATAGTGAGAGTTGCAAAACTTGACAAAGGTTTTTTAGAGTCGATAAGCATCACATTGATTGAGGCGTCTCCAGTATTAGAGTCCATTCAGGCTGAGACCTTATCAGAAGCCCCCTGCCCCGTTAATTGGTCACCAAATATAGAAGAAATACCCCAAATGCCTTCTATTATATTAGGTAATGAATTTTTAGATTGCCTGCCGATAAGACAATTCATACAAACAGACAAAAACCTGGGCTTAAATGGTTGGAGAGAGAGATTAGTAACTGTAAAAAATAATAAATTAGGATTTGGAATATCTCCCTTTGAATTAGCAGAGTGGCAAAAAAAAGAATTGCCAAATTCTCATCACAAGGCAATCCAAAATGACCTATTAGAGTTTTGTCCTGCTTTTTCTCAAATAATAGATGAATTAAAAAGCAGATCATTAAACAACGATACTAGAGCTTTGTTTATTGATTATGGTCCAGCGACTACAGATTTTGGCGATACACTACAATCGTTACAAAAACATAAAAAAATAAATGTTTTCTCTGATTTAGGAAACGCTGATTTGACTGCTAGAGTTAACTTTGAACATTTAGCTAACCTTTCAAAAGCCAATAATTTATCCGTGACTTCAGTAATAACTCAGGGTGAATTTTTATGTAATATGGGAATTAAGCTTCGTGCAGAAAACCTTATGAAGGCAAAACCAGAATCAAGGAACAATATTCAACGTCAGCTCAATAAACTAATATCACAAGATGAAATGGGTGCGTTATTCAAAGTAATATGCTTTCAATCAGAAGAGCTTGGGTCACCTTTAGGTTTTGAAAGTTCGAAATGACAGCACCCTTCAAAACTCACAAACTACTAGATCATATAAATATATCCCACGGTTTTTTTGGTCGAGTTGGCGGTGTATCCAAGAATCATTACGAAAGCTTAAATACAGGATTGGGATCAAATGATAAAAGTGCAAACGTTTTAAAAAATAGGCAGATAGTTTCCTCAAGTTTAAGCAAAAAAGCTATAAAGCTTATCAGTCTCAACCAAATTCACAGCGCCAAAGTAGTAACCGCTAGTCAAGAAAAAACTTATCAAAACTTTATTGCTGATGGAATTGTCACAAAAACTCCAAATTTAGCCATATCTATCATGTCGGCAGATTGCGGACCTATTCTTTTCAGCGATAATGATGCTAGTATAATTGGCTGTTGCCACGCTGGTTGGCGGGGTGCACTTTCAGGGGTAATAACAAATACAATTATTGCTATGGAAAAATTAGGGGCTGATAAAAAAAATATAAATGCAGTTCTTGGACCATGTATTGGTATAGATAATTACGAGGTAGGCATTGAGTTTTACAATACGTTCATTGAAGAAAATAAATCAAATTGTATATTTTTCTCTATACAAGAAAGTGGTGAAATTTATTTTAATTTAAAAAAGTACATACTTAAAAAGCTTCATTCAGAAAATTTAAATCGAATAGACCTTATTCCTGATTGCACTTATGAACTATCAGATCTATATTTTAGTTACAGATATAACACCCACAATGGAATTAGAGACTACGGAAGAAATATTTCTACCATTATGCTTAACTCATGATTTACTTTCTTAATTTTGCACCTTAAGTCATATCACCAGTTTAAAAAGAAAGTTGAATACTATGAAGCTCATTAGTGGTACTGCAAATGAACCCTTAGCGTCAAGTATAGCGGAAGTGCTTGATGTTCCACTAACTCAAATTGATATCGAAAGATTTAGAGATCAAGAGATTTTTGCAAAAATTAACGAAAATGTTAGGGGGGAAGATATATTTCTGATACAACCAACTTCCGCTCCCGCCAATGACCATTTAATGGAACTCTTAATTCTTATCGATGCGTTAGTACGTGCTTCAGCTAAAAGAATTACTGCGGTAATTCCTTATTATGGTTACGCGCGGCAAGATAGGAAAACTGGAGGCAGAACCCCGATATCTGCAAAACTAGTAGCCAATTTAATATCAAAAGCTGGGGCTCACAGAGTTTTAACAGCTGACCTTCATGCAGGTCAGATACAAGGGTTTTTTGACATCCCAACTGACAATTTATTTGGACAACCAGTTTTTGTAAGCGATATCAGGGACAAGTTCTCTAAAACTGATAGAAAGAATTTATTATTTGTTTCTCCAGATACCGGCGGTGTTGTTAGAACTAGGTCTATAGCCAAACAATTTGGTGCTGACATAGCAATAGTAGATAAAAGAAGACCAAAAGCTGGCGAATCTGAAGTTATGAATATTATAGGCGATGTAGCAGGCAGAACTTGTATATTATACGATGATATAATTGACTCTGGCGGAACGCTTTGTAATGCAGCTAAAGCCTTAAAAGATCATGGTGCAAATTCAGTATCAGCATATATTACTCATGGTGTATTAAGCGACCCTGCTGTAGAAAGAATAAACAAATCTGAGCTAACAGAATTGGTAATAACAGACTCTATTGCCCAGCCTCAGAAGGTAAAAGATTGTAAAAAAATCAGAGAAGTATCAATAGCGACGCTCTTAGGCGAAGCCATTCGTCGCATCGCTAATGATGAGTCTGTATCAAAGTTATTTGAATAATCAGACTTATAAACAATCGGTATGTTTGAGAATGTCTCCATAATCCGGGCAATGACATAGTTAAGCGTAGACCTATAGCCTCTCGATTTTTTTAGGTTTAGATATCTGTGCCATGCATATGCGCGATGAATTTATACAATTGTGGCATATATATTTCACAAGCTGTTCCATTGGCAAGTTTTGCAATTAACTACTCTATAGCATTCGCTATACAAGCATTTAGGGAGGTGGCAACATCATCATCGATAGTGTAAAAGTGAACCCAATATTGCCCTCAGAGCGCTGAAGTCTCAAGCTCTCAGATTTCCAGGATATCCTTAATGTATATAGCTTAAGCCGCGCAACTAAAGCTGCGCGGAATATATAATTGTAGCTATCTTACAAAATTTTTTGATAACTTTATTATTCATTATCTGTTGCAATTGTATCAAGATGCATCATTTTTTTAATAAATGGTGAAATTAAGATCAATACGATACCAACACCTACAGCCAGTTTACCAACACTCGAATAAACTAATATTACTTGATCTGCACCACCTCCATCAGCAGTTGTTAATTTTGCAATTTGAGCAGCTGCAAAATTACCAAATCCGGAAGCCAAGAACCAAGCTCCCATAATCAATCCTACCATTTTAGGAACAGATAGCCTTGTCATTGCGGATAAACCTACTGGCGATAAACATAATTCTCCAGTGGTATGCAGAAGATAGATTAAGAAAATAAAAATTACTGGTGTCATTTCAGAGCCAGCAGCATTAGCGCCCCAAACTAGTACAAGAAACCCTAAACCAAGCTGAATTATACCCAAACCAAATTTAGCGGGGGCTGACGGATCTAAATTTCTTTTGCCTAACCATACCCAAAAAGCAGCGAACAAAGGACCTAAGAGGACTATATACATAGCGTTTAGGGACTGAAAAACAGAGGTCTTAATCTCTTGACCAAAAATAGTTCGATCAACAGAACGGTCTGTAAATAATGAAAGCGATGAACCTGCCTGTTCAAATAATGCCCAGAACAGAACCTGAACTGAAATCAGTATTAATGCCGCAAATATTCTATTCCTAGGATGTGGCGGCAGAGTTAAAACAGAAGAAAGTATTATATAAAGGTATACTACTGCAAATGTAGAATAAAGAACCCATTTTACAGCTCCCTCATCTCTTATTAGGAACCAAAGAACACCTACACCTACAAATGTTAAAACATAGATAAGCCATTCCGTTGATAGCCCCATGAATTTTTTAACCGCAAGTTCAGAAGGGTTTGGGGGTTCACCAGCTCCTTCCAAAAGTGGCTTACCCCAAACAAAGGCAACCAAACCTAGAAGCATTCCTATACCTGCTAATCCAAAACCGTATTTCCACCCATATGTTTCGCCTAAGCCTCCTGCAATCAACGCGCCACCAAATGCGCCTAAGTTTATCCCAACATAAAAAATTGTAAATGCACCGTCACGGCGTTCATCTGTTTTTTCATATAACTCGCCAACAATAGCAGATATATTTGCCTTTAAAAAGCCAACACCGGCTATTATCAATGCCAAAGAAAGATAAAACATGTTCATGATAGAGTCACTTCTCTCACTAGCAACTTTTACCGGCTCACCCTCTATTGCCATTCCCAGATGGCCTAAAACAAGTAGTATGGCACCAAATAATACTGCTTTTCTTTGACCCAAATATTTATCGGCTAAAACACCACCTATCACAGGTGTTACATACACTAACGTAGTATAGGCGCCATAAATTCCATACGCTTGACCATCTGTGAATAAAAAGTGCTTTGTTAAATACAAAACCAATAAAGCGCGCATACCATAGTATGAAAATCTCTCCCACATCTCAGCAAAGAAAAGAATGAAAAGTCCTTTAGGGTGATTTCTCATCTGAAAGAGGCACATGGCAACCCCTATAACGGCTACAGCACCAAGCATTATGTAAAACATTCATTTCCCCTAGAAAAAACTGAAATCTATAGTAATCTTGAAACAATAACAAAAATATTTATTCGCAACAAGTTCTTTTATCTAACCAATAAAACGCCAAAAACTAATAACGACACTCGTCATAAACCCGCGTGGTATCCTTATCCCAAGCAGTATTGTATTTATGAATTAATTTATCTGCGTTTGTCTTACCGGATTTAGTAAAATCATAAAGTTCTTGAAGAAATATACTCTCATTGTCTCCATGACCATTAATTCTTGATCTAGCATTAAGGCCAAATCTAGATATATTTAAACACTCATTAACAATACCAATAATTGGCTTGCCTCTAAATTGAGTCTGCAATCCAGAAACTGGAACCTCACGTCTTAATTGTTCTCGCTCTCGAGCGGTCCAATCCTTGACTAAATCCCAAGCGGAATCTAAAGAGTTATCATTGTATAATAAACCCACCCAAAAAGCAGGCATAGCGCAAAGTTCACTCCAAGGACCGGTATCACTACCACGCATTTCCAAAAAAGTCTTCAATCTGACCTCTGGAAAAATTGTCGATAAATGATCATCAAAATCAGACAAAGTAGGTTTCTCTTGTGGAAGATCCTTTAAATTCCCATTCATGAAGTCTTTAAAAGAACACCCAGAAACATCTAAATATGTATCATTTCTATTAATAAAATACATTGGAACACCCAGAGCATAATCAACATATTGTTCAAAGCCAAATCCCTCCTCAAAGACAAATGGCAACATACCAGTTCGATCATTATCAGTATCTAGCCATACTTGTGAACGATAAGACTTATATCCATTTAATTTGCCATTAGTGAAAGGTGAATTAGCAAATAGGGCTGTAGCAAAAGGTTGAAGGGCAAGGCTGACCCTAAATTTTTTGACCATATCTGACTCAGAAGAAAAATCTAGGTTCGTTTGAACAGTACATGTCCTAAACATCATTTCGCGTCCTAAAGTGCCGACTTTTTGCATGTACTCGCGCATGATTTTATAGCGCCCTTTGGGCATAATAGGCACATCTTCAAGTCGTGTATCTGGTCTAAAACCTAGTGAAATAAAACCTATACCAATCTCGTCTGCAACCTCTTTAACCTCTTTTAAATGTCTAGACACTTCAGAACAAGTTTGATGAACATTTTCGAGAGGCGCGCCTGATAGCTCTAATTGACCGCCTGGTTCAAGAGATATAGATGCGCCATTTCTTTTTAATGCAATAATGTTTCCATTCTCAAAAATAGGCTCCCAACTAAACCGTTGGAGTTCATTCAGGATGAGCTCAATGCCCCCTCGGTACTCCAGTGGTTTAAGCGTGCTTTTGTAGAAACCTATTTTTTCATGCTCTGTGCCTATTCGCCATTCAGACAGTGGCTTGCAACCAGAAGCTAGATGATCAACCATCTGAGATTTATTTTCAATTATACTTTTTTTTCTGATCATAAAAACCGTTTAGTATTCTACTTACACGTGAGCAAGGTAATAAGTAATTAAAGTAAATTAAATAAGACGTTAATAACAGAAATTCTATACCAAAAAAAAACTTAACACTTAATCGAATATCGTTTCAATTGGAGAATAGCAAATCTCCATCATCTATTGGGTCTTGAGTAAGCAGTTTTTTATCAATCTTATAATCTTGCAAGTTAAGCCAAGGCTCTCTGTCACCTTGATTGGGTAGTTTATCCATAACTCGAAGAAAATACCTTGCTTGAAAGTTAATCCATGGATATTTTTGCATTCCTATTTTCGTTTTAGGAAACACTTTTTTATATTCATTTATTTTCACATACTCAATAACTCTTAATATGAATTCAGATATAAGATTGGCTCTTAACGTCCATGATGCATTAGTATATCCAAATATTGAGAAATAATTTGGAATTCCAGAATACATTGTACCTTTATAACCAAAACTATTAGCTAGTTCTTGTTTTTTCCCATCAATGTAAATTTTACAACCCCCATTTAATAAAACTTCCAACCCTGTCGCCGATACAATAATATCTGCATCTAGGTACTCACCCGACTTCAATGATATTCCGCTCTCATCGAAATAGTCTATTTCATCGGTCACTACACTTGCCTTACCAACCCTCATAGCAGAAAATATGTCTCCATCCGGCACCATACAAACTCTTTGATCCCAAGGATTGTATTTTGGATTAAAATGCAAGTCGACGGGGTAATCAGCACCTAGTTCTTTGATTATTTTTTTACGAAACCAATTTCGAGATTTCTCAGGATTGTTACGAGCCTTAAAATAAAGGTGCCTTGCAAGAAATATATTCTTAAAACGGTTTACCTTAAACGCCAAATTCTTTGGCATAATAAATTTCACAATATTACCAATTCTATCTACTGAAGGAATAGAGGCGACATAACTTGGGGACCTTTGGAGCATTATAACATGCTTGGCCTTTTTAGATAATTCAGGAACTAGAGTAAATGCGGTTGCGCCTGAACCAATAACAATTATATTTTTATTTTTGTAATCTAAATCCTCAGGCCAATGTTGGGGATGTATAAACTTTCCTGAAAACTTTGATTTTCCTGAAAATAAAGGAGTATGGCCTTTATCATATCTATAATAACCTGTTGATGACACTATAAATTTAGTTTTAACAAATTCATTTAATCCTGTTTTTAAATTCTTTAGGGTAATATACCACAAACATTCTTCGGTAGAATAATCGACAGAAATCACCTCTGACATATATTTTATAAATTGTATTATATCATACTCCTTGGCAACAGAATGAATATAATCTCTAATGCTTTTGCCATCCGCTAAGGTCTTATTACCTTTCCAAGGACGAAAATCATAACCAAGTGTTAACATATCAGAGTCAGACCTGACCCCGGGGTACCTGAACAAATCCCATGTACCTCCAATGCTACTTCGAGACTCAAATATAAGAATATTATCATTTGGAAATTTAGTTTTGTAACGACAAGCCGCTCCTACTCCGGATAAACCGGCTCCAATGACAACCATATCAAATATTTTATTGTATGACATTAAACAAATCTACCTACTTAATAATTAAAAAAACAATTCATATATTTATTCTTCACTACAATAAGCTACTAACACCAATCCCCGCTTATCGCTTGGTAAAGAGTCAAAAGGCTTAAAGAAGCAGTATCTGAACGTAAGACTCTTGGCCCAAGGGAAATAGATCTAGTGAAAGTTTTACTTATTAAACAATTTCTTTCTGTGCTGGAAAACCCACCCTCAGGCCCTATTAAAATTCCAACAGGAGGACTTATATTTGAAATAACATCAACCGGCGATAACACAGCTTTTTTTTCGTCTGCATAAAGTAATATTCTATTGTTATCCCAATCTCTTAATAGTTCCGACAAACTTTTGGGGTTCATGATTTCTGGTATGTCAAGTCTTTGAGTTTGTTCAGCTGCTTGTACTGATTGATATCGTGCCTTTGAAATATTGAAAGATGCACTCTGCGTACGGTCAGTAATAATGGGTTGAAAGGTTCTAACACCAAGCTCTGTTCCTTTCTCAATTATGAAAGATACTCGGTTTTTACGAATGTTTGAGAAACAGAGCATTATGTCTGGTGCAATAACTTGTTCTAATATTTTCTTTTCAATTAATAAATGAATGGAGCGTTTTCCGTGGAAGGTAATCGATGCCTCCCATTCTCCAGATATTCCATTGAATACAGATATTTTATCACCATTATGTTTTCGTAGAACATTGCCTAGGTAATTAAATTGATCTTTGTTAAGGTGTATTAGTGCACCCTTTTCGAGTATGCAATTTATATACATTCTGGTTAGCATATATTTCACTCCAACGTATGTGGTTTATATCTAAAATATAAATAGAAAAACATAATTTTTAATATAGTACTCTCTTATGAATACAACATTGAAAGATTCAAACTCAACACATTGGGTTAATAATACCCCTGCTAATATTAGACCTTTCCTACAACTTTCTAGATTAGATCGGCCTATAGGATACTGGCTCCTAACTTTACCTGGCTGGATGGCTTTGGCGTTTTCCTCATACCATCACGGAGTATCCCTATCCGATATAAAGTGGGCAATTCTTATTCTAGTTGGTGCAGTAGCAATGCGCGGGGCTGGATGCACCTATAACGACATTATAGATCAAAATCTTGACATTCAAGTTAATCGGACTGCTTTAAGACCTTTACCATCTGGAGCTGTTTCAAATAAACAAGCATGGATATGGGTAATCCTACAATGCCTCATTGGCTTATTATGTTGGTCAATATTACCTTATGTCTCAAAAGTCATTGCTTTATTATCTATCCCTCTAGTCATGGCATATCCATTTATGAAACGTATCACGTGGTGGCCACAAATTTGGTTAGGTTTAACCTTTAATTGGGCTGTTTTAGTTGCTTATTCTGCTAAAACTCTCACTCTCAATTTACCAGTAATTTTATTTTATCTTGCACTTGTTTTTTGGACTATAGGCTATGATACCATTTACGCCTGCCAAGATCTAGAAGATGATATTAAGGTTGGAATTAAAAGCACCGCTAGGAAGTTTGGTAAAAAAGTTAAAGCTGGGATTGGAACTAGTTACTTTATATCAATATTTTTGATTTTTTTGTCTAAATTTCTTCAGGCCGGACAAATAAATAAATATGAAGTATGCATTATATTAGCTGGAATACTTCCATTTGCATTTCACCTATTTTATCAAGTTTTTAATTTCAAACCTGCAGATAAAGAAAAGTCATTATATACCTTTAAATCTAATAAGTTTGCAGGCATGTTATTAATACTTTCTTGGTTTTTTATAGGTTTAATGTTTACTCATATTAATTAATTTATAGAACTTTTTATTACTAAAAAACGTAATATAATAATGAAAATAATAAATCAAAAATTGAAATATCCAGTGTCAAGACGCAGCATATCATTGCAGTTGTTTGCTGTTTTGTTGCTGTCATGCAAGAAGAGTAACTCCACAGAATTATATGGGAATGCAAATATGGATGATAAAAATTGTATAAATTTACCAGAAACTGAATGGAAGAGCAGATTAACACCTCTTGAATACTCAGTTTTACGTAAAGAAGGTACCGAAAGACCGGGCACTTCTGAACTAAATTTGGAAAAAAGGATCGGTCAATATAATTGTGCTGGATGTAATCAACCGCTATTTAGGTCCGAACACAAGTATGAATCCGGAACTGGTTGGCCAAGTTTCTATGATGTCATTCACGATAATATTGGCACTAAAACAGATAAGAAGCTTTTTATGACGCGAACTGAATATCACTGCAGTTGCTGCAAGGGTCATCAAGGCCACGTATTCAAAGATGGTCCAGCCCCAACCGGCCTTAGGTATTGCAACAATGGAGTAGCACTTAAATTTGTTCCTTCACAGCAAACATAAGAATAGTTTAGCCTTGTATTTTTATTAAAAAAAATTACATCTTACTTAAGAGCCGTCTCATTCCGAGGCCGCGTTTGTGAAAGGAGGTCGATTTTGTTTATCTATTTTGGGGGGTTTGCCCAAAGCTATTAAATTAGCACTTTCGTAAAAGCGAAACTGGGTAGAGAGTATTTCTTGAAGCTGAGTAATGTACTTAGTAAAGCCCAAACTTCAAAATTAAGCCGCTTCATACTGTGAGGCGGCTTTTTCTTTTGTAATTTATATTTTTCAGCATAATGTAGTATACAAATATTAACTGGAATCATTATGGCAATAGCTAGACCTATAGACAGAAGACTCTACTTTATCTTCGACAGAGCACACTCATTAATTACAAAAGAGGCTCAAAATTATCTGCAAAAAACATCAGAAATAGGAACCTCACAAGCAGCCGTGCTTATTTATTTGGGTTATCACGACAGATGTAGACTTACTGACTTAGCCAGAGCTATAGGTAGAAATAACGCTTCAATTACCGGTTTAGTAGAACGTATGGAAGCAAAGCTTTTACTTGAACGTATGACTCTGTTTTCGGATAGACGTTCGAAAGCGGTTGCATTAACAGAAAAAGGTTGGAGTGAAAGGGAGAAAGTTATGAACAGCTTTCGTAACTTTAATGACCGCATGATGAAAGGTTTATCAGAAGAAGAAATATCAGTTGTAATGAAGTTTTTGCAAACAGCTCCCGAAAATGTTCAATCTCTTTCCGAAAAATAATTTTATTAAATTTATTTGATCATTCATTTCAATACCTTCATTAATAATATCAGCAACCTAATTTAACATTAGCATTTAAATAAGAAAATTTTCCTATGAACTTTGATAACGCCCCAAACAAATCCGAAATTGATAATGTTGTTCAGAAACTACTTTTAAAAGCTAAACACTACGGGGCAACATCTGCTGATGCCGTTGGAACTTATGGTAGGTCTCTGGGAGTAGTAGTTCGTAATGGAGAACTGGAAGATATAGATAATAATGAAGGCTACGATGTAGGCCTACGCGTTATGGTCGGCAAACGCCAGTCTTGCGTTTCGACATCCGATACATCCCACGCTTCGCTTGAAAAAATGGCAGAAAGGGCTGTGGCTATGGCTAAATTAGCTCCTGAGGATCCCTATTGTGGACTAGTAGAAACCAGCAAACTCAAAAAGCATAATCCAGATTTACAGCTATATGACAATACATCGATAACGCCCGAGGAATTAAAAGAAAGAGCTTTAGAAGTTGAGGCATCAGCATTAAAGATCAAGGGAATACTTCAAGCAGAGGGTGCAAATGCTAGTCATGCCCACTCGGAAATTTTTTTTCAGACAAGTAATGGTTTTTCTTATGAATGGATGTCTTCTCGACACTCAATTTCTGTATCAGCAATAGCTGAACTTAACGGATCAATGGAAAGAGATTACGACTATCATTCTGCAAGATGGTTAGAAGACTTGAGGTCCACTCAAGAGGTTGGGCAGCTTGCTGGCTCAAGAGCTATTGCCAGGATTGGTTCAAGACAAATAAAATCGGGGGCAATGCCAGTGATTTTTGATAAAAGAATTTCTAATGCACTACTTTCAGCACTTTTAGGGGCAATATCTGGCCCATCTGTAGCTAGAGGCGTTTCATTTCTAAAGGACAAATTAGGTTTACAGGTATTTGATGATAAAATTCAAATTTTCGATGACCCGCAGATAATGAGAGGATACGGTTCTCGCCTTTATGATGGGGAAGGAATAATACCAATTAAACGAAGTTTGATTAAAAATGGTAAACTTCAGACATGGTTATTAAACTCATCCTCAGCGAGACAGTTAAAGCAAGAAACAACAGGACATGCCAGCAGAAACATAAGTTCGCCTCCTGGCGTTTCTTCTACAAATGCGTATATTGCAAATGGATTCTCCTCTCCCGAGGAATTAATAAAACAAGTCACTGACGGGTTGGTTATAACTGAAATGTTTGGTCCATCACTCAATGGAAACACAGGTGATTACTCAGTTGGTGTTTCTGGATTTAAAATTGAAAATGGACAAAAAACACACCCTGTAAGCGAAGTTACCGTAGCAGGAAACTTATTAGAAATATATAAATCTTTAACAGCTGCAAATGACCTAGAATTTAATAGTGCAATAGTTTCGCCTACTCTTTTAGTACAGGGTTTGACCGTTGCAGGTCTCTAGGGAAATGATCATCAGTTATGCTGATGACTTAGCCCTTATTAAAAAAGTGGTATATAAAGCAGGTCAAATAGCAAAAGCAGCTTTTTTAAAAGATGAACTTCAAATATGGGATAAAGGTGGTGGTCACCAAGTCACTAGTGCTGATATAGCAGTGAATAATTACCTTTCAGAATGTTTAAAAAAAAATCGACCTACATATGGTTGGCTATCGGAGGAAACTAAAGATGATAGATCCAGACTTAAGGCAAAAAAAACATTTGTTGTTGACCCTATAGATGGCACAAAAGCATTTATAGATGGAACAACAGATTTCGTAGTTTCTGTAGCGGTTATAGAAGGTGATTACCCAGTAGCGGCTGTTATATACAATCCCATTAAGAATGAAATGTTTGAAGCTACTTTGGGCGGTGGCGCAAAATTGAATAATAGTAATATTAAAGTTAACGACAAACAGTCTGTTAAAGATATTACAATGATCGGCTACAGCCGTAAATTCAGACAACTTAACTGGCCGAATATGAATTGTTTCAACGTAAATTCAATGGCTTATAGAATTGCACTGGTTGCATGCGGTAAAGCAGATGCAACTGTTGCGTTTACTCCAAAATCAGATTGGGATATTGCCGCTGCTCAATTAATCGCAACTGAGGCAGGAGCATACATCTCAAATATTAATGGAAAAATACCTTCATATGCTAACACTAATACGAAGGGTTCAGGCATTATTTGTGCTGGAAAAAATCTTCATAGTTTGTTACTAGAATTAACTTACCCAGTGATTAAAAGATATAATACATCAACCGATAAACTTAAGGAATTTGGATTTATGGCGACTAAATCAGAGGATAGAAATAATGTGCAACTACTTCACATTGTTATAGGGGGGGAACTCTTGGATCCTAATAAGTCAGAATTCAAAGATCTCAATAAAGTTGATTATATTGGAGCTTTCCCAAATTTTAAGTCAGCCCATATCGCTTGGAAATCTGCAGCTCAAAAAACTGTTGATAATGCGCATATGCGTTATTTTATATTGCATGCACACGAATTAATTGACCCTAAAAAAGATGGCATAATTGGTTAAACTCACTTCAAATAAAGATGATTATCATTTAATTAGCAGATTATGGACAAATTATATATGGCCTCAAAAAAGAAGACTTTTGTTTGCTCTTTTATTTATGGCATTATTGGCAGCAACTACGGCTGCATACACTTTTATAGTTAGCTTTGTAATTGATGAAGCTAACAGCTTAACAAAAAAAAACAATACAATCAAACAGGCACAATCTTACGCTTTTTCAGTATTACCTTTATTAATTTTTATTACAGCAACATCAGGTTTATCTAATTATATACAAAGAATCTTAAATAATTCGATTGCTCTAAAAGCAGTTACAAAAATGCAAAAACAAATGTTAAAATCAACCTACAATAGTGATTTTGGTTCCTTTAAACAAAAAAAATCTGGAGATATAATTTCTAAATTCACTAACGACATAACAGTGGTATCTAACGCCTTAATCCGCACAATGTCGAACCTTATAGCTGCCTTACTAACAATTGCTCTCACAATTGCAGCCATGTTATATCAGAATTGGCAATTATCATTGATAATGACTGTCTTCATTATTGCTTACTGGCCCATCTTATCAATATCAAAACGTATGCGGGGAGATGCTAAAAATGTCCAAGATCAAATTGGAAAAATAACTTCTAATTTAAAGGAAAGTTTTAACAATATGCGGATTGTAAAAACATATAATTTAGAAATATTAGAAAATAAGCGGTTAAGTAAAAATTTTGATACACGAGAACGTCTTCAAATGAAATTAGTTACCGAACAAGCTCGAGTTGATCCAATACTTGAGGTACTAGGGGGACTAGCCATAGCTGGGGTAGTAATCTTTGGAGTTTACCAAATATCAAATGAGACGGCTAGCGCTGGCTCAATAGCAGCTGTTTTAACCGGATTGCTGATACTCTCACCTAAATTGAGAGCACTAGGAACACTCAATAACGTAGGTCAAGAGGGACTCGCTGCGCTAACTAGAATATTCAATGTGATTGATGAAGAAGCAAATATACAAGACACATCGCGTTCACAGGAGCTTATTAAGCTAAACGGTGAAATTAGTTTTGATAATGTTTACTTTAAATATGCAGATGGAGATCTAGCTTTAAAAGGAGTTTCATTTATTGCTCGACCAGGCGAAACTGTTGCGATAGTGGGTTATTCGGGAAGCGGTAAGTCTACTATTATGAATTTAATACCTAGACTCTATGATGTCCAATCTGGTTCCGTTTCCATAGATGGGCATGACATAAAAAATATTAAAATAAAAAACTTGCGAAATAATATAGCGTTGGTTTCTCAGGAAATAATATTATTCAATACGTCTGTAGCTAACAATTTAAGCTATGGAAATGACAATGCTAATATGGATGATATAATACATGCAGCCAAGCAAGCAGATGCACATAAATTTATTTTGGAATTACCATTTGGATACGAAACTGTACTTGGTGAAAATGGACATGGCCTTTCTGGTGGACAGAAACAACGATTATCAATCGCTAGGGCTCTTTTAAGAGATGCCCCAATTTTATTGATGGATGAAGCCACCTCAGCAATAGATTCGTTAAGTGAAAGTGCTATAAAAAAGTCCCTCAAAGACTTTAAAATAAATAAAACAATTATAATAATTTCTCACAGACCAAACTCCGTGAAAAATGCTGATAAAATATATGTTTTAGATGGTGGAAACATTGTTGAAACAGGGAAGCATAAAGAGCTCATAAAAAATAGATCTGGTATTTACTTTAAATTGCAAAATTAATAAAACCCTATTCTCTTCTCAAAATCAATTCTGTTATTGGATTCCCAGACCATTGTTTCATAAAATTTTCTTTAAGTTCAACAGGGTCGTAAACATTCGAAACCCAATCTAAAAAGCTTATTTTCTTTTGGCTAGAATATAATAAGTATTCTGAGAAAAAGAAGTCAAGTATACCTGTTTTCCCTTGTTTAATATGCAAATACTTTAGGCTTAACTGACTTATCGCGACTTCAATTGGTTCTTTCATATGAAAGTGTTTATAGAGCACTCCCATAAAACCAGTTCTATCTGCTCCAGACTTACAATGCATAATTGCTGGATACTCTATTTCGCTAAATAATTTCTGAGCATTTACTATGGTTTCTATAGAGTGAACATCTCGACTATAAACACGAAAGTCTATCATACTAATTGCGTTCTTCTCACATGCCTCTTTTTCTAGAAGATAGTAACCTTTATTACTTTTTCCTCTCAAATTAATATTAGTTTTTATTCCAGATTTTTTCCATTCCTTTATTCTTTTTGGAGAAGGTTGGTTTTCACGGTACATTTCCTTACCAATTCCATGATGGTTAGAAAACTTATAACGTAAAAAACCATGATCAGAAAAAATTAAGTCCTTATACGCCTTTTTTCTATCAGTCTTTTTATTGAGATTAAGCAACATTTACTATAAGCCTTTATTTTTATTGGGTGTATAGCAGGGAGTAATAAAGTGTTCAAACGCATCATGACATTTAATTTCATACAACTGCTTTCTGGTTTTCTCATTGCTTATTATTTGTTGCTAGTAAAACATACAACAAAGTGGAATATCGAAAATCAACCAAGTTTTAAAAGGCTCAAGGAAGGTGACAAAGGAGCCATCATACTCACATGGCACTCGCGAATAATGCTCTTGCCTGGCGCATGGACGACTAAAGAATTAAATATAAAAATTTTAATATCTACATCCCGTGATGGGTCAATTGTATCGAATGCATGTCGTTTTTTAAAAGTTAATACCATTCGCGTTACTAATAAAGTTAAAAAGCAAGAGCAAAAAGTAAAAAAACCACATAATAGCAAGCCTCAACATGAAATTATTAAATCATTAAGAAGCAAAGATATTGTAGTAATAACACCTGATGGCCCTCGTGGTCCTAGGCAGCGCATAAAAAAAGGAGCTCTTCGTATCGCACGTATAACTGGCGTCCCTATTTATCCTATAATATTTTCAGTAAATAAAAGAAAGGTTTTTAAAACATGGGATAACTTTATTTTACCTTTTCCCTTCAATACAGGTAAGGTCATTTGGATAGACCCAATTTATATTCCAAAAGAATCTACTGATAGCGAGCTTAAGGACATTCAAATAAAAATAGAAAATATAATGAATAATCACCTTGAGTTAGCAGATTTATCTTATTTGAATTATTCGGAAGAAAAGACTTAAAAATGAAATTAACCCTTATTATTTATTTATATAAATATTTAACGGTTTTAATAAGTCCTGTTTTATGGATATGGATAAGATACCGGCTAATAGTAGGGAAAGAACACAGCCACAGAATAAAAGAAAGGTTTGGCTACCCAACTATAGTTCGTCCAAATAACGCAATAATTTGGTTACACGGAGCTAGCGTAGGAGAAATAAAGACATTATTTCCATTAGTTGACAGAATAAGAAACAACTACCCGGATTCGTATATTCTTATCACCAGTGCGACTAGAACTTCGGCTGAATTAATATACAAAAAAAATCTTCCTAACACATATCATCAATATTTGCCCTTAGATATACCTAAAGCGGTAAATTCTTTTGTTGACTACTGGAAACCTAATATGTTGATAATTACTGAATCCGAAATATGGCCAAACCTTTTGACATCAGTAAAGTCTAAAAATATACCGATCGCCCTGATAAATGGGCGTTTTTCACAAAAATCAATTAAGTCTTGGTCTCTTTTTAAAAATACAGCGCAAATAATATTTAATTATTTTGACCTTATTATATCTGCAGATATGAATACTGATAATTTTTTGAGAGGCGTGATAGGCGATAAAGTTCAACATTTAGGAAACCTAAAGTCCAATACATCTCAACTAGAAGTAAATAAAATAAAATATAAGAAGCTAAAAAAACAAATTGGTAATCGTCCTGTTTGGTGTGCTGCGAGCACTCACAAAGGTGAAGAAAAGTTCATTATTAACGCGCATAAAAAATTAAAATCAAAATTCCCAAACCTGATGTTAATAATGGCTTTAAGACACCCAGAAAGGGCTAAAAATGTAATTAGAAAAATAGATAGCATGTCAGTTGCAAGGCACTCTTGTGAGGAGATAATAACAAAAAAAACAGATATCTACTTAATTGATACTATTGGTGATATGGGTTTAGCATATTCATTATCAGAAATAACACTAGTATGTGGTTCATTAATAAAAGGGCTAAAAGGACATAATCCACTTGAACCCGCTAATTTTTCTAATGCTATTTTAACAGGAAATTACTTTAATAGTTTTCATGATATATATATGTCCATGATTAATTTAAAAGCCGCTGCTAAGATATCATCAGTTGATAAGATTGAAAAAGATGTGAGTGAGTTATTGTCAGATTCAAATAAGCTAAAGAATAAGCAAAATTTAGCATTTAACTTTGTTAAAAGGCAGACTTCTATTTTAGACACAACATGGTATAAGCTAAGACAAATAATTTCAGAGACTGAAATATGAGAGCCCCCGAATTCTGGAGTCATAAAAGTGGAAGAGAATCAGCTCCGGCTATAAGAACTATTTTATCTCCTATTGGCTGGCTTTATGGTAAATTTGTATCAAAAAGTATTAATAATTCAATTCCGTATAACTCAGGTATCCCTGTTATATGTGTTGGAAATGCAACACTCGGGGGGACGGGGAAAACTCCGGTTACTATTTACATATTAAAAAGTTTGAGGCGTTTAGGCTTAAATGCAGTTGGCTTAACAAGAGGATATGGCGGTCAAGAAAAAGGGCCTATTCTCTTAAATGATAAGCATACATCTAACGATGTAGGAGACGAACCGTTATTACTTGCTAAATATGCTCCAGTATGGGTTGCGGCAGGAAGAGATGACGGGGCTAAAGCAGCAGTGAGTAATGGAGCGTCTATTATTGTAATGGATGACGGCCATCAAAATCAAATACTAAAAAAATCATTATCATTACTTGTTGTAGATGCAGAGGTTGGTTTCGGAAACGGTAAAATTTTTCCGGCCGGGCCATTACGTGAAAACTTAGACGAAGCCCTCAATCGCAGTGATGCGATTATATTAATGAAGCCGAATAAAGACTATAAACCAGATAATTTTTTATTAGATCAGTTGAGTAAAAAAGTGTTGATTAATGCCTATTTGAAACCAACCTCTATTTTACCTAAAGGAAAATTATATGCATTCGCCGGAATAGGTAGACCAAATAAATTTTTTGATAGTCTGCGCGATTCTGGAGGAGAAATTGTTGAGGCAATCTCATATTCAAATCACTATAAATATAAAGATATAGATATAGAAAATTTATTCACATTGGCTTCAGAGTATAAAGCGTCATTAATAACAACCGAAAAAGATTACGTTCGTCTACCAAGGGGCTATCGAAAAGGCGTTCATAAATGGCCAGTTACAGTGCATTTTGAGGATGAGTTAACACTCAGACGACTTTTACACCCCTTTGTAAAACAACCTAATCAATGAGAAAATTAAAAACTAAAATAATCTGGCGACTTGAAGCATTAATATATGACATAGTAAGTCTATTTTTTAGTCTCTTACCATTTAGTTTTGTATCCGGATTAGGCGCTATTATTTTTAAAGTAATAGGCCCAGTGACAAATAAAAACAAAATTGTACGTACAGGACTAATGATAGCCTTCCCTGAAAAATCTAAAGAGGAAATAAACAATTTAGTATCAAAACAATGGGACAATATAGGAAGGACTTTTGCAGAGTTCCCAGTGTCCCACAAAATTAAAATAATAGATAATAAAAATATATCAGTTAACGGTCTATCTAAAGCAATAAAAAATACTCCTGCATTATTTATATCAGGACATTTTTCTAATTGGGAAATTATTTTAAGCCTTTTAATAGAAACAAAGCTTCCAGTGCAAATAACTTATCGCAAATTAAACAACCCTTTTATCGACTCACGAATTCGGAAACAAAGAGAGAAGAATGGTGCAAGATTTTTGATACAAAAATCTGGTCAAACAAGTGCTAGGAATTTATTAAAAGCACTTAAAAACAAGCAAAGCATCGCAATGTTAAACGACCAAAAGTTTAATCAAGGTATAAGCGTTCCATTTTTTGGTGTGAATGCTATGACCTCCCAAGGTTTTGTTAGGCTAGCTTTAAAAACAAACTTACCTCTTCTGCCAGTGATAGTAACAAGAAAGAAATCCAAATTCACTATCAACTTTTATGAGCCTATAAATCTTATTAGAACTAAAAATAAATCTTTAGATGTAGAGAATGGTGTTATTCAAATAAATGAGTTTATTGAAGACAGAATTAGAGAGAATCCTGATCAATGGTTCTGGGCTCACAGACGTTGGCCTAATTCACTCTATGAATAACTAGCTGATTTTTTTTGAGTTTATTGCATCCCACTGCTTAAACTCATATAATATTGATGCTTCTATCAAATGACGCCAAACCGTTTCAGCTATTTCGCATGACAATCCCTGAATTTTAGCTTCTTCTAGTACTTTGTTTATTACATCCTCAATTCGTGGTGCATCTCTAACATCGTCCCTATTGTTCTTAATTCGAGCCGCTGCTGTCATATATCGTTGGCGCTCCGCTAAAATGTTCACTAGTTTTTTATCCAATCTGTCCACCCCAAATCGAACTTCGCGCATAGTGTTACAGTCTTCAGGTCTAATGTAATTTTTTGTCATCTTTGGGCCATCTTGTTAGGGTCTCAGGATCCAGATTACGATTACGCCACTTTAATCGCCAGCACAAATGTGGTCCTGTTGAGCGGCCTTTTGACCCAACTGTTGCAATTAATTGCCCTTGCTTAACATGTTCACCCTCATGAACTAAGTTTTCTTCTGTATGAAGGTACATTGATATTAAGCCTTGTCCATGATCGATTAAAACCATGGACCCCTCGAAATACAAATCATCGTCTGATAAACTTATCACGCCATCGGCAGGTGCATATATTTTTGTTCCAACTTTAGCCGCAATATCTACCCCATAATGAGGCTTTTTGGGAATTCCATTTAATATGCGTTGAGAACCAAAAGGGGATGTTTTATTCATGTTTTCTAACGGGTTGATAAATCCATCTTTAAAACCCATTTCAATTTGTCTCGAGGCAAAACCCTTAGCTTTTTTTCGAGAACTTACTCTTATATCTTGTAATTGTTCTTCATTAAAACTTGAAACTTGAGATGGAGGTAAACCATCGATCCTTGAAACTGTATAATCGCGAGTGGGTATAACGAAATCTAAACGCTGCCCATTTACCTCTATATAATTATCGCGTTCATCTCTATCAAAACCTATTATAATATTTCCGTTAGGACCTGATCTTTCGTAATAATAATCAGAATGGCTCCTTCCAATTTTAACTTCCGTATTGGGTGAAGTTTTACAGAGCACCATGCCGCCTTGTTCTATTATACCAGTACATGATGTTTCATTGATCACTTTATCTTCAGGTAGAAAATAACTTATGTTATTTTTCAAACCTGATTCAATTGATTTAGTGACGATAATTTTTGGTGCAAAATCGTTAAAAGCAAACGTATTCGATACCAAAAAATATAATAGAAGGTTATAAAAGGACACTAATGTTGGTCCTTTCTCCAGGCCTCTAAACTTGCTTGAGCATCTTTATATGCTTCCTGTTTATTTGAATTCCAATAACGCAATGAATTTAGAGGTATCTTTTCTTTAGTGATGGCACAAAACACAAACATACCATCCTTTAGTATTGAAAAGTCTGAGTCACCATAATGTATAGTTGCTTCTCCAGAGTTTTTAAATGATATATCCATATATATTATCCTTATCTCACTTTAAAAAAAATGACTAAAATAAATCAGGCTGTTCAGAACTCTTTGATTTCTTTTTAGTAATTGACTGTTTTACCTTTTTTTGAATTTCACCGTCAGTAGTAGCATTAATTTTACCATCAGAAAAAGATAAGATAATTTTACTATGGGGCGGTAGATGATTTTTAGTTCTAATTATATTTCCGTTCCCGTCATCTACAATAACATAACCTCGCTCTAACACTCTTTGATAGCTGTAAGCGTCAAGTAACTGAGTATTTTTTGAAAGTATTTGTGTTCCATTATTAATATAATTATTCGCTGCATTTGTTATTCGTTCAAATATTTGTGATAATCTCTTCTCTTGAATAGAAATATTATTCCTTATTGGCCTCTCATTTAATCTTAGAGATAGATTGCTTAAATTATTTAGGGGTCGGTCAATCAATCTTTCAAGATTTGGAATCTTAGAGGATATTATATGTAATTTTTGTATAAATGGTTCGAATATACTTTTCGGTTTAACCATCTTTGCTAATATTAAATCTAAACTTTGTTGCGGGTGTGCAAGTATATTGTTAGCTAGTGGTAACTTAGCAGAGGATAGTACTGCTTTTTTTTCTTTTATATTTCTTGTTAAACTGCGTGACAAACGACTTCCACGCTCAAATATAATATCTATTAAATCGCTTAATACCGGTACGGCCTTCTCACCAGCACCAGTAGGAGTCGGTGACCTGTAATCAGCAACATAATCCATCAAAGTCCAATCAGTTTCATGCCCAACAGCAGATATTATGGGTATTTTGGATGAAGAAGCTGATCTTACTACAATTTCCTCATTAAAACACCAAAGATCCTCTATAGACCCCCCTCCCCTAGCTACGATCAGTAAGTCAGGGCGAGTTATTTCTATGTTATTAAACCCTATTATAGCATTTGATATTTGCTTTGCGGCTTTATCACCTTGCACCAAAACAGGCCATACAATCACGTTCACAGGGAACCTTTCAGAAATTCGGTGTAGAATGTCCTGTATAACAGCTCCTGTTGGGGAAGTAATCACTCCAATAACCTTTGGCATATAAGGTATTTTAATTTTTCTATTTGAATCAAAAAGACCCTCATCCGAAAACATTTTCTTTCTTTTTTCCAAAAGAGCTAAAAGAGCCCCCTCACCTGCGAGCTGGACTGAACTAATTATTAACTGATAATTTGACCTACCAGGGTAAGTGGAAAGCTTACCTTCGCAAACAACCTCCATTCCTTCCTCTAATTTAACAGAAAGGTTATTAATGGTTCCCTTCCAAAGAATTGAATTTATTACAGCTTTGTTATCTTTAATATCAAGATAACAATGACCAGATTTTGCTATTGTAACACGTCCTAATTCACCACGAACTCGTACATGACCGTACATATCTTCAACAGTTTGCTTTAGGGAGTAAGCAAGCTCAGATACTGAATATTCTTTAAAATTTTCTCTTAAATTAATTGAATGTTCTGACACGTATATCTTTCATAATTTATAATTAACATATACATTAAAAAATAAGTAATGGAATCTTTAGATTAGGATAAATGATGAAAGTTTTATTGATAGGTTCAGGCGGAAGAGAACATTCATTAGTTTGGAAATTACATCAGAGCGATTTAGTATCTGAACTTACATGCCTTCCAGGCAACGCTGGTATTTCAGAAATTGCAAATATCGTTCCAATTAAAGCTCATGAAATAGAAAATATAATCGAGCATGTCAGCTTAAAACAGTATGACTTTGTAATCATAGGTCCGGAACAGCCATTAGCTATGGGGCTTGTTGATAAATTAAAAGATATAGGGGTAAAAGTTTTTGGCCCAACCCAATCGGCTGCTCAACTAGAAAGCTCCAAGGAATTTACAAAGAAATTATGCTCAAAATATAATATACCAACAGCTAAGTATGGAGTTTTTGACAATCTGAAAGGTGCTAAATCATACATAAAAAAAATGCGACCTCCATATGTGATTAAAGCCGATGGACTAGCTGCAGGTAAAGGTGTTGTTTTACCTGAAACATTAGATGAAGCGTTAAATGAGCTAGAAGAATTATTTTCAGGAAAGTTTGGAAATGCCTCCTCTAAAGTTCTGATTGAGGAGTTTATGGAGGGACAAGAGGCAAGCTTTTTTGCTATATCTGATGGTGTAAATATTTTACCCTTAATTGCTGCTCAAGATCACAAGCGCGCTTTCGATGGAGATAAAGGTCCCAATACAGGTGGAATGGGCGCTTATTCCCCTACACCAGTTTTTAACGATGAAATCCAGAAAGTAGTAATGAATAAGATAATTACTCCAACTGTAGAGGGTATGGCTGCTGATGGTACTCCATATGTAGGAATTTTATTTGCTGGACTTATGATAACAAATGAAGGGCCGAAACTAATAGAGTATAACGCACGTTTTGGTGACCCTGAGTGTCAGGTTTTGATGCGTCGCCTTGATTCAGATCTCATGGATATTTTTATTAAGGCAGAAGAAGGAAACCTTGGCGATATTAAAGAGCTTATTTGGTCTAATAAACCAACTGTAAATATTGTACTCGCCAATAAGGGATACCCAGGTAAATACAAAAATGGAAGCATCATAAAGGGTATAGATAAAGCAAACGAAAAAAATGAAATCGTTATATTTCATGCAGGAACAAAGCATAATGAATATAATAATATTTGTTCTGCAGGAGGGAGAGTTTTAAATGTAACATCACAAGCGGACACATTGAACAAAGCGTTAGAGAGAGCCTACGAAGCAATTGATAATGATATTGAATGGGATGATGGATTTTGTCGTAGAGATATAGGTTACCAAGCAGTTTATTGAATTAAGTTAATAGTGTTTTTAGAGTTAACTGATATTAAAAAGTGATTTAGCACCAATACAGTCCTTCTGGATTTGTTCCTTTAGGTCATCAAATGATGCAAACTTCTTTTCTGGTCTTATAAAACTCCTAAAACGCACTTGAAGATTTTGATCGTATATATCACCGTTGAAATTGAAAATATGTACTTCAAGGAGGGTTGAATCACCTCCAACAGTGGGGCGTTTCCCAGCATTAGCGATAGAGGGCAACCAACTATTAGATCCAGACAGCTTAGCTTCCACACAATAAACGCCCAATTTAGGTCTTACTAAATCACCAAACTCTAAATTAGCTGTAGGAAAATTAATAGTTCGACCTAATTGTCGTCCCATCTTAACAATTCCATCCACTATCCATGGTCGCGATAACATATGTGCAGCGTGAAATACATCACCCGTTTTAATAGCATCTCTGATATTGGTGCTTCCATATTTTCCGTATATTTTATGTAGTCCTAGTGTATCCATTACTGTAACACCAATATTATATAACGCACAATTTTGTTTCATACTTTCGACATTACCACATCGATTTTTTCCGAATTTATAATCCTTGCCCACAACGACATGCCTTACACCTAACCCTTCATGTAATACTGATTTTACGAATTCTGCGTCACTCATGTCTCTAAGGTATTCATCAAAAGGAATTTCATAAAGTCTAGAGACATTCAAATTTCTCATTATTTCTGCACGAATTTTGGGGCTCATGAGACGAAATGGAGTAATACCTGGTTTAAAATACCTTATTGGGTGTGGGCGAAATAAACCTATACCCATTTTTAGGTCATGAATATTAGCAATTTCTATAGCTTTCGAAATAACAACTTGATGCCCCCTATGTAGACCATCAAAGTTTCCAAGAGCAATGACAGCATTTTTATCATCAATAGATAAATTTCTGTAATCATTTAGGGTTTTCACGTTATATTATTGGCCGTTTAGAAACGAATACGCCAGCATCCCCGCGACATATCTTGTTGCCATTTACTTCACAATAACATTTCATTTTTACACGCCCTGTTCTTAAATTTATTTCGGAAACTTCAGCTACTGCTGTTACCAGATCTCCAATAAAAGCTGGTTTTCGAAAACGTAAATTGAGCTCTACAAAGACAGCTCCAGGACCAGGCAAATCATTACCGAGTACAGCTGAGATAAAAGATGCGGATAAAGCTCCGTGCGCTATTCTTTGACCGAATTGGGTTGATGCCGCAAATTCAGCATTAACGTGAATAGGATTATTATCTCCTGTAATCTCAGCAAAAACATCGATCATATTTGCTGTAATCACCGATGTGGTTGATGACTTCATGCCTACCTGAAGGTCTTCTAAATAATATTTTATGTTATTATCCATAAAAACCATTTAACCTATCCTTTAAGATTTACCAAGCTAAATTAGAAGACATATATTTAGATAAAATACCGTTATTGCTTAATAGTAAAGACAGTTCTGCTTCTTTTTCACCATAAAGACCATCTTGTATAAAGAGGCAGTCATAATCTTGCTGCTGAGCACCTAGCAAATCAGTAAAAATGTTATCTCCAATGCAAAGTATACGGTCTTTAGGGGGAACATATCCAAGTAACTCTCTCATCCACGCTCTTGTAAGGCTATATATTGGATCATGGGGCTTGCCAGCATAAATTACCTCTCCACCTATTTTTTCATATATTTTAGCGAGAGCTCCACCACACCAAACTATTTTGCCTCCAAATCTAACTTTTACGTCAGGGTTTGCACATAGGAATGGTAATGATCTATCTTTTGCTTCAGTTAATAATTTTAAGTAATCATCAGGCTTATCATCATCATCAAACATACCAGTACAGGATATAAAGCTTGCATGTTCTATGTCAGAAAAATGTAGGTCCATATCAGCATAAAGAACATCATCTCGATCGGGTCCTAATTTAAAAACAGGCCCAGGTGCACGCCTTGCTATTTCATTAATAATTGCATCACCTGAGGTAACCACCGCATCATAAAAGTCTCCAAGGACTCCAATAGAATCAAAAGCTCTTGGTATAGATATTGATGGCTTTGGAGAATTAGATATCAGGATAACCGGACCATTTTCGGAACGAAAAAGCTCTAAAGCCTCTGTGGCTGGTTTGTAAGGAGAATTACCGTTATGAATAACGCCCCAAATGTCACAAAGTATCACATCGTAGTTTCCAGCTATTTGAGCTAGGCCTGAAATAGATTTAAAATTCGACATATTATAAATTCAACTAAAATAATAAGTTTTATAGCATATTAACTTGTTAATTGCAGGGTAAGCCAATCTGCAACTAATGCTGGCTTCTCTGAACCTTCGATATCAACACTTACTTGATAAGTAATTAGAAAGTTGCCTTCTTTTTTTTCTAAAACTGACTTAAGAAAAAACCGCCCTCTAACTCTTGAACCAGTTGGAACTGGTGCAAGAAACCTTATTTTTTCAAAACCATAGTTAATACCCATTTTTACACCTTCGATAACTAATCCAGAGGCTTCTGAAAAGTGTGAGAGTAAAGAAAGAGTCAAAAAGCCATGAGCAATGGTTCCGCCAAAGGGAGTCTTTTCAGCAAGCTCTTTATTAACATGGATAAATTGTCGATCTTCAGTTACCTCAGCAAAAGTATCAATACGACCTTGATCAATTTCTAACCATTCACTAGTCCCAATCTCTGTTCCTACTAATGACTGAAGTTCAGATGGTGATGTTGTTTTCATTTCTATAACCCCGATTAATATTCATTACTAAGGGCTACTTTATTCATATGATAGCTAGCGTCACCAAATAATTCTTGAAGCACTCTTATACGTTTCATAAAAAGACCAATATCATATTCATCAGTCATGCCTACACCTCCATGCATTTGAACACCTTCTTGAGATGCTAACTTGGCTACAGACCCTAATTTTGCCTTAGTCATTGCACAAATATCTTCAGAGTTATCATCATTTTTATCAAGGGCGGTTAAAGCGGCCATAACTGCAGACCGAGCATTTTCAATCTCACTGTAAAGGTGAGATGCGCGATGTTGTAAAGCTTGGAACTCACCAATTATTTTACCAAACTGTTTACGTTCTTTTATATATGCGACGGTCGATTCAAATGCTTGTGATCCTGCACCTAATAGTTCGGCCGAAACGGCGGCTCTTCCTGCATTCAAAACCTTTCTCAATATATGTTCACCATCATCAATGTTGCCAATTAATGCATCACCCGAAATTTCAACCTCATTAAAATCTACTCTTGCAGAATTTCTACTATCTAGCATAATCGTTCTTTCAGTAGATATACCATTTGTATTTGGATCAACAAGAAAAAGACTTGTAACCTCTGTGCCATCTTCTTGTGATCCTGTTTTCGCTGCCACTATAAGCGCGTCCGCAACATGCCCATCGACTACCATAGCTTTCGAACCATTTAATTTGAAACCATTTCCGGATCTTTCGGCTGTGGTGGTGATATTATCAGGATTGTGCTTTGCCCTTTCATCAAGAGCTAATGCTATAATAGCGTCTCCAGATGAAATTTTAGGTAACCAACTTGACTTTTGATCATCTGATCCGCCCTCGCGAATTGCCGTTGCTGCTAATATCGCAGTTGATAGGAAAGGAGAAGCAGATAAATTTTTACCCATTTGCTCTGCAATTATACCGCTGGCCATGAACCCCATATCAACCCCGCCATATTCTTCCTCTACAAGAACACCTGTAAAGCCCATTTCAGCCATTTCCTTCCAAAGAGCTTGGCTAAAACCTATCTCATCTCTATTGTCTCTTAATTTTCGTAATTCCTTAACTGGTGCCTTATCAGCAAAAAAGCCTTCTGCTGCATCTTGAAGTAAAGATTCGTCTTCGTTTAAAACTAAACCCATATTTATTAACCCCTAATAGTTAGAATGAACTTTAAAATATTATTATGCGCCAGGAAGTTGAAGAATATGTTTCGAAATAATATTCAATTGGACTTCGGATGTTCCGCCTTCAATTGAATTACCCTTAGTTCGCAACCATGTTCTAGCAAGCTTACCATCGGATGACCTATCAGATTCCCACTCCAAACCATCGTGTCCAGTAGCATCCATCATGAGTTCGTATTTACGCTTATTGAGTTCTGTACCATAATATTTTAACATTGAACTGTCAGCACCCAAAGAAGAACCCGCTTTGGCCTCAGCGAGTTTTCTGGTAAGTGTCATGCTAAAAGCCCATTCATCAATTTCTGTTTCAGCTATTTTTGAACGAAGCATAGTATCCGATAGTTTTCCATCATCTAAACCTAAAACAGTTGCTGCAAGCTCGTGTAATGGACGAGTTAGTGAACCTGCCACCTCATGTTGCCCACCAATCATTTCTCTTTCATGAGTTAAGAGGTACTTAGCAACATCCCAGCCTTTATCTTGTACTCCAACGAGGTTTTTCTTTTCAACTCTAACATCCTTAAAGAAAGTTTCACAAAATGGTGAACGCCCTGATATTAACTTTATCGGTTTTGGTTCGACACCATCTGTTTTCATATCAAATAATACGAATGAAATTCCGTGATGTTTTTTTCCAGTGTTATCTGTTCTCACCAAGCAAAAGATCCAGTCAGCTTGATCAGCATAAGATGTCCAAACTTTTTGACCGTTTACAATGAAGTGGTCTCCCATATCCTCACATTTTGTAGCTAATGATGCCAAGTCCGAACCAGCTGCGGGCTCTGAATAGCCTTGACACCAACGGATTTCCCCTCGCGCAACAGGTGGAAGATGCTCTTTCTTTTGGTCTTCCGTTCCAAATTTTAAAAGCGCAGGGCCCAACATCCAAATACCAAAGCTATCTAATGGCGACCTGGCGCCTATGCGCTTCATCTCTTTTTTTATGACCATTTCTTCAGCCCTACTAAGGCCTGCTCCACCATACTCCACAGGCCAAGTGGGAACAGTCCAACCCTTTTTAGCCATTAGCTCCATCCATATCTTTTGTGCTTTTGACTGAAACTCCCACTCACGCCCCCCCCAGCAAATATCTTTATCTGATGTTATTGGCTGACGCATTTCATCTGGACAATTGTCTTCCAGCCAAGTTCTAACCTCCAGAGAAAAAGCTTTTAAGTTGGTCATAATTTAGTCCTTTTAATTATATGCATATAGTTGCATATACTTTATAAGGGCATTGGTAAAGACAAACCCGCAAAATGACGCAATTAGCGAGAAACAAATGCAAACTTTCAACACAGTACCGGACATACGTATAGAATTTGGAGGTGCTTCGAATTTAGCAAACCACCTTGAAGGTTTAGGTGAAAGTAAAAGAGTAGTAATTATAACAGACAAGGGGGTCAGTAATTTAGGGTTAATTTCAAAAGGTCTTACCTCTCTTGAATCTAAGGGTTACTCTGTAATGGTTTATAATGAAGTTGTAGCAGACCCACCAGAAGAAATGGTTTTGAATGCTATTGAAAGGATTAAAGAATTTAACCCTGGAGTTGTAATAGGTTTTGGAGGGGGCTCACCTATGGATACAGCTAAAGTCATAGCTCATTTATGTATTGATGGAACGAATATTAAGGATCTTTATGGTGTAAATAAAGCAAATAACCACCGGCTGCCACTTATCCTAATTCCTACAACTGCAGGTACTGGTTCTGAAGTTACAAATGTAGCTATTATAACAACTGGATCCACTTCAAAGGAGGCCATTGTTGCCAATAGCCTCTATGCGGACAGAGTTTTACTCGATGCAAAACTTACACTGGGTTTACCAAAGCAGATAACCGCAGCAACTGGTATTGATGCTATGGTTCACGCAATTGAAGCATACACATCAGTAATTAAAAAGAATCCATTGTCCGATACTTTCGCCATTGCCGCATTACGGAAATTACAATCCGCAATAATACCTGCATGCATTGATGGGAATAATCTGGAAGCGAGAAATCAAATGCTATTAGGAGCAATGTTAGCTGGTCAAGCTTTTACGAACGCACCAGTGGGGGCTGTGCATGGCTTAGCTTATCCACTGGGCGGGTTTTTTCATATTCCCCACGGGCTATCAAACGCATTGGTTTTAACTGAAGTTATGGAATACAATTTACCAAAAGCAAATCATTGGTATGGACAGATTGCCAGGGAACTCAAAGTTGGTGAAACAGGAATGGATTTAATAAAAGAAATGAAGCGTATAAAAGATGAAACAGGTGTTCCGCAAACGTTGTCCGAGGTTGGAATACCTGCAAATGCAATTCCCGATATGGCCAAAGACGCGATGAGTAAGACCCGAGTGCTGAGAAACAATCCTGTCAAAATGACATATGATGCTGCGGTAAGTATCTATGAAAGGATCTTATGAAAAGACCTTCCACCCCTAAAAAAGATATTTATAAATACTTCATCAGAATTAAAACAAGGTGGAATGATAATGATAGCTACGGGCACGTTAATAATGCTATATATCATGAGTATATGGACACAGTAGTTAATAACTTTCTGATTGAGCATAAAATTACTAATTCTAGCGAAAGTTCACCAATTGGATTTGTGGTATCAAATTCATGCACCTACTTTCGGCCCGTCAAGTATCCAGATACTCTAAACATAGGCTTGCGCATAATAAAAATTGGGAAATCAAGCGTTACTTATGATGTCGGAATCTTTAAAAATAATGAATCTGAAGCATCAGCGAGAGGTACTTATGTGCATGTGTATGTAGACAAAAAAATGAAAAAACCTATTTGCATTTCAGATAAAATGAAAAATAAACTCAATAAAATCAGTTATTTATCAAACTAAAATAATGCAATTCACTAGACAATAATATAAATTAATTATAAGGATTAATAAATGACAGAAATATCTGGAAAGGTTGCCTTTGTAACTGGCGCGGCATCGGGCATAGGCTTAGCTTTAACAAAGTCACTATTAGATCATGGGGCAAAAGTAATGATGTCCGACATCAACGAAGAATTACTGACTACAGAATTTAAATCATTAAATAGCACTGATGTCGCAATGACGGTTTGCGATGTATCCAAACCAAATTCTGTGAGTGAGGCAGCAGAGCAGACCGTTAAAACCTTCTCTAAGGTTCATCATATATTTAACAATGCTGGTGTATCACTAGCTGGCTACCCAGGAAAAATAGCACTAGAAGACTGGAAATGGATTACTAATATCAATTTAATGGGAGTGGTTCATTGTGTAGAAAAATTCTTACCTCTTATGCTATCGCATGGTGAACCGGCTCACATAACCAATACCGCCAGTATGGCCGGTCATGTTGCAGCAAGTGGAATGGGACCATACTTTGCAACCAAGTATGCAGTTGTAGGTTACAGTGAAGCTTTAAAAATAGAACTAGAAACTAAAAATATCGGAGTTAGCTGCTTATGCCCAACTTGGGTTAAAAGTAATATTCACAATACTGCATCAAAAAGCCCAGTAGCAGGTAAAAATGATGCATATAAAAAATCAAAGTCATATGAAATAGTTAAAGCATTAATTGAAAATGGAATGGATGCTGAGGTTTATGCTGAGTTGTGCATTAAAGGAATACAGTCAAATAGACTTCACATATTTAATGACCCATTAGCAAGAGAAGCTATGACAGAGCGGCATAAACTTTTGCAGAAAGACTATGAGCAAAACCTAACTGATCTCGCAATATAATTTAAACCCTTCAAAAACAGGTAAGTCTAAAGTCTTATTAGCTGGGGTATGGATTTTCGAAGTTCGTATTTAAGTACCTTACCAGTACCTCCACGTGGTAATTCATCCATTATATGCAAATATTTCGGTTTTTTATAGTTAGCTAATTTAGCATCAAGATGATCAAGTATTTCCTCAAGCGTTAGTGTTTTATTTTTTTTAAGAACTGCACAAACACAACCTGTTTCTCCGTACTTTTCATGCCTTACGCCTATAACAGCTACTTCATGAATTTGAGGCATAGCATATAAAAGGTTTTCGACCTCAGCCGGATAAACGTTTTCACCTCCTGAAATATACATGTCCTTGAGGCGGTCTTCTATGAAAACAAAACCATCTGAGTCCATTCGTCCTATATCTCCTGTTCGGAACCATCCATCGACAAAACTTTTTTTATTTGCCTCGGGATTCCTCCAATACCCTGGTGTAACAGCATTTCCTTTGAACCATATTTCCCCCGATATATTATGAGCACATGTGTTCCCATTGTGATCAACAATACGTACTCTGGTATGCATCAGTGGTTTACCTGCGGATCCAATCATTTGTGGTATATGTTCTTTACTCAAAAATGTACCGCCAGCTGCAGTCTCTGTAAGTCCGTATCCTTCTTGAATTATTACACCTTTTTCCAACCACCACTCACAAAGAGGCACTGGAACAGTTTCTGCTCCGCATAGTGCTGTAATGAGTCTTGAGAAATCTATATTATCAATTTCAGGGTTTTCTTTCATGGCATTATAAGCTGCCGGCACCATGAATATCAAATTTATGCCAAGGGATGGGTCATTAATAGCATTCAGAGTCGCAGAGGGATCAAACATACGCATAATGACACAAGTTCCCCCTACAGCAATACTTGGTAATGCAGTTACATTTAAACCGCCTATATGAAATAAAGGCATATTATTTAAAGATACCTGGTGTGGGCCAGTATCAGGAAGTCGTGCTGTAGAAGAAATCGTAAACTCTAACATACCATGGGTGATTATTACACCCTTAGGCATACCAGTAGTACCAGATGAATACATCAGCAAGCACTGATCTTCGTAAGATTGTTTAGTGAATTCATATATGGGTTTTGCAGAGCTTATCTCGCGCTCATAGCTACTGTCACCCCCTAAACCATCAGTATCAATCCAATGAGGTACATTAGTAAGCAATTTAGTTTCTTTTCCTACGTTCTCAAATGGCTTGTCAACCAAAACCAAAGAAGCCTCTGAGTCATTAAGTATGTAAGCTAATTCATTTGGAGTAAGACGGAAGTTTAATGCTAAGCATACGGCCCCTATACGCCAGCAACCAAAGATTAACTCCATCACATCGGTTGTGTTAAGACAAAGAAAAGCAACCCTATCTCCAGGTTTTATTCCCTTTGACTTTAAGAAACCTGATACCCTCGCTACGCGCTCATGTGTTTCCTTATAAGAAAAATTCCTTTTACTCATAAGGTCGATCATCGCAGTTTTGTCAGGCGTACTTTTGGCGTGATATTCAATCCAATCGCGAGCTTCGAGAGACATACATCTTCCTTATTTTTTTTAATACAGACTTAACCTTACAGTCCATAAAAATAGTTGCAACTAGATGTATTGATTAGAGTGTGGATTTTTCTAATTACTGACTGATTGACGACTTGTCAGATACACATTAAGCGGATCACATGACTTTTACTGTTGCAGCGTTATATCATTTTACGAGTTTACTTGATTATAAAAACCTTAAATCACCACTATCTGATATGTGTGAACTTTTAGAAATAAAAGGAACAATACTTTTAGCTTCTGAGGGAATCAACGGTACAGTGGCAGGCACTGATATTGCTGTAATACAATTAATTGAATATCTGCGAAAAGACAAACGCCTAAAAAATTTGGAATATAAATTATCAAAATCCAGAGAAATGCCTTTCTACAGAATGAAGGTCAGATTGAAAAAAGAAATTGTAACGATGGGGGTTGCGGGTGTCGATCCAAATCGCGTTGTAGGAACTTATGTAGAACCTAAAAACTGGAATAACCTAATCAACGATCCCGATGTTATATTGATTGATACAAGAAATGATTATGAAGTTGAGATTGGTAGTTTTAAAGGGGCTATAAACCCAGACACGAGTAACTTCAGGGAGTTCCCTGCATGGGTACAGGATAATCGTGAAAAATTAGAAAATAAAAAAATAGCAATGTTTTGTACTGGAGGAATACGGTGCGAAAAAGCAAGTTCATACATGAAAGAAAATGGCTTTAATGATGTTTACCATTTAAAAGGAGGCATACTAAAATACTTAGAAACTCAGCCGCAAAAAGGAAGTTTGTGGAAGGGCGATTGCTTTGTCTTTGATCAACGCGTTGCGGTTAAGCATGCACTCAAAGAGTCAGATTACGATCAATGTTTCGCATGCAGATACCCCATAACTATTGAAGACAAAAATTCTCCTAAATACACTAAAGGAATATCATGTCCTAAGTGCCATGATAGTCTGACTAAAGAAAAACAAGAAAGTTTCGCAGAGAGACAAAAACAAATAAACCTGTCTAAATTGCGTGGGGAAACCCACATTGGACAAAAAAATAATTAATGAATATTTTATGGTCTTTCAGACGTTGTCCCTACGCAATGAGGGCAAGAATGGCACTTTTTCTCAGTGAAATAAATTATGAACATAGAGAAATTAAATTAAATAATAAACCAGTCGAATTTATTTCACTTTCCTCCTCACAAACTGTGCCAGTATTTGTTACTGAAAAGGGTAAAATTATAGAAGAAAGTTTAGACATAATGGAATGGTCTTTAAATCGCAACGATCCACTAAACTTATTGGATTGTGACTATTTAGAATCTAACTTATTAATAAAAAAGAATGATACTTATTTTAAGTATCACCTAGATAGGTATAAATATGCAAGCCGATATGAAACTGAAGCTTCTCGTAACTCCATAAATATAATGCATAGAAATAAGGCAGAAAAATTCATAGAAATGTGTGAAAGAAAACTATCAAATGGAAACAACCTTTTGCACATGAGGCAAACGATAGCTGATTTAGCAATTTTTCCATTTATTCGTCAATTTTCCAATGTTGAACCAAATTGGTGGAAAAACTCTAAATACAAAAAAACAATAAAATGGCTCGATGAATGCCTGGAGTCGGACTTATTCAACAAAATAATGGATAAACACTCTATTTGGAAACCATAACAAATATAAATCTGTAATAACCTGCAATTATAAGCAATAAAATTTGACATATATTTTCATATTAGCATGATTAATAATAAGAATCATTGGGGAGATTCGTAAATCATATGAAACCAACGAATACCAACAATCCAGATTATTTCCATAAAGTAGTTGATTGCCAATGGGCTTGTCCAGCGCATACTCCAGTTCCGACTTATATTCGCCAGATTGCTCAAGGCGATTATACTGGTGCTTACTTAACTAACAGGGAGTCAAATGTTTTTCCTGGTGTTCTAGGTCGTGTATGTGATCGTCCATGTGAGCCAGCATGCCGTAGAGGTAGGGTCGAAGAAAAGCCAGTAGCGATTTGCCGTTTAAAAAGGGTAGCGGCTGATCATAGAGATGATATAAAAAAATACTTACCAAAAAAACCTTTAGTTATGAATGGGAAAAAAATTGCACTCATAGGAGCAGGACCTGCATCTTTCACTGTTGCAAATGATTTAGCCCCGCTGGGGTATCAATGTACAATTTTTGAGAAGCTCTCGAAACCTGGAGGCTTAATGCGGTCCAATATTCCAGCTTTTAGATTGCCTGAAGAAGTATTAACAGAAGAATTAAACTATATTCTTGATATGGGTGTTGAACTAAAATTAGATACTCCGATTAAAAGTATGAAATCATTATTAGATGAGGGGTATGACTCAATTTTTGTTGGCTCTGGAGCTCCAAAGGGTAAAGACCTCAATTTACCCAATCGATGGGATGATAAAGATCACATCCATATTGGTATTAATTGGCTTGAAGAAGTAGCTTTCGAGCATACTAAAACAGTAGGAGATAATGTTCTAATAATTGGTGTAGGAAACACAGCTATGGACTGCTGCAGAACCTCTCTTCGACTGGGAGCTAAATCAGTTAAAGTAATGGGAAGAAAACCCCGGTCATACTTTAAAGCTTCTAAATGGGAAGTTGAGGATGCTGAGGAAGAAAATGTAGAAATTATAGTTAACCATTCACCAGAAGCTTTTATAACACAAGATGGCCGTTTAACCGGTATGCTTTTCTCAGTCATGAAGCATAATTTTGATAACGATGGTAATATTATAAATAGTCAACCAATAGAAAAAGTTACTATACCATGTGATGATGTTATTTTAGCAATAGGTCAAGAGAATGCATTTCCTTGGATAGAGCTTGAAACAGGAATTAAATTTGATAAGTGGAGTGTGCCAATTATTGATAAGAAAACTTTCGAGTCAACAAAAAAGGGTGTATTTTTCGGTGGGGACTCCGCATTTGGTCCCAAAAATATAATATGGGCGGTAGAACATGGTCATCAAGCGGCTATTTCGATTCATAACTATTGTCGTGGTGTCTCATTAGAACAAAGAGTATTAAATAAGATTGAATTGAAATCGACTAAAATGGGTATGTTTGAGTGGAGTTACTCCAACTCCTTTGACGGGTCAGAACGAAGAAAGATGGAACACCTTGATTTAGTTAAGCGTTTTTCAAAACTTAATATCGAAGTAGAAATTGGATTTTCTCCAGAACAAATAGCGACCGAGGTCCAAAGGTGTCTGAACTGCGATATACAAACTGTATTTGATGCACCAAAGTGCACAGAGTGTGATGCATGCATAGATATTTGCCCTGTTGAGTGCCTCTCAATAACTGAAAATACAAATAATGAAGAGATACTCAGAGAAAGTTTAAATTTCGATAGAAATGAATTTGATCAATCACTATTTATTTCCGAAGAATTAAAATTTACCAATCGTATAATGGTTAAAGATGAAAATATCTGTTTGCATTGTGGATTATGTGCTGAAAGGTGCCCTACCGCTGCTTGGGACATGTCTGAAGGAATAGTTAAAATACATCATGCCGGTACTCAGGACCAAAATTACACCTCGGAAATTGCCGAATGATGAATGAATATCCAGGAATTAGACTGAATGATTTTGTAATTAAAATTGGAACAGTCAATGGTACTGGTTCTGCATCAGCCAATGAATTACTCATGAAAACTATATTTCGGATGGGTGTGCCAGTAGTAGGAAAAAATATATTTCCATCTAATATTCAAGGGCTGCCAACTTGGTACGAGATACGCGTAACGGGTGATGGGCATGCTGGACGTTCTGGCGATGTTGATATAATGGTCGCTATGAACCCCGAAAGCTATGAGCGTGACCTAAATAGTATTTCGAGTGGAGGCGTACTCATATATGATAGTACTTGGCCAAGACCTCACTTCATGAATCGGTCCGACATAACTGTAATCGGCATTCCCCTGTCAAGCCTTTGCAATGCAGAATTTGAAGTGGCGAGATCCAGAATACTTATGAAGAATATGGCATATGTTGGAGCTGTAGCAGCTATTATTGGACTTGATATGTCTATAATACAAAATCTAATTAATGAAACATTCGAAAAGAAAAAGAAATTAATTCCTGCCAATATCAAGGCAGTGGATTTAGGTTTTAACTACATAAATGATAACAAATTAAACAATAAGAAATTCTTTATTAAAGCACTTAATAAAACGTCCAATAAAATAATGATTGACGGAAACACTGCCGCTGGGCTTGGAGCAGTATATGCGGGGGCAACATTTGGTTCTTGGTATCCAATCACCCCATCAACATCATTAATGGATAGTTTCTCAAAATACTGTAACATATATAGAAAACATCCTAAAACTAATGAAAATTTATATTGCATTATTCAAGCTGAAGATGAACTATCCGCCGCTGGTATGGCAATGGGTGCAGCTTGGAATGGAGCCAGAGCATTTACCCCTACATCAGGTGCTGGCATATCACTTATGAGTGAATTTATAGGTTTTGCCTACTATGCCGAAGTTGGACTCGTTTATTTTGATATTCAACGCGTTGGTCCTTCAACGGGAATGCCGACCAGAACACAGCAATGCGATATAAATCTCACTGCATATGCAAGTCACGGGGACACAAAACATATAGTCCTATACCCAGCTCATCCTGGTGAATGCTTCACAATGTCAGCACAAGCTTTTGATTTAGCCGAAAGGTTTCAAACACCAGTATTTTTTCTATCTGATTTAGATATAGGAATGAATGATTGGATGGTTGATGAGTTGGAATGGGAAGAAAACTACACTCCCGATAGAGGAAAAATAATGACCTCAAAACAACTGGCTGATATAGAGGTTTACAGCAGATATTTAGATATAGACGGAGACTACATACCCTACAGAACATTACCAGGAACTGACCCAAAAGGTGCTTACTTCCTCAGGGGCTCTGGACATAATAAATATGGCAAATATACTGAAATAAGCGCAGAGTATAAAGAAGTTGTAGATAGGCTTTTACTAAAATGGAAAAGTGCAGCACCATTCACCCCACAACCCATTGTATTCAAAAGTCAAAAAAAGACTAATTACGGTGTTATTGCTATAGGAAGTTCTGATGGCGCTGTACGCGAAGCATGCATTAACCTAGAAAAACAGGGGGTATATATTGATTACATGAGGATTCGGTCATTTCCTTTTGCAGACTCTGTTGAAGAATTCATTATTGAACACGACTTAGTCTTTATTGTTGAACAAAACCGAGATGCACAGTTAATGAATTTACTACTCACTGAAACAAATGTGCCACGAGAAAATTTAGTTTCCGTTAAATACTATGCAGGTCAACCTCTAAATTATAAATTTGTATATGAAGCGTTATTCAAAGGAATAATGGCTAATTCAAAAAATAAGAAGACAGCATGACTTCATTTATAAAACCACGGATTAACCGGAAAACTGCCCCCACCAATAAAATTGGTTTAACAAGGCAAGATTATGATGGTACCATGTCGACTTTGTGTGCTGGATGCGGACATGATAGCGTTACGGCAGCACTAGCTCGAGCTTTTTTCGAATTATCAATTCAGCCCCATAAAGTAGCAAAAATTTCTGGGATAGGTTGCTCCTCAAAAACAACATCCTACCTCCTTAAAGAAGCACACGGTGCAAATACTGTACATGGACGAATGCCTTCATTCGCCACGGGAGCTATGGCAGCGAATAACTCATTAACTTATTTTGGGGTATCTGGAGATGGGGATAGTCTTTCTATTGGAATAGGGCAAATGATACATGCCATGCGTAGAAATACAGATATGCTCTATGTATTGGAAAACAATGGAGTGTACGGCCTGACTAAGGGCCAGTTTTCGGCTTCAGCTGATATCGGATCGGTGGCAAAAAAAGGGACAGTAAATGATCAACCGCCTATTGATCCTTGCGCATTGGGTTTATCTGTTGGAGCGGGTTTTATTGCACGATCATTTTCAGGCGATAGAAAGCAATTAGTGCAACTAATTAGAGCTGGGTTAATGCACAAAGGTTTTGCTTTAATCGATGTAATATCACCATGTGTAAGCTTCAATGATCACAAAGGTTCAACAAAGTCATATGAACATACTTACAAATATTATAATAAATTTGTGCATGCTGATTACATACCACCAGAAGAAGAAATTAAAACGGCTTACAATGCGGGTGAATCAATGCCAATAACTCTCCATGATGGTGGGGAAATTGTCCTTCGTAAACTAGATGCAGATTATAACCCGAAAGATAGAGCCTCAGCATTTTCTAAAATTATAAATAATAAGATAAAGGAGATAGCAACAGGCTTAATATATATCAATGAAAACCTAGCCGATATGGCAGAACAAAACAATCTAGAGGCGAGACCTCTTAACCAGATACCATATAAAGAGTTAAACCCTGGATCAGATAATTTAAAAGAGATACAAAAATCATTCCGTTAGTAAATTATATCAATTTAGCTAAATGCAGTTATCAACAAAGCACATGACACAACATCTTGTAATAAAAATTACTCGAGCTAGCCTTAGATATGAAGATTCGTAAATTACGATATCACAACAGGTTTTAAAATGAGTTATGCCGACGATAAATTCTTGCGACCAAAGCAGTCTTTAAGGAGTCTGGATCTCCTAAGGGAGAACCCCTTAGACGTCTTTAGTAGACTATCCATAGCTGAGGGTTATGAAAACGAGAGAGTTGACCTAAATGAATTACATATAGCGCTAAATGGACTATGGTGTGATCATAATGTTTCTATAACATGGAATTCAGCATCAGAACAATTACAAATATTTCTTATATTCGAAAGTAGAACTATTGGGGGAAGGTCTGATAATATCTGCAGATTAATATCACTTTTAAACGAAAGACTTTCATCGGGTCATTTTGATTATTGGGATAAAAATAAATCGCTCGTATACCGTGACTCCATCTCCCTACGGGGTGGCGCCAATTTAAAAACAGAACAAGCAATGGATATGATTGCTCTAGCACTAGATGCAGCAGAACGCGGTTACCCGGCATGCCAGTACGTTATATGGGCAGGTAAATCTCCAGAAGATGCGCTAACATCAGCATTAGTTGATTTAGAGTCTAATAAGTAAATAATGAGAAATAGAACACATTTGATAATAGGCGCCGGTAAAATGGGCGGCGCCCTCATAAAGGGATGGATTCTCTCAGAAATCATAACCCCTGAACAACTCTTAATAATAGACCCCTACCCCAGTGAAGAGGCAAATAAAGCAATAAAAGCAGGCGCTTTACACTTAAAAACACCTAATAATAAATTACAAGACGTACAAACAACGATACTGGCTATAAAACCACAAAAAATAAATGAACTGTCCAATGGTTTATCTAAATACTTACCTCAAGATTCACTAATTATTTCAATTTTAGCAGGAACTAAAATTGAAAAATTACAAGGAGTGTTTAATAACCATGCTATAGTTAGGGCAATGCCAAATACACCTTCTTCTATAGCAAAGGGTATAACTGGTTTCGTAAAAAATTCTAAAGTCAACAACAATCAAACACTAGAGGTAATGAAACTTTTTCAGGCTTTAGGGAAAGTATATGAGCTTAATAATGAAACTCACATTAATACTATAACCGGCATTTCGGGCTCTGGACCAGCTTATCTATTTTACTTTATTGAAGTACTAGAGAGGGCTGCTATTGAACACGGCCTTCCTGAAGAATTTGCTGCAATTTTTGCACGCGAAACAATAATTGGCTCTGCAGCTTTGCTAGAAAATTCGAATGATACTCCTGCTAAACTTAGGCAAAATGTAACATCTCCCAAAGGAACTACTGAAGCAGCACTTAAGATTTTAATGAAAAAAAATGGATTAGAACAATTAATTCACGAAACTGTTCATGCAGCAATTAAGAGATCAAAAAATTTAGAATAAACTAAATAGGAATTCGCAAAACTGCTTTCACACCTCCCATTTTACTATCATATAGCCTTAAAGAACCTCCATGGTTTTGAGCTATATCTCTAGCTATTGAAAGCCCTAACCCAACACCTTCAATGTTTTGGTTTCTTGAGTTATCCAATCTATGGAATGGCTTGAAAGCTAATTTCCTCTTACTTCTTGGAATTCCTTTGCCATCATCCTCAATTGATATTAATAAATTTTCGGAAGGCTTTGATATTGTTATACGGCAGTTTTGTGCATATTTAAGGGCATTTTCGATTAGATTTATTAATACACGTTCAATAGCTTTCGGACGTACAGACGCTGTAATTTCTGTTGGCGCGATTAGTTGAATATTGGTTAACTTCATTTTATTTATTAAATTCTGAATAAAATTATAAATACTAATTACTTCTAACTTTTCTCCTTCAAGGCCTCGCGCAAAATCCAAATAAGCCTCAAGCATAGACTCCATATCGATGATGTCTTGTTTAGCTGCTCTGTTCTCCTCAGAGTTATCTTGCAGACTCAAATGTAATTTTAACCGCGTTAAGGGTGTTCTCAAATCATGGGATACACCTGCCAGCATGGTTGTTCTTTGCTCTATATGCCTTTTGATGCGACCCCGCATCTTAAGAAATGACTGACCTGCTAACCTCACTTCCGAAGCCCCCGATGGCCGAAAATTATACTTGTCTTCCCCCCGGCCAAAAGCATCTGCAGCACTAGCCAATTCAGAAATAGGTGTGGCTTGATTTCTAATAAAATAAATTGAAACTAATGAAAGCAAAATAGTCGCCATAACCAACCAAAAAATAAATACATACCCCAATGGAGCGAACACTCTTTCTCGGGCAGCAATAAATCTTAAAACTCCTTTATCAACTTTTACTCTTATATCTATATGATTTGGGTATCTTGTTGTATCAAACCAAAAATTTTCTATTAAACTATTGTTTAATGAGCGGCTTAATGTTTTATCTAAATTAGAAAAAAATGAATTCTGCCTGGTAGTCGGCAATTCATCGCCCAGTTCAAGTGCAACAGATAACTCCATCTTTGGCCGTAGTAAATTTTCTAATTTTTCAACTTGCTCTAAAGTAGGGTTTTGATTGTAAAGCTGCACTGCAACTGAAATGTCTGCAGCCACAGAGTCTGATAAGTTAGAGGTAACTTGGTCCCAGTGAACATTAAAAAAGAAGTAAACAACTGCTATCTGCATTATAGTAATTGGAAGCATTATAATAAGAAGAGCACGTCCAAATAGACTCTTTGGCAAATATTTATTTATAGTTTTTTTCATTAAGGGCTTTCTACAACTAACCGATAGCCTATACCACGAACGGTAACCAAATATTCAGGAATAGAAGGATTATTTTCTATTTTTTGACGAAGACGTATAATTTGTATATCTACAGCCCTCTCAGACTTAGCCCCTATCTCGGTCGACAGTGCGTGACGAGATACTACTCCACCATTTTTCCTTGATAAGATATCAAGCAATTTAACTTCACTACTTGTGAGGTGAACAGCCACGTGATTTCTGAAAAGTTTAGACAATTCATGGTTATAAGAAAACGGACCAAAATTCACTTTGGGACCAACTGCGGTTGATGCGAGCCTTTTGAATATTGACTCAATTCTTAAAACTAACTCTTCAGGTTCAAAAGGTTTAGAAATATAATCATCAGCCCCTGCCCTTAAGCCTTCAATACGGTTATTAACATCGCCTTTAGCTGTTAATAAAATTATAGGAATATCATTATGTTGACGCAATTTTCGTGTGAATTCAAAACCAGTTTCCTCTGGCATCATTACATCCAAAATAAGCAAATCGAAACAAAGGCCATTCATCTTTGCTCTAGCATGTTTAGCACTGTTGCATTCTGACACACGGAAGCCAGATTTCACAAGGTATGTTTTTAATAACTTGCGAATACGATTATCATCATCAACTACTAAAATGTGAATATCACTTCTATGTGAATTTAGTATATTTTTACTCAAAATACTTCCCATCCAAATGAATCGTTATTGACATCGGTGCTAACCTGTCGAGAATGGCTTTTAAATTAGATCCTAGCAAGTAGGTACATCAATAAAGGTTATTGGAATGATTACTAAAGCATATCATGATAGAGATGGAAAAATTTGGTTTGACGGTAAATTTGTTGATTGGCGGGACTCTAAAGTTCACATACTCACACACTCACTTCATTATGGTTCAGCGGTTTTTGAGGGTAATAGGGCATACGAGGGCAAAATTTTTCGCTTGGAAGATCATACTAATCGTTTGATAAAGTCCGCTAAGTTAATGGGGTATGAAATTCCTTATTCAGCAAGTGAAATAAATAAAGCATGTATAGAAACCCTAAGAATTTCCGGTTTGTCCGATGCATATATGCGACCTGTCGCATGGCGTGGATCAGAAATGATGGGTGTAGCATCAAAAAATAATAATATTCACCTGGCAATCGCCTGTTGGTTTTGGGGTAATTATTTCGAAGACAAAATGAAAGGTATAAGACTATGCATTGCGGATTGGAAACGTCCTGCTCCTGACACTATACCATGTAAATCAAAAGGTGCTGGTCTATATATGATATGCACGCTTTCAAAAGACTCAGCTAATTCAAAAGGTTTCGATGATGCCTTAATGTTTGATTACAAGGGTCGTGTAGCAGAGTGTACAGGCGCACACATATTCTTTGTTAGGGGAACAGAAATTCATACACCAACTTGCGACAACCTTCTTGATGGCATTACCCACAACACTATTTTAAAACTTGCTCAAAAGAGAGGTTACACAGTTTTTGAACGTGATATTTACCCATCAGAAATGTCTCATTTTGATGAGTGCTTTGTAACAGGCACAGCAGCTGAAGTTACCCCAGTAAGAGAAATAGATGGAATATATTACAAACCTGGGGAGGTCTGCCACGCACTATCATCAGATTACGACTCCATTGTAAGGAAAAATGTATCCTTTAAAAAATTTTAATTCTTTAAACCGTGTTTAAAATAAATAGCAGCTGTCCATAACGACAGAACAGATGAAAACCATAATGAAAGTATTCCAGCTACCCCGTTAAGACTTGCAGAACCTTTTAAGGGGTCTTCAAAATTATGGTTTGCAAAAAAACTTGCTAAAAGTATGATTGCTAAAAACTCAAAAGCTGTTTTCCATTTAGCTAATTTTGTTGGAGGTAGCAAAACACCACTATTTGAAGCATATTCGCGTATTCCAGATACTAAAATATCTCTAAATATTATTACAATAGCAGGAATTAAAATAATCATATTTCCCTGCGCGATTATACAATATGAAATTAAACAACCAGCAACTAATAATTTATCTGCAATAGGGTCAATCATTCGTCCAAAACCGCTCTCCAACTTCCATTTCCGTGCGATATACCCATCAAGGAAATCAGATATAAAAGCATATGCTAGGCAAGAATAGATGATGGTTTTATTGCTCAAATCATCAAAACCAAACCTAAAACCAATTAAACTCATAATTATAATTGGAATCAATAAGATGCGAGATATAGTTAAAATATTTGGTATTCTTGAAAATATGTAATTATTTCTTTTATCAGATTTAAATATCATAATTCTTATTCCATATTAATTTTAATCATTAAAGTAGTCAAAAATTTCCTGAGCTAACTTTATACTGATTCCTTCAACTTGTACCAATTCATCAAACGCAGCAGACTTTATAGCTCTTGCTGAACCAAAGTGTGATAGTAAAGCTTTTTTTCTCATTGCCCCCACGCCATCAATATTATCCAGTGGACTTGAAGTCATTTGTTTCTTTCTTCGTGACCTATGAGTGCCTATGGCAAATCTATGGGCTTCATCACGTAAACGCTGTAAATAATATAATACCGGGGTTTTAGGGGGCAATGTAAATGGGTCTCGGCCATTCATGAAAAAAGTTTCTCTCCCAGCATTTCTGTCAGGGCCTTTCGCAATAGCAACTAAGGTTATTCGATCGAGAACACCAAGGTCTTTGAGGACATTACTTACAACACTCAATTGCCCTTTTCCTCCATCAATTAATATTAAATCAGGCCAATTAAGCTGAGGCTTATTTACTAACCTAGTAAACCTCCGCCTAAAGACTTCTCCCATCATTGCGTAATCATCTCCGGGAGACATTTTTTCATCTTTAATATTGAAGGTCCTGTATTCTTTTTTATCAAAACCACTTTGCCCTGAAACTATAAAAGCTCCTATAGCATTAGTCCCTTGGATGTGACTATTGTCATAAACTTCAATACGCTCAGGAAAACGTTCTAATTTTAATGTATTTCTTAGCTCCAACAATAGAGCTTTTTGAGAAGCACTTTCTGACACCTTTCGTGCAAGGGCTTGTTGAGCATTATTTAAGGCCTTATCCACCATAAGTTTTTTTTCACCTCTTTGTGGTAAATGAATAGAAACTTTAGAACCTGCTCTTTCGCCAAGGCCAGATTGCAAAAGAAACTTATTAGGAAGCTCTTTATTAACATATATATTTTTAGGAATTGGCTTATTCATATAAAATTGAGCTATAAAGGCATCTAATACTTCCTCTGATTCATCGTCTAAAGTATGACGAGGAAAATAAGATTTATTTCCCCAGTTTTGGCCCGCTCTAAAGAAAAAAACCTGGACACAGCTTTGATTGCTGTCTGTATGGATAGCGAATATATCAGCCTCGGAGAATGTCCTGGGGTTTATACCATTATCTTTTCCTGTAACTTGGGTTATTGCATGAATACGATCCCTATACTCAGCAGCTTTTTCATAATTCTGGGCACATGAGGCTTCGGACATTTTCTTTTGCAATTTTTTTTTCAATGCAACTGAGCGACCAGATAGAAAATCATCTGCATCTTTGATTAATTGAGAGTAATCTTCTGGGTCTATTTCGCCTGTACAAGGCGCAGAGCAACGTTTTATTTGGTACAACAAGCAAGGGCGGGTTCGGGATTCATATGTTGAATCTGAACAATTTCTTAAGCGAAATGCGCGCTGAATAGTATCTAATGTTCTATTAACGGCTGAGACACTCGCAAATGGTCCATAATAGTCACCTTTATTTTTTTTAGCTCCTCTATGTTTTTTTATTTGCGCAGCAGAGTGATCCTTTCGAACCAAAATATAGGGAAACGACTTATCATCACGCAATAAAATATTATACCTTGGTTTTAGTTTTTTTATTAAACTGGCCTCTAGCAACAAGGCTTCCGTCTCTGATCCACAAATAACAAACTCCATATCATGAGTGGCTCTAATCATTCTTTGAATACGAACTGGGTGCCTATTATAACTGGTGTAAGCACTAACACGGTTTTTTAGATTTTTAGCTTTTCCAACATATAACAAATTTCCATGCTCATCAAACATCCGGTAAACACCTGGCTTCTTTTGCAATCGGGACACAAAGTCTTTGATTAGCTCAGTACCATTCAGTTCTGTATCAGTGGCAGAGTTAGGCATATCTAGGTAATTGGAAAATTAAGCACAAGAGATATAGGGAGTACGGTGTATATCATAGTCTGATCAATTAAACCTTACTTTTCAATGAATTGATATTTTTTTCCCAATTTTTACCATCAAATTCGATTGTGTTTTCTATTTTCAATGTTCCTTTTTTTACACACCTGAAATTTATACTATATTTATTAGGATGTGACCTGGGCTGGTAGAATGCCTTAACTCCACATTCCGTGCAAAACATGTGCTCTGCTTTACCAGATCCGAACCTATAACTTTTTAAAAAATTTTCGCCGCTCAATAAAGTAAAATTTTTATGAGGAATAAAGATATGTTGAAATCCTAATGCATTACATATTGAGCAGTTACAAATAGTGAGAGATGTAATTGAGGGCGCTTTAAACATAAATCGAATTTTTCCACAGTGGCACTCACCTTTATGATTGATCATTTGCTTCACCGACTATAAATCAGATAGGTATTTTCTGTTCCAGATTGTAAAAAAAAACTTAACATACGCCCATTACTCAAGTAACAGTAACTGTATGTATGAAAGTAAAGTTACAATCAAGTATAACAAACAAAATGACAGTTAATGTTTGTCAATTATATCTAATTACACCCCCTCAAATAAAAGATGTTAATTTATTTTGTTTAAACTTAGAGGCGGCGCTGTCTGCTGCACCTGTAAGCTGCTTGCAAATAAGGCTGAAAAAAGAAAATAATGAATGTGAAGATGACGTTATAATTTTGAGCTTATTTAATAAAATTAAACCTATTTGTGATAAATATGGGACGCTCATAATAATAAATGATAATCCGTATGTTGCAAAAAAAGCTAGAGCAGACGGAGTACATTTAGGGCAGAAAGATGCTGACTACTCCCATGCAAGAGAGCTATTGGGACACGAAGCTATTATCGGCATAACTTGTCATAACTCTAAAGAATTAGCTTTTAAGGCTGTTTCTTCAGGGGCAGATTATGTTGCCTTTGGAGCATTTTACAGCTCGGAAACAAAATATATAAAACACAAAGCTAATATGGAGATACTAGAATGGTGGCAAGAAGCAATGGAAATTCCATGTGTAGCCATTGGCGGCATAGATATTTCAAATGTAGAAAATATCATAAAAGCTGGAGCAGACTTTATCGCATTGTCAAATGCAATATGGTCAAATTCGGAAGATATAGCATCAGTTGTCTCGCAATTATCGCAGCTGTGTCATCAGCATATTCATTAGACAAAAATTCAGAAATTAAGCCTATTTCTCAAAATCAGGCTGAATCTGAAAAATACTATAGGCTATCTTTAAAAGCCTATGAAAATAAAGATTATATCAAGGCAATAGAATTAGCGAGACTATCGTATAAATATGGATCGATAGAGTCAGCTGTAATATTAGGAGAAATATTTAGAAAATCAAATCCGCCAATTAGGAGCTTCACAGAAGCTAAAAAATGGTACTTATTGGCAGCAAGAGCCAATGATGCAGATGCGCTATTGGCTCTTGGTGAGATGGCATTACTGGAACAAGCAGATCTTACTTTAAATGATGCACTAATATATTTCACAAAAGCAACAGATATGGGTCATACTGATGCTATGATAGCGCTATCTGAAATTTTTTTGAAAGGTATCGGAGTTGACATTGATAGACCACTATCACTTAATTTTTTACATAAAGCTTCAAATGGATTCAATAACGAAGCTACAAAATTATTAGGCGATAGATATATTAATATTGACGCTGATAAAGCTCTTAAATTTTATGAATTAGCAGCTAATGCTGGGCATATAGAAGCTGCATATATCACAGGAATTATGTACGCAGAAGGCTTAAATGGTTTACCCAATATAACTCAAGCTTCTAAATATTTAAAACAATCAGCTGATGCTAATTATGCAGCTGCTCAAGCAGATTATGGATTATTAATTTACCAAAAAAAGACAAAACCAGCACCCTCGAGAGGTTACACCTATTGGTTTAGGAAAGCAGCTTATGGAGGAGATAAGGAAGGTCAGTTTCTCTATGCCTTCATATTAGCAAAAGGTGAAGGTGTTCAGCGCAATTTTCAGGACTCTTATTACTGGCTTATTAAATCAGGGAAAAGTGGTAATAGTTCATATGATATGGATAGAGAAAAATTAAAAAGCAGTCTTGAGAGCATTTTAACAAAAGAAGAAAAACAAAAGGTAAAAATGCTTATTTCTCAGGGAGATGTCATTAATAAATAAACTATTTATCGTACCCAGGGTTTAACCTAGATAGCTTTCGCATAAGTCCTGGCCACACTAGATTGTCACCCATTCCAGGAACAAAAGCAGCGGCCCCTTGGGCATAAACTTTATTAGCCATTTCTCGTGACTGCTCAGAAAGCTCACCTTCGTTTCCAACCGATTGCGCAAGTATTTGGGCTTTGCATGCATTTTCCAGAAAATACATCCTCAGAAAAGCGACGCCGCAAGTCGGTCCTAATGTTAATGTTCCATGATTACGCAACATTAATAAATTTTTAGAGTCTAGATTTTCTACAATTCTCTCTCTCTCATCAAGCTCGAGAGCTATTCCCTCGTAATCATGATAAGCTAAATCATCAAATACTTGCATCGCCATTTGCGAATATCTTCTTAAGCCTTTTTTTTGAGCAGATACCGCCATTCCGTATGGTGTATGTACATGTATTACACATCCAGCATCTTCCCGCGCTAAGTGCACAGCAGAGTGTATTGTAAAACCTGCAGGATTAATAAAATAGCTCGTATCTTGACATATTGCACCATTCATATCAATTTTAACCAATGATGATGCTGTTATCTCTTCAAACATTAAACCATAGGGGTTTATTAAAAAGCGGTGTTCACCATTCTCATCTGGTAAACGTGCGGAAATATGAGTAAAAACTAAATCCGTCCAGCCATATATAGCACATAATCTGTATGTGGCTGCTAGCTGAGACCTTATAGCCCATTCCTCTGCACTGACTAAACTTTTTAAACTTGGAATTTTAGTAGGGCATGGAATAGAAAATCCACTATCAACATGTAAGGCTGAAGAATTGTTAGGTTTCATATATAAGCTCATATAATTAATAACTGATGTTATCAAATCACAATAAAATCTAATTCTCAAGAATAAGTATCAAATATTACAAACTTTTTAGTATGTATTTATTTTTTTCTTGTTAAATTGATAGACCTAGTGAAGTCATTTGGCTATTGCATCCTAGAAGGAATGACTTGAATGGTCACTAAAATAATATTGAGGTTGAAACTTGCCTGATACAAAAAACATTAAAGCAATCAAATTACTGATGCTGGCTATACCAGTAATGTTTTACAACATAGCGAATGCTCAGGTTAATACTTCTGCCAGAGAAGCATCGGTCTTAACTGATGAATTTACAAATAATCCGTTTCGAGATCCTGATATAATTTACCTAGAAGCAGATTCACTAATTAATAATGAAAACGATGGTGTATTAATAGCATCCGGCCAGGTAATTGGTAAATATCAAGAAAGAACTTTAAGAGCAGAAAAAGTAGTATACACACTTGCCACTGGCGTGGTTATTGCAAGTGGAAACGTAGTGCTAATTGACCCTAATGGTTCAACACAATATGCAAGCAAACTAGAGCTTTCTAATGAACTCGAAACTGGCACTGCTACTGATTTTACAGCTCGTCAGGTTGGAAACGGTTTAACATCTGCAGCTTTTGCGACACGAACAGAAAATGGAGAGATAGAGCTTTATAATGCTTACTACACCGCCTGCAAGCTATGTAAGGAGAAAGGTAAGACTAAAAAGCCCTCTTGGCGCATAAAGGCTCGAAAAGTCAGGCAAGATAAAAAAACACGAACTTTTCGTTATAATAGCGCCTTACTAGAAATTGGAGGGTTACCTCTATTTTGGACGCCATATCTAGCTCACCCAGACCCTAGTGCGGAGAGGTCTAGTGGTTTCTTGACTCCATTTGTTGGCGTAACTTCAAGCAAAGGGTTTAATATAAGAGCACCTTATTATTGGGCAATTAATGAATACACAGAAGCAACACTTACTCCTAATCTATATCAAAACGTAAACCCAATGATGAAGTATCAATTTATTCGTAAATTTAATACCGGCGCGTTGAGTGTTGACGGCAGCCTTACCTACTCAAGTTTTTTCGATCGTGATGGAAATGAATTTAACCCAGACGACTTTCAAAATCCTTCTCAAGTACCAACGGGAAAGAAATTACGCTCACATACTTTTATAAAAGGGTTGTTTTCTCCCAGCAAAACATGGAGCTATGGTTTTGGACTAGAACTATCTTCTGATGACGATTACTTAAACCGTTACAATCTAGAGGAAGCATCTGAAAGGTTTGGGGTTTATAATCCTGTTGGCAGAAGGAATACATCACAAGCTTTTATTGTTGGTCAACAAGAGGATTTTCGATTTTCCGCCTCAACAGTTGGTTATCAGGATTTAAGGTCCAATTTCATAGAAAACGTAGGAACAGGTTTAATAACTGTTAGTGAACCAGACGATCGGGAGTTACCTATTCTTGCACCAAAAATCGAAGTTGAAAAATATTGGACAGATCCAATTTTTAAAGGACGTATAAAGGGGTATGGTGATCTTACAGCTCTCACTCGCGACATAGGCAATAACTACCTTAGGGGAACAGCAGGCATTGATTACAGTAAAAATACAGTCACCGCTGTAGGACTAGAACTAAAAACCTTTTTAAATAGTAGATATGATTTCTATAAAATAAAACCTGAGGACAAAACAAATGCAAACTATGACAGTATCGAATTTCAAAGAAATCTGGGTCAAATAGGATTTGATGCAAGGTATCCATTTATTAAACGCGGTAAAAATATAAACCTGATTGTATATTCAATTTAGCAGCAGAAACACATGTTGATAGATCAATAGATGGTCCAGAAAATTTTATAAAAAGTAATATTATTGGTGTTTTTAATATTTTAGAAATTTTTAGAAAATTTTCAAAAAAAAATAAAAGATCTAAATTAATTCATATTTCAACAGATGAGGTTTACGGTGATGTTA